>Ga0210397_10000810_pt1 | contig 20582 bp, 11 predicted proteins | sample IncBWH2OmetaG_FD_160126 | JGI IMG/M metagenome (GOLD analysis project Ga0210397, IMG submission 160126) | Forest soil microbial communities from Barre Woods Harvard Forest LTER site, Petersham, Massachusetts, United States - Inc-BW-H-2-O ...
GGCGAGCGCAATTTCCGCGACAACAAGTACGCTTCGCAAACGGTGCCGCGAGCGACCCGTGCTCGCTCCACGCCCGCTCTCTTTGAGCGTCTCACTGATTTGAGTCTGCGAATGCATCCAGGAAGGCGCAATCCCGGAAAGAATCCCGCTTATGACAGCAATGCCCAGCGCAAATAAAAATGCATTGGTATCGAGGCTTATCGTGCTCCAGCCGGCGATAAATCTGGCTACTTCCGGGGGCATGTGATTCACAATTAAAGAGATCCACCACAGCGCGAAGAGAAGCCCAAGCGCGGCGCCCGCCAATGAAAGCAGTATGCTTTCCGTCAGCAATTGACGAATGATCCGGCTGCGGCTCGCTCCCATGGCTGTACGTACCGCAAGCTCCTTGCTTCGGCCCGTTACCCGCGCGAACTGCACGTTGGCCACATCCGCGCAGGCGATCAGCAGAACAAATCCAACCGCGCCTAATAGCAAGAAGGTGTACTGCCGCGTGAGGTCGCCGGTAACGAATTCCCGGAGCGGCCGCGGATACAGCCGAAAGCCTTTGCTGGTGTCCGGATAGGCCTCGGCTTGGCGCTGCGCGACCGATTGCATTTCCGCGGCGCCCTGCGCGAACGGGACTCCAGGTTTTAGTCTTCCGAGGACAAACAGCCAGCGGCTGTCTCGCTGCAATTTTCCCTTCACGTCGAGCGATAGCGGTATCCATGCCTCTGCGGGTTTCGGAAAATCAAAACCCTTGGACATTACACCGACGATTGTGAAGCTCTTGCCGTTTACTTTGACATTCTTGCCGATGACATGCGGATCCGAAGCGTACCGCTGCTCCCACAGAGCGTGGCCTAGAATGATTTCTTGATCCTTGCCCGGTTCTTCCTCTTCGGGGAGAAACGTACGGCCAAGTTGCGGGTGAACACCGATTGTCTCGAAAAAATTCGCCGACACCTGAAAGGATTGAACTTTCTGGGGCGAGGGGTTGCCCGTCAGGTTGAGCTCACCCCACGCGTACGCTGCCATTTCATCGAAGGAGCGCGCTTCTTTTTTCCAGTCGAAGTACGTGGCGGGCGCAACGGGACTCTGGTCCTGACCGAAACTGATGCCATTCGCGTCTGTGTGCGAATCCACCAACGCCACGAGACGGTTTGCGTTTTCAAAGGGAACGGGATGGAGCAGGAACGCTTCGGCCAGGCTGAACATCGCCGTGTTTGCGCCGATACCCAGCGCTAGCGCGGCTATACACACCAGCGTAGTAAGCCGGTGCTTGACGAGCATCCGCACACCATAGCGGATGTCCTGCCCAATGGTTCCCATGGAGCGCCCCTTGGCCGGACGCCCTTAAGCGCTAACGCCGGCTTCCTTGGTTTCTTCGACGATGCGGCCGTCAAACAGGTGAATCGTGCGTTCGGCGAAATTCGCGTAGCGCTGATCGTGGGTGACCATGCAAACCGTGGCGCCGTTGCGGTGCAGGTCGCGCAGCAGCTCCATGACGGCTTCGCCGTTCTTCGAGTCCAAGTTACCAGTCGGCTCGTCAGCCATCAGGATGAGTGGATCGCCAACCAATGCGCGGGCCACGGCCACGCGCTGTTGCTGACCGCCGGAGAGTTGCGAGGGATAATGCCGCAGGCGGTGCGCCATGCCCACGCGCTCGAGCGCGTTCTGCACCTTCTGCTTACGTTCCGCTGAGCTCGTGCCGCGGTACGTCAACGGCAGCTCTACGTTTTCATACACCGTGAGGTCGCCGATCAGGTTGAACGCCTGGAAGATAAAGCCAATCTCGCGATTGCGGATGCGCGTGCGTTCGCTGATCGAGAGTTTGCCGACAGGCTGGCCGTTCAGCATGTAGCTTCCATCGCTCGGCGAATCGAGCAAGCCCAGGATCGAAAGCAGCGTCGACTTGCCGCAGCCCGAAGGCCCAGCAATGGAGATGTACGTACCTTTCTTGATCTCGAGGTGGATCTCCTCAAGAGCGTGCGTCTCGACTTCGTCCGTGTAGAAAACTTTCTTAACGCCTTCCATTTTAATGAGTGTAGGTGCGTCTGACATTTCGTCTCCTTAGCCAAGTTTAGTCTTGAAACCCATTCTGCAAATTCGTTTTGCCAAGCCCCGACTGCCGTGCCTCCTGCCTAAAGCCGTTTCACTTACTGATAGCGCAGCGCCACCAACGGATCGACGCGTGTCGCACGCCTCGCCGGAATAAAGCAAGCCGCAAGCGCTATCAGCGCGATCAATCCCAGCCCCAAAGCGTAGACCACGGGGTCTCCTGCGTGCACGCCATACAACAGCGATTCGCTGAACCGCGCCAACCCATAGGCAAGTGGAAGTCCCACTCCCACCCCTATCAGCACCATCGATCCAACTTCCTTGACGATCAGCAATCGCACTTGGCCTGCAACCGCGCCGAGTGCCATGCGAATGCCGATCTCTCGCGTGCGCTGCACGACGACATAGGCTAGAACTCCATAAATTCCAAGGGCCGCCAGCAACGCTGCCAGACCGGCAAAACATGCCGAAAGCACCGCGACCATTCGCGCTGAAAACAGATCTTCTTCCACCACGCGTTGCATGGTCTTCAGGTCATATACTGGCAAATTCGCGTCCAACTGTCGCACAGTATCTTGCAAACTCGAGGCAAGCAGCAGAGGATCCCGCTCCGACCTCACGTAAAAGGTCATACCAGTAATCTTTTGCCTTTGCGCATACGGGGTATATACATACGGCTGAATCGCGGTGCTCACGTGCTCTTGCTTGACATCTTTAACAACGCCAACAATTTCGATATCCGGCACAACCTTGTCGCCGCCTCCAAATGCGAAATGCAGCCCCAGCGGATTCCGCCCTGGAAAGAACCGCTTGACCATCGATTCGCTCGCTAGCGCAACCTTTGGCGCCGTAGCTCCGTCCGCCTCCGTTAATTCGCGTCCAGACAATAGAGGCACGCCCAGAGTGGAAAAGTAATTCGGACTGATTGCAACCCGGTCCACGTCCTGGAGCTCTTCCGCGAGCTGCGGGCCTCCTTCGGCGGTAATGTTGCTTCCCTCGTCATCGCCGGAAAGCGTGGCCACATCTCCGGACCCGACCGATCTCACGCCGGGTATGGAGGCGATTCGCGCGCGAGTCTGATCCAACAGCGCAATGGACCGCGGAGTGTCGTATCCGTTGAGCGAGGGCTGAATCGAAAACGTAATGACGTTGTCTGTCTTGAGTCCCAAATCCTGATTCCGCAGGTTCCAGAGCGAGCGCATGAAGAGGCCGGCTCCCGCGAGAAGCAGCATAGTGAACGCCACTTGCCCGGCAACCAACAGTTTGCGGAAGCCAACATGCGCCACGCTTGCGGACGATGTCGAACCCTGATCCTTGATGACGTCCGAGACTCCTAGTCGTGTCACGCGCCAAGACGGAATGATTCCGAAGAGAATTCCCGAAAGCAGAGTCGCGCCAATGGCAAACACCAGAACGCCAGTGTCCAGGTTCTGCGTCAATCCACGAATTCCAGTGTTCGCTCCCACAATCGGCGTGAGTATGCGCATCAACCACGTGCCAAGCAAGAGTCCCAACGCGCCGCCGCCAAAGGCGCACAATAGAGATTCGATGAGCAACTGCCGGACCATTCTCCCCCGGCTGGCTCCCAGCGCCGTTCGAATCGCGAACTCGCGTTGGCGCGCCGCGCCACGGGCCAGCAGCAAATTCGCCACGTTCGTGCACGCAATGAGAAGCACCAATGCAACCATCACGAACAGCGTGATGATTTGTGCTCCCGAGTCTCGCTGCACAACCGTGCGTCCGCGGGCGCCGGACGAGAGCAAGATTTTCTTTTCCAGAAATTGTTTGCGTTTCTGTTCGTTCCAGCTGGACTTCATCTGCGGGAGTTGCTCTTCCAATAATGGTTTGTACGCTGCGTTGATCCCCGCCTCCGCCTGTTTTTCTGAAACACCCGGCTTCCGGCGTGCCAACAGGGTCATCCAGTAGTCATTCCAGCGATCGAGCGTCTCGCCGTACTGTGTCATCTGCTGCGTCATCATCATCGGCACATATAGATCCGGCGTCTTGCCGACCTGTACGCCTGAAAATCCCGCTTGCGAGACGCCTACCACGGTCATTTCCACGTTGTTGATCAACAGAACTTTGTTCAGCACGCTCGGGTCGCCGCCGAAATGGCGAGTCCAGTAAGAGTGGCTGAGCACGACGACGGGCTGCGCTCCCGGTACGCGGTCATCATCCTGGCTGAACACGCGGCCAATCGCCGGCTGAACTCCCAGCACCTCAAAATAATTTCCGGTTACGACTTCTCCGGTCGCCCTGTCGGTTTGCCCGCGGCTGGCAACACTTGCCGCAAATCCATAGCGCGCCAAAATTCCAGAAAACACGGCATTCGTATCCCGCAGCCCTCTGTACATGGGGTACGAGAACGATTCCGTCGAATCGCCGTCGGTGGAAATATGGCCCGACTTCGGTCCGGGCGCATGCAAGATTTCGAGCTGGTCCGGATTCTTGATGGGTAGCTCGCGCAGCAAAACCTGATTCATCAGAGAAAAGATTGCGGTGTTCGCGCCAATGCCCAAAGCCAGCGTAATCACGGCGATGGCCGTGAAGCCGGGGCTCTTGGCCAGCATGCGCAATCCGAAGGTGATGTCTTTCCAGAAACTCTGCATTACGCGTTCACCTTTGCGCTTGTCTTTGCCCCAAAACGGGATCCGAGCCCTCTAAAAGGCGCCTCGCTCCACCTTGAGGGCGAGTACCAGTACTGAGACGAAGACTGTGGTAGTGGCTGTTTCTCAACCGTCGATGGAACTTGGGACATGGCAACCCGCAACACTCCACGTATTTGACGTACAAACCCTTGATATGTCTGGCGCACCACACTCAATCCTTTGTAACAGGGAATACGCAACGCCTCGCCCAATGGTTCCCCCAATCAGCCCCAATTTCAAAACTATTCATATCTCAGCGCTACGACGGGATTTACTCTCGTGGCTCGCCGGGCCGGGACGTAGCTTGCAAACAGCGCGATTGCCACCAAAAACGAAGGCACAAACACGAACGCTATTGGATCGCGCGCGCTGATTCCAAACAGCATGCCAGACAGAACCCAAGAAACTGCCGCGCAACCAACAATCCCAATCGCGCCGCCGATCAGTACCGGACGCATGCTCTGCCGCAACATCAGGTTCATGACGTCTCGCCCGTCCGCTCCCAGCGTCATGCGAATGCCAATTTCACGCGTACGCCGGCTCACTGCGTAGGACACCACCCCGTAGACCCCGATCGACGCGAGTAGCAGCCCCAGCGCACCCAGCGAGCCGGCAAGTGCAGCGACGATCCGAGCCGGCGTCCGCCAAACTTCCAGATTGTCTTCGAGCCGGGTCACGTCCACCATCACATCCGGATCCAATTCGCTCGCCGCACCGCGAACGGCCGCGGCAACCGCCGCAAATCCGCCGCCTCCACGAATCAGCAGGTGGAGTTGGGATTGTTCTTTCGGTCCTGCAGGCAAATAGACGTAGAGCTTCGCCTTTTCACCCAGGTGCGACACTTGTGCGTCTCTGGCGATCCCCACGATTTGCAGATCTGTGTCCTTTCCTTCGCGCAAAATCTTTCCGATCGGATCCTCTCCAGGCCACAGGCTTTTCGCCGTCGTTTCCGTGATGATCGCCACTTTGGCGCCGGACCTCACTTCTTCTGGCGTGAAGTCCCGGCCACGCACGATGGGAATCCCCAGCATGGAAAAATATCCCTGCGAAATTGCATCATTTTCGAGGTCATATTCGCCGGGCTTGCCAGGGATAGAAAAATTGGTGATGTCGTGATCATCGCTGAGCGGGGTCTGAGCCGCCTCCGCGACGCCGTCCACGCCTGGCAACGCGGCCACTTTTTCCTTCAACCGCTGCTCAAACTCGGCTGCTGGAGTCTCTTTGTATCCCTGCGTCCGCAGGTCCAGAGACACAACCGAAATGCCATTCATCGCAAATCCCGGATCGACGGTCTGCGCAAAATAAAGTCCGCGCAAAAGCAGTCCAGCCGCGATGAGCAGAATCATGCAAACCGCTACTTGGGCTGCAACCAGAGAATGCCGCAGAAGCCCGCCGCCTCCGCGACCACCAAGTCCGCCGTCTACGCCTTTCAATGCGGTGTTCAAGTCGGCCCGGGATGCTTGCAGGGCAGGCGCAAGTCCAAACGCCACTCCTGTAATCAGGGTCAGCAGCAACGCGTATCCCAGCACGCGAATGTCAGGCGTCAGATTTAAGGCTAGGGGAGGGAACCCGTGGGGCAAACGGGAAATTACAAAATGCGAGATTCCTTCGAAGGTCCAGAAGGCGAGAACCGATCCGAGCGCGCCTCCCAATAATGCCAGCATCACGCTTTCGGTCAGCAATTGCCGGATCAATCTCCACCGGCTTGCACCCACCGAAAGTCTTACCGCAATTTCCTTCTGACGCGCCGTGGCCCGCGCCAGCACCAGGTTCGCGACGTTCGCGCATGCGATCAGCAGCACCAAACCAAACCCAAACAAAATGACGGCAGCCGCTCCCATCACAAAATTGTGCTCTTCCGGCCTGCCAAGAAATGTTGCCGTGCGAATCGCCAAGGATGTTTGGCGCCCCGGATGCTGCTGATCAATCCGGCTGGCGATGATGCTCAGGTCCGCGCGCACTTGGCTCATCGAAATGCCCGGTCGCACTCGCCCCAGCAGCGACAACCAACTCACGTTGGCATCCCCCAGAAAATCGCGGTCGGGCTCCATTGCCGCCTGCATCGTGATTGGCGCCCAGAACGCGCTCGGGATTGGCTCCGTGCCCCCAAATCCGTGTGGCGCAATGCCGATTACGGTGAACGCCGTGCGATTCAAGATCACTCGCTTGCCGACGAGCGAAGCGTCCGCCCCAAAGGCGCTTTGCCACAGTTCATCGCTCAGCACCACCACGGCGCCTTCGCCTGCCGCGGCGCAATCCGTCTCCACAAAACCGCGTCCCTCCGCGGGGTGCACGTTCAGCACATCAAAATAGTTGCAAGAGGTGAGCTGGCCGTAGAGTTGACGCGCTCTTCCGCCCGCGAGTGTTGCGCTCAAGAAAGGCTCGTAGGCCAGCAAGCCGGAAAAAACATGGTTGTTCGCGCGATAGTCCTGGAATTCGGAATAGGAAAAAAGCGTGGGCTCGCCGTGAACATTGCGTGTAGTTTTTCCGTGAAAGATTTGGTCTACGCTGACAATCTGCCCGGCGCTAGGAACCGGCAGCATCCGCAGCGCAGCCCCATTCAAAACCGAAAAGATTCCCGCGTTCACGCCGATGCCTAGAGCAATCGCCAGCAAGGCAACCGCCGTGAACCCCGGATTTCTCCCGAGCATCCGCAATCCGTAGCGAATGTCCTGCAATAGGATTTGCATCAGCTCCTCCTACTCATAGCGCAGCGCCACCATGGGATCGACGCGCGTCGCACGCCGCGCCGGGATGTAACACGCTGCCAGCGCGACGATCGTCAGCAGCGCGCACACGGCGAAAAACGTAGTCGGATCGCTCGGCTGTACTTGATACAGCAGACTGCGCAAGGAACGCGTCACGCCAATCGCGGCAAGAATCCCGAATGCCATTCCGAACGCAACCAGCACTAATCCTTGTCTTCCCACCAGCCGCAGAACGTCTCGGTTCTGCGCTCCGAGAGCGGCACGGATTCCAATCTCGCGCGTGCGCCGCGCTACCTCATAAGACAACAAGCCGTACAGCCCGATGCACGCAAGCAAAAGCGCGAGCAGTCCGAACAGGCTCGCCAGGCGCGCCAGCAGCCGCTCGTTGAAGAGCAAGCGCTCAATTCGTTCTGTTTGTGTTCTAACGTCGAACAGCGGCAAGTTATTGTCCAGATCACTCACAACTTTGCGCACCCCAGGAAGCAGAGCTTGTGGATTTATGGCCGTCCTCAGCGCAAAGTGTGCGTCGCTATCCTTAAGGGGAATGTACGCTGTGGGTGCGATCTCATCGCGCAAGCCGGCATATTTCGTGTCTCCCACGACCCCAACAATTTCGTACTGCGCACTCTTGGGGTCGTCACCGCCAAAGTGCAATCCCAGCGGTGCGCGATTCTCCAGGAATTTCTTAACAAACGCCCGGTTCACAACCGCAATATCTTGCTTGGACTGCGAATCCTTGTGAGTCAGCGTCCGGCCGGTCATCACCGGAATCTTCATCGTCGAGAAAAAGTCCGGCCCAACCGCCAGCATTTGCGTTTCGACCGTGGACTTATCGATTCGCCCTTCGATCTTTACGTCCTCCGTCCACAATCCCCCATCGAGCAGCGTATCCGACGAATAACTTACGGAAAGGACTCCGGGGAGAACGCTGAGCCTGCTCTGCAGTTCGCGATAGAGCGGTTCTACTTGCTCGCTTTTGTAATAGCCAGTGAGAGTTGGATTGACTCCAAACTGCAGCACGTTTCGCGTGTCGAACCCCGGATCAATCGCTTTCAAATTCGCGAGCGAACGAACCACCAGCCCGGCTCCGGCCAGCACAATGACGGAAAGAGCCACTTGCGCAACGACAAGCCCGCTGCCCAGCCCAAATCGACGGTTACCGCCAAAGCTTGTTCCGGACATGCTGCCCGCATTCTCTTTGAGGATCGGTGCGACGTTGACGCGCGTCCCTCGAAACGCCGGCGCAAGTCCAAACAGGATGCCTGTTAGCGCCGCTACTGCAACAGTGAGCGCGAGCACTCGCACGTCTGGGTCTGCGTTGATCTGAAAATTAGAATAGCGGTTCGCGGAGGCAAATGCTGCCAAGGCACTCGCGCCCCAATACGCCAGCACCACCCCGACGGCTGCTCCGGCAAAGGAGAGCATCACGCTCTCCGTCAAAAGTTGCCGGATCACGCGTCCTCGCCCCGCTCCCAGCGCCAACCGCACCGCAATCTCTTTTTGCCTCGCCGATGCTCGCGACAACATCAGTCCCGCCACATTCGCGCACGAAATCCCCAGGACAATCCCGACCGCTACCATCAAAATGAAGAGCGGCTGCTCCAGCTCCCCGCGAATACCGGAAAGCCCCTTCTGTGCCGGCGTTAACGTAACTTGCGGGTCGTCCTCCACCTTAAGCTGTTTTTCTTGAATAATTTCGTTGTGGAATAGCAGACTCACGCCAGACTCGGCTTGCCCCAGAGGCATTCCTGGTTTCAGGCGGCCTACGACCGCGAGCCACCAGTTTCTTTCATCGTCCGTCCCGCGTCCCCAATGGAGCCGTAGCGGACCAAACTGTGAGAGCGGCAGCCACATGTCCTGCGTGTGTCCCGGCGTTAGCCGCGTGAAGCCAGGGTCCGCCACGCCAACGATCGTGAACGGCAGGTTGTTCAGCTTAATGGTTTTTCCGATTGCGCTCTGGGCGCCGCCAAATGCGCCTTGCCAGTAGGCATAGCTCAGAACCGCCACGGCTTCCGCGCCTGGCCGCTCGTCGCTGGGTTCAATCGTTCGTCCCGCAGCAGCCTGAACTCCAAGCGTCTGGAAGTAATCGCCCGAGACAATTTCTGCGCGCGTAATGGTTGCCGTTCCGTTGCCAGTCAGGTCCAGTTGGGCAGGTCCGGCAAATGCACCAACATTAGAAAAAGCTTCGGCATGCTCGCGGAATGCCTTGAACATCGGATAGGAGAACGAGCAACTGCCGGAAACCTTATCGGTCCATTTCGACCACTGGCAATCGCCGTAACTGCTCGAGCCCGCGTTTTGAGGATGTCCGTGCGCCGACCAGCGCAGGACCACTAGTTTTTGGGGATCGCGAACCGGAATCGATTGCAGCATTACGGCATTCACAAGACTGAATATCGCGGTATTTGCGCCGATGCCAAGGGCCAGCGTGGCAACGGCTACTGCTGTGAAGCCCGGATTCTTCGCCAACATTCGCAACCCGTAGCGAATGTCTTGCCAGAGAGTCTGCAACTGGGCCTCCGCAAGAAACGCAGAACTTCCATCTAGTGAATGAGAGAAATAAAGCCCCGAACTCGTTTGCAGGCCGCCTGTCCGCCGCGAATTAGCTGCTCTAGTTCAGCCGGATGCGGTCGAAATTGTCCCAGGCCGACATGTCGGACAAAATCACCTTGTCGCCCACTTTCAACCCATCAAGGATTTCGATCGTATTGACGGAACTCCGCCCCAACTTCACGTTCACTCGCGTCGCCTCCGACCCATCCGCGGTAAGCTTGAAGAGTCCAATCGTGCTGTCGGACTGTCCGTGTACCGGCCTACCGACGTAGAGCACATCCCTCAGATTCTCAAGTGTGATTGTGCCGTCCACGCTCAAATCCGGCCGCGCACCTGGTGGAAGAGGATCATCGATTGTCACGTCTACCGTCACCGTGCCATTTATCACCGAGGGGTCGACGCGCGAAACGTGGCCGTTTACGATTCCATTGCGCGTGTCGATCGACGCCTTCTGCCCAGGAACCACATCTTTCGCTTGCGTCTCGGCAATCTTCACTTCCGCTCTCAGCTTCTTCGGATCCGCCACACGCGCGAGGTTCATTCCCGGTGTCACGTGCTGCCCGACATCCACAGGTAGAAGCTGGAGCACTCCGTCGATGCCTGCCCGCACATGGAGCGCCTGCACCTGACTCTCCTTCAACTGGTAGAGTGCCTTCATTTGATCGACCTTAGCCTGTTGCGCGGCAAGTTTAGCGGTCGCTGAATCCGACGCGATTTTGGTCCGCTCGGCCTCCAGCTGCAGACGTATTGCAAGCTGGTCCGCCTTTACCCTCGACTGCTGCTCAATGAGCCGTGACGTGAGCCCTTGGTCCGCGAGCTGTGCATCCGTATCGTGCTGAATTTTTGCCTGTTCGTAGTCACTTCGCACAGACGCTTCTGTTGACTTCTGGCTCATCAAGTCACTGTTAACCTGTACCCTCATGTTCTGGTAATCCGCTTCCGCTCCCTTAAGCTGGTATTCCGCGTCGAGTGCATCCTTTTGCACCGTCGGGTCGCTCAATTCCATGATGACGGAGTCCGGCTTAACAATGGCCGGCGGTCGCAAAACCCATCTCTCCACGTGGGCGTCTGTCTGCGCCGCGACCCACCGAATGTCTTCGGGAACAAGCGTCCCCAGCCCGCGCACTTCGCGCAGCATCGGGCCGCGCTTCACGTCGTCCGACCAGACCGTGCCTTTGTCCACCGACGGCGCGGCTGGCTTAAGCTTCGACAGGGCGTAAGTGACCCCGCCCAGCAGCATAAGTGCGACGGTGCCGTAGGCAATCCGTCGGATTTTCTTGGCTCTTGCGTTGGATGGTCTTTGGATGTCCATAGTAGTTATCGCCTTTCTTAGGCGCAAATCCCTTGCCCAACAGAATTCGCCTAAAGCCTCGCTTTGTCAATGGTTTACGGCACACCAACCAAGAGGAAATCCCCCCGCTCTGGCCGTATATGGGAATCTGTGTCCCATGACCGGACACTCCCTAAGTTCAGCCGGGCCTTCTGGCATCTTTTGACGCTATATATTATTGATACGTCTGGGCATCGGTATTGTTCCCGTAAGGTCCGACATAGGAAGAACGGGCCGGCTTGGCGATACTGCAAAAGCATTAGAGCAATTCTTAGCTGGTAGTATAGGCTTCCCCGCGCGTGGAGCTGCAGAGACTGCAACAACCCTGATCCATTTGCGAAAGCAACGATGCCACCTGTACCGCCAGAAGAAGCCGTCATAAAACGGGAGCTGGGGCTCGGCTCCGCCGCGGCAGCCGTGGCCGGAGAAGCCATCGCCGTCGGGATTTTTCTTACGCCCGCGGGCATGGCGAAGTCTCTCGGCTCTCCGTTTTGGTTGCTCTCCGTGTGGATTATCATCGGCGGCATGACGTTGAGCGGCGCTCTCTGCTATGGTGAACTTGCCGCGCGTTATCCCAGGTCCGGCGGCTCGTACGTCTATCTTCTGGAATGTTTTGGTCCCAGAGTCGCTTTTCTTTACGGCTGGATGTGCCTTCTCGTGCTAGATCCAGGATTGACCGCGGCTCTTGCCACCGGCACAGCCAGCTATACCGCTTATATTTTTCACTGGCCACCCGCGGCCGCAAAATACGTTGCGATCTCCGTGGTTCTTTCGCTCGCCCTGCTGAATGCTTTCAGCACCAAAGTCAGCGCTAGTTTTCTTCGTCGGCTCACCTGGATGAAAGTCGGAGTGCTACTGCTGATCACGGTTTGGGCTTTTGTTTTTCGCGTCGGCCACTGGTCAAACTTCATTCCCTTTGTTGCGCAGCGTTCTGGTTCGTTACCGCTGCTGCCCGCGCTGGCTGGCGCCATGGTCGGCGCGTTTTTCTCCTTCGGTGGATGGTGGGATGTCACGAAAATCAGCGGGGAAGTGCGCGATCCGGAAAAGACCATGCCTCGAGCCATGCTGCTCGGCGTCTTGCTTGTTACCGCTGTCTACATTCTAGTGAGCATCGTCTTTGTCTATCTGATTCCATTGCAAAACGTAACTTCCGACGAAACGTTTGTCGCCCAAGCGGGCGAAGTCCTTTTCGGTCCTCTGGGCGGAAAGATTCTCGCCACGGTCGTAGTGCTCTGCGTCTTGGGCAGCTTAGGAGTCTTCATGATCTGCGCTCCCCGCGTTTATTACGCTATGGCCAACGATGGACTCTTTCTCTCCGCGGTTGCAAAGACGCACCCTCGTTTCGGTACTCCCGCGCGTGCTATCGCGATTCAGGCCGCGATTGCGTCTCTGTTGATTGTTCTTGGCACTTTTCAGCAGATCATCGCGTACTTTATTTTTGTTGCCGTCTTTTTTCTGGGACTGACAGCCGCTGGACTTTTTGTTTTCCGGAAACGCGCGCCGGAAACTAGAGTCAACCCGCGGGCTTCACGCCACCGAGTTGCAGCCTCAGTCTTCTTGGCCCTTGTTCTGCTCCTTCTTGTTCTTCTCGTTGCGCGCAGCCCGCGGCAGCCAGTCCTTGGCTGCATCGCTGTCCTGGCGGGCCTACCTCTGTACCAATTCGTGCGTCGCCAGCAGGGAGGCACTAACGCCCGAGTGCCTGCTACGAAAGGAAGTCTGGAATGAAGATGTTCTGATCTTTACTTAGTCGGAGGAGTGGGATCGCCGCAGCCGACAAACTCCATCAGAATGCGGTTTCCCTGGTATTCGAGGTCCTCGTGAATGCCGATCTTGCTTGTGTAGTAGCCGCGCACCGTCAAACTCTTTAGCTCGTGGAAAAATTGCACTTCGGGAAGCTCGGTCAACTGCCCATTATCGGAAAGCACCTTGAGGACCGCGATCTTTTCTTCCGTGCTCGAATCAACGAATGATTTTCCATTGTAGTGCTGGCTCATCGACTCCATGAGTCGCAGCCCTTCGCGCCACAGCGCCTTCTGCTGCTCGTCCACACTCTCTCGAATCCTTTGCTCGATGTAATCGGCCACCTTCGCGGCTTTCGCTCCGCCTGAGTGGCTATCGGCGGGAATGATGGTCTCAGACAATTCTTCGATCATCGCATGCTGCGCCGGGGTGAAAAAACGAGCGCCTGAGCTTGCGACCGCGGTCCCCGCAGGAGATGCTCCGGCGGCAGGCTGTGCAGCTTGTGGATTTGCCGGCGAAACTTCCTCCATTGCTCCGGACAAAGGCAAAACTGCCGCCCCCAGAACGGTCGCCGAAGTTTTCAACCATTGACGCCGATCCTGCTTCAAATCGATGGGGTCACTCGCGGACATTTTTCCTCCTCGCATCACAGCGCATTCTTTCCAAGAGCCAACAGGTTTTCACAACTCGTTCTTCGCCAATTTATCCGCCAGGTAGTCGCACGAGCGCCAGCATAGCGCCATGATTGTCCACGTAGGATTCTGGCAACTGGCATTCACAAACGCGCTGCCATCCACCACAAATAAATTCTTCACGTCATGGGACTGCTGAAATTGATTGAGCACCGATGTTTTCGGATCATTTCCCATGCGCGCCGTTCCAAGTTCGTGGATCGACCATCCTTCGGTGAGCACGCGGTCGCTCACATAAACAATCTTCAACCCTGCGGCCTCGAACATCTCCTGCGCCGTCTCCTTCATGTCCTTGGCCATGTTGTGTTCGTTCTCGCCGAATTTGTAATGGAAGCGCAGCGCCGGGATGCCCCACTTGTCCTTCACCACCGGATCGAGATCGACAAAGTTTTCGTAACGCGCCAACACTTCTCCAAACGCTCCCATAGCAATGTATGAGCCCTGGTTCTTCCGGATTTCTTCCTTGAACGAAGCGCCAAATCCGTTCTGGTCCGTGCCCGGTGGAAACATGCTGCTTCCGCTTCCACCCTCAAATCCATAGCCGCGGATGAAGTTCGGATTCTTCTCCGCCAGATTGCGAAAACGCGCCAGGTAAAAACCGCCCGGCCGGCCGTCGTCGAGCGTCGGAGGTTTCCCGACAAGATCCGTAGCCTGCCCGGCAACGTACGGCCCCATGATGTGTTCGCAGAAATTGTGGCCGACATGCCCGCTCGAATTGGCGAGCCCGTTCGGATAAAGCCGCGATTTCGAAAGCAAAAGAAGCCGAGCCGATTCTAGCGTCGACGCCGCAACAATCACCACCTTGCCGCGCACCGTGTAGTCCTTCATCGTTTGCGAATCGGTGAAGTGTACGCCGGAAGCTTTGCCAGTCTGGGGATCGACGGTGATTTCTCGAACGGTCGAATTCGTTCGCAGCGTTAGGTTGCCGGTATCCATCGCCGGGTAAATTAGCCCGGTTGGCGAATCGAACGCAGCGTGAATATCACAGCCACCTTTTCGCTCGCATGCGCCGCGTCCATAGCAGCGGCTGCGATATTTGTTGTGCTTCAGGCCGTCGGTGGTTACGCCCGCGCGATACTGCGTCAACACGCGCCCCATTTTCTTTAGCCCTTGCTGGAGCGTCACCTCCGCGCAATTCAATTTCGTGGGCCGCTGAAAAATACTGTCCGGTAGATACGGCAGATTTTCTTTCACGCCGGTTATGCCGAGATACAGATCCACCTTGTCGTAATAAGGAGCGATGTCGCTGTAACTGATCGGCCAGTTTTCGCCGAAACCGTCTCGGTCCTTGGCCTTGAAGTCGTAATCGGAGAGCCGAAGCGCGAGCCGTCCCCAAATATTTGTCTTGCCTCCCAGACAGCGAGCGCGAACCCACGCGTAATTCGTTCCCGTGTAGGGATTCTCACGTTCGTTGACGACGATGTTCTTGGTGTAGTCGCTGTTGCCAATATAACTGTAAAGATTTTTCGATTTTTCAAAGCCCGGGCCGAAAGGCGGCCTCCGGATGGTGTACTCATTAAAGCCGATCGAATGCGAGCCCGGCGGAAGCGCCCCCCGGTACGCGTTGTCGTAAGGCCATTGCATCGATCGCAATTCCTTTTCGATGTCCAATTTCTTTCCCGCTTCGAGCAGCAAAACTTGCAGCCCGTGAGTTGTCAGGACATGCGCTGCCATTCCTCCGGCCGCACCCGATCCAATGATCACCGCGTCGTATTTCTTGCTTAGATCTGCTTCCGCCTCAGCCATGGGAAAACTCGCTTTCTTTGCTGCGCAACGGCTCAACCGCATTCAACAATGAACCTCTCGCTGTGTCCATTTCAACTTCTTATTGTTCGCGTCGCAGACTCACCTCAGCCTGTCAAAACTCAGCACGCTGGAAATCCTCCCAAGTACCTCATCCGGATGCTCACAAACGGCGTCGAGTGTCACAGCATCAGAGTGATACACTTTCGCTGCAATGGCCCAGAGCGATATCTCTCAGCCAAACCTCTCGCAGCCAAGCGTCGTTCGCGCCGTCCGACTTCGCGGCATGGAACTCCTCAACAATCCTGCCCTCAACAAAGGAACCGCTTTCACTTTAGACGAGCGCGAGACTTTCGGCCTCCACGGCCTTCTTCCGCCCGTGGTCGAATCGCTCGATGATCAGTCCGTCCGAGCCTATCAAGCCTTCTCTCTCAAGCCCAACGATCTCGAGCGCCACATTTATCTCCGCCAGCTTCAAGACGCAAACGAGGTGCTCTTCTACCGCTTGCTCCTCGGCCACATTGAAGAAATGTTGCCCATCGTCTATACACCCGTCGTTGCACTCGGCTGCCAGGAATTCAGCCACATCTATCGCCGGCCTCGCGGCCTTTTCATTTCCTATCCGCTTCGCCATTCCATTCCCGCGCTGCTGCGCAACCATCCAAATCCAGAGGTCGACGTCATCGTGGTCACCGATGGCGAACGCATTCTCGGCATCGGTGATCAAGGCGTTGGTGGACTCGGCATCCCCATCGGCAAACTTTCTCTTTACACTCTCATCGGTGGAATTCATCCTGCACGTACTCTGCCCATCGTTTTGGATGTCGGCACAAATAATGAGGAACGCCTTCGCGATCCCGAGTATCTCGGCTGGCGGCACGCCCGCGTCACGGGCGCCGATTACGATAGCTTCATCGACGCCTTCGTCGCCGCCGTCAAACAAGTTCTTCCCTCCACACTTCTTCAGTGGGAAGACTTCTCCGGAGTCCATGCGCGTCCCATTCTTAATCGCTACCGCGATCAAATGCTCACGTTCAACGACGACATTCAGGGCACGGCCGCTGTCACGCTCGGTGCCATCCTTTCTGCCGTTCGCGTGGCGGGCTCTTCGCTCCGCGACCAACAGATCGTTTTTCTTGGCGCCGGTTCCGCAAGCACAGGTGTCGCCGATTACCTCCGCGCCGCCATGCTCACGGATGGTCTCTCGGAAGAAGAAGTCCGCAGCCGCTTCTGGATGGTCGATCGCGACGGTCTTCTGCATTCCGGCCGCACAAACTTAACGCCCGAGCAGAGCATCTACGCGCAACCGCTCGGTCGCGTTTCTTCTTGGCCACACGCCCATGGCGCAGATTTTGGTCTAGCTGACGTTGTTCATCACTTGCGAGCAACTACCCTCATCGGCCTGTCCACGATTGGCAACGCTTTCACCGAGCCCATCGTTCGCGAAATGGCGAGCAAGGTAGACCGACCCATTATTTTTCCACTTTCGAATCCCACCGAACACTCGGAAGCGCATCCCGCGGACTTGTTTCGGTGGACAAACGGCCGCGCCCTCGTTGCGACGGGCTCGCCTTTCCCGCCCGTCCCTTTCGAAGGCCGCAGCATCCCCATTTCCCAGTGCAACAACGTCTACATTTTTCCGGCCATCGGACTTGCCGTGGTCGCCTCTCGCCCCTCCTCGACTGCCGCTGGCGCTCAGCGAATTACCGATGCGATGATGATCGCCGCCGCTCGCACGCTCGCCGAACATTCTCCCGCTTTGAAAGACCCGTCCGCGCCGCTTCTGCCCGCCTTGAAAGATCTACGCGGTCTCGCCGTCGAAATCGCTTTCGCCGTGGCTCAGGAAGCTGCACGCTCCGGCATCGCCCCCGCGCTCGATTCTGCCTCCGCGCTCCGTTCGCAAATCCTCGCCAGCCAGTGGTCGCCGGCCTATCCCGCATACGTCGCCGCATCTACGTGAGCCTAATCGCAGCGTTTGCGACAAGTCTCTTTGCGAATTTCAATGACGACGACGTCCGGTGCCCCACACGGCTCCGTGCGGCGATGCAACGGTGAAGAGTTTGCCAAGATGGCGCGGCGGCAGGCGGACCGGTACGCAAAAGGACGCGCGGGGCATGAGTTACTGACATACAATCGGGCGACCAAAGAGATGGTTCTTTGGCGGGAGCCGGCTTATGAAATTCGGAATCCGGAAAAAGTTCAAGATTCTTGCGCCAGGAAATTCTCTTCGGAAGAGAGTGGCATACAGCCTGGCGATCGCACGATTTATTTTGGTGCCAGTGATTTTCCTCGCAGTCTATTACCTATTCGAAATGGGTTGGATCGTGGACCGTATCGTTAACGTGGATGCGCCGGCGGCGACACTGGCGCAACAGGCTTCGATAGAGACTTTGGAAGCGCGGCGCGCGGAACGAAATTATATATTGCTGCATGACCCGGCCTATCTCGCGGCGAACCACGAATCGCTGGGCAAAACCAGGCAGATTTTGAGCCAGATACAGGAGCTTGAGCCGCAAGACATGGGAGAAACGCAGAAGGCGCTCGAGGCGCTCGGCGTATATGAACAAAGGTTTGCTGCAGCGGTTGCTGCTATGGGGCAGCCGGGCCAGGGTGACGCAGACCGCATCCAGACCGTAGTGCGCGCTTACGAAAAAGACTTAAACGATCTGCTGCGAGGGGCGAGGGTCAAGAGACGCGACCAGTTGATCGATGAGCTGCGGGACCGCGTCGGGTCGTTTGATACGCAGATCACCGAGACCGTTCAGGAAGGCAACCCGGCGCTGGCGCCAGTCACGGCGGAATTGCAGAGTTCCATTCAGGAAGTGCTGGGGTTGCTGACTGACCTCGAGACGGAAAACTGGAAGCGGGTAGAAAGCGATCATCGGGAAGCGCGGCGATTGCTTCGTCAGGCGGAGTGGGCGCTGAGCATCGTCTCCGCGATCACGCTGTTGTTCAGCATTTGGGTGAGTTTTATTTTGCCCCGGCAGGTAGTTAAACCGCTGATCAGTTTGCGAGAGGCTGTGGATCATGCCGCGCAGGGAGATAACGCGATCGAGCTTGAGATTGAAGGCCGCGGCGAAGTGGCAGACTTAGCGCGGAGCGTGCACAACCTCATCGTGCGATTGCGGCAGAGTGCGTGAGCGGGCTGCTGCTACACCGCGTTGTTCTTTGCCGAGCCTTTATTTGGCTGATGTCGAAAGGCGCTTAACCAGCTCGTACAGGAAGGCTTGGCCTTCGTAGAAAGATTGGACGCCCAGGCGCTCATCGCGCCCGTGGAAGCGAATGTCGTCGCGGTCCATGAAGAATCCCTGGATACCGTAGCAAGGGATGCCGGCGGCGCGGAGATAACGACCGTCAGTGGCGCCCATGACCATGATCGGAACGGTCGGGACACCGGGCCACATGCTGTTGGTGATTTCGCTGACGGCTTTGAGCAAGTCCGGGCGCATCGGCGACGCGGCAGCTTTGCTGAACTCGCTCAATTGCTTGACGCTGACCTGATCATCCGCGACGACTTTCTGCAAGCTGCTGAGAACGTATTCGGGTGAATCTTCCGGCAGAACGCGGCAATTTACGGTCGCTGCAGCGAGTTGCGGCAGCGCGTTGATAGCATGTCCGCCTTCGAGCATCGTGGCGACGCAAGTTGTGCGCAACGTGGAATTCCACGCTGGGGACGCAGCGGCAACTTTCTCCATGGCTTCTTGCGAACCGGAAGGGACCTTTGCGAGCTCGTCCTTGATGGGACCGGTTTCGATCTTTGCCATTTGCTGGAAGTAAGCTGCGGTGACTTCGTTGGTTTTCAAAGGAAAGCCGAATTCGCCAAGCCGCGTCAAAGCGCCGGCGAGGTGATAGATGGCGTTATCGTGGACCGGCATCGAACTGTGGCCGCCTTTGTTGCGCACTTCGAAGCGAAAATTCAGCACGTACTTTTCGCTGACCTGCAAATCGTTCGAGATTTTTTTGCCTTTGGATTCTTCGCCCCAGCCGCCTTCGTTGAGTGCTAAATCCGCTTCAATCAGATCGCGGTGATTCTTCAAGAGCCAATCGACGCCGTTGTACGGCCCGCCGCCTTCTTCGTCGGCAGTGAGTGCAACTATAATGTCGCGGTCGGACTTGAATCCTTCTTTTTTGTACTGGATGAGGTTGGCGATCCAAACAGCGGCCTGCGCTTTGTCGTCACCGGTGCCGCGGCCGTAAAAGAAGCCGTCCTTTTCGATGAACTGAAACGGGTCAGTGCTCCAGTCTTCACGCTTGGCTTCTACGACGTCGATGTGGGCGAGCAGGAGAATGGGTTTGCGTGCGCCGCTGCCGTGATAGCGGACAACGAGATTGGCTTTCTTGGGAATCGCGCCGCCAACGAAAATGTCGGCGTCAGGGAAGCCGGCAGCTTTCAATCGAGCGGCAGCTGCTTCCACTACTGGCGTGGTCGCGCCGGTCGTAAAACCGGACTGAATCTCAATGAATTGTTTGTAGATGTCGTGCGCGAGCTGTTTTTCGCCGTCGGGCCGCGTGGTTTGAGCTTTTGTCGATACAGCGCAGAAGACTACCGACAGCAATATCTCAGAAGCGAGCCAGATTTTTGTGTTTTGCATGCTGGGATTTTTGCACGGCGCGCGAATTCACGCAACTTTTCGACTTTGCCGCACTGCAAAAATCCGTGAAGCGTGAACGTGTTTCAATCGCCCCGAACGCTTAGGCCCACATGTAGCCTTGTTTCGCCAGGGGAAGAGACCGGATGCGTTTGCCGGTGACGGTGAAAATCGCATTGCAAACAGCAGGCAAAATCGGCGGAAGCGCCGGCTCGCCGAGTCCCGTCGGCGGATTGTCAGTCAGGAGGAAATGCACTTCAATGTCGGGAGGCACCTGGTTCATGCGCAGCGGCGGATATTCATGGAAATTGCTTTGCATGGCGCGGCCGCGCTCGATGGTGATTTCGTAGCCCATAAGGTGGCTAAGCCCTTCGATTACCGAGCCCCGAACTTCGTTCAGAGCACTGGTAGGATTGATGATCTGGCCGCCGACGTCGCCTGCGACCCAAACTTTGTTCACTTTGAGATGCGTTTCCGATGTGACGCGAACCTCCGCGACTTCCGCGAAATATCCGCGATGGCTGAAGTGGAACGCGACG
>Ga0210397_10000811_pt1 | contig 20557 bp, 19 predicted proteins | sample IncBWH2OmetaG_FD_160126 | JGI IMG/M metagenome (GOLD analysis project Ga0210397, IMG submission 160126) | Forest soil microbial communities from Barre Woods Harvard Forest LTER site, Petersham, Massachusetts, United States - Inc-BW-H-2-O ...
TGCATCAAACAAAAATATTTCGTGTATTTCCCATCTCTCCAGCGTAAGAGTCATATCTGTGAATGGTATATGAACGTCTTCAATACCTTTCAGCAGCATAGTTCCCATAATTGCTGAACCCATAACGGTAGATTGTCCAACAATTTCAATTAAAGATGTTATTTTCGTATAATCTTTGGGTTTGGACAATTCCTGAGAAAAGGCATATAAGTTGGGGTAATGGATCACATAACCAAACATGGTTAATGCATACACCATTATTATTAAGATATTTGTTAGATAACCTTCTTTAAAACCGAGTGAAGCAATTGAAAGGATTACAATACCACCAACGAAATTAGTTCCCAGAAAAACATCCTTACGGTTAAATCCGTCGATGATGGAGCCCGCATAGAGCGCCCAGAATAAAGAAGCAAGAGTGATGATTGTTAAGCTTAAACTAAAAAAAGAATAGTCATCTATCTTATTAAAATAATAAGGTATTGACATCATGGTAAAGCCTTGAGCAAAGCTCGAAACACCATTTGCTGTTAATAGAATTGCTAATGTTTTTTTATTTGTCAATTATCCTAATATCTAAAGTTAACGTACAGAAATGGCAACAACAAAAAGTATAAAAGTTTACACTACAACTCAAGCATTTGTAAAAATTGCAGCTTTTTGTGCTTACCAAGAACGTACCCAACAGGAAGTTCGCTCAAAGTTATACGAATATGGCATAAAAACAGATGAAGTAGAAGTAATTATTGTAAAATTAATTGAAGAGAATTTTTTAAATGAAGAACGCTTCGCCAAAGCATTTGCAGGCGGCAAATTCCGGATAAAAAAATGGGGGCGCAATAGAATTATAAGGGAACTGGAAATGAGGAACTTGAGTCCTTATTGTATTAGATCCGGCCTAAAGGAAATAGATGAAGAGGATTATATAACAACAATAAAGTCCATTATCGAAAAAAAACAATCTGAAAGTAATTTGAAAAATGCCTATCAAAAATCTTTTAAGGTTGCCACATACTTAATTTCCCGCGGCTTTGAATCTGATTTGGTTTGGGATATTTTGAGGGAAGTCGCCAGTGACTAGGTTCTAGTTACCAGATAAAAAGAAAGACCTGTTACATTATGATTATGCAACAGGTCTTTTTTGTTGTTATTATAAAATTGTTTCTGGTCTAGAAACTAGTACCTAATATCTGGCAACTATTTCACTGCTTCTGCATGAAAAAACAATTTCTCATTCAGTGCATTTAGCGCTTCGTTTTTCAAAGCACCATTGATAAGAATAGAAATGTTTGAAGAGCTTCCTCCATATGAGATCATGCGTACAGGAATCGTTTCCATGGCATCAAACAAGCGTTTTCCAATACCAATTTTTTCCTTGCCGAAATTGCCGACTACACAGATAATTGTCTGGTCTAAATCAACTTCAACAATAGAGAATTCTTTTAGTTCTTTAATAATCTGGTCTAAATTTTTAGCATCATCAATCGTCAATGAGACAGCAACTTCAGAAGTTGTGATCATATCAACCGATGTTTTATAATTTTCAAATATTTCAAACACTTTACGAAGGAAGCCGTGTGCCTGAAGCATTCTGCTTGATTTAATTTTAATTGCAGTTATGCCATCTTTTGCTGCAATAGCTGTAATCTCACGGTCTGACGGAGTACTGTTGATTACAGTACCCTTTTGTTCGGGCTGCATCGTGTTTAATAAACGTACCGGTACTTTACGTACTTGTGCCGGACGAATACATGTCGGGTGTAGAATTTTTGCTCCGAAATACGCTAACTCAGCTGCTTCATCAAATGAGATCTCAGGTATTGGGAACGTACGCTTCACAATACGCGGATCGTTGTTGTGCATACCGTCAATATCTGTCCAGATCTGAATTTCTTCCATACGAAGTGCTGCGCCCACCAACGTTGCCGTATAATCCGAACCGCCGCGCTTAAGATTGTCAACTTCGCCATCTGAATTCAGGCAAACATATCCTTGAGTAATATATAAATGCTTGTTTGGATGTTTTGCTAACTGCTCGTTTAACTTTGCTTCAATATAATCAAGCATTGGCTCACTATCGGCATCTGTCTTCATAAACTCCAATGCCGGTAGCAATGCAGATGAATAACCTTGTTCAACCAAATATTCCTGGAAAAGATTTGTTGAGATCAACTCGCCTTGCGCTAAAAACAATCTGGTTTCTTTATCTCCGAATGATGGCGCGTTAAGGTAACCTTTTATAAGCTCGTAATACGTGCGCATGATTGCATGGCCTTTGTATTTTCCAGCTTCGGTTGTATATAATTCTTCTACAAATGCATGGTACGGAGTAAAAAGGTTTTCAATTGCTTCTTCCGCTGCTTTTGTGTCTTTCTTTGTCAATTTATTTGATATGTCAACCAATGCATTTGTTGTGCCCGATACGGCAGACAATACAACTATTTTCGGGTCCGGACTAGAGATTAATTGGGCAACAGAGTGCATACGCTCTGGTTTACCTACTGAAGTACCTCCAAATTTTAAAACTCTCATTATCTATTTAACTATTAATTGTTTTTTACTTGATTTTAAATTGTCAGTGCAAGCATTTTCAAAGCAGTAATAGCTGCTTCATCTCCTTTGTTGCCATGTTTTCCGCCTGCTCTATCAAATGCCTGTTCTTTATTGTCGGTAGTTAATACGCCAAAAATAACCGGCTTGTTAAATTTTAAATTTACATCTGTGATGCCAATTGATACAGCATTGCAAATGAAATCAAAGTGTCTCGTCTCACCCTGAATAACGCAGCCAAGACAAATTACTGCATCAACATCTTTTTGCATGGCCAACCATTGAGCACCAAGGCTCAATTCAAATGTTCCGGGAACATTTCTGCGAATAATATGCTTCTTCGGTATCCCGTGTTTTGTCAATACTTCTACAGCGCCTTCGTATAAAGGCCCTGTTATTTCTTCGTTCCACTCTGCAACTACAATTCCGAACTTCTTTGAAGACAAATCAGGAATCTCGCCGGAGTAACTGCTTAAATTTTTATCTGCGCTCGACATATTTTGTTCTTATACAACAAAAGGGATAAAACGTTTTTGCTTTATCCCTTTTGGCTTTCGATGTTTTTTGAATGAATTATTCGGAAGCAGAAAGGGCCAGAGCCTTCGCTTTATACTTCTTGGCGTCGGACACATCCTGAGATTTCGGATAATCCATGATAACCTTATCGTACGCTTCAGCAGCTTCTTTCCAATTATTATTCAATTCATACGCTAATCCCAACTTCATCAGATATGATGGTGTAAGTTGTTCGTTTGGCTTATGTTCAGATGCTTTTTTGTAATACTTGATTGAATTGTCAAGATCGTTTAATTCAGAATATGCATCACCCATTGCAGCCCAGCTGCGTGCCTGCATAATTCCGTCGTTAGAATCATACTGACCAAGATACTGAATCGCATCTTCCGGTTTGCCTTGTTTTAAATAAATAATACCTGTATAAAATGAAGCTAATTTGCCAGCCTCTGTTCCTGAATAATCGTCTGCAATTTCTTTTACACCTTTTATTTCTTTTGCTTCAATCCCATTTAGTGCCAGATTAAAAGAATCCTGGCCAAAGTAAACCTCTGCCTGATACATTTCTTCGTGTGCAACTGTATTGTTCTGAGATTGAGTGTATTTATAAAATGCAAATGCACCAACTAATACAACAATAATACCTAAACCTGCAAGTGCCGGTTTTTTGTATTTTTCAATCAATTCTTCTGCAGAAAGACTCACTTTTTTTTCTACTACAGCTTGTGCCTTTTGAGGTGCGCCTTTTTCGGTTAATTCAGCCATTACTTGGTTTAATAAAAAGTATTTTAATTATTCGATGATGAATGGATAGTCTGTTTGTGTATACACATCTTTATATGCTTCTGAAGCATCCGGATATGGAGACTCTTCAGCAAATTTAACAGCTTCGTCAACAGATACTTTAATTTTTGCATCAATTGCTTCTAAATCTGCTTCTGTAGCAAATTTCTTGGAAAGAATTGTTTCACGAACTTTTTCAATCGGATCCTGCGCTTTGTAAGACTCTAATTCTTCTTTCGTACGATATTTCGCCGGATCAGACATAGAGTGTCCTTTATATCTGTATGTTCTGAATTCTAATAATGTCGGTCCGCCGCCTGTTCTTGCTCTGTCCGCAGCTCTTGCCACTGCAAGGTGAACTTCTTCAACGCTCATTGCATCTACCGCTTCAGATGGCATATCGTATGACTCTCCAATCTGATATAGTTCTGTAACGTTTGATGTACGTTTTACTGAAGTACCCATCGCATACCCGTTATTTTCAATAACAAATATCACAGGTATGTTCCAAAGCATTGCAAGGTTGAAGGTTTCATGTAATGCGCCTTGACGAACTGCACCATCACCCATATAGCAAACACAAAGATTATCTGTTCCTTTATACATCTCTGCAAATGCAAGGCCTGCGCCAAGTGGGATCTGACCACCAACAATACCATGACCGCCAGCAAAATTTACTGACTTGTCAAAGATGTGCATAGAGCCGCCTTTACCTTTTGAGATACCTGTTGCCTTACCATACATTTCAGCCATGATTGCTTTTGGATCTGTGCCCAAAACTAACGGCTGGCCGTGATCACGGTATGTTGTAATATAATGATCGCCTTTCTTTAATGCTGATACTGCACCTGCAGCACATGCTTCCTGGCCAATGTATAAGTGACAGAAACCCTTAATCTTTTGCTGACCATAAAGTTGACCTGTCTTTTCTTCAAACTTTCTTACCAATTGCATTTTTTCATACCAGAAAAGGTATGTTTCTTTGGTAAATGCTCCTGTGGATTCTACCTTTGTTTTAGTGTTATCCTTCGCTTTTTCTTTAACACTTGCCATCTCTTCTTATTTGTGCTGTTTACAGTATACTTTGAAGGGCTAAAATAAATAAAATTCATGTATATTGAAAAGATAAGCCTCCTAAATTTCAAGAACTATGCTGAGCTGGAACTCTCCTTTTCAAGACATATTAACTTATTGACAGGTTTAAACGGCACTGGAAAAACAAATTTGCTGGACGCTATTTATTGTTTGTGTTTGACTAAGAGCTTTTTAGCAACAAATGATCAGCAAATGATCCATTCCAACCAGAGCTATTTCTCTGCTTTGGGCTGGTTTGGGGAGAATTCAAAAGAATTTAAAATTCAGTACGATTTTGATGGGAAAAAGAAAAATTTCACCGTCGATAAGAAACCATATTCCAAAATTTCGGAACATATAGGAGAATTTCCCGCAATTGTCTTAACCCCGCATGATACTGATCTGATCAGAAATGGTGGTGAAGACCGGCGACGTTTTTTTGACACACTCTTTTCTCAGGCAGACCATGTATATCTGGAAGCACTGATCCGTTATACGCATTTCTTAAAACAACGTAATGCCTTGCTAAAACAGGCTTCTGAAGGTATTATGATTGACCGCATTCTGATGGATGCGTATGACCATAATTTACTGCAATCGGGTAAAATAATTGCTGAAAAAAGGCATAAATATGTAGGCGATCTGTTGCCTGTTTTTCAGGAATATTATAACCTGTTATCGCCCGAACATGAGCAAACAGATATCGAATATGAAACCCATGTTCTGTCGCCCGATTTTGAAAGCACTTTCAAAGATTCCTATTCCAAAGATCTGATTCTTCAGCGCACCAATAAAGGCGTTCATAAAGATGATTTTAAATTTATTATCAATAATGAACCTATTAAACACTATGGTTCGCAAGGGCAGCAAAAAACTTTTATGATTGCGCTGAAATTAGCGCAATACGAACTTTTGAAAGGTTGTACCGGCCATACTCCAATTTTACTGATGGACGATATTTTTGACAAATTAGACGATGTGCGTATTGAAAAACTGATTGCACTTGTTCAGAAATACGTTACAGGGCAATTATTTATATCAGATGCTCGTCCGGACCGATCCAGTATTTTTTTTCAGTCAAATACAAAAGATTTTCGTATGTTTATAATAGATCAGGGAAAGGTAAATCTGTCTGACCCAGCCACTCCGGAATCAATATAAACCGTATGTACAATAAACCCGAAAGAGACTTTCGAAGAAAAAAGGATTCGTTAAGCATTGGTGACGCCATTGAAGACTGGATGGACCAATTACGGGTACGCGGCAAATACAAAGAAACGTATATTATTCAGCATTGGGAGAAAATAATGGGCGCTCCGATAGCTAAACGAACTACGAACTTATACATACGTAATAAAAAATTATATATTCATTTGTCTTCTGCGCCTTTAAAACACGAATTAAATCAGTCTAAACACAAAGTAGTTGAGTTACTTAATAAAGCGGCGGGGGATAAAGTGTTAGAGGATGTTATATTTCTTTAAATAAAGCATGATGAATTTTAACCGTAACTGTATACTGCTTTTTTTAGTTATTTTCTTCCAAACCATCTTTGCATTTGGTCAGTTTGCTCCTGAAAAAATTAAAGGGGGGCTATTTATTGAAAACAAAGGGCAATGGGATGCAAATGTTTTATATCGGTCTGAAATTCCTTCAGGCCAATTGTATATAGAGAAGAATCGTTTTTTATTTAACTTTTATGATGCAGAGGCTATGGCCTTTTATCATCATGGAAGTAAAAGTTCTACAAAAGGTGTCTCCGAAGAACGGGTTGCAAATACTGCTCCTCAGCCAACATTTATTAAAGCCCATTCTTATCAAGTATCTTTTGTCGGGTGCAGTCCCATTTCTTCCGCTTCCGGAACAGGGCCTGCGTCGTACTCTCATAATTATTTTAAAGGAAAAGATAAAAGCAAATGGGGAAGCAATGCAGGTGTTTATTCCGGAACGGTTCTGAATAATATTTATCCAAATACATCCCTGGTTTGCCTGGGTCAGGAAACCGGTTTTAAGTATGAGTTTCATTTAGATGCCGGAGCTAATCCTGCGTTAATAAAATTACGATACGAAGGGGTTGACAGCGTTTATTTAAAAAACGGTGAGCTTTTTGTCGAAACTTCTGTAACTGATTTTTACGAACAAATGCCCGTTGCTTATCAGGAGATCAATGGATCCAATGTCGCTGTTCCATGCGAATTCAGATTAGATGATAATTTACTGACGTTCGCTTTTCCAAAGGGATATAACAAACGATACCCGCTGATCATTGATCCTCAATTAATATTCTCTACCTACTCCGGCTCAACAGCTGATAACTGGGGCAATTCCGCAACCTATGACGATGACGGCAATACCTACATGGTCGGGATTGCATTCGAACAAGGTTATCCGGTTACTACGGGGGCATACCAGATTCAATACAATGGTTTTCAAGAAAGCGTAGATTTAGGAGGAGGTCAATTCTATCCAAAATTCGATCCGGATATTGCCATCATGAAATTTGATCCAGTAGGAAAACTGTTATATGCTACATACTTAGGTGGTACAGAAACTGAGGTGCCCAGCAGCTGTATTGTAAACAGCAAAAAAGAATTGACGATACTTGGCTTTACCAGTTCAGACGGAGGTATTGCTTCAAATGGTTCAGTCGGCCTGCCATTTCCGACAACGGCAGGAGCCTATGATGTAACCTTTAATGGCGGTGTACCTGTTGCACCCATGAGTATTTACGATGGAATATTTTTTGACAAAGGAAGCGATCTGTTCCTTGCTACCTTAGGCGAATTTGGGAATACCTTGAATCATGCTACTCTTCTGGGCGGAAGTGCAAACGATGGTATCACCTATATAGGAGCAAATCTTACGCAAAACTACGGCGATCAATTCAGAGGTGAAATATATTGTGATGAACTGGACCAGTTCTACGTCGTTACTAAAACTTTTTCCCATGATATTATTAATACTTCCGTTCCGGGATTCGATCAAACATTCAATGGGCAAACGGATGCTTATGTATGTAAATTTTCTGCAGATCTGACTAGCATGATCTGGAACACCTATATAGGAGGAAGCAGGGATGACGCTGGCTATTCTATCCGCGTAGCTTCAGATAAAAGTGTATACATTGCCGGAGGTACTACCAGTAATGATTTTCCAGGCACTACCGGATTAATTCAAACATACAGCGGCAATATAGATGGTTTTATTGCGCACATCAGCAGCGACGGTACATCATTATTGCACGGCACATATATAGGAACAACTTCATACGATCAATGTTTTTTCATTCAGCTTGATGCAGCAGAAAATATTTACGTGCTTGGCCAAACAACCGGTAACTACCTAATGTCTCCTGGTGTATACGGACAACCTTCAGCAGGGCAGTTCATTCAAAAAATTGACCCGACACTTTCTACAGCATTGCTTTCAACAACATTAGGCAATCTCCCTAATACAATCAGTATAGTACCTACCGCATTTCTGGTTAATAGCTGCGACAATATTCTGATCTCAGGGTGGGGCGGCAATGTAAATCAATATTTAGGAGCATATATCGGCGGCAATACATTTAACCTTCCTACAAGTGCTAATGCAGCCTATAAGGTGACAGACGGTTCGGATTTTTATCTGATGGTGTTAGAAAAAGAATTTAAAAGTTTGCTATATGCAACTTTCTACGGTGGCTACGGTGAAGATGACCACGTAGATGGTGGCACAAGCCGGTTCGATAAAAAGGGAATTGCTTATCAATCTGTTTGCGCAAGTTGCAATACAACGGGAATTTCCACTTCACTCTTTCCGACTACACCCGGGGCATTTGCTACTAAAAAAGGTTCTGACAATTGTAACAATGCCTGCTTCAAATTCGACTTGTCAAATCTTCGCGCTGATTTCACAACAAATCTTTTAACTACTTGTGATTCCTCCGCAATAGTAACATTAACAAATACCAGTACAGGTGGTTCAGCTTTTCAATGGGATCTGGGCGATGGTACTACATCGACTGATTTTGGCCCTATTCATCACGTGTACAATAAGCCAGGCAAATACATTGTTAAACTTATCGCAACCGATCTTACAACTTGTATAGGAAGAGATACTGCCGAAAAAACAATAACCATATACCCAAAACCTTTAATTGATATTGCATCAAATGATGTGATTATTTGTTTAGGTGATACCATTTCTTCCTTAGTCACCTGCAATCCTACATACCAATATTCCTGGTCGCCGAATGTATGGCTTTCAGATCCGTCTTCCTGCAATCCTTCATTCTATCCTCTAACTACTCAGAAATATTTTGTTTCTGTTACCGATACAAATGGATGTGTCGCAAGAGACTCTATAATCATAAATGTTACCCAATTAATCAAAGGGATTTCATGGGAAAACATGACACATTGTGATGGTAAACCAACCATTAAGTTTAGCAACCCAAGTACCGGCCCGCTAACGTATTTGTGGACTTTCGGTGACGGGCATTCTTCTACGGAAGCCTCTCCTGTTCATCAATACAGTAAAGGCGATACCTACTTCATTGTAGTTGATATTCACAATGACTATTGTGCATTACAGGATAAGATCACTATAAAATTAGAAGACATCAACATACCCAATTTATTCACACCAAATGGTGACTCTAAGAACGATTGTTTTGAAATCCAGGGCTTATATGACAACTGGAATGTTGAGATTTACAATGCCTGGAGCAAACGAATATTTAAATCTGATTCGTATAAAAATGATTTCTGTGGTGATAATGTAAGTTCCAGTGTCTATTACTATCTGATTTGTGCACCTTATGGCGATTGCTGTAAAAGCTGGGTACAGATCATAAAAGATTAAACATGTTTATGCGTTTAATACTTTCTTTCATTTGTGTTTGTGCGTGTGTTGTTTGCTATGCGCAAAAGAATCCACCGCCGGCTATTTCTACTATTGAGGTAGGAAATACGCTTCAGTATCAGATCACCCGCGAGTGGAGTGAACTTTCAGATTTTAAGGATAAAAGGACCGGCACAGAATTTATAAATTTTCAACGTACGCCTATTCAAATTGATTCTGTCAAATCGTTTATTGTTACACAATCATGCAAAGTTGAAAATGCGCGTGGTGCAAATATCAAAACATACTCTGTCGCACGCTTAGGTATGTTTCAACAAAAGAAAAATTTTAGAATTATAAAAACGTTCACGCGCAGCGACGGGTTATTACAAGTGCCTTATTCTGTAGGTTATTGGGCCTATTATACAGATGAAAGTGATATTCTTCACAAAGTTGTTATTATCCATGGTATCCATTCAAATGGCTTCGGATTTCAATTTTTTATTGATTGTACAAATGATCAGTTTCCAATGCTGGAAGAAGAAATTACTGCTCAGGTCCGTTCTATTCATTTCTTGTAAGCTTATAAAAAGAAAAACGACACATTGGGAGCGTGTCGTTTTTCACTTTAACAGGTTATGAACAGGAATTGTGTTATCTATTATTCATTAATAATCCTTCGGGCCAAAAGGTAACCGATTTTTAAAATTTATTTTTTCAGTAATTATCAAGTGGCTGCAGCCAACTTATTTATCAAAAGAATATGTTTTGAAAATGTTTTTGTTTGGCAGTAAATAGCCTATAATGATCTGGCGTTTAAAATCTACAATTCTCACTAAGGTTGGCTTTTTGTCCTTAAAAATAGCTGATTCAAAGTTACTTACACGTTCCCGCAATGAAATAGGCACTATGCCTTCTTCATATTGATACGAGCTGGTGTCAAGCATAGAATGGAAATATAATGTTCGTATAGTGGTGGCGGTACTGTTATATGGGTAGTAGCCGGAATAGCCATTATAATAACCGGGAGAACCCCATCCATAATTATTATACGGATTGCCATACCCCATTCCCATACCACCACCACCCATGCCCATGCCTCCATATCCCATTCCCATGCCGCCCATGCCCATGCCACCCATACCCATTCCCATACCGCTGCCCATTCCCATGCCCATTGAAAAAGAAGGACCACCGCCGTTCATATTGTTATAACCGTTAGACGTATATTCTTCATAACTACCAATTTCGACAATGTACATGCTGTCTTTCTTATTTACTGCAACACTCAGATTGCTGGACAGAACTTTCTTAAAAAATGTTGAATTGTCGTCTAAAACTCGTTGTTTATCCAGACTGTTTTCCTGAATAATCGGACCGTTTTTGAAGTTAATAGGCATTGTAGGCGTAGCATAGAAATTAGCGTACGTATTATTAGAATCAATATTTAAAACAGTAAATGTCAATTGATCAAAATTCATTGTCACCCGAAACAATATCTGATCATACAAAAACGAGTTGCCTTGTTTTCTTGATGAGTTATTGCCCTTGTCTAAATTGAATAAAAACTGTTTATAGCTTGATGTATTTTGTTCCAAATCTATGTGAATAATATGCGTGTAATCCGGGTCGTCGAAAACCAAATAAATACTGTTATCAAAGGCATATATTTTTTTTGTTGCTCTTGAAGATTTAACATTATTTTCGAGTGAATAATTAATTCTATCAATTCCAAGAACGGCTTCCGGGTCTTCATTTAATTGATTATTTCCGTTACTTAATCTTTTATACATATCAGGCATTTCAACCGGATAAGAATTTTTTACCATAGCACCATTAACGACCGCATGTACATCCAATTGATTCCGGCCTTGGGTAGCTGTTAATAAATAGAATGTTTCATTCAGATAAACACTTTTTAAAAATTTTTCCGTGTAATCTAACTGGCCAACAGTTCTTTTTGTCATCTGCCCGCTTCGTCTCACATTTAGCTGTGTTACAAGTCTGGTATGGCCATTTAAGAAATATACAGTGCAGCTATCTCCTTGCAATTGAATACCTATATATTCATCTTTTCTCATTGCTGAAGGAATTGATACAATGATGTCGCCGGTTTTTTTGTGGTTCGGATCAAAAAATGCAAATTCAAATTGAGAAGAGGTTTGAAATGCAAACACATAATTTTGTTCTGAATCTACTGCGGAAAAAACACTCTTTGTGTTTTTTACAAGTAAATTCACTTCGCTTTCTGCATTTTGTGCTTCAGAATAGGAAACAAAAACGCAGAGTGTAATTATAAAATATACTATTTTTTTAATCATTGTACCTTTTACTCATTGAATTAGATAAATATAGCTTCTTTAAAACAAAATCAATACGAAAATGGGTTCACTTTTTATATATTTATTGCCATTTCCGATATATGTTGATTTATCATTTGAAAAAGTATGGCCCTCCAACATTCGTTTACTTCGTTGTAAATGTTATGGTGTTTATTTTTTGGTGGGTTGTTACTGATCCGGGAAATTATGTCTGGGAGCCACTACCTCCCGATAAAGAGCTACTCCTGATTTCAGCCTGCAATAAGCTGTTTCTGATCAAGTATTATGTCTCTTTTGTACTGATAAACTGCTTGCTTACAGCAATTATGTTTTTTAATGTAAAACGCATCATTACGTTAGGTATTATTTTATTTGGCATGGCATTTTATTTTACTACAAAATTTATTTTCAATCCATACCTCGGGCGTAATTATTATGTCATTTTTGAAAATCAAAAAGTTTCTAAGAATTTTTTTCTGGAACCGGTATCTGATGCAGGAAAATCTATCGGTCCTTTTTTATTCGAAAAATTAAATGACAAACCATCCTATTTACGCGAACAGGCTGCTAAAGGACTTGGTATTATTTCATACGAATCAGCAACGTCAAAACTTGAAAAACTTTTGAGTGATTCAACGGAAACAATTTTTATGCGCGCTGAATGTTATTACGCGTTAAAAAAAATAAACACCCCTGAAACGAAAAAAATTCTGGAAGATTTTTCTGTAAGCCATGGTCAGCAGGATAAAGACAGCTTGTTGATAGGCCGTATCAACTACGTTGAACTACAGGATATTTACTAAGCCTATTCAACATATAACACAAGCCCTTTGAGATATTCTCCTTCGGGATGGTAAATATTTATCGGATGATCTGCAGGTTGATGCATCTGGTGAATGATACGAACATTTCTATACGAATCTGCCGCAGCACCAAAAACAATTTTTTGAAATAAATCTTTATCGATATTCTGTGAACAGGAATACGTGAAAAGCAGTCCTCCTTTTTTAATTTTTCTGAATGCTTTCAGATTGATCTGCTTATAACCTCTGGCTGCATTGGCCACAGCTTTCGCGGATTTGGCAAACGCGGGAGGGTCCAGTACAATTATATCGTAATAATCTTTTTCAATCTCGCCTAAAAAATCAAAACAGTCTGCAGCAATTGTTCCATGTTTATAGCCGGGAAAATTCAGTTCCATATTTTTACCGGCAAGGGCAACTGCTTCTTTTGAAATATCTACAGAATCTACAACTGTTGCACCGCCTGAAGCTGCATAAACACTAAACCCGCCTGTATAACAAAAAGTATTTAATACTTTTTTCCCTTTTGAATACGAACGAAGTAGTTCTCTGTTCTCTCTTTGATCGACAAAGAATCCTGTTTTTTGTCCGTCGATAAAATCAACTTCAAATAATACGTCATTCTCTTTTACAACAACGGGAACTTCTACTCCACCATGTAACCAACCGCTACCGGTACGAATATCCTCTAACACAGTAGAAGATGTTTTGGCTTTTATATAAATATGTTTAAAGTCAATTTCAATAAGTGCTTTCTGAATAGCCGGCACCAGTTTTTCTACACCTCTTATTAATACTTGCAGTACAACCACATCAGCATATACGTCGGCTATAATTCCGGGGAAAAAATCTCCTTCTGCATGCAGCAATCGATATACATTTGTTTTGTCGAATGCAATTACTGTTTTACGAAGTTCGTATGCATTTTTTATTTTAACAGACCAGTATCCTTCTGTCAATATTGTTTCGGAAAGGTCGTCCCATTCGAACATCCTGCACACAATCTGACTTTTGTGTGACAAAAAGCCGTAGCCTAATTTTTTGTGTTCAAAATCTGTAACCGATACAATTGTCCCTTCTTCATGATCCGGCAATTTTACAACCGCTCCCGAAAATATCCATGGGTGGCGATTATTGATTGAGCGTTCTTTGCCTTTTTTTAATTGAAGTACAGGTATTGACATACTTTGCAGATTTAAATAATCTGCGAAGTTATTGAAAATAACTTGATATTAACTGCTCAAAATAGTTAATTTACAGTATATATGAATCTTACACTAAATATGAAAAAGTTTATAGTCTTTGTTTTGTCTATCCTCTTTTTAAACCTTTCAGGTTTTTCACAAGAACGTAATAAAAAATTGTATGGTGTTTTTGAAAGCAAAACACTATTTCAATTGGGGCTTGTTCAGGATAGCGCAGGTAATAACGTAAGCAGTGTTTTGCGTTTTGCACCGTTCGCAAATTACTCCCTTCAAATGCATAAGGATTTCAGCAACCTGTTTGGTGCATACATTGGGGTCGGGTGTACAAACTTGGGTTTTATTACAAAATATAACAGTTCGAACATTACAGTTAAAAGCCGTGCTTATTGCCTAGGTATTCCTGTAGGATTAAAATTCGGGAACATGGCTAAAGAAACCTACTTTTATTTGGCAGGCGAATTTTTAGCACAGATCGATTATAAAGAAAAGGTTTTTCAAGGCAATGAAAAAAGCAGAAGAAAAAATAATAACGACATCAATCAGATTAATTATTCGGGTTCCGTTGGCTTTAATATGAAAGCATTTACTATTGGTGTAGAGTATACATTCAATAATTTTTATGGAAATAATTATCGATTGGTGCCTCAAAATACAGCCCCTTCTGTTTCTTACGGTACCCCAACAAAATCCAATATTTTAACATTTTTCATAGGCTTCAGGACAAACCTGAGTGCTGAAAAAGTTTCGGCACCAGAGAAAAAGATACAGCAAGCCATGTTGTCCCAACGTTGATTCAACTTGCCAAAATGCATTTCAATAAAAAACCCTGATATATTTTATCAGGGTTTTTTATTGAAATAGGTCAACGTTTATGGCTAAATACGTTATTGTATATTGAATTATAGTCACTTATAGACTTTCCACATGCTCTTTTCAAGGAAGAAGGCTATATTAGAGATGCCTGCGAATACTTAAAATGCTTTATGGAATTTATTCTATAAGGTCCTGCTTTATGTTATAATTTGTATAATTTATGTAACTTGAAAAGGATTTTGCAGCAGCGAATTTGGTCAACAAGTTGTTTGCACATACTGCCTGATCAAGGAATAAATAGTAAAAACATTAACTCTATTGCGGTTTCATTCGTTTATAAAGTTGTGTTTTTTAAATTGTATCTATGTCGAGTTTAATAATAGGAAATAGTTTTAAAAAAGGAGTACTTATTCTGCTTTCAGTAATTTTATTGTTAGTGGTAATAGGTATTATACTGCCTTCCTCTTATCATGTTGAAAGATCTGTGAAGATTAGTCGCCCGGGCAAAGTTATTTTTCCTTATTTGAATAAAATGCAAAAGTGGAGTTCATGGACCGCCTTAAATGTAAATAAAGACTACTCGCTGGAACAATCGTTTTTCGGACCTGAACAAGGTATCGGCAGTGGCATGAAATACCAGGGAGATAAATTGGGAAAAGGAGAAATCAAGATTATCGACAATGAACTGGATGATCATGTTACCTTTTCACTTTTAATCAATAACCGCTTTAATACTACCGGCAACATTGTAATTGAAACACTACCCGATCAAGAGTCAATGGTAACAATCAGCCTCGACGGAGATGTTGGCTTTCATTTGCCTAATCGATATATCATTCTTATGATGGATAATATTGCTGGATCGTTATTTCAAGACAGCCTGAATCGATTAAAAATGGTAGTTGAATCCAAAAAAACTTACGCGAAAGACGGCTTATAGGCTTTCTTCTCCTTTTTCTGCCTTCCTTTTTCTATCTTTGCATATTATTTACTAACACAATTATGGTTGACAAATTAGAAGCAATCAAACAACGATTTGATGAAGTTTCAGAAGCAATTCTGGACCCGAACATTATGTCGGATATGAAACGCTATACTTCTTTAAATAAAGAATATAAAGAACTTAACAAAATTGTTGAGGTATACACGCAATACAAAAACATTTTAGCCAATATTGATAGTTCTAAAAAAATTCTGAGTGCTGAAAAAGATCCGGACTTCAGAGAAATGGCTAAAGAAGAGCTTGAAAGTTTAGCTGTTCAAAAAGACGAAATTGAATTGGTTATTAAAGAATTGTTGATACCAAAAGATCCGAACGACAGCAAAAATATTATTCTTGAAATCCGCGGCGGTACCGGTGGAGACGAAGCTTCCATTTTCGCAGGTGATATCTTCCGTATGTATCAGCGTTATTGCGACCGTATGGGCTGGAAAATGGAGCTAATTGATGCTACAGAAGGAACTTCCGGTGGCTATAAAGAGATTATCTGCGGCGTATCCGGTGATGATGTGTATGGTAAATTAAAATTCGAATCCGGTGTGCACCGCGTTCAACGTGTACCCGCAACCGAAACACAAGGTCGTATTCATACATCTGCTGCATCAGTTGCCGTATTGCCTGAAGTGGAAGAAGTAGATGTGCAATTAAATATGAATGATATCCGTAAAGACACATTCTGTTCTTCCGGACCGGGCGGACAGTCTGTAAATACGACGTATTCAGCCATTCGTTTAACACATATACCAACGGGCACGGTTGTGCAATGCCAGGATGAAAAATCTCAGATCAAGAACTTTGACAAAGCATTGAAAGTATTGCGTTCCCGTATTTATGAAATTGAATACAAAAAACAGCAAGACGAACTTGGCAAAGAGCGTAACTCTATGATTGGAAGTGGAGACCGTTCAGATAAAATCAGAACATACAACTATCCTCAAAGCCGTGTAACGGATCACCGCATCGGACATACGGTACACAACCTTCCGGCTGTTATGGATGGAAACATAGATGACTTTATTGAAGAACTTCGGTTAGCAGAAAACGCCGAACGATTGAAAGAGGGCGCAACTGCTTAATTACACAATAATAATATTTTAACAGGGCCGGCAAATGTCGGCCCTGTTTGTTTTAATAAAGCAATTTAAGTCACTATAAAGTGCTTTCCCTTATTCAGATTACAAATTGTCAGAAACTGTTTCGCCGACACGAAATATGTACAAAAAATTTAGCTTGTTGATCACTATGTTTTTCCGTTCATATAGAGTATTTTTAATAAAGCTTAAAATGAAATTATTTCAGCCTATAAATTTTATTATCAAAACTAATATTTCACAGAAATGAAACGTCTTTTAACAATCTCTTTTTACGTAACAGTTATCTCGTTATTATTTAGTTCTTGCGGCTACAACTCAATGGTTGAAAAGCAAGAAGGTGTTGAAGCTGCCTGGGCTCAGGTGGATGTGCAATATCAACGCCGCAGTGATTTGATTGGCAACCTGGTTGAAACAGTAAAAGGTTATGCCAATTTCGAACAGGAGACATTGACAAAAGTTGTTGAAGCACGTGCATCTGCAACACAGGTTGTTGTTAAAGCAGATCAATTAACAGAAGAAAATATTCAAAAATATCAGGCGGCTCAAGGCCAGTTAACAAGTGCGCTTAGCAAGTTAATGTCAATCACAGAGAACTACCCGAATTTAAAAGCGGATCAGGGATTTTCTGATTTGCGTGCTGAACTAAGCGGAACAGAAAACAGAATTGCTGTAGCAAGAAGAAATTTCAATGAAGCTGTTCAGTCATACAACACATACATTCGTAGCTTCCCAAACAATATGACTGCAGGTATGTTTGGCTTCGAGAAAAAAGGTTATTTCAAATCTGATGCCGGTTCAGAGAAGGCTCCTACAGTAAAATTCTAATATGCCCAACACCTTTTTCAACGCTGAAGAGCTGGCAGCAATCCATACATCCATTCATAAGGCGGAACAATCTACCTCAGGGGAAATTCGCCTGCATTTGGAAAATTATTGCAAATATGAATTGATGGATCGAGCTGCCGACGTTTTCACTATGCTAGAGATGCATAAAACAGCGCTTAAAAATGGTGTGCTTTTTTATCTTTCCATTAAAGACCGGAAATTTGCTATTCTTGGCGATGCAGGTATTAATGCAAAAGTGCCGGCCGGTTTTTGGGACTCTATAAAAGAAATTGTTATTGAACATTTTAAGAATGGGAAATATGCTGACGGCTTATGCGAAGGAATTGAAAAGGCAGGAGTAAAACTGAGCGAGCATTTCCCCTACTCGAAGAATGACGTAAATGAATTGTCTAACGAAATTTCTTTTAATAAAAATTAAATGAGGGCTCTTTATTTACTCTTGTTGTCTTCATGCTTATGCGTTGCCGCGTTTGGCGGTGATGCAGACTTTCCGCAACCATCGAACCCTCCACGATTGATCAATGATTTTGCAGGTATGCTGAATCCGGCAGAAATCGCTGAATTGGAAAAAAAGGTTGATACCTTCAATGATTCTACATCCATACAAATTTGTGTTGTTATCATCAGCAACCTAGGCGAGTATGATATCTCCGACTATGCTTTTCAGTTAGGGCAAAAGTGGGGCATAGGCGACAAGAAAAAAGACAGCGGGATACTCATTTTAATTTCTAAAGAAAACCGCAAAGCCTTTATTGCTACCGGTTATGGGATGGAGGGCGTATTGCCGGATTCCAGATGCAACAGAATTATACAGGCTGATCTTATTCCTCAATTCAAGCGAAGTAATTATTTTAACGGAATAAGTTTTACCATTGACGATATTATTCGCTACTCGGCACATGAATACACGGCCGATCCGGTTACAGACAAAGGTGGAATCAAACCGGCTTATGTATTCTTATTCATTCTTGTTGTAATAGCGATTATCGGTTTTATAAATCGTAAAAATCAAGGCAACAATAACAACAGCGGCGGAAGACCAGGCAGTGGTTTTGGCGGATTCGGTCCTACCTTTGGGTATGGTGGATTCGGCGGCGGCGGCTTTGGTAGCGGTGGTAGCAGTGGCGGTGGTTTTGGCGGATTTGGCGGTGGTGGTTTCGGCGGCGGCGGCGCAGGCGGTGATTGGTAAAATAAACCAATAACATCTAATCAAAAACAGAACGCTCGAAAACAACTAATAAAATATCTGATCATTATAAAATGCATGTATCAAATGGCCTCATTTCAAATTGCGTTAAGAAATTATGGTTCATGGAGCTTTTCGAACGCTGCAACTAGTCTTTTTTCAAGACGATTTTGCAGCGTTAGCTCCATGAACCATAATTTTAGCTTATTTGAAATCAGCCTTGATTTTTTGGTTCTTTTGTGTCAAGACAAAAGAACAATGAATAAAAAAGAAAGACTGAAAGATTTGAGTAAGGAAAACTGTTCTTAATACCAATATGCTTTTCATTAGTCATTTTTTAATCGGGTTTATTATAAGCTTTATTGGTACTATTCCACCTTCTACATTCAATTTACTAGCAATCAGACGTGCAACTTCAACAGGCCTGCGCAAAGCAATGATCTTTGCCTGCGGAGTTGTATTTGTTGAATTCTTCTATTGCTTCATAGCCGTTATCTTCTCCGGATATTTTCTGGCGAACAAAACTATTGGGAGCGTGATTGAAATAATAGCAGTGCCGATTTTTATTTTACTCGCATATATGTTTCTCACGAAAAAACATGTTGAACCAACGCAGAATGAAAAAGAGCCAAAAGGTTCGGGTGATTTTGTGCAAGGCCTATTTATTGGGTTGATGAATCCGACACAAATTACTTTTTGGTTGGGCTATAGCACGTATTTTATAAGCATTGGTTGGATGAAAGATGATTTGCTGTTAATGACAACATTTGTTGTTGGTGTATGTGCCGGAAGTTTAGCAATGCTCTTCATCTATGCTTACTATTGTAAAAAATGGTTTTATGGAAATGCACCGTCCTTGTTCTCCGAAAAAATTCTGAATAAAATTGTTGGTTTTATTTTTGTTGGATTAGCGGTATTGCAGACTGGAAAACTGCTTTGGGAGTATTGGTACAATTAAAATACCACTGTCAATTTTTTTTCATCTCTGCTTTTTATAAATTACTCATAACAAATATTATAGCTATGAGATTTTCTGTAATTACTTCGTTTCTGCTTTTTATTACAATCGCTTATTCTGTAACTGCTCAGAATTTTCAGCCATTTAGAAATCAGTTTAAATATCAGTTTTCATATATAAGTTCTTCCTTTGACCATAGCATACTTCCTAAAATACATGGTATCCAAGTAGACAGTGCTGCTTTAATTAATTCCGATTCTATCTTTTATTTCAACAGGCTTTTAGAAAGTGTATCTACCCTCTCTTTCAAAGATAACTTTTGGGGCAATTCAATGGTTAAAAAGCCTGGAGATGAATATCTTTTTCTAATTACAAACAATACTCAAAACGACACATTGATTATTAAAACACAGGAGTTACTTGGAACACAATGGACCTTCAGCCTTAAAAATGTTTTATTTACAGCCCGTTATGAAAGTTATCGCCAGGAAACTGTTTTGTCAAATCAAACAGATTTTGTAAAGACATTTATTGTTGAAAACACTTCAGGCTTTACTGATTCGATTAAAATTTCTGAAAATTTTGGA
>Ga0210397_10000813_pt1 | contig 20524 bp, 18 predicted proteins | sample IncBWH2OmetaG_FD_160126 | JGI IMG/M metagenome (GOLD analysis project Ga0210397, IMG submission 160126) | Forest soil microbial communities from Barre Woods Harvard Forest LTER site, Petersham, Massachusetts, United States - Inc-BW-H-2-O ...
TACACGTTGCTGCTCGCCCCAATGGGGGTCTTGTCGGTCAATCCGACTCTGTACAAGGGGCTGACATTCGATGCATCCAAGGGCCTGATTCCAATTTCGCTCGCTTACGAGACAGGGCATTTGGTGGTCGTGAATCCATCGCTGCAAGTCAAGTCGCTGGCTGAACTTGCGGATCTTGTACGCGGCAAGCCGGGAAAGTTCAGCTTCGGGTCCGGAGGTATTGGAACGTCGACCCATCTTTACGGCGAGGTCTTCAAGATGACGGCGAAGGTGGACATTCTGCACGTTCCCTATCGAGGCAACGGGCAGGCGTTGAACGATGTCATCGCCGGTCAAATCCAGATCATGTTTCCGCAAATCGCTTCAGCGGCAAATCAGGCTGCGGGTGGATTGGTGACACCGCTTGCCGTCACGACGGATCGTCGCGCAGCACTGCTTCCCGACGTGCCAACGGTCGTCGAGGCCGGCATGCCCGAACTTGCCGGAACTTCATGGGGCGGCATCATGGCGCCGCGGGGCACGCCTCCTGAAGTCGTGGCTCGCCTGAATGGCGCAATCGTGAAGGTCTTGAACGGCTCGGATACGCGAGGCCGCTTTGAGGCGATTGGCATCAACGCTCGCACAAGCACGCCGGATGAACTCGGTCATCTCATCGATGTCGAACTGGTGCGCTGGAGGCGTGTGATTGCCGCTGCGAACCTGACGCTCAACTGAGGTCGCTGTTTCGCTCGATCCTCAGATATCTTCGGCTGTGAGCACGTAGAAGGACGACGATGGACCTGATTATCAGAAACGCTCTCATTCTCCGCAACGCGCAGACGGAATGCGTCGATATCGGTATCCAGGGTGGCACGATCGTCGCGATCGAGAAGAGCTTAGCGGCTGAAGGCGAAACCTATGATGCAAATCACAGACTGATCTGCGGCGGGCTCGTTGAAACGCATATTCACCTGGACAAGGCCTATCTGATTGAACAGTGCCCGGCGTTGCCGGGGCGCGACATTAATCCCGTGCCCTACACGTCTTCCATCAAGCCGAAACTATCGACGGAAGAGGTTTATGGCCGGGCAGAACGGGCGCTGAAAGAGTGCTTGATGCGGGGAACCACGCACATCAGGACGCATGTTGAAGTCGATCCGGTGATCGGTATGCGGGGCTTCGATGCGATCGAAAGGCTCAGGGCTGCCTACCGTTGGGCGGCCGACATCCAGATGTGCGTGTTTCCGCAGGACGGGCTGACAAATCTGCCAGGTACGGAAGAGTTGATTATCCAGGGTTTGCGGCGAGGCGCAAATGTCATCGGCGCCGCTCCACGGTACGACACCGACGCGAGAGGCCAAATCCTGCATATTTTCGAGCTTGCTCGCGAATTCGATGTCGATATCGATATGCATCTCGATGTCGGTCCGACTGCCGAGCACCTGGACGTCTACGACGTGATCGAACTCACGAAGCGGCACGGTCTCGGTGGCCGCGTCACGGTCGGCCATATGGCAAAGCTTTCATTGTTGCCACCGGCAGAGCTGGAAAAAGTTGGCGTGCGGCTGGCCGATGCCGGCATCAACGTCACCGTGTTGCCAGCTACCGACCTTTTCCTGATGGGCCGGAAGCATGATCATGCAGTCCCGCGCGGGGTGCCCGATGCGAATGTTCTTGTGAAGTGCGGCGTGAATTGTTCGATATCGTCAAACAATATCATGAACCCGTCCACGCCGTACGGCGACTGTTCCCTCATCAGGATTGCGAACCTTCACGCCAACGTTCTTCAGGTTGCGCAACCCCACGAGTTGGCCGACTGCTTTCATATGATTACGGATCGGTCTGCGCGCATTCTCAACATCAAGAACTACGGTGTCGAGGTCGGCAATCCGGCTGACATCGTCGTGATCGACGCGCCATCTCCGGAAAAGGTCGTCGCGGAAATTAGGCAGCCCGTTGCGGTCTTCAAGCGCGGGAAGCGAACCGTGGCTTGGGATCTGCCGCAACTTTTACATCCGGCGACTGCCTGACATCGGCCGAGCTGCGGTTGCGGCTTACGGGTACGCGCTCGGTTCACGGCCGCACGGCCGGCGTCTCCATCGGCATGCCGCGCGCGCGCGACATCAAGTAAAGCTCCAGCTCGACCAGTTCCGGCGCGCCGAAATCGAAATTTTGTGCCCGCATGCCGTTAATGCAATTACGCAACCGCCGTTGCAGCGATCCCAGCGATTGCCATTCCAGCCGGTAGATCGGATAGCCGTTCGGAATAGCCTGGGTGACGGGAGAGCCTGCGAGATGCTTGTCCCAATTGTCGTCATGGCAATTGGTACAGCCGAGATTGAGTTGTCCCTGCCGATGCATGAAGAAGTCACGGCCCTTGGCGAGGAACGGTTCAAGTTCGGGAGCGGTGTTGGGCGTAATCGCCATGCCGCGCGACTGCTCGGCGACGTATGCTGTCAAGGCGAGCAGATCGTGTTTCTCGTAAGGAAACGGATCGGCCTCCTGATGACGCGCACGGCAGAGATTGATGCGCTGCTCGAGGTTGACCGGTCGGCCCAGCGGCTTGTCATAGGTGGGATAACGCGCCGCCACGCCTTTCATGCTGGCTCGTGCGTCGCCGTGGCAATCGGCGCAGGCCTTGCCGGCCGCGCTTGCCTTGCGGTTCCACAGCGCTTCACCATCGAGCGCGCCCAGCATGCCGGGATTGGCGGTGTCGTCGTCCTGCATCGCTTTGGTCTCCGGCCCCATAAAGGTGTAGCCGGACCGGCGCTCTCCTTGCGGGATTTCGGTCGCAATCAAAGGACGAAGGACGATGCCGGCCGCGAGCAGCAACGGGATAAGAAATATCGTCGCTGCAAGCTTCATTCGACCGTGATGCTGGCGGAAGCGGTTTCGGAAAAGCCGTTGTCGCCAATCCACTCGAAATCGAATTTTCCGCTTTTACTCGCTACCGTGAAAAACGACATGAACGGATTGGCTGCGGTCGCCGGGAACAGATCGGCGCGGAAAATCTCCTCGCCGTTAAAGCGGCAGGTGAAGCTGGTGATGATGTCGCGCGGCACCACCTCGCCCGACGCGGTGTGGCGATAGCCCGTCTCCATGATATGAGACATCAGCGTCTTGATTTCGATGACGTCGCCGTTTTTGGCCTTCTTGGGAACATTGATCAGGGCAGCGGCCATCAGATCACCTCCTCAGTGCAGGCCGCGAGCGTCACCACGACCTCGGCGGTGACGGACCAGAGCGAGTCATCGGAGAGCTTCGCGATCGCGACGATCTTCTGGCTGTCGGCCAGCCGCACGCGGGTGGACACCTGAGCGCGGCCGGCGCTGGGCTTAAGATAAAAATTGCCGAGGTTGGGCTGCGGATTCTTTTCGTTAAGAACATGGATGCTTTTGACGTAGTCCGTTGGTGTCATCGGGCTCGTGACACTGACCGTCATCGGCACGCTGTTGCCGTTTTCAACCAGCGGCGGAATGTCGAGCTTGACCTTGCCGATCTGCACGGGGGCGCCGCCCGTTACCGTGCGGATGGCGGTTGCCATCATCTCGGGCGTCGCTTCAACTTCGCGTACGCTGATCAGCATCGGAAACGCACCGATAGCAGCGGTGCTGCCGGCTAGCTTAAGAAACCGGCGGCGTGTGGAAGCTTCTCGTCTCTGCATATCGTCTTGCCTTCCTAGTCGCGCAGTGTCGCAAGATACGCCACAATATCCTCAATCTGCTCGGCTGACAGGATCGGTTTGCCGCGCCAATTAGGCGCCACGCGATCGAGCCCGTCGAGCCGATAGTAAGACGGCATGATCGTCGCCGGGTTGAGACGGGACGCATCGACCAGCCGCAGCCGAAGTTGTCCAATCGACCAACGGCTGCCCGAGCCTGAAAGGTTGGGCGCGAGATCGCCCTGGAACTTTTCCTCCGGGAACGGACCGCTGTGACACAGAATGCAGGTGTTGGTGCGCTCCAATACAAGGGCGCGGCCATGCGTGGCATCGCCGGGCGCTCCGGTCAACGATTCCAGAATCGAATCGCCGTTCACCGTATAAGGCCTCAGTTCCTCTGCGCCGACCGAGCAAGGCAACGTCAGCAGCGTTGCTGCGATATAACCTCCGACAATAGAAATGGCCGACCTAACCAAAGGTTTCCACCGTAATTCTCTTGAACCAGGATTGCGCCTGATCCGCTTCGCGCTGGCGAAGCTCATCCAGCGCATTGATCGGGCTCGTGAAGCCAGAACCCATCACCTCGACGAAAATATCGTCTCGCGGTTGGTAATTGCCAGACTGCGAAAAAGCATAGCCGGGCGTCACGGTGTTGTAACAGGTGCCTTCGATCGTCGGCCTTATCGGGAGTGTTCCGGCAAGCAGGCTCGCGATCACTGCCGCACAAGCCTTGCCTTCCGCGTTCGCTGCGGATGCGGATTTCGGCGCGTTGCCGCCGATGACCGCGTCGCCGATCACATGAATGTTGGCCTCCAGCTTCGAGGCAAATGTTGCCGCATCGATCGGACACCAGCCGGTCTTGTCGGCTGCGCCGGCGAGGTTCGCGATATGGCCCGCCTTCTGCGGCGGGATCACATTGGCGACCTGCGCGTCGTGATTGCCGAAATCGGTGACCAGCGTGTTGGTCGCGGGCTCGACCGAAACGACGCGGCCGCCTTCGGACAACGGAATGCGTTCGATCATGCCCGGATATAAATTTTTCCAGGCTTTCTCGAACAGCCGTTGCTGCGAGAAGACGTCCTTGGCGTCAAGAATGAGAATCTTAGAGCGCGGCTTCTTTGCTTTCAGGTAGTGCGCGATCAGGCTGGCCCGCTCATACGGCGCAGGCGGACACCGATAGGGTGTTGCCGGAACCGCCAGCACGACCACGCCGCCGTCTTCCATCGCTTCGAGTTGGCGGCGCAGCAACATGGTCTGCGCGCCGGCCTTCCAGGCATGGGGCATTTTTTCGGCTGCCGCTTCGTCGTACCCCGGCAAGGCGTCGAACCTGAAATCGATGCCCGGCGCCAGCACCAGCCGGTCGTAGGGGAGCGACGTTCCGTCGGCGAGGCCAACGGTTCTTGCTTGCGGATCGACCTTGGTGGCGGCCTGTGCGATCACGGTCACGCCGCCAGCGGCAATCTTTTCATACCCGAATTGCTGCGCCTCGATCTCGCGCAGTCCCGCGATCACCTCGTTGCTGAACGGGCAGGCGGTGAAAATCCGGTTCGGCTCGATGAGCGTTACCTGGAGTTTGGAATTGATCTTTCGCAACGCGCGCGCGCAGGCTGCGCCGCCAAAGCCGCCGCCGATGACGACCACGCGTGCGCTGGATTGCGCGTAAGACGGGCAGGGCAACGCAAGCGCTGTCGCTGCGGTCGCAAGACCGCGAACGACATGTCTCCGCGTCGCCATCAGCCGCAGCGCATCCATCCCTAAGGTCCGAGAAAATGAGCGGCGGCCTATTTTGAGGGCCGCCGCTCGATGGTTTAGGCGAAGGTGATGTTCTGATCCCGCAGCGGCGCCGAACGGATTCGTTTTCCGGTCGCTGCGAAATAGGCATTCAACACCGCAGGCGCTGCGATGCAGATCGTCGGCTCGCCGACACCACCCCAGGCCCCGCTGCCGCCGCTTGGCATGATGATGGATTCGACCTTCGGCATCTCGGCGATCCGCATCGAATTATACGTGTCGAAATTCGCCTGTTCGATGCGGCCATCCTTGACGGTGCAACCGCCATAGAACAATCCGGAAAGCCCATAGACGAACGAGCCCGCCACCTGACGGTCGATCTGGGCCGGATTGACGACATAAGTAGGATCGGTCGCACCGATGATCCGGTGAACCTTGATCTTGTTGCCGTCAGAGACCGAGATTTCCGCCGCACCCGCGACGTAGCTGCCGTACCCCATATGCTGGGCGATGCCGCGATAGACGCCTTTGGGTGCCGGTGTGCCCCAGCCGATCTTTTCGGCCACGGCGTTGAGCACCGCCAGATGCTTCGGGTTCTTGGACATCAGCTTGCGGCGGAACTCGAGCGGATCCTGTCCGACCGAATGCGCCAGCTCATCCATGAAGCACTCGAGGTAGATCGCATTCTGGTTGACGTTGACGCCGCGCCAGAAGCCCGGCGGGATGTGCGGATTGCGCATCGAATGGTCGATCAGGAGATTGGGGATCGAATATCCGATTGCCGCTTCGCCCGTCGGGTTAAGACCCGCGAACGTAGCGGGATCCTTGCCGTTGACGAGCGCTTCCGGGCGCAGGCTGAACAGGATCGATTGCCCGGAAATCCGCATATGCAGCCCGGTCAGGTTGTTGTCGGCATCGAACGCGCCGGTCATCTTGCACTGGGTGATCGGATGATAGGCGCCGTGCTGCATGTCCTCTTCGCGCGACCACAACAGCTTGATCGGCGTGCCCGGCATCTGCTTGGCGATGGCAACTGCCTGCCGCACATAGTCGGTATTGCCGCGGCGTCCAAAACCGCCGCCGAGCAACTGCTTGTAAACATCGCATTTGTCGGACGGCAGGCCGGAGACTTCCACGGTCGCAGCGAACGCTGCCTCGCCGTTCTGCGTGCCGCACCAGACCTCGCATTTATCCGCGGTATAAAGCGCGGTCGCGTTGAGCGGCTCCATCTGGGCGTGGTTCTGGTAGGGATAGGCGTAGACCGCCTCGACTTTCTTCGCGGCGCTTGCGAACGCGGCTTTGACGTCGCCGTTTTCATTGCCGACAAAGGCCGGCTGCGAGGAATCGAAGCCTTCCTCGAGCCATTTGGCGATCGTCGCGCTCGAGACCTTGGCGTTGTCGCCTTCGTCCCAGACGATCGGCAAGGCATCGAGCGCGGTCTTGGCGTGCCACCAGGTATCGGCGACGACGGCGACCGCGTAGTCACCGACCTTCACCACCTTCTTGACGCCTTTCATGTTGGCGATCTTGGCTTCGTCGTAGCTCTTCACCTTGCCGCCGAACACCGGACAGGCTTTGATCGCGGCGTTGAGCATGCCCGGCAATTTGACATCGATGCCGTACATCATCTTGCCGGTGGTCTTGTCGGCGGTATCGAGGCGCTTGACGCCCTTGCCGGCCAACTTCCAGTCCTTCGGATCCTTCAGCTTGACGTCGGCCGGCTGTTCGAGCTTGGCCGCGGCTTCGGCGACCTTGCCGTAAGTGGTCGTCTTGCCGGACGGCGTGTGCGTGATGACGCTGTTGGCCGCGGTGCATTCGGACGCTGGCACCTTCCAGTCGTTCGCCGCGGCCTGGATCAGCATCGCGCGGGCGGTGGCGCCGCCTTTGCGGACGTATTCGTGCGAGGTGCGGATGCCGCGGCTGCCGCCGGTGGAGAAATCACCCCAGGCGCGCTTGCGTGCCACGCTTTGTCCGGGGGTGGGGTATTCGGTCGTGACCTTCGACCAGTCGCATTCCAGTTCCTCGGCGGCGAGCTGGGCGAGGCCGGTGAGGGTGCCCTGACCCATTTCCGATCGGGCAATGCGAATCACGACGGTGTCGTCGGGCCGGATCACGACCCAGGCGTTCACTTCGGGCGAGCCGTCGGCGGCGCGCACGACGGCCGGGCCGCCAAAGGGAATATCGAGGCCAAGGACAAGACCGGAGCCGAGCGCGGCGCCGCCAATGACGAAGGCGCGCCGGTTAAGGCGAGGCATATGATTCATGATGCTCTCCTCAAACGTTCGCGGCGGCGTGGATCGCCTCGCGCACCTGCTGGAAGGTGCCGCAACGGCAGATATTGGTGATGGCGTCGTCGATGTCCTGGTCGGTCGGCTTGGGATTGTCCTTCAGCAACGCCGCCACCGCCATAATCATGCCGCTCTGGCAATAACCGCATTGAGGAACGTCGTTATTGATCCAGGCCTGCTGCACCTTGTGCAGGGCGCCGTTGTTGCTCGCCAATCCCTCGATCGTGGTGATTTGCTTGCCGGCGGCTTCGCTGACGGTGACGCCGCAGGAACGCATCGCGACCCCGTCGACGTGGACCGTGCAGGCACCGCATTGTGCAATGCCGCAACCGTATTTGGTGCCGGTGAGACCGACGTTTTCCCGGATTGCCCAAAGTAGCGGCGTATCCGGCTCGACGTCGACGTTGAAAGACTTGCCGTTGATTGTGAGGTTTGCCATCGCGATCCCCTGATTATTGTCCGATCCATCGATCGGACATCGGGCCGAATTTGGCCCGGAATCTCAGGCAGTTCAATTCAATATTCCGCGTAGGAGCCATGGAATAAATAGGCTTGGGAGGTGGAACGTTTTGCGTTATTGCCGCGGTGCAAACCTGCCCCTCGCGGTACGGCAATCTCAAGCTTCAAGGACAATAAAAAATGCGCATGGTTGTTTTGCCCGGCGACGGGATCGGGCCGGAGATTACGAGTGCGACAACCCAGGTGCTGAAAGCCGCATCCGAGCATTTCCAGCTCGGCGTCCAGATCGAGGAACACCAGGTCGGGCATCAGAGCCTGCGGCAGTTCGGCACGACGGTCCAGCCGCGCCTTCTGGAGATCGCGCGCGCGGCCGATGGCCTGATCCTCGGCCCGACCGCGACCTTCGATTTCAAGAATGAACAAAGCGGCGAGATCAATCCTTCGAAATATTTTCGCAAGAACCTCGATCTGTTCGCCAACGTGCGCCCGGCACGCACCTATCCGGGCCTGCGCAATCCGCTCGGCGATTTCGACCTCGTGGTGGTGCGGGAAAATACCGAAGGCTTCTATGCCGACCGCAATATGGAGCAGGGCAACGGCGAAATCCTGGTCACATCAGATGTCGTGATTTCGCTCCGGCGCATCACCCGGCTTTGTTGCGAGCGGATCGCGAAGTCCGCCTGCCAACTGGCGATGCGCCGGAACAAGCACCTGACGGTCGTGCACAAAGCCAATGTGCTCAAGATCGGCGACGGCATGTTCCTTGATATCTGCCGCGAAACGGCAAAGGGCTTTCCCGGGCTTGTGGTCGACGACATCCTGGTCGATGCCATGATGGCGCATGTGGTTCGCAACCCGAACCGCTTCGACGTCATCGTCTCGACCAACATGTTTGGCGATATCCTGTCGGATCTGACGGCGGAGCTCTCCGGAAGCCTTGGCCTTGGCGGCTCGCTCAATGTCGGAGAGGGTCATGCGATGGCGCAGGCCGCCCACGGGTCGGCGCCTGATATCGCAGGCCAAGATGTCGCCAATCCGTTTTCGCTGATCCTGTCGATGGCGCTGCTGCTCGCATGGCACGGCGAGCGGAAAGGCGCCGCGCGCTTCGAGGAGGCCGCCCGCGCCGTCGAAGGCGCCGTGGCGACGGCGATCAAGACCGGCCGTGCGACCAAGGATGTCGGCGGCAAACTCGGAACCATCGCGACGGGTGAGGCGGTGGTCGAATTGCTGAGGTCCGGCCACGGCTAAAGGCCTGAACCACATCCGAGCCGGTATTCGTGCCTCTCGAGATAGCCGGAAGATCAAGCCGGCTTAAAGCCGGCGTTCTCGAGTGCTGTGCGGGTTTGATGTGAAGCAAGCGCGTCCAGGAATGCTCGAACCGCCGGCCGGTCCTTTCGCGCCGCGACAAGCGCGAAATCATAGTGTTCTTCGGCGAAGGGAATAAAGCCAAGATCCGATGCGCGCGCGACGGGTGCGATGGTCATTCCCCAATCGGCGCGTTCCTGCGCCACCGCGGCCGCGACTGCATTATGCGATCGCGGTTGGTTCCAGTACCCGTCTGGGCGAGCCTCACCGAGCAGGCGGTCAATCAGGATGCGCGTGCCAGCCCCTTGATTGCGATTGACCATGATGCAGGAGGGATCGGCGATTGCCGCACGCACAGCCTGTTCGGCACTCAAACCCTCAAAACGTTGATCGCTTTTTCTAAACACGATTCCCTGCATACGGCGCCAGCCCGGCACCAGTTCGAGCCCCTCAGTCAGAAAAGGTACGTTGTAAGTTTCAGTCCTGTCGTCGAACAGATGGATCGGCGCAAAATCGCATTCGCCGCGTTTCGCGGCCGCCAGTCCGCCGAGACTGCCAACCGCAATCGTACGCACAGTAAGACCGGCATGCGCTAACGGCGCCGTCACCAGGTCGAGCCCGGTGCAGTGACTGCCCACGATGACCAGGTCGGGCACCCGTACATGCGGCGTGAACAAGGTCACTTTGGCTTCGCTGCCGGCCGGCAATTGGTCAGCCAGCGCGTCGATCCGAAGAAAGCCGTCAGCCTGGGAGAAGGATGTAACGGCCCCTGATCCCTTGCCCGACGGATAGGCAATCAGACCGTTTGCGCCCTCGACCAGCGAAACCATGACAAACTCGGTGCGCCCGAGTTCGGATGGAATCCACACCGGTACTTTCGCTTTGACCGTCGCATCCGAACGTGGGGGGAGACCGGCCAGGCGCCGAAGTACCGGCACGATCATGTCGTGGAAGGTGAACATGGCGGAGGTCGGAAAGCCCGGCAGGATCACCACGGGCTTGTTCTCACACACGGCCAGGCAGAGTGGCTTGCCGGGCTTCAGCGCGACGCCGTGGCAGATAATCCCGGGTTGGCCGAGGCGCGCGATAATGCGATGGGAAACATCACCCGCGCCCTTCGAAGTCCCGCCCGACAGCACGACCATGTCGGTTTCGGCCAGCGCCCGGTGCATCGCCGCTTCGAGTTGCTCCTCGTCGTCGGGGATGGCGCCCCAAAACACCGCGTTTCCGCCATTTTCGTTGATCGCGGCAGTAACGATAGCGCCATTACTGTCATAGATCGCTGCCGGCCGTAACGGCTGGCCGGGTTGGACCAACTCGTCACCGGTCGAGATCACTGCGACTCGCACGCTCCGCCGAGCGGGGACCTCGGCGATTCCGCAAGCGGCAAGCATGCCGATTTCCCGCGAACCGATCACCGTGCCGGCGCGCAGGAGCGCTTCACCACGAGCGATATCGGAGCCGGCAAAGGACACGAATTGCCCGGGCGAGGCAGCGCGGCGCACTTCGATCGCGCGTTCGCCGGAGGGCTGGGTATGCTCCACCATCACGACAGCATCGGCGCCGCGCGGAATGGGTCCGCCGGTCGCAATCGGCGTTGCCGTTTCGGGCAGCACGAGCTGGGTGGGCGAGGTGCCGCAGGCGATGACTTCCTCGTTCAACGTCAGATGCACCGGGGCAGATTCTGCGGCCGAAGCAAGATCGGTCGACCGGACGGCAAATCCGTCGACGTTTGAACGGTCGAACGGCGGTACATCGATCGGCGAGACAATATCTCTCGCCAACGTGCAACCCACCGCTTCCGCAAGCTTCCTTTGTTCGGCGGATATGTCCCGCGGAAACAACGCCGCTTCGAAGCGCTCAAGCGCTTCCTCACGCGACAATATCGTCAGGAATTGATCTTGATCGATGTTGTTCCGGCCCTTCGGCAAGGACGTCTTGTTCATGTCGGCACCCGCGGGGTTAGATCAGCATATAGGCGCCGACCGGCGTTCCCGCCGGGAATCCTTCGCTGCTTCCTGGAACTGCCAGCCAAGCGCTAGCCTTTACGATGGCCTGAAAGGGGAGATCCGCGAGCGCCAGCGGCACCCAATAGCCGTTGTCGCGTTCAAGGAGAGCGATTTCGGCGATCCCAACGCTGGAAGCGAGCTTGCGAGCCAATGGCAGGATCGTGGCTTCACGTGGCTGCCGCCCGGAGAGCCGATCCAGCACGGGCAGCCCCAACGTCCACCATGCCGCCAAGGCGCCGGCCGGCGAACCCGGCAGCGCAATCACCGGGGTCCTTCCGATCCTGCCAACGGCTGTTGTGACGCCAGGTCTGAGAGCCAGTCCATGTGCCATAACTTCTCCGCGTTGACCGATGGCCAGGACGGTCGCGTCGGTGCGGCCGATGCCAGAGCCGCCGACCGTAACGAAGAGATCAAAGGGAGTCTTTCCGAGCTCGGCGGCAATGGAAGCGGCGCCGCGCGATCCGGCCTCAGCGAATGTCACCTCGGCGCCGGCGTATCGCGCGCTTTCAAGGATGAGATGCGCCGTTTCGGTGCCGCCGTTGGTTGCTGGAACATTGACCAAGCACAACCTTGGCCGCCGCACCTTGATTTTTTCGTGCCGGGCAACGCGCGCAAAAAGGACGTCGAATGGGCGAAGTTGCGTGCCGGGGGCAATAACGAAGCCATCCGGCAGATCGCCGCCGCGCCGGCGCACGCCGTGTCCTGGGGAGGCTTCGGCCAAGACTTGAGGGATTGGAGCTGACTGGTCGATGCCGTCGGCATCAATCACGCAATCGCAACCATTCGGAATTGGATCGCCAGCCTCGACCCAACGGGCCGCTGTCGTCAGCGGCAGCGGCGCATAGGCGGACACGCCGACCAGATCACTGGAACGGAACGCCCAGCCGTCGACCAGGGCGATATCCTGCTGCGGATGCGTCCCGATTGGTACCGGCTCAGCCGTTATGCAACCGAGCGCCTGGCTCAGAGGCAGTCCGGTGACGGCCACAGGCGCAAGACCGTCGAGGAGGGCGGCAAGAGCTGCATCAAGTGCGGTGAGCGAAGCCGGCAGGCGTTGAGCTGCGTTCATGGCCGTTTCTGGATCACGGATTGCGGAGCTTTGCAACTGCACGCGCCGCTGCCGCCGGGCAACGCCGCGCGGGTCGATGCAAGATCCTCGCGCGTCAGATAGCGGGGGTTATACTCCCGCCGAGATGTGCCGCCTCAGCAAAAGAGACGGCGCGCGCCGTCAAGTCGCACGCTGCGCGATGCTTGCTGTCTCGGCAGAGCACATTGCATGCTCGACCCGCCCGGTCCCGTCCCACAACAGGGCGCTCGCGAGTGGGACTACGGTTGCCAACCTGGGAATGTGTGACTACCCTTTCTAGGGAGGCCCACACGGTCTTTCGATTGGCCGCACGCTCATGCCCAAGTTCCTTCGCATCGGAGTCCATCAGTCGAACGTTTCCGGATACACGTCAAAAGCATGGTGCATTCGACGCGTAGGCTCGACAGTTTTTCTGAAATGGGGCGCCGTAGAGGTCCATGGCATCGGGGATGGGCGAAAGGTTTACTGGACGCTTCCACCGAGGGATAAAACCATTCGTTGCGGCACGATGCAGCGTGCCAAAGACTATGCAAAAGCCGCGATCGCGCGGCGACGCAGCCATCGCTATGAACCGCTGACCGGAAACATTGCGAGCCGGCGCCGAGCCGCCGATCGTGGCGCCGAGCTGGAACAAGCGCTCGCCACGATCCTCTTTGTCGATATCGTCCGTTCCACCGAAAAAGCAGCAAAGCTCGGTGACGCGCGTTGGACACAGGTGATGAATTACTATTACGCCGCGGTACGCAAGGAGCTGAAGGCTTTGCGCGGAAAGGAAGTCGTGACGACCGGGGACGGACTGCTGGCGACGTTCGCCGTGCCCGTTGCCGGGGTCCGTTGCGCGACCGCGATCCGCGAGGCCGTGCGCACGCTCGGGCTGGAGATCAGGGTGGGGCTGCACGCCGGCGAATACAAAGTGAGTGGGGCGGAGGTGGTTGGTCTGGCGTTTCACATCGGCGCCCGCGTCGCCGCGAAAGCGCGTCCCGGCGAAGTCCTGGTCTCGAGCGCGGTGAAGGATTTGCTGTCACAGTCCGAAATCCGCCTTGCGGATCGCGGCCTTCACCAGCTCAAAGGCGTGCCAAAGCGATGGCGCCTGTACCGGGTCGAACGTTGAGGTGTCCTGTAGGAGTGGACGCCTGTTTTGAGGACTCGCTGCGCAACGCCGGAATGTGCCGCCTCAGCAAAGAGACGGCGCGCGCCGTCATGCCGCTCGCTGCGCGATGCTTGCCGCCTCGGCAGCAGCACGCTGCATGCTCGACGACATTTCGCCGGTGACCGTGCTCTGTTCTTCGACCGCCGCCGCGGTAGACGTCACATACTCGCTGACGCTCTGGATCGCCTGCTTGATGGAGTTGAGTGCTTCCACGACCTCCCCGGAAATTCCGTTGAGTGATCCGATCTCGTTCGTGATCTTGTCGGTGGCTTGTTTGGCCTGATTGGCGAGGTTCTTGACTTCCGCGGCCACGACGGCAAAGCCCCGGCCGGCTTCGCCCGCCCGCGCGGATTCGATCGTGGCGTTGAGCGCGAGCAGATTGATCTGCCCTGTAATGTTGCCGATGATCTCGACGATCCCGCTCATCGACTCGGCTGCGGAGCTGAGCCGCTTGGCCTGCCCATCGGCATTTTCAACGCGCTGGACTGCGTCTGAGGCGGTTTCCTTCGACTTGACCATCGCTTCCGATATCTCGCGGACAGAGGCGTTCAATTCTTCCGCACCCGACGCAACCGTTTCCATCATTGAGCGAACGCGCTCGTTACCCATGCGCACCAGCACCTGCCGGGTGACATCGGTCGCATATTTCACCACCTTGTATGGCTTGTTGTTCAAATCGAGGATCGGGTTGTAGGAAGCCTGAATCCAGACCTCTTTGCCTCCCTTGCCGACGCGCTTGTATTCCGCCGCCTGATACTCACCGCGATTGAGCTTGGCCCAGAATTCGCGATATTCGGCACTGTCGCGTTCGGCAGGCTCGACAAACATGCTGTGGTGCCGGCCACGGATCTCCTCCAGCGCGTAACCCATGGCGCCGAGGAAATTGGCGTTTGCGGTGATGATCGTGCCGTCCATGTTGAACTCGATCACGGCTTGCGCCTTCCCGATCGCGGCAATCTGGCCGGCAAGATTGGCGGTGCTGAGCTTCTGCTCGGTGACATCGGTTGCAAACTTGACGACCTTGAACGGCTTCTTCCGCTCGTCAAGAATGGGATTGTAGCTCGCGAGGATCCAGACCTCCTTGCCGCCCTTGCCGATCCGCTTGTACTCGGCCGCGGCGTATTCGCCGCGACTGAGTTTGGCCCAGAATTCTCGATATTCGGCGCTGTCGCGCATGGCCGGTTCGGCAAACATGCTGTGATGCTTGCCCTGAATTTCCGCCAGCGCGTAACCCATGGCGCCGAGGAAATTCTCGTTCGCCGTGATGATCGTGCCGTCCATGTTGAACTCGATGACCGCCTGAGCCCGCAGGATCGCATCGATTTTGCCGGCATATTCCATGCTTCGGATCTTTTTCGCCGTCACGTCGATGGCGAACTTGACGACCTTGAAGGGCTTGCCGTTCGTATCGCAGATTGGATTATAGGAGGCCTCAATCCAGACCTCTCTGCCGCCCTTGCCGATCCGCTTGTACTCCGCCGCCTGGTACTCACCTCGATTGAGCTTGGCCCAGAACTCGCGATAAGCGGCGCTGTCGCGCTCCGACGGCTCGACAAACATGCCGTGATGTTTGCCCCGCGATTTCCGCAAGCGTGTAGCCGAGCGCTTTAAGGAAATTTTCGTTGGCGGTGATGATAGTGCCGTCCATGTTGAACTCGATGACGGCCTGCGATTCACTGATCGCTGCGGCCTGCGCCAATGCATTGCGCGTAGCCGTGCTGTTTCGCCACGAAAACATTTTCATGCTCCTGTTCAAATGAAGGGAATCCGGCGCAAAATTTTTTGCAGCTAACGCGGCAAATCAGCCGGTCCCAGAAGAACGTTGAGTTCTATCCTGTGAGCAAGGTCCTACAGTTTGGATAACAATCCCTTATATTTCAATGGCTTAGACAATCAGGGATTGCCTGATTCAAAAGGACAATCAAAAAGGGTGAATTTTGGCATGCGCCATCTCTCGCGTTGCGGTTGCGGGGATATATCCCGCCATCTCGGGCGCGGCCTCCACCAGAAGGCCGCTGCTCGGCGCGGTCGAAGGGAGAGTGGATACATTTAGCGTGACGAAATTCTCGCTCCCGCGCTTGCGCCAAAAATCGAATTTGTTGAACCCGTTCAACCTGATTTTAGCTGTCCAGTCCCATTCGGAAAAATTCTTCGCTTTGCCCGTCGGGCAAATCATCTCTACAAGCCCGCGCCATCCTGTCTCACCAGAGGGGCGGCTCGCGATCGTCACGGACGTCGAGACAGGATGCGGTGGACGTAAGCTGCGTTGCTGACGAGAGCGCGGATCTTGCGGACGGCGAAGTCGTGTGGTCCTGACGCCCCGATGCTGGCGTCAACTCGCGGCAATGCTTGCGCATTGCGCGGGGATGGTGACAACAAGCCCGGCTCACCAGGGAGAGCACGAAGGAAACCGTTAAAACCACTGCGCGGGGAATGCCGGGTGTTTCCGGCGTGACCGTGGTGACTAACTCGTGTGCTTTTTACTTTTGCACGCGAGGCTGCGGACGCGTCGAGCGTCCGGCATTCCCTGCGCCCTCCATTGGGCGGAAGATTTATTGCGGGACTCGCGCGGAGAACGCTTGCGGGATCGCGAATCGTGTCTGAAGTTACGCACCGAATGTGCCCGGCTTAATCCAGACAACAATCTATCGCGGTTCTGTCATCGGACGTCATTACGATTTCAACTACACCGCAGCCGGATACGGATTTCCATTACGCGGTAGCCAAATACGATTGTAATTAAGAATTTTGAGAGTCGAAGCATTTTGAGGGGGCGACGATATGGGACCCGAGATTTTTCTTCGAAGCTGGCGAAAAAAAGAGCGATCGGTTGAAGGCGATCCACCTGACGGCGCTGATCTCTCCAAAAGGTCCACGGATCGAGACCAGCCCGCGAACGACAACGATGAAGTTTGGCCGCTGATCCCGTTTCCTGATGCTTGGTGCGGTGGGTAGCCGGGCTTGCTTGAAAGCGTCCCGTTAGATACCGAGATACGCCGCCTGAACCTGCTTGTTGTTGGCGAGTTCGGCGCTTGTGCCGCTCATCGTAACGCGACCGCTTTCCAGCACATAGGCCCGCTGCACCAGCGACAGCGCGCGGCTGACGTTCTGCTCCACCAGCAGGATAGCGGTGCCCATCCTGTGGATCTCGCCGATCTTCTCGAACGTCACATCGGTCATGACCGGGGCGAGGCCGAGCGAGGGCTCATCCAGCATCAAGAGGCGCGGCCTGAGCATCAAGCCGCGGCCAACCGCCAGCATCTGCTGCTCGCCGCCGCTCATGGTGCCGGCGAGTTGCTTCCGCCGTTCGGCCAATCGCGGGAAGATGCTGTAGACCAGTTCGAGCGTCTGCCGGCGTTCGGCCTTGGCCTTCGGCACGTAGGCGCCGATTTCGAGATTTTCATGCACCGTCATTTCCGGAAAGACCTGGCGGCCCTCCGGAACGTGCGCAATGCCCAATTCGGGAATCCGGTAGGGCGGCAACGATGCAAGGTTGACGCCGTCGAGCGAGACGGTGCCCGACGTCAGTTTGACGAGGCTCGAAATGGCGCGCAGCGTCGTGCTCTTGCCGGCGCCGTTCGCCCCCAACAGGCCGACCGCTTCGCCTTCGCCGATCTCGATCGAGACATTCGAGATCGCCGGCACCGAGCCGTAACTGGCGCTGACATTTTCCAGCTTGAGCACTTATGCCGCCCCCGTCGCCGGTGGATGCACATAGGAGCCGAGATAGGCGCGGATGACTTCCGGATTTTCCACGATCTCCTTTGGCGCGCCTTCGGCGATCTTCTGCCCGTGATCGAGCACCACGATATGACGGGCCACCGCCATGATCGCGCGCATCACATGCTCGACGATGACGATGGTCAGCCCTTTGCCGGAGAGCTTGCCGATCAGCGCGACCGCCTGGTCGATCTCGGCCGGATTGAGCCCGGCCATGACTTCGTCGAGCAGGAGCAGCCGCGGCTCGGTCGCAAGCGCGCGCGCCATTTCGAGGCGGCGCTGGTCGATCGTGGTCAGATCCTTCGCCGCGGTCCGCTCTCTCGCAGAGAGGCCGACGAACTCGATCGCCTCACGCGCCTTGTCGCGCGCCACGGTCATGTTCTTGCTGCGTAGGAAGGCGCCAGTCATGACGTTATCAAGCACGGTCATGGCGCCGAAGGGTTTGGCGACCTGAAAGGTTCGCGCCAGACCGAGGGCGCAAATATCGTGCGGCTTCAGGCCGACGATTTCGCGGCCATAGGCCTTCACCGAGCCGGTGTCCGGCCGATGAAAGCCGGTGATGAGGTGAAAGCTCGTGGTCTTGCCGGCGCCGTTCGGCCCGATCAGCGCCACCGTTTCGTTTTCCTTCACTGTGAAGCTGACGTCCTGGACCGCGCGCAAACCGCCGAACCGTTTGCTGAGGCCGCTGATCATGAGCGCATCTGCCATGGTATTTTCCTAGGCTTGCGCTGGCTTTTTGGCAGCAAAACGTTGCCGCAGTTCGCCGATGATGCCGATCAGCCCGGTCGGGCGCCAAAGGATCACGGCCATCAGGATCAGGCTGTAGACCGTCAGCTGAACGCCGCCGATCGAACTGCCGAGCCAGCTCTGCAGCAGCGTCGAGGTGGTCTCCAGCAAGACCGTGCCGATCAGCGGTCCCCACAGCGTGCCGATGCCGCCGACGATCGACACCAGGGCTGCTTCAATCGAGATGTTGAAGGAGAACGCCGTCGCCGGATCGATGAAGTAGATGTACTGGGTGTAGAAGGTGCCGGCCAAAGCGGTGAGGAAGGCGCTGATCATATAGATGTCGCGCTTCATTTTCGGCGCGTTGACGCCGATGGCTTCGGCGGCGTCTTCGTCTTCGCCGATCGCGACCAGATAGTATCCGATCCAGGAGCGCTCGATCAGCCAGGTGATGAGAAGGCCGAGCAGCAGCAGGCCGAGAGCAACATAATAATAAGCCGCCTTGGTCTCGAACTGCATCATCAGCGGTGCAGAGCCGAGATTGGGGATGGTCGTGCCTTCGGCGCCCCAGGCAAAATCGCGGAATTTGAGGAAGATCAGCATCAAGGCTTGCGCGGTCGCGATGGTCGCGATGGTGAAGTAGGGGCCGCGCAGGCGAAAACACAGCCAGCCGATCGGCAGGCTCGCCAGCATCGCCACCACGCCACCGGCCACCATGCCGATCCAGGGCGAGATGTCGTAGTTGATCTGGAGAATCGTCGAGGTATAGGCGCCCAGTCCGAAATAGGCAGCGTGTCCCAGTGAAAGCTGCTTGGCGTAGCCGCCCATCAGGTTCCAGGCGGTGCCGATGAAGGAAAAAAGCAGAATGCGGATGAAGATGTCGATCGCGAACGAACTTTTCACCACCATCGGCAGGCCGATGAGGATCGCTATTCCGATTGCCAGGAGAATCGCATTGCGCGGGTATGAGCCTTTCGTCATCGCGCGCGGCCTCCACCAAGGCCGGTTGGTTTGAAGGCGAGCGTAAGCAGCAGCATGGCGAACACGACGATCAATCCGGAATCGGCGCCGACATATTGAATGCCGAGCGATTCAGCGATGCCCATCATCAGGCTTGCGATCAGCGCGCCCATGACGTTGCCGAGCGTACCCAATACGACGGCGACAAAGGCCATCAGGACGAACACCTGGCCGACGAAAGGATAGGCGGAATAAAATGGCATCAAGAGCGATCCGGCGGCGCCCGCCAGCGCCAGCGCAATGCCAAGCGCGACGCAGAACACCCGGTTGGGGTTGATGCCCATCAGCATCGCCACGTCGCGATTCTGCGAAGCGGCGCGCATCGCCCTGCCAAGATCGGTGGTGTGCAAAAACAACCAGAGCAGCCCGCTCAGCACCATAGCGACCACGAAGGCGATCAGCTTGGCGACCGGGATATAGAGCCCGGCGATATGAAACGCTTCGTCGGAGTAGGACGTATGCACCGTGCGATAATTCGCGGTGAACAGCATCAGTGCGAGATTCAACAGCAACAGCGACAGCGCAAAGGTCAGAAAGATTTGCGGCATGTCGTTTGGCCCAAGCACCCTGCGGATCAGGAAATGCTGAATCAGAACGCCAGCCACGAACAGCACCGGCATCGAAACGAACAGCGACAGCAGCGGATCGATGCCGAACTGGTTGGCGAGGAAAAAGGAAATATACATCCCGATCATCACGAATTCGCCCTGGGCGAAGTTGACGATCTTGACCACGCCGAAGATCAGCGTGACGCCGATACTGACGAGCGCGTAAATTCCGCCGATAAGCAGGCCGTTGATCACGGCCTGGGCCACTGTCTCCCACATCGGATTTGGCCGGCTTCAGGTTTTCAGGAGGGGAGCGCGGGCATCTTCTTTCGGGAAGACACTGGCGAGATCGCCGTTCTGCCACTGCACGCCGACGGGATGGCCGTAAATGTTCTTGCCGTCAGGTCCGAACTTGACCTTGCCGCCGGGCGCCATGGCGGCGTAGCCCGAGGATACGTCGAGCGTGGACAGCGCCTCGCGAACCTTTTGCGGATCGGCCGAGCCTGCGCGTTCGAGCGCGTCGGCCAGCATGAAGGTCTGTGCGACCAGCCCGCCGGCATATTCGAACGCGAAGTCGCCGGTGCGCTTCTTGAACTCGGCGTTCACTTTCTGGGCGTCCTCGCTGACATCATGGTTCCAGTGGGCCACGCCTTGCAGGCCTTCGGCAAGCTTGCCGACATTCTTGTAGAAATCCGGAATGACGAATCCGCCGGAGCCGCCGTTGATCGAGACGTTGAGACCGAATTGTTTCACGGTTCGCACGATCAGAATGAGATCGTTCAGATAGGAAACCGAGAAAAGGGCATTCGCGCCCGAGGACTTCACCTTGTTGATCAGCGGG
>Ga0210397_10000817_pt1 | contig 20448 bp, 12 predicted proteins | sample IncBWH2OmetaG_FD_160126 | JGI IMG/M metagenome (GOLD analysis project Ga0210397, IMG submission 160126) | Forest soil microbial communities from Barre Woods Harvard Forest LTER site, Petersham, Massachusetts, United States - Inc-BW-H-2-O ...
ATTTTTACGCTGCGGCGGGGCGTTATGAGGTTCAGATTTCAGGTCCAGGCATAACCGGCACGACCACGTATCACGACGTGATCCTGCCCGCCGATGTCTCATCAACAGGGGCTGGCAACAACATTTCCGCGTTTGGCCTGACCCTCGGAGGAAACCTGACTGTTGCTGGCAACGCCACGATAAACGGCACGCTCACTACGTCGAATTTCAGTCCCACGACGCTTACACCGCTGTCACTGAACGTTGCGGGCAGCGAAACCATCAAAGGACCGCAACCGTATGTAGAGGTGACCGCTTACGGGGCAGATCCGACAGGCCAGACGGATTCCACGACGGCGATTCAAAACGCAATTACGGCAGCCTGCACAAGCTATCTCGCTCCCTTTGGAGGGGTTCGGGCAGATGTAGTGTTCCCGCCAGGAAACTACTCAGTCACGCAAACGCAGTTGCCCTCGACGAGTCCCATATTCACATCATGTGCCGATTTGCGGTTCCTTGGCATGGGTGGTGAGAACGGTGGCGCTCAGTTTACATCGGCGCCGGGGGTTGTCATCAATGTTGTACCGGGAGCGAATCCAAACAACGCCGCGGTATTCGGCCTTACTTATCCAGGTGGAAATGGCGCCGCAATCGAAAATCTAATCATCGTTGGCCACAACCAAGCTGTATATGACAACTCGGATTTGACTCATCTAATCAACGATTGCTTTACGGCACAGACGACAGGCTCCCAGGACAATGCCGCACTTGAAATTGCCGATACGGAGTTCGTCTGGGTTACAGGAGGCTGCACGCAGACGAATTCCACTTCCGTTCCCGGGATTGAGATCGTGAACGATAGCGAAGCGGCTGGAACGGGACTGATTCACATTACCGATATGATTATGGTTGCCGGAGGCGTTGTTTACATTAACCGCGAGCCGGATGCGGGCGGCGTGGTAGGAAACTTCGAGTTCCGCAACGACATTCTTGAAGGCTGCGGGGGGCCATTCTTCAGCGTGACTACGCCCGGGAATACGAACCTGATAATGCCGGGAATTTATTTCGATCGAGTGTCGGTGGACGATTGCTCCGGAAGCTATCCCGTAATGAGTTTCGACGCGACAGGTGGTCAAGCTGCGCTATCAGGTGTCTACATGAATAACGTTGCGCCGTCCGCAGTAGGCACTTCTCCGCCGTGCCCTCTCGAGATGATTTCGGGGACCGTAGACCATTTCTTCGCCCTAGGCGGGTCAACCTGTGTTTCAAACAGTTCGGGAGCTATTATAGGCGCCGCTATGGCGGAGAACTCAACCGGGTTCGATTATGTTGTGGGTTCCGCGGATGCGAATCGCCTAGACTCCACTTCCGAAATATCCGATGGGCCTCTCTTGCGAGCTACCGCACAGGGCAATAGCTTTGCAAGTCTAGCGCTCGATCCGACACAAGGGCTGCTTTTCAACGATGGAGCGAATTATGGCTACGACGCTGGAATCTATCAACCTTCTCTCGGAAACCTGGATGTGGAGTTCGTTTCTGCTTTGGCACCTACAAACGTCGCAGGGACGGCGACGACAGGCGGAACTCTCGCGGCGGGCACTTATTATTATGCGATACGAGCCTGTATAAATGCAGCCTGCAACAGCGGTCCCTTTGGCACGCAATCTCAATTATCAGCCGCAGTTGTTGTCAGCGGCTCAAATAATGCAGTGAACCTCACCTGGACTGACCCTCCCACAGCAACGGGAACGATTACAGCTTACTTGATATCTCGCTCGACCTCCCCGTGGGGATTCGGTGCTCAAGCCGTACCGAACATCGCTGTTTCAGGAGCTTCAACCAATTCGTATACAGATACGGGGTTTAGCGGCTTTCATTACGGACCTCTCTACGCTTATCCGACATATCAATCGGTGCATCGCTTCACGCCCACGTCACTGGGAGTAAACAACGTCAATCCCCAGTACAACCTCGATGTAAATGGCACGGCTGCTGTGAATTCACTGAATGGCATCCAGAAAGCGGAGCGCTTTTCGGGATCGGACGCAGGCGTACAACTCAACGCTTGCCTAACGGCGGCTTCAACTACTTCGGGAATTTGCGACGCACGGGGGATGACCGGAACATACACGGCGGCAGCGCACATAACAATTCCGAAAGGCACCGCGCTGCTTTGGTGCCAGGGCAAGCTTACGGTCAACGACGCGACCACCAAGGATGCTATCGAATTTGGTGGTGACGGCTCTTCCCTTTACGGCTGCCAGGAAAGCGGTTCCGGAACGATAGTTCGGCCGGAAACTTCTGGCATCATCGCTTGCGGAATTGCCGGCTGCACCACAGTGGATAATCCGGGAGCCAGCAGCGCGAATATTGATTGGGTGCATATCAGTGGAATGTCGCTGGGTGCGACTGGAGCAAGCTCCACCGTCATCAAGCTTACGAGTGTAGGGCACAGCGACATTGAGAACAACCGACTTGTCCTCGGGACGGGTGGTAATTCCTATGGCGTGTATGGCAATACCTCTATAGGTGACAAGGACAGCACAAACAATCTTATCAAGCACAACGAAATCGACACGCAGACGGCGGGCGATACATGCGTCTCTCTTCAAGGAATTTTCCACGCCACGGTCCTCGAACTTAATAGCTGTTACATGCCTCCGGGCGCGGCCGTGGGGTTCACGTTTCTGAAGGATACGAACGGCAATTATCCGGACAACGACGAATTTTACGGGAATGATTGTGAAGCCTCGTCACAGGCATTCGGGCAGGTATGCTACTGGATTCAGGGAGCAAACAGCATCACCATCGGCCCGAATAACCGCTGTGAGAACGTATATAACTGTTTCGAATTCCCATCCGATGGTTCGGCCGTGGGACTTCACATTCTCGACCCATATCTCTCACTTTCGAATCACACGCAGGTGCTTCCGAACGAGCCGGCCACTGCCATGGTCGCGATCGACAACAACGGACACAATTGGCTCCCCTCGATGCACTTTGGAATAAATGATCTAGCTGGGCCCAACCTGCTCGGCAATGCGGGATTCGAAGGATGGCAGAACTCGACCGCTCTCTACTATTGGGGAGCTACAAGCGGCACGAATATCAATCAGGCTGGCAGCGGAATTTACCTCCAGAATGCTTCTTCGAGCGCCACGCCCGCCGTGGATTCGTTCACGCAGGGGAGTTACAACGTGCGCGTCGGCGATGGCGCCACTGCAGGACTCGGCGTAAATTCCGCCTGCATCAATGTGGACTCCACGATGGAATACACTCTGATGTTCCGCGTGGCTTCTGCATCGGCCTCGAATAATTTTCGACCGGGCTTCCGGTTCTATTCGGACGCAAACTGCACGGAAGCAAACCGGATCACATCGGTGGCCACGAACGCACGAGTTCTTTCGCCAGTGAACTATGCAGGCGCTTCGACCCTTGCAGTCAACGGTGCCAACTGGCAAAGCACGAATGCATCGATTACATACAACAACGGCATCACATGCAATTGTAATGTGACCGGGGCCGATTGGCAGGTGGCCACGGCAAGCGCGTGGACACCCACGCGCAACTTCGGGATTGTCTTCCGCGTGCCGAATGCTTACAGCAGCTCCTCCACGATCGCGCATTCGATGCGTGTCCTCCTACTTGAAAACACGCCGGCGGCAAACAATTATGTCTACTTCGACGACGTGATTCTGAGCCAGGGCCCTGTGAGTCCGAATGTTATGTTCGCATCACTGAACGACAGCGGCAACGGCGGGACGGTGAACGGGTACGGCAGCTATAATTTTGCAGGCACGCTTTCGCTCCAGTCGAACACCTCGAATGTGGGAACCTTCTCCCACAGCATCACGACGAACCGGGCATGGACGCTTCCGGATGCTTCAGGGCCGGTGATCGTTCAAACTGGCTCCGCGCCGGCCAACAACGACTGCGCCCAGTTCGCGGTCTCCGGTAGTACGATTTCCATCGCGGATAGTGGGGCCGCGTGCGCTCCCGCACCTTATACGAGCTATGCGATGGGTTTCCTCTCAGCTGGACAAGCGCCCAGCAGCGCGAATGCCATAGACGTTTCCACGATCTATCTGCCGAATATTCAGTTCTCGCATATTACGGTGGATGTTTCGACTACGGATTCGAGCACTAGCGATTTCTATAGTTGGGCCATAACCGATACGTCAGGGAACGTGAAATGCTCAATCGCTGCAGCGAATCTCACGGTGGGTGGAGCGAACGACGCATCATGCATTCAAGGAACCGTAAATCTTGTTTCCGGAAAATACATTTTCGCATTTACGGGGAATGCCACAACGGGAAAGATCGCATACAGTGGCACGGCGCCGCTCAGTTTGTCGAGCGCTGTATCATCGTCTACAAGCTCGGGGGGTGCCATCACGTTTCCGATTTCAATTCCCGCCATTGGCGTCACGTATAGCAGCTACGGCTTGCCCGCGCTCATCTTGCACTGACGACTTGACAAGGATGATCATCTTTAGTTTAGAGAATCGCCTTGTTAGTTGATGGACGCACTCAGGAATCATACGTTCATGCGTGTACCCGAACACACATGTTTGTGGGCACTATTCATCGCAGGCCACGGACTGCACGTGTTGAAGCGCGCAAGCCTCTCGGCCGGATCACGACTCTCAGGGACTAAAACCTGCTTCGAATGGTTCCGGACGAATGCTCTGACATTGGCGATCCGCCTCTTCATCAACAGCGCTGCATTTTCCTATTGGATCACGCATCCGGATACTGCAACACATATGATCGGGGCCATCGGAATTCCCGTCAATCTTACGCTCGAGCCAGGGCACGCGACTGCCGCGATGTTTGGACTTTCAGCCGACAGCATGGTGGATTGGGCCGCGGCAAAAGTGCCAATTCTTCAAAGGGAAATCCCAGCGACAAACGATCCTTCATATGCGCGGAGTCGTTGACTCAGATAAAGCGTTGCAGGCCATTCATCACGGATTCTCGGAGGCGCCATGCCCGTAGTTCCCACGACGGCATATTCGCAGGCGGAAGACACACTGAATCTGACGCGGGCACTCTTGAATGATTCGGCTGGCACGGTCTTTACGGACACGATGTTGATGCCCTTACTGAATTCCGCGTACCGGGGGCTGCAGCGCGAGCTCGCGGAATGCGGTGTCAGCGTGTTGGCCGAACAGCAAGATATCGAACTGAATCCTGATCCTACGACCGGCATCACGCCGACGGAAATAAGCGACGTCTCGAGTCCACAGCTCCCGACTGATTGTCTTGCCCCGCATATGCTCTGGGAGCGCGCTACGCCGAACAACACGGATGTTTATGTGCCCATGGAGAAATTCACGAGCGGGGGCTCAATGTTAAACCTTCAGCCAAGCACATACTTACGGCTCTGGGAATGGCGCGAGGACAAAATCAACTTGGTTGGCGCGACGCAGTCGATCACGGTCCGCATTCGCTATGAAAAGGTATTGCCGGAACTGACACTCGGCACCGATCCCATCCAAATTCGATCGGCAACGGATCCCCTTGCATTTGCCACGGCCGCGCTAGCGGCCCGGTCGCGCGGGGCACGCGCTCTCGCCCAGGATTTGCTAGGGACAGCTCAAATGGCTTCGGAAAAGCTGATCGAACGGTACGTGCGGCCAGAACAGGTGCAGGGCAGGCGGCGAATGCCGTACAGCTATCATCGCCGAGTAATTTATTTGTAGAAATCCGCGCTCGGCGGGCGCGAGACGGGGGACAAATTCCTGGGCTTACTGTGCCACCACATCGATTGAAATCACCGGCAAACCGCGCGTGGCATTGAGCGGGTTGCCGTGACTATCGAATGCGGCGCCCTGGATTTGCATTATGGTCTGCCCAAGTGGTGTTCCGGACACCGTTGTACTACCGCCGTGCTTGCAGCCGGAGAGCGTCGCCATAATGCCAACCGCGAGAACGAAAATCGCGAGAACAATTACGCCAGGGACTCTTCTGAGGGCGGGAATCGAGCGGTGCTTCGCGGGAACAAAACCCATTGTTCCGATCATACCCATCAAGGCGAGGATCGCCAGGGTAGGAAAGAGAGGGGTGAGCGCAAGTCTCGGGGTAGCAAGGTGCGAGGTTGGGCCGACCCCACGAGGTGTTGCAAGACCTGCACTCGATGGAACACCGTAGCCGGTGCAACCCGCCGGAATCGTGGGATTCGGCACCGGTGCAGTCATCGTGGCCGTGGAAGTCGCAAATACGATTTCATAGTTCGTCAAGGAATTCACCGTAGTGGGCCCGGGACAAGGAGTGATCGTGCAACTGGTGAACGCCGGTAGGTTTGCGGGGCATTGGAGTGCGACTTGCTCTCCCTCTTGACCGAAAACGCCATCCGGAAGTACTTGGGCATTGAATGTTATCGTATTGCCCTGCACGACCGTCAGCTCGGAAGCCTGGCCGCTCGCAAGCTGCAATTCGTAGTCATCTCCCGTCCCGGCGAAATTGGCCGCGCCAATATCGCCAGCGTTGTCGGTAATGTTGATCGAATCCTGCAACAATCCCGTGGTCTGCGGCGCGAAACTCACATTGATCGTGCAACTCGCGCTTTCCGCCAGGATCGACACACACGATGTACTCGCCACTTTGAAGTTGTTCGCAGTCGAGGTCGCAGGCACAGTGAGCCCAGAGACTTGAACCCCCGAATTGTTAGTTAGCGTGAATGTGATCGCGGCAGTATCGCCGCCGGATGGTTCATTGCAGAATTCAAACGCGTCTTCCAGTGAACACGCAGGGGAGATCGTTGGACCTGAGATCACAAGGCCGCTGTTGGTATTCCCGGCGAGATAGACCGTCGTGGCATCGCCCCCAGCGTCCGTCGCGGTGAGCTCTGCGGCGCGCAGTCCGGCAGTCGTCGGGCTGAACACGATGTTAAGTGTGCAGCTACCGTTTAATGTCGTCGTACACGTCGTGCTCTGAGTAGAGAAATCCGCGACGTTGAATTCCGAGGACAACCCCGGTATCGCTGTGACTGCGACGTGGAGACCCGTAACCGCAGGTGAGGACGTAATCGTGAATATCTGCGCAGCACTCGTTGCATGAACGGCTTCCGGGCAGTACATGAATGCGTTGTCCGATGGAATCGGCGGCGCGCAGGTGGGTGCCGAGATTGGTGGCGCCATCACGAGAGTTCTGCCCGTGCCTGCCACGTTTAGGGCGAGCCTATCGCCCGCCGCATCGGACAGCGTGAGCTCGGCTTCCCGTAAGCCGACTGTCGTCGGGTGAAACGCAATATCGATCTCGCACTGCTCGTTTGCCGCGAGGCTACCCGCGCATAAATCGAGTGTAATTGTAAAATCGCTCGGATTATAAATCGCCGAGAGGCCGGGCACTGCAACAAGAGACACGGAGACACCGCTAACAGCGGCAAGCGCTTGGATCGTGAAGTGCGTCGGCGGACTCGTAGTTCCAGGCGGCACACCGGCCCCGGGAATTTGGTCGCAGAACGTAAACGCAGGGCTAAGAGGGCAGCCGGACTGCCCTGTGACGGAGACGATCTCAAGATTGCTTGGGACACCCGCAGCGGAGACTGTAGGCGCGTGATTTAGCCGCAGCGCCGCAAAAACCACAAGAATTGTCATCGCCACAGCACAAAAGGCCAGCAGTCGCCGCACTAAGGTCTCCTTATTCGACGGTTCACTTCCGACGCTTTGGATTCAGCCTCGGACGTTCGGGTTGCGCGTCGCAAGCGGATGATGATAACAGCGCCCGGCCCACGAGTCACTAATCACACCTTCCGGAGGAAACATGGCACTCACATTTACGCTTGTGGACACATGGGATGACGGCAAACGCATTCATGTATCCGGTACAGTTGCGCCATCGGGGAGCTACACGACCGCCGGGGACACACTCGACCTTTCCCAGTATCCCATAATTGCCTCAACGCAAGCGCCGGTTCAAGGCACTGCCTGGATGGATGGGCTCGCAGGGTACGACTACGTGTTCTATCCGGGCTCCGCGATGAACAGTGGCAAAGTAAAGATTTTCCAGCAGGGCGCGAGCTCAGGTCCTTTTCCAGAGCTCGCTGCAGGCGCATACCCCGCTGCCATCACTTCTGACACGATCACGTTCTATGGAATATTTCAAAAGCTCCGGTAACCAGCGACTTGTGATTCGCAGCGCTTGAAAAGCAAGGCAGTATACCGCAACTGCATGGGGTAATGCGATTGCCAAACGGTCCTGTTCATCGACCATATTTCGGCGACGATGAGTACAAAGAGTCAGTCGCTTAGACCGGGTACTACTCGCTAATCTTCGCCGGGTGTTCACATGTCCATCGAAACTTTTTCTCCGCTCGCGCTGAATACCTTTGGCACCTGGGTGACGCTTTTAGATCCATCCGGTGTGCCGCCGGGAATGTCGCCCAATCTTGGCGACGTCGATTTCTTTCCGGGGGGAGTCCGCACGCGCCCCGGGCTTATTTCACAATATCCCGTGATCGGAGGAACACCAAAAATCAATGGTTTAAAAACGTACGTCACGGCAAATCTCATTCAACGGCTTCTCGTACTCGATTCTATTGGCAATCTCTACAAGGAAACCTCGCCGGGCGTGCTCTCGAGCATAGCGGCCGGAGGTGTGTGGCCAAATCTCTATCTCGCATCGGCCACGCATTTCGGTCGCGAGTATATGGCATTCGGCGACGGGCTCGTCGGGCGGGATCTGCCTCGACAATTCGACGATTCATATTTCGATCGAGTGAGTCAGATCGGTCCGGCTGAAGGTCCTCTTGTTGCCGATGCAATCGCGGACGGAAACATCTCGCCAGGCATCCACCAGTGCGCTGTCGTATTCGTCACGCGCCAAGGTTACTGGACAGCACCATCGCCCCCGGTTTCGTGGACGGCCAGCGGCGGCCATCAGGTTGCCGTGACGAACATTCCGACTGGTCCTTCGAACGTCGTGCAACGGCTCGTCGCGTTTACGGCATCGACCGGCGCGAGTTTTTATCATGTTCCTGCGACAATGGTGATCAACGACAATACGACTACTTCCCTCACCATTGATTTCACGGACACGATTCTTCTATCGAGTGTCAGTATGGATTATTTGTTCAGCCAGATCGAGCTTCCGGAACAGCTCAACGTGGTGGACTACACCGAGCGGCTTTTCTGGTGGGGTGAGCATGCACAGATGGACGACTGGCGCAACCTGACGTTCGATGGAGGTTGGGATGCGTCAGGCGATGGTCGGCCGCTTGGCTGGCAGCTGGACCCGGCATTTGGAGCGGGAGGAAGCCGGGAGCAGTTGGATGTGGTGTGGGGCGATGCATACAGGCTGACGGCCGATGGGGTAACGGCCGCGCGTGGCCTAATTTCACAAAGCGCGATTACAGATGCATCCGGGAACCCACTTTGCATGAACAATACGGACTATTCAGTACGGGCGCGGGTGATGCGCAGCACGAATCTAGTCCAGGGTGTCCTGCGAATCAACGCATTCAGTCCCACGCACGGACAGATCGGCTCCGGTCTCGCCATACCGGCCTCGCAGGCATCTGTCTCGTATCAGGAATTCACAGCCGAACTTTTCGGTCCGCAGAGTTCGCTGCCGACAGACCTCACTCTGCGCGTATATGTCGACGGTACGCCCGGCCCGTCGGGCGAATCGTTCGTGGTGGATAATATCGAGGTGTTCTTGACGAACCAGGCGCAGAACTCTTCTTTGGTGCGCGCTTCGGGAACCGAAGAACCGGAAGCCTACGACGGGGTCACCGGGATCATGAGTATCGCTGAAAACAATGGGCAGGGAATTCGCGCGGCCTTCACATTGCGCAACAATTTGTACTTCGTGAAAGAGCGCAGCATGTACGTCACATCCAACGATGGTGTGAATGAGCCGGCGCTTTGGCAGGTGGAAGAGGTCTCTAACAAAGTGGGCACTTCCTCGCCGCATGGCGTCGGAATCGGTGAGGAGTGGGTCGTGATTGCTGGGCGCTCAGGCCTGTATCTCTTCGATGGTGGTGCGCCCGTGAAGCTGTCACAGGAGATTCAGCCCACTTGGGACACGATCAATTGGGAGTGTGGTCAGCTCCTCTGGGTGCAGGTGGATACGCAGCGCAAGCGCGTCTATATAGGTGTCCCCATAGGCACGGCGACGCAGCCAAACCAAGTTCTCATGCTCGATTATACCGAGGGATTTGGTGATCCGCTCGTCGCGAGCTCCAACGGCGTTCCCGAGCGCTCGCGCAAATGGGCGCCTTGGACCATCGCCGCGAATTCATGCGGATGGATTGAGCGGTCCACGGGCGTCGCCGAGATTTTCTTTGGAACGAATGATTCCAGCGGGAAAATCTATGCGCTTACTCCGGGACAATACTCCGATGACGGCATGCCCATCAATTCGTTCTATTCCACCGCTTTCCTGGCTGCTACTGGTTTGAGCGGCAGAAATCTTTTCGGATATCTAACGAGCTACGTCCAGGGCGCAGGCTCGCTAACGCTGTCCGCGCTTTTCCCTGGTGACGCGACATCCATACCGCTGGGCTCCTGGACGCTTGCTACACCGGCATCGCGCGATATGGAACAGTTCACCAATGTGCTCGCTGAGCGCGTGTCTTATCAGTTTGGCACGAACGCGCCAGGTTCCTGGTTTTCTCTAACGAAACTTGTCCCATGGGCGAAGCCTGATCCGTTCGCAATTGTCAGGGGAGGGAATTAGTCTCCGCTGCACGGCCACTTCTGGCCGCGCTCTCTTTCACGTAGGCAAAGTCCCCTCCGGGTCCGGACCCCATCTATACCTTTCATCAATAGCCGCTTTTATATGAATCCGGCTTATGGCTGCGTAGTGTGGCGCACACCCGAGCGCGTATCCTAAAAAATGCTTACGATTCCTCAAATCGAAGCGCTGCGAGAAACAAATCCGCAGCTCTATGAAACGCTCAAGCGTCTAGCTGGCGCATCACTTGGCCCGAACCAGGGCTGGAGTCTCGATGAGCAAGTCACGGACGGCACGAATTTCGCGCGCGTGGTCACCGGTGCGCTTACGGCAGGGAAGATCGATCCGGCGAAATCGGGCATGCTCATGAAGGGATCCGTCCCTCCGACGTGGTCTGGCGCGTTCACATATCTTTCGAATACAGCGAGCATCACGTGGACTTGGAGTGGCCTATCAATCTACCGTGCTGACGGCAACACGACCACGATTCCAGATGGCTCCATTACAGTCACGGGACTCGTCGCCGCCACGTCGTATTATTTTTATCCGTATTGGGACGACATTGCTTCCGCGATCGGTTGGGTCGCAGGAGGCGCAGGCTCTCCGGCGAACGCGCAAGCCGCAAAGACTAACTCCGCCGCTCAACAGCAGGCTCTTCAGGGGCGCATCCCTCTCTCTCAGGGGGCCATGATTGCGGCGACAACCGCAAGCGGCACTGGTGGAGGCTCGGGTGGCGGCAGTGGAAGTTGTCTGCGTGGTGGAACGGTCGTACTGACGAAGGAGCGCGGCACAGTCGAAATCGAGACGTGCAAAGTGGGCGAACACATTCGATGCCCCTCGCCCACGGGCGGTGAGGCCTGGACGCGCATTGTACGCATCGAAGTGCGCGACGCTGATACGTTTATACGCCTGCACCTCTCGAACGCCGAGTCGCTGGATGTGACGCCTCACCATATTTTCACGCTTGCCGATGGCTCGCCCATGCGGGCAGAGCGGCTGTGTCTAAGCGACATTCTCGTTGGGCGGTTCGGCCGAATCACTCTCAAGAAAATCGAGGTCATCATCGAGGATGGACAGAAGGTCACAGTGGGCTGTGAACCGTCGCACGAGTTTTTCGCTGGTCGCTATGCTGCTACGGTTCTTACACACAACTATACGTTCAGCTCGTGACCATCCGCCAGCGGTCGTGATATTGAGCACGCTCGACAGGCTGGGGAGCTAGTGCTTTTTTTGCTGCCACTGTGTTTTTGCTCTGGTTGCCCTTTCCGATGTTCCTTTTTGACATTTTAGTCTCGACATGACCGGCAAACGCTACTACCTGACAACCCTGGACGCGTGGCAGCGATGTGCTCCCCGATTCCTGAATTCACATTTCATTATTCTCGGACCGCGCGACATCGAGGAGGCGGGCACGGCTAGCAGTAATTCCATGGCGAACAGCGATAGCCGAATTATTGTCCTCGTAGAGGCAGACGAGGGCGCGCATCTTGGACTCGAGAATGAACCCGCATTCGAGGTGCTCCCACACCCCCTGACGCAGAAGCCGATTTCAGATACGGCCCGGGCCGCGCTGGCACAATACGGTGTAATTCCTAGCTCCACCACATTCGATGCCTCTGAAATTCTCGCCCGCGTGCATCCACTGCTTTCTTATCCCGTGTTTTGACGGTTAGACGAGGACGACGGCTATGGGTGAATTACCGCTTATTTCAAGCAGTTCCACGAATGTTGGTCAGGTACTCATGACATTACGCACGACATAGAAATCGCTGGTTATTGTCCCTGTGCTGATTCGTGCATACACGGAAGCTGACCTCGATGCGCTGCGCAGCATGCACGCGCGCCAAGGCTTCGACTATGCATTCCCGAATCTTCGTGACCCGATCTTCGTTTCGAAGCTCGTAGTCGAAGATGCCGATGGACGGCCCGTGATGGCCTCACTGGCGCGTATTACGTGCGAAATGTACCTGCTTGTCGATCCCGGGGCAGGGAATCCGTGCGACCGCTACGCTTACTTGCGGGCGCTTCACCGCGCAGGCGAACGCGATCTTCTTGCTCGCGGCCTAGATGATGCTCATGCATGGCTCCCGGCACCGATCGCCAAACGGTTTGGACGCCGTCTCCAAGCGCTTGGCTGGGTTCGCGACGATGCCTGGACTCCTTATTGCCGGCATCTGGAGTTATGAGGGGTGCACCGCGACGAGTTTACCTTCGATTGTTCTTGAACCTTCAATTTAGGAGACGCCAATGTCACGCGGAGCAGAGAAGTCGACACGACAGCTCACGGATCAGGAACTCACCCAGCAGAATCAACTTATCTCCCAAGCGAACCAGCAAGGTTCGCAAGACCGCTCGCTGCTGATGCCGACAATCACGAGCCTGCTGAATAGTCAGGGCTACACGCCACAGCAGCAATCCGCTATCACCCAGCAGAGCTTGGGCGCTGCGAACACAGCCTTCGACGCACTCCGCGAGCGCGCCGCAAATCGTATGGCTACCACTAACAACAGTGCGGGCTACAGCGACCTCACGGCGCAACTCGGGCGCGAGCAGGCGCAAACCGACGCAAGTCAAGCACAGCAAAACCAGACCGCATTCGCCAATCAGCAGTTGAAAGAACAGCTCGCGGGCCTCCACACCCTCGGGCAGACCTACGGCATTGACACAAATTTACTCGGGAAAGCAATGGGTGTTCCCGCAGAACTGTTGAGCGTCCGTCAGCGCGCTTCAAGCGGATCATCGACCGGCGGATTGGGCGGGCTGTTCGGCGCGGGCTCGGGGATCGCGTCTCTGTTCGGATAAAGGACTCATCTTACTAGGATGAAGTACTGCTGCTTCCCTTCGGCTCTGGCTTCTAATGCAGAAAATGCTCCCATTCGCCGACCCCTATTGGTGGACTGTTGGCCTGGCTTCGCTTGTCCAGTTCGTGCTCTTTCTGCGTTGGCTATACCGCCGCATTCGCAACGATGAACTTACACGAATCTTCGTCCAAGACATGGCTACGAATCACCTGCCACATATATATTTCCTGCTCGAAAAACTCTGTGACCAGCAAGGAATCGCACGCATCCAGATTCCCCCGCTTCGCTGGGTCGATGTGAACAATCACGAGTCGTGATTTAAAAACTTTGCTTTTACCGTGAATGCCATCCGCTGATCTAGTCGCGCTTACTCGTGCCATCGCGATCCGGCACGAACTCGATCCCGCACTCGTCTGTGCGGTTATCGAGCAGGAGTCCGCTTGGGATCCGCATGCCATACGTTACGAGCCCGCTTTCCGGGCGCGCTATATTTCTCCGCTCGGTTTGGCGCCCACGGAGGAAATCGCGCGATCGATTTCCTGGGGTTTGATGCAAGTAATGGGTCAGGTAGCGCGCGAGCTCGGGTTCGCCGGAGACTTCTTGAGCGCGCTGTGCGATCCCGGAATAGGTCTTGACACGGGCTGCATCGCACTTGCCGCAAAACTTTCCAGAGCTGAGGGTAACGTTTCGCGTGCGCTCACATTGTGGAACGGAGGCGCGAGCCCTGACTACGCGCCTGAAGTGCTTGTCCGAGTTGGAAAATACCGATGATCCACCCTTCACAACAACTATTGTTCCTCGCGATTGTGCTGTAGGGATGTTGCGGATCTCCTCGGTCCGTCCGTATTTGGTGCGGTCGCCTGGTCTTCTGTCGGCGCACAGCCTTACGGAGGTCAGCGCGTGATATGATTTGTGCAACCCAATCTCCAAGATACGAATTTGTATGCCGAGTTCTGGACCTCCGGCAGCCTCGCATCACCAGGCATAGCTCAGCCAACTTCCAGTAACTCATCGAGGATTAACTTGTCCATTCGTCGCATATCGGAAATCGCAGCATTTTGTGTTGCACTCCTCTCCGCTATACTCACCTTTTGTGCATGGATTACCCCTCGCGATGAGCAGCGGCGCTTTCAGACAACACTGACCGCGCAAAAACAGCCTACCAATCACCCTTGCTGACGCGCCAAATTTCTCCGAAACTGCGACTCACCATGACATGGATGCTTCTGAAAAAGACTCCGCTTCACAGGTCGTCGCACTTTCACCGCCGGGTCGCCCTCCTGTAGCTGAGATTCCCGCAGCCGACCTTAAATCGCTGTACGACTCACGGCCGCAAGCCAAAATGCTGTTGACGAGACGGGCAGGGTTGCCGCGCTTACGCGCGAACGCGACGTCGCAATTGGTGCTGCAAAGGGAGGCAGCTTCTGGCGTCGTCTCCGTGGCAACGCACTGTGGTTTGCCATCGGTGCTGGCGCTCTAGCTACGCTGCAGTGAAACGATAGCAGTCAAGTTGCGGCTCCACGAATATATCTTGCGCTAATGAATATTATGTTGCTTTAAGTGAGTTGGTTGGATGGGTATCGGGTGGCCGAGCGGGGAGCGATATATAATTAGCTTGAAATACGGGACTTATGGGGTTTCCATCGCACGTATGCATTCGGGTCTGGATTTCATCCATTGGGGCTGCGGCCTGCGGGTGACCTTAATTTGGCAGGCTTTAAGGTTAGGATTAGATTCTCGAGAGATTCGAGGATCCTTGCTTCACACTATCGACTAGTCTGCTTTGAAGTGGGGTAATTTTTACCCGTCGAGGGGGTTACAGTGGGTGAATTTGGGCGCGGGTTCGGGTCGGGATTGCTGAATGCTTCGAGTAAATTTTCGGTAGGATTGGTCGAACGTTCAGGGGAAAGCTTCTGGTCGAATTGGTCGAACGTTTAGTTGAGCCTTTAGGGTAAAGCTTCTGGTCGGATTTCACGAAGGTTTCAAGCAGAGATTCGAGCAATTGGGGCGCGGATTTCTGGTCGGATTCGTCGAAGATTCAGTCGAACCTTTAAGGCAAATTTTGGGAGATTTCTGGTCGGATCGCTCTAATATTTAAGGAAAATAAGGGCTTAAACGGGGCTTAAATGTCGTGTTTTGGCACGTTTTGACGGTCTAATTGCCCTTAGCGGGGTCGGGAGCGGTTTGTGGAAATGTCGGCGGAGTCCTGAGGGGGTAGGAGGTCAGTTTGGATTTTGGCTCCTTATTCGGGAGCCGTGATTCGTGAACTGTGAAGGCGCGAGCCGGGCGCTTACGGGTTTGTGTCGCACCTACGGCGCTCGCACGAGTTTGCTGCGAGTACCCCCAGGGCTCCCGCCCTGGGCTAACTTCTGCCGCGCCTGCGGCGCTGGGAATACGCGATAGCCGGCAAGATGCCCTTCGGTTTCGGTTGCGGCAAATCAATTGAGCAGGATTCGGGGTAATGGGTCAGTTTGAATTTTGGCTCTTTGTGTCACGGTCAAGAGAATTCAAGCTGACCCACCGCCTCTGAGGGAAAGTGCTTGCGCGGGGGTGCCGAATGGCTGTATATCAGCTGGAAATGATGCTGCGACTTCGGTTTCTACTTACGGGGCTTCTCCTATTTGCCTACTTCCAGGCCTCTGGGGTTACGGCTGGGGGCGTGGGCCATTACCGGGGCAAGCCGTTTGAGGATAGCGTCCACCATGGGGGGCCGCAGAAGATTCCGGGGCGGGTGGAGTGCGCCTATTACGATCTTGGCGGCGAGGGGGTCGCTTATCACACGGCGGATACGGTCAACTATGGGAGCGGGAAGCTCAACCCGGCGGACGGGACGTATTTGAACCAGTTCCGGATGAATGAGGCGGTCAGCACGTCCTACACGAAGTTCGGCCGTAAGACTCTGATTGACGACAACCCCTACGACAAGATCGTGCCACCGGAGAACCAACTGTATGTGGGGTGGACCAAGCCGGACGAGTGGTTCAACATGACCGTGGACGTGGCTCGGTCGGGTGTTTACACGATTGATTTGCTGTACACGTCAAATCGGGGCGGGACAATTTCGCTCGAACGAAATGGAAAGAAGCTGACGGGGCCGTTACAGATCGTGTCCACGGCGGATCCGGCCGAGACGATTGCGTGGCGGCAGTGGCACCATTGGAATCTGATGAAGGATATAGGTGAGGTGAAGTTGCCGAAGGGTGTGAGCGTCCTTACGCTGCACGTCCTTACCGAGGGCAACATGAATTTTGCTTATTTGGATTTCCACGCCAAATAGGAGCGAAAAGACGCGACCATGCGCTACCGGCCCAGTACGCATGCCATAAGATTTCAGTAGGCTTCACCTAAGGGAAATGTCCAGAACGTAGCTTCTTAGATTGTAATCCGTGTTTGAGAGGTCGATGGCCTGTTTCCGAAAAAAGGCTTTTGCCTCCTCCAGAGACATGCGGGAACGTCTCCGCTTCCGGTGGTCCTCGTCACTCCACTTCGTGCACGAAAACCAGCCGACCATGTATATTCCATCCCTGCAGCGGTTCTCCTTCAGGTACCGGTCGCGCAGTTGAATTCCCATTGCCGATAGAAGCTCTGGGTTCCAATTCCCTTTCGCCTCGGTGATCACGGAGACTCGTTCGTAGCTGTGCGGGCTTGCTCCGGGAACGGCAGCGTCAACATGGATATCTGTGGACTGGCCAGAACGGTCCCCTATGCCTCGCCTGATTTGCACTTCACGGTTGATAATCACGCCACGGTCTCGGAGATCCTCGCGAAGATGTCGCGCGACATAATTGGACATCTCCTGTTCGTCTTTTGGCCAGAAGACGCCATCCTTGTCATTCCACAAGTCCCTTGCGGCCGGCAGCGCATCGTGGAATTTCACATCAAGTCTTGCTAACGATTCCAAAACGGCTTCGGCTAGTTGGCTGCCAGTTTCGACAAAGCGTTTCGTTCCGTCAAGTGCGAGGGCGAGGAACTCACGCGCGGAGATTGGCTCCCACGTCGCGGCACGGGCAAGCAGCTCGGCTTCATCGACATGGTGTCGTAGCCAAGTGTATTGCGGGAGCTCTTCCATGATGCGGCGAAGCGCGGCGCACGCGGCAAACGTCCCTCTCTTTTTCAAGTGTTCGAGTATACTGTCGCGCAATATAACAGCAGTGTCAGCAGGACCCATAATACCGAACATCGCGCGTCCGTCCGCGTATGGGTAGTGGCGCACCATCCAGAGGTAGAGTTCGGCCAACTGCGACTCATTCAGTTTGCCGATGAAGCTTGCGTGACTTGGATCAGCGTAGGTAGTCGACTCAATGACAGAACGTCCCAGTTCGTCGCTTTCGTTGATTACTGCCCACACCTTGGGCCAACCGGCGTCTGGGGTATTCCTCACCAAGGCTTGAATCGCGCCCAGCATCCGGCTGCGTTCTGGCGGTGATTCCGGATACGGCGGCCTGAGGAAAGACTCAGCCAGATCGACTGACTCCGCGACGCCGTGGCGAATTAATAGCCCAATCAGGTCCCCGACGACGTGTTGTTTCAATCGTGGGTCACGGGCCTTCTCTAGCAGAGGTTGGGCCATCCCGTCGTCCCAACAGCGCTCGATTTCGCTCGCGACCAGGAAGAGGCCGCTTCGCTCGTTCTCGCTATCAATTAATTGTAGTACGCGATTTATAACTTCCTGTGGAACATGCGAGTAAGCTAAATGCAGGAGGCGCGACTGCAGTTGCTCTCCGCTGCTGCCACCGAACGAATAGCTCAGCAGTGCGGGAACCCACTTTCGCCATGAGTCGATGGAGATGTTTTGAAGCTTGGCCTCTGCAGTATTGAGCAAAAGCGTCAAGGCACGAACCCCGCTAGTAGCGGTGTAGGGTGTATTCGGAGTCCCGAACCATTGTGCGTTCTGCGGGTCCCCTTCATTCACATATCGTTCGGCCGCGTCGACCAGTCTATTCCTTGTTATTTGGTCGGCTGCCTTCCAACCGGGGGTTTCCGTGAGACTAGCAACCAAATCATACGAATAGTGGGTGCTTGTCGGCTCCAGGCCCATGTCTAGTGTCAACCGCAGCCAAGCTGCGGCGTCGCCGCCCTCAATGTTTTGAAGGTCTTTTTCAATGAGTTGAGAGGGTGGTGGGTCGAGGGGCTTTGGGCGGGCGGTAGCTCCTTCCTGCCGCAAATTTTCGCGCAGGAGCCGGACCTCTTCCGAGTTGAGGTCAACTGGGCCAAAGAGGGCTTCACATTCGGACGCGATGATTGGATTTGCTCGGCACGCGTACCAGAGAGCACGCATCTGTTCTGGTTTCCGCGTGTCGGCCAAAAACCGCAGTAGCCTTGCTTCAACGGGTGCCGAGGCCTGTAAATTTCCGCTAAGTATTCGCTCAAGCATCCATTCGAAGTCAGCGGGGACAAGAAGCGGCGCCCCCCAAATTGCCAGGCGTCCGGCCCCCGGCACCGTAAGCTGCGGAAATACAGCCCCCAAGAGCCTTCGACGGTGCTCACTATTTGTTTCCATCTGTTTCCCGATGTCACTTGTTTGGAGTGAGCTGAACAGACCATCGTGGAGCCTGATTCTAGAAAGCACCGCTGCGGCGAGTGCCTCAGTGACACCCGGATGATCGAGATTCTCCCAAGCCTGCTGCACTATGCGATCCATAAGACGGTCGACGGGACTGTGCTCATGGTGCCGAGCCGGTTGGCTGGAAAACCACTCCAGTGCAGCTGGCAGGTCGCCGGGAACCATCTTTTCTATGAATTTCTCATAGAGAAAACGCGTGTATACTCCGAAAAAATTGCTTTGCTTCGGCGCTGTAATCAGACCAAAGGCCTCGCTCGCAGAAATGAATTCGGGCCATACGGCCATTAGTCCACACCCTTTCATCTCGTCGTCGGGATCGTCACCTGCCTCACCAGTTGCGAGCGAGCGGAGGCGCCTTCTACTCTCCGCTGGGCCGATGATTGCGACTGCGGCAGCGGCTCGTATCCTGAGCGGTCTGTCTTCGGAAATATCCAGCGCGATGTCGGCCAAGTCGGATGCGAGACCCGCGACCTCACACGCGTGCGCAATATTCATTGCAACGCATCGCGTCGGCGAGAGTTTGGTTCGGTCTCGCAGGTAGGGTCGCAGCTGGGCTTGGAGACCCGAGTGCCCCAATTTTCGATAGAGCTGGAACATGTGCGGTTGAAGGTCCAGGCGCCGCCCGGCGTCACATTGGTTGAGGAGAGACTCAACCACAATGCCTCGTTGTTTGTCGGATAGGCTGGCGGCGGCAGCGCCGAGCAGCGCCTCAGGGTAGGATGTAGCAAAGATGTCGAAAATCTGCTCGTTTGTGACCGATATCCAGCCGGCTAGTTCGTAAAGCTGTGGAATCAGGCGTATACCCTGTCCCTCTGGGTGAAATAGGAGCGATTGGATCTGCTGGGCCGGCATTGCATGGATCTTGCAGTAGCGGGCCGCAAGGAATTCCGCGTACGTCTGGTGTGCCCATCCCATTCGATCGGCACCGCGCGATGAGAATAGCCCCGTGTCCAAAACCTCACGGATAGCGTCACTCGACACGGTGACTCCGTCCGGACCGTTCTCAACACCACCGCATACGTCGCGGGCCAGTACATCTTCGCTGAACTGTGCATCCGTTTCGTTTCCAGTCCAAATCGCGTAGCGATTTGCAAATTGCGTGATTCCGGCGATTCGCGAAGCAATGTCGAGGCGTTCGTCAGCGCTTAAGGTCCCAGCGCGACCCGAACCCCTCCGGCTCTCGTTGGGTTCCTCGCACAGGGCTCTGCAGCCCGCTTCATAAAGGTCAATTTGATTGGAGGGAAGATCGTGTTCCTTCAAGTACGTGTTTATCAAAAACCTCAGCGTCACTGGCTTTATCGCAAGGGAAACGACATCGAGGGCCTTGACGCAAGTTAAGAAGCCATCCACATTCTTGATTCCACTTTGCGCAGCGGCGTGCTCCACATCGATGCGCCGCAATGGGACCAGTTCGTATGCCTTGAA
>Ga0210397_10000818_pt1 | contig 20446 bp, 22 predicted proteins | sample IncBWH2OmetaG_FD_160126 | JGI IMG/M metagenome (GOLD analysis project Ga0210397, IMG submission 160126) | Forest soil microbial communities from Barre Woods Harvard Forest LTER site, Petersham, Massachusetts, United States - Inc-BW-H-2-O ...
GCCGCGCCTGCGCGAGTATCTCCAGGGCTAACCGCGACCAACCCATCCGCGCCCGCCCTGCCTCACCAGTCCGCTACGGACGTTGCCCATCCACACCCGCCGTGCCGTGCCCGTCCTTTGCAGACCTCTCCCCGTCTGACCTCGACTTACCACGCCCGCCATTCCGTGCCCTCCCTGGCCCGTCCGTGCCATGCCAGACTTGCCTCGGCAAAAAAATCATGCCGCTAGATCGCCAACGATTTCTTGCGCCGTCCTGATCGTTTCCGATAGTTCAGCTACGCGGGCCGCGCGTGCGTCCTCGGGCGAGTCTCTACGGATTAAACCGGCGACTTGCTCAATGGTCATCTTGATAGCTTCCATCTGCCGGTTGAGAATCTGAATCGCGGAGCGGCATTCGTCCTGCCTCTGCACGAGTACGGTTATGTGTTGATAAAAGCGGTCCCTGTCACCGCGCGGCCCTTCGATCACATTTACAAAAAGAGGCTTTGGCGGATCTCCCGGTTGAAGCGTTACCTCAACGCTCCGCGAGAGCCATCGAGCCTGTACGAGCCTGTATTTTTTCGCGGCCTTTCCGTCGTGCCATTCAAAGCAGCCATGAAGCGGAGAGGCGGCGGATTTCGCCGCCTCTACTATCGCGACCGGCTTTAACTTCTGTTCCCCGCTCGCCTGCCAGATGCGCTCAAGCTCCGGCCCGACGACTTCTGCTGCTACAGGGAAAGTGCGGTTGCGATATCCGTATTTCATGCCGCTTTCTTTTGTGCCTCCATCCTGAGATCGAACAGACCGTATTCGAGGCCCGCCGAGTTTTTAGAATCGGGCCGACCTTCCGCGAGGCCGACCTGAGCGCCGACACGCTGCATAAGATTGGTCACATCTTGCAACGTGAACAATCCAGCGTCGTATCGGATGGATGGGCGAAGCGACCATTCGCCGGGATGCCAGCGTGGGCGCGGGCGCAGGTCGAAAACGCCCGAGGCGTTGCGAACCGGCGCGATCCACATATGCGGAACAGCGGCGTCCTTATCAACGCCCCATATCCGAATGAGCGGTGTGTTATCCTCGGCGTCGTAGCCATCGGCCTTAGTAAAAATGCCCAATTTCGCGAGGGTCATTTTATAGCCGACCGTGCGGCAGGCGCTTATCATCGCGCACCGAATACTGGCGGCATGAATTCCATACCAGCCTTCGGACGAACGATAAGCAGCCGCAGTGCAGAGGGCCTCGAAGTTCTTCGGGTCGCGTTTCTTCCGCGATTTAGAAGTTCCGCCCTCTGCCTGCGCCGCCGTGATATCCTCCCTCACTTTTTGAGAGACACGGTTCACCGCTATATGCGCGGTGCCGACACAATTGAAGGTCACAATTCGCATGTCGAGCGGAGCAATCTGGACCGACGTTGTCGGTCGCGCGATAGCTTCGCCGTTTTCTTCTAGCACTGCTTTTTTGGTCATGATTGACCACCTTTCTATTTAGAATTTCCCGGTCGATCCCATTCATTGCGGGCGAACGCGATCCCGAGAAAAAATCGCGTCCGTCCGCTTTCCCATGCCCTGCGTTTCCGAGGCAGGCCCGCGCTGCCGCGTTTCCGTGCCTCGCCTAACCGGACCAGAGCTTGCGATGCCCCGGCGCTCCGAGCCATACGTGGCCCGTCCATTCCACGCCCGCGTTGCCAATGCTTGTTCGCAGCGAGCCTAGCCGTGCCCCGCCTGTCCAATCCCGCCACGCCGTTCCTGGCCCATCCGCGCCCCGAATTTCCTGACCAAGCCCGGTCACTACTGGCCCGTACTGCCATGCCCGCCCTGCCTATCCTTTCCTCGCCGGTCCCTGCCAATACAATCCCGGTCTCGCCATTCCGCGCCTGCCTGTGCTCGCCCTGCCATCGGCTCCCCACCAAGCCCGTCCTCGACTTGCCACGCCCGCCGTGCCCCACCAGGGCCATCCCGGCGCATCCCGGCCAATGCAGGCCGTGCACCGCCTCGCCCGCCATTGCTCGCCATGCCATGCGGTCCCACTTCACGACCTGCCGCGCCGCGCCCGCCATGCCCTGCATCGCCTTGCCGGGCCTGTCCACGCGATGCCATAACACGCCGTGCCCGCCATGCCACTGCTCGGCGAGCCATAGCAGACCTAGCCCGTCCACGCCATCCCGCCTGACGTAGCCCCGCCGTGCCGCTTCTCGCCTCGCCATCGCCAGACCTGCCAGACCTTTTGCATTTCAAACTTCCTGCTTAATCAAAATTTCATAGAGACTCTGTCGCCGGTTCACTACGCGGTAATCGATTACTCCGCGCTGTCGCATATCGCGCATGATCCGGTCTGGACTTCCCGGCGCGACCGGCCCCGCCCGATCCGCCACAAAAAACCGCAGTTCGTCGGCGTGAAAATCCCGGCGCTCGCGTCTGAAAAATTCCAGAATCGCTGCGCCGATCCGTTCGCTCACGCGGTCAAGATGTTCCTCTTGTTCGTCGTCGTACATTTAGAAAAACTCTCCATCGAAAAACTCGCCTTCGCCATCGACGCTCAGTAATCGCCGCATCTCATTTAGAAGTCGGGCGTCCCGTTTTCCATGAATGGGTCGCGAGTCCTGTAAACGCTGCCCGATCTGGAAAGCGGTGCGGTGAAGTTGATCGTTAGACCCCCGACTTAGAGCTATAAGGACCTCCGCGATTTCGTCTCGCAAGGGATCATTAGGCTCCCACGGCTCACTCGCAAACCTTCGCCGCAGGTGATAGTCAGGCGCAAGCCGATTGCGCGGCGCGAGCCTTCGGCGAAGACCCGGGCTTTCGCTCATCATCCGGTAAAAGGCGTTCCTTATCACGGTCAAGAGCGTTTCATTCGCTTCAGCCGGTTTCATCTCCTGCCCCACCAGTGCGCATCGCGCGGAAATTCCATCTCGATTTTTCGCTGCTCGCGCCGTCGCCTGAATTTCCGCCATACCGCGAGCGTCCACATAATCACCAGCGTCAACGCCGCCGCCATCGCAAGCACGGTGATGACGATGCCGATAACGATTGCGCCCGAGAAAAACATTGGCTCGAACATTAGTTCGTCCTCCGGTTGATCTCCACAAGCCGCCCGGCATGATGCGCCCTGAATTGTTCGCGCCAATAAACCCGCGCCGTTTTCTTTGCACGCGCAGCATCGGCGGATGCCATGACCTCGACGGCAATCAATTCGTAAATCGCGGTGCGGTTTCGGTACAACGCGACCGCGAGCAGCGCCGCGCCGCCGATCAGAACGCATAACTGAAACGTGTCGCTCATGGTTCCAACTTCCATGAATCAGGCAGCGTGTCGCGCATAAGAATGTGCGCTGGCAGTGGCACAGGGTCGCCGCGTCCGTTCCGGTTATCGCGCTTGTAGATTGCTGCGCTCACGCACGCAACGGCGTGTCGTAATTCTTCGCGGTGATATTCCTCTAAATTTCGTTGCCAATGCACTTTGCATTTTTCGCCGCAGGCGGGGCATTTCCAGATGGACGGCGCGTTCTTGTCGTAATTTTTCACCACGACTTCGCATTGCCGCACTGCGCATCGCGGATTCTCGCAGTAAATTTCAGTGACGAATATTACATCCATAGGGAAGCCCTACCTCGGCATCAGTTCACGCGCGGCATCGTAATCGCGATACAGGCGCTCGATCATCCGCTTGTCGCCCTTGCACTCTTCGAGCAGCCTTGGCATACCCGAATCCATCGAAAGCAAGACCTCTTCCCGCGTTGCGGCCCGGCCCTCGCGCCACCAGGAAACCTCGATGGGATCGCCGACTTGAAACACGTAATTGTCCTCTTGCCTGCGCATGTAATAGCTGCGCGTGGTCCATAGCAGCATCACGCCCGGATTGCGCTTTATCATGCCCGGCACTTCGACATATTCCTCGGGTAGATCGTTTTCCCGGCGCACCATGTAAGGCCGCGTGAGGAATGGGCAATTGCGAACGCTCCATTCGGCGCAAGCCTTGTGACAAGGCGGCTCCGCTGAAATCCGGCTGACTCCGCACATCGGCCCGATCACGAAAACGAAATTTGCGCCCCGGCGCTCGCCGCAAACCCAACACCGTTTTTCGGTGTGCGTGCGTCCGCGCTTGACGGCATCCATGAAGCGGAAATCGCGCGTGCCGTCCTCCATCGTCGCGACGAACCACGGAATCGGGTAGCCTCGCGCATCGAGCGGCAGGCCCAACATATACAGCGGCAATTTTTCAAGTTCGGGTCGCATCGTTGGCGTCGTCATTTAAACCTCGCTGCGTTTCTTTTCGAGCATCGCCGTCACGAGTTCGAGCACTTCGGTATTGCGCCTCACCGCCTCGGTGTTGCGGTCGAGCGCACGGACCATACTTGCCGTGTCCGTCCCCGGCTCCGGCTCGCCCGAGAGCGCCCGCAATTGTTGCTGTACGCGCTCGTGGCTCATGCGTTGCCGTCGTCCTCGCCCGATTCCGGCTCCGGCTCCGGCTCCGGCTCGAATTTAAAAACCTCTTGCTGCTCGCGTAGCGTCATCGGCTCCTCGCGCAACGTTTGAGATGTTTCCGCGATCACTATGCGCTTGACGCCCATTCGCGGCGTGTCCATGAGCACGAGTAGTTCGGTCTCGCGAAGCTCGTAACGCTGCGCAATTTTATTGGCGGTCTCGTGAATATCCTTTTGCACCGCTTCGATCCGCCCGCGCAGCGCGGTCGCCGTCGCGAGCCGCTCGGCCTTGAGCGATTCGACCTCCAGCGTTTTGCTCGCGAGTTCGTCGCGAAGCTGGTTAAGCTCCTCGGGCGTAAAATCGTGGCGTACTTCCTCAACCATTTTTTCGTTCATTGCGTAATCTCCCGTCTCACGAAACAGACCGGCAACCAATGCGGTTCTTTGTAGCCGCGCGGCGTGGGCCTCTTGGCGATTGGGAGCTTCAGATACTCGCCGTCGCAAAGGTAGACAAATGGACGCGCTAGTCGAGGCTCAATCGCGGAGCGAATTAGCCTGAACGCATCCACGAGGCACTCCGAGACGCCTGCCCACATAATCGCGTTGGGAAAAAGTTCCCAAGCAAAATCGCCGCGAGCTTCCGGCCCGATTGCCTGGACGATCTCGACAATGCTTGCCTCTTTGCGGTCGTCGATGATTTTCAAAATAACGTCGCTCATTTCCTGTGCGTTCATTGCGCCGCCTCCAAAACTTTTCGCGCCTGCTCGACCGCGTGAAATCCTTCGTTCGATCCGCCACGGTCGGGATGCATGTGCATCCGCGCGGCCCTGATCGCCTCGTCGCGCACCTTCGCGGATCGCAAGATTTCGCCCGCGTCAATCTTGGTGATCTGCGAAATAAACCGCGCCGCGTTAAACCGATCCGCCGCGAATTTCGATACCGTTGCGCCCGCCGCTTCGAGGCGCTTCCATCCGGCGTATTGCTCCGCGTTGCGCGTGACACCGTAGCGGTCGATCCGGCGCAGAGCTTCGAGCGCAAGCGTGATCGCGCGAACGTTATCCTGCCACTGGTCGAACGTATCGCAGGGAAAATTAAAGGTCTCGTTTTTCTTTGTGACGAACGTCAGGATGATCCCCGGCGCGTTCGGCGCAGCGCCGCCTTTCGGCCATCCGTGAATCGAAATTTGATCGTCGCGGAAATAGCCCTGAACAAGCACCGTCTCGGCGTGTAGATGTTCGAGTTCGGCTTCGAGTTGGTCGAGCGTTTTCTGCCACGATGCTTTGAACGTTGCCGCTTTGCGCACGCGCATCGCGCTAGGAGTCTCGATGGGCTTGAATCGAATATTCATTAACTCACTCCGCACTCGTGTCGCTGTTTATTAACCCACCGCATACAACGGGCGCAGTATCGGCGACATCGATAGCAGGCGATGTATTCTGCAAATTTAAATTTGTCGAATTCTTCGAGCACTTCACCAGTGCCGCCGCACCTGCCGCACTCAGTACGCGGCGCATCCAGGGATGCGGCGTCGTCGATGGCTCGCAAAACACGCTGCTGAGGGGTCCATGCCATTGCGGTTTCACCTGCTCCCGCGCGTCGCAAACGCGAACCACCAAATCAGAATCACCAGTGCGTAAATCGAGATCGTGAACCATCTCGGCGGGCGGCTGATCGACCACCAGAGCGTTGCCGCCGTGAGGCCGAGTATCAGCACTCCGAACCATACGTAAACGGGGAATTCCATTACGAAAGATCCTCATTGGCGTCACCTTCCTCCGGCCCCTCGACCGGCTCGCCTACGGTTGCCTCTTCGGGATGTTCGAGCAAATGTTCCTCGTCGAGCGCGCCGACCTGCCACATATCGGTAGGCACTTCGGACGAAAATTGCTGCGGCCTGCCTTTCTCGGCCTGCGCATCGAGATTCCACGCCTGCGCGACCTGCGGCGACATCGGCGCGTGCTTGGCGACTTTGTGGATCATCGTTTTGATCCCCATCGCCGCGAAGTGATCGGCCCACGGCCCGAACACTTTGCCCTGGCGATCCCGCGAAAGAGCAAAGCGGTCGCGGTGTTCTTCCATCTCTTCTTTGCTCATGTACTCGACTTGCTTAAAGCCGGTCGAGAGTTTGATGCCGCCCCAAAATCCGATAACCTCGCCGCGCGTGCCGCTCTTTGGATAGCGGTGGCGCACGTCGGGATCGAGGCCGTCGAGCAATTCGAATTCGTCAAACTCGCGCACCGTTTTCGCGGTGCAACCGGCGACGAATCCCGAGCGGATGAGCAATTGAATTTTGCCCTTCGCGCCAATAATCAGTTGCGCCTCGTAGCCGCCGCGACCGGCATTCGCTCTTTTATTCCAGAACGGAATCAGGAACGAATGGCCGAGCGGTGTGTTCGGTTCAAGTCCCAAAATCACCGACTGCATAACCGCGCCGCAGATCGAAGCGGGATGGCACTGGACAAGGCGCGAATTCGTCGCAAGCGTAGTACGCACGATGCCGAACAACCGCGCGGGCGTCATGATCTTAGGCAGAATGTCGGCAATGCGATCCTTCGATTGCTTGAGTAAGTTCGCGACCTCGACGATAGTGTCGCGGTGCTGCTGCTGCGGCGGCGTTTTTTGCAGATTCATTTCGTTGGGCATTATTCACCTGTATTCGTGAACAGAAAACGCCGGGGTGCCGGTTTCATCGTTGTGTGCTTGGCGATCATGTCGGCCCATTTCGCCCCGTCAATCGGCACGTACTCTCCGTAGACATCAGCGGCGAGCGCGCGCCAATCGACAACGGCGGTATCTTTCGGCGCGTTCCATGTAGCCCGGTAGTGCGCGGATCGGATGCCCTTTTCCTCGCCGATAGCGGTTTTAACCCGCGTCTCGGTTTCCTTCCGGGCTTGCTCAATCATCTTTTCCGCTTCGCGAATGCGGTTGAGTTCCGTGAGCATCGCTATCTCTTCTTCGGTCGCGAGGCGCACCTTGCCGTTAGATCGCGGGTAGCGCGCGTGAACGTAATCCCTGGCGCTGCGCGAATAATTGATGTCTGGCGGAACGCGCTTAAGGACGTGGTTGAACCAAAAGCATTCGACATCCCTGAGCATTTCGCGCTCGATATTCAGATCGCGCTCAATTTTGTAAATGCGCAAATCGCTGCCGCCTAAAAGCGCGATGATCTGCCATTCATCGACGTCGCAGAGCGACATATACCAACGGCATTGCCACTCGTAACGCTCCGGGAAAAACGGGTCGTCGTCGTCGGGATGGCCCCACAAATACCGCTGATCGAAGGAAACGTTTTTTGCGTCGATGCCTAATAGCGGCGCGTCCGCAGAGGGCGAGAGCGCGTCGGGCGAACCGACCTGCCAAGGCCGCTCGGGATGTTGAATCGTTTTATCCCACCACTCGACCCGACGCCCGGTCATGCGCGAAAAAGAGTGAACGAGCGCCTGTTCCAAATCCTTGCCGATAGCCCGGCGCATCGCCGTTGACTCGTCTACTTCCGGCTCGGCCATTCCGATTTTTTTGTTATAGACCGACCAGATTTCACGTTCGTCGGAATCTAGTCCGAGAATCGCGGCAACTTCCGAACCGCCGATTCCGCGCGATTTTAATTCGAGGTCAATCATTTTTCAATTCCCGCCTTTTTTGCATTCGCCTAATGACTCCGCAATTAAATTCGCCCGCGCTAAAGCCATGCATGTTTCGCAAAGTACACGCCGGTCAAACCATCCAATCGGCCCCTCGCGAAAGCATTTTTCGCAACGGCCCATCAGGTCGGTCAACGCGAGATCGACGGCCTCGCGGCGCAACGCCGCATAGCGTGCTGAGACGCCCATAGCAGGGACACCTTTAGCGAGCGATCAAAAAACTAACGAACGGAACTACTGGTTTTTTCGCGTGATTTGTTCGGGGTGGTTCCGAAATAGGCTACGCAAAGAGCCTGTCCCGTCTCGCAATTCGTTCGGGTGGTTTAAGGCCGAAAGGTCTGCGCGGCGGCGCTTTGATCTGACGTAGTTCGTTTGGTTGGTTCCAAAAGTCTACGCCGAGAAAAAAGACTTATGCCGGGATTTGTTCAGGTCCGGGCTGCACGATTCCTTGCGTCATTCATTTCTAAATGACTGGTTTAATCAAGAACAGTACCGATATTACCCCTGTACCTAAATTTGAGCAACAGGATTTATTGGAGAATTTCTAGGCGCTAAAAAAAGCCTTATTTTGAATAGAATACCCGTCCTTCTGTGGCGCGTTATCGAGAGTGAGCAGAAGTCTAAATCCTCAACAAATTAACCCCTCATTTTCGGCCCAAATAATTGAAATTAAGCGAGAACAAAAATCAACAGACGACGGCAAAAGCAACCTATAGTTTCCTTGTTAAAGATTTGCCAACGCCCCATACTCTAAAGGGTAACAAGCGAAAATTTTTGGGACGGGTAGGGACCTTGCGGATTCCGCCTTCTCGGGGAAAGCGTTTGGACCGTGCCGGTTGAAGCGTCCAATTTGCGAGCACTGTTAGGCCGAGCGATCCGCCAGCGACGCCGAAAACGGAACTTAGCGCAATGGCAACTCGCGGAGATCGCGGGCCTTTCCCGCGCCTACGTGCAGCGCCTCGAAACCGGCCAAGAAAACGTGACGATAGGGACGCTCACGGCAATCGCGCGGGCGCTCGATGCGGGCATCGACGAGGGTATCGAGGTATGGGATTTTTTCAGCGACGCCCACGATCTTTTTGAGAAAGCGGGATCAGAAGCGCCCGGCGACGATAACGACGACTAAATGATTTTGTTCACCGACGTTTCGACCGCGCTCTGTAGGTCGGCGTCGGAAATTGCATCGCCGCCCGCTTCTTGGACCTTCGAGTCCATGACTACGGTCGGCTGAATCTGCGCCGCCGATGCGTCGGGACTTGCGAAACATTGCTGCGCCCACTTGATGCGCGTATTGTGCGCCGGTGTCGTCGGCTCCTCGCCGGTGATGTAGCTGGCAAACGTCAGGCAGGCCACTTTGATGCGCCCGCGAAATTGCATGTCGATCATCAGCGTTGCTGATTCGGTATAAGTCATCGCCATAGTTTTTTTCTCCCTTAGAGCTTGATGTGTAAATTGCCGCTTGAGTCTTTGTAGATCGATCCCATTAGCAAGCCGCCCGCTCCCGCCGCCGCATCGTTGGCATAGGTCGGCGCGTTGATGCGCACGATTCCGTGGTTGTCCAGAATGATCGAGTAGGTCGCGTTGCCGAACTGCCCGTAAAAAGTATTCGTGATATAGAGCGAGGTGTCGTAAGACTGGTGGCCGATGCTCGATGACGAATAGCCGGTCTGATACAGCGTGAGCGCCGCGCGTGAGCCGCTCGGCGCGGAGACGCATAGCAGGTCGCCGGGATTGATCTCGCCGATGCCTACGTTTCCGGTTGAGGTAATCCGCATTCGCTCTAAGCTCTGTGTTCCAAAAACGATGTTGCACAGGAGATCGGGCACGGTGTTGAATCCAGACAGATCGATGTAGCTGCGCTGCGCTCCTGTTCCGCCGCCCGCCGAAAGCCGCAGCAATCCAGCGTCATAATACGCAGCGTTGGTACACGCGCTGATTTCACCGCTGATACGAGCCGTACCTACGGCGGGACGTGCCGGGAATGCCGACTGATTGTTTAGCAGGATCGCGCCCACTACATTGAGGGCTGTTTCCGGCGCTCCGGCCTCTGACACCGTTGTGCCGATTCCTACCTTGCCCGCTTGCGTGAAACGCACATGCTCGGTGCCATTGTTGTCGCAGAAAACCCCATCGCCGGATGCGCCCGCCGCCCCGAAAATATAGCCGATGTTCGCGCCCTGGCGCACAAAAATAGCGTATGGATTCGCGCTTGTGAAGGTGCTCGCGCCGACGACTTCAAGCGCTGCGTTGTTTCCTGGCGTTGCGATCCCGATGCCGAGCTTGCCGACGCTCTGCAATGCAAATCCCGCCGCGTTGATGTTGCTCGCCCACGGTGTTTGTGGCGATCCGCCGCCGCCGCCCGTCGCGGTAATGGTCACATCGACACGGCCCGCGCCCGAATTATCGACGCCCGCAATGGTGGTATTCGAACCGGCAATCAGGTTCAAAATCGGGCGCGTTCCGACCGCTACGGAATTGACCCAAACCGCCGTGCTCGATCCAGTGGCCGTGGACGTGAGGGTTACGTCGATACGTCCGCTGCCCGTATTATTCACGCCCGCGATGGTGGTGTTCGTTCCGGCGATCAGGTTTAAAATCGGCTGCGTACCAACGTTTGCGTTATTGACCCAAATCGCTGTGCTCGATCCGGTCGCCGCCGCCGAGATCGTAACGTCAACGCGATTTCCACCGCTGTTATCGACCGCCGTAATCGTCGTGCCGCCGCCCTGAAGGAAATTGATCTCTTGACGCGCCGCAACGAACGTTCCGCCGAGCGAGACGCGATGGCGCTGCGTGGTGGTGTCGGCGACAACCGCAAGCGTCCGATCCGCGCTTAGGTCGCCGCCGCCCGTTAATCCGGTGCCGGATAAAACTTGCCGCGTGGTCGGGACGCCGGTCGCGGGCGCAGCGGCCCACTTCAGGCCGTTCGCTTGCGTCGAGTCGGCAGTAAGTATCTGCCCATCGGTGCCAATCGGCAGGCGCGTGGTCGCCGCGCCATGCACGATCAGGTCGCCCTTAGTAGTCGTCGGGTCGGTCATGCCGGTAACCGGCGCTGCGGCCCATTTGACGCCGGTAGCCTGCGTTGAGTCGGCGGTGAGTATTTGCCCATTCGCGCCGACCGGCAAGCGCGTGGTGGCCGCGCCGCGCACGACCAAATCGCCTTTGGTGGTGAGCGGGTCGGTCATGACGCCGGTGATGACGACGTTAGAAAGCGTCTGCCCGCCGCCGTCGATTGGCCCGGTCCACCACTGCGCCCCGATGGTGACAAGGCCGTCCGAACGGCGGATGGCAAACGGCGACGGTTCGAGCGGTATTCCGCTGTCGGAGTATCGCTTGATCGAGAAATTTGAGCCAGCGTTCGCGCCCGTTTCGGTTGCGCCGTCTTTGATGAGCGCCCACCGTGGAAGCGAGTCGCCGCCGCCATCGGTCGAGTCGAGCCATAACGCGCTCGACGGGTCGCCCGCCGATGGAATCACCTGCGCGGGCGAGAGAATAACCTTGCCGCCGCCATCGGGAACGTAGTCGTCGATGATGACGTTCGAGAGATGATGACCGCCGCCGTTCACGTCGCCGCCCCAATTGCGGATGTCGTTTGAGAGCGAGTTCAGTTGATCGGCGTGCAGCGAATCGGTCGGCGACAAATCATTGCGCGAAAGCCATGCCATAAGGCGCTCCTTTCCCCGTTGACTGACAAAACTGACAAAAACCTTATTCTGCGGGCGGCTCCGGCGCGGCTTCCGGTAGAAGCGATTGAAGTTCGGCGGAAATCTGGCCGTTTACCTTTGTCGGCGTTGGTTTCGGTGTCGGCTTCGGTGTCGGCGCAGGCTTAGTAGGCGGCGTATCAGGCAACACGCAATAGATATTTCCGCCGCCCACGCGGGCCTGCATGAAATTCCTTACGTCGCGATGCATGAGCGCCGAGCGCACGAAACTGCGCTGCTGCTCTTGTACCGTTTCGAGGCGCTTCTTTGCCGCTTCCATATCGAGCGACAACATGCCGATTTGCGCGAGCGTTTTGGTTTGCTCGCTCTCCATTTCGCCGTATGCTTGCGCTTCTTTTTGATCGAGTGAAAATGCTTTCTCCATAATTCTCCCTATACGAATTGAACGATTACGCCGCCGCGCACCGTGACCGTGTGCCCGTCTGCGGTTGTGAATGAAGCCGAGGGCACGCCGTTCCATTGCGTACCGCCGACAAAAGGATTGAAGCCTGCCCCTGCGATGCCGTTGTTAGGACAGTTCACGCCCGCCCCAACGAACGCGCCGACTGTACTGATAACCGTCGTCGCGCCGACCTTGTAACTCGTGCCCGAATGGTTTCCGTTTGAATCGATCCACGTTTGGCCGGTCGGCCCATTGAACGATGTGCCGGTTTGTATGTTGCCGCTGACCTGAACGCCGGTGCCTACAAAATTTCCGCTGCCGTCAATCAGCATTCTTTGATAGTTGTGAAGTTCCGAACCGATATTTACAACCGGGATATAGCCGCCGAAACCGTCCGACCGCTGCGTGCATTCGATGATCTTGTTTCCAGACTGATCAGTTAAATAGAAATACGCAGAGCCGGGATGACGAAAACTCACCGAGCCATCGTTGCCCGATGTCAGTTGCACATTGATGGCCTGACTGGTCGGCGAGTACATCGTTAGCTCGCTCCAGAACTGCCCGCCGTTCGCGCCGGAGCTATCGCCGTTGAACGCGACGAGCGAGGCGACACGCGCCGATGGCCCGATGATAATCAGGCCCCGGTCGATCAGATTGATGCCCTGCGTTGCGCCGGTGTGCGTGAGCGTGATGCCGGGAAATTTGTACGATCCCGCCGATGCGTTGTAGGCGTCCAAGCCAAAGGTGAGGGTGGTCGCCGCGTTGAACGGATTGCTCGGTTTCGTCGTGTCGTTATAATTCGCGGGCCATGCAATCGTGAACAGGTTGATGTTTCGCAGTTTTACGGTTTGATCCTTCGCCGCGAGCAAGCGCCAATCGGCGAGCGATTGACCGCCGAGCGCGAATTCGTAAAACCACGCGCCGGAGATGTACGCCGGGTCGGTTGTCGGCACAAGCGGCGTGTTGGCGTCCACTCATGGCGGGCCTCCGATCAGTGCGCCGATGCGACCGACCTCTGTGTTTCTGTCGTCGCGGATGGAGATGTAGGGGTAAGGATTTCCCGCAGCGATGCCGCCGACAATTACCACTCCCGCGTTTGTGCAGTAAAACGGCGCGGTCGGCGGGTCTCCTCCACCGACGTAAAGCTCCCCGAACCATCCGCCGTAAATCGAGTGCAGCGTCGGATTGTCCGGCGTGCCCGTTGCGTCGTGCTGCCCCATCCATGCGCGTAGAACGTTTTGACTGTTGTAAACGGCAATCTGTCCGTTCTGCTGCCCCGCGAAACTCGCCGCATCGGTGCCGGTGCCGCCGCCCACGCGCAACACTGAGCCGACGAAAATTTTCTGCGCGACGAATTGCAGAGCTTGAAATTCGCCATCGGGATAAGCGGGCCACTGAAATTCGGTCGGGTCCCACCATCCTGTAGGCATCCGCGAGGGAACGATGTCGCCGGGCATCGGCGTGAACACGTCCGAGGTAACCATCGGCGTCGTGCCCGGCGCAGGCCATCCCTGCAAGAGCGCGTTGCGGTGGCCCTGCTGGTCGCGCGGGACGAAATAAAACTCCCATGACCGCGCGGACGGCGCAGGCTCCCAATCGCTCGTAAACGAGGTGTCAGCGAGCGCCGCGTCCCAAATAGCCTCGTCGTCGTACTCGTTGTTATAAATCCGCACGATGCTGACGCCGCCGAATTGATTGTCGGGCGGATTCACCCATCCCTTGACGGTCGTGCGCATCCGCACCACGCCATCGCTTGAGTGTTCCTGCTCGAAGCTGATCGTCACGCCGCTTACGTCCACATCGGGCGCGTCGCCTAAAACGGGCGGGCCGATGTGCCAGATCACCGAGGGCGAGTATTGCGACGGCGCGTTTGGATCGTCGCTCAATTTGCCGTTGTAGTCGTAGGCAATCGCGGTGATCGTCCAGTCCTCGGGCGTCTTCGGCCAATCGATAACCTGCAAAGTAAACTGCGTGAGCAGATTGCCCGCGTCGCCCAATTTGACGGGCGGCAATTTGTCGGTGCGCCAAAACTCGACACCTGAAAATCGCGCCGAATCAGGCGGCGTCCAGGTTAAATTAGCCTCGGCAAAAATCGTCCCGTCCGGTTGCCACTCCCATAGCGGATCGGAAATCGCGAGGTCGGTCACCGTAGGCGAGGTGAGCGTTCCATCGGGCGGATAGACGATATGAACATCTACGTAAGGCGTGACGCCGGGAACAATCGTATTCACGCGCTGATTGATGTCGGCGCTCGCAAACCACACGCGGAATATGCCGGTGACTGCCGGATAAGAATCGCTCACCCACGTATCCGGTTTTTTCGCATCGAGAAATTTCGCCTGAATGCGCTGCCCGTTTCCGAAACTGCCATCGGAGAGCGGATATTCATAGACGGTCTGCACGCCGCCGAAATCATCCATGCCGGGCGGCAATGGAATCGGATCAGGCTCGTCATAGAAAAAATTCATATGATACTGCGGGCCTGCCGGATTATCGAAATCGTCGATCACGGTGATCGCGGGATTTTTAATAAGCAGCGCGTATTCCTGGCCGCGCACGTATTTGCCAGCGGTCGCGGGCAGCGTGATTTTGATATTCGGAGTTGCGCCCGCTTTGTTCGCGCGGACGAGCACCGCGTTTTTTGCGTTGCCGTAAGACGCCAGATAAATGCGAATGTCGCGCTGAACGGCCTGCCCGTCGAGGATGATCGACGCCGGGGAATCGGAAGTCTGTTTTTCAAGCGTCGGCGACCACGTGCCTGATAACTGCGCCGATCCATCGAGCTTGACCGTGCCGTCCATCGGCGCGGCGGGCTGCGCACTTAAATCAGGATCTTCCAAATACTCGACCACGCCTTTCCAGTTGTCCGAGGTTGCGCCCGCTGGCTTGTTCCAATAAACATCGACTTGCTGCTGCCCGTCGTACACGTCGCGCCATTCGGCATGGTCAATCGTGACGGGCGGGGAATTGGGGATGTCGGGTGTACCGCCGCCGCCAGTAGACGCCGCGCCTTTGTCGTAGATCCAATTTTGCGGCGGTGCTGCTGCCATAATTTCCTCCTGCGGTGATGCGCGAAGTCTCGCCCGGCGCAACGGTGATCTGCGTCGAGCCATCCCAAAATGTTTCGCCCGGATAGGTGTTCACGATTGCGTTGTATGCCCCTGCCGGATCGGGAACGATGTACAGCGTGCGCCCCTCGTAAACCGCGAGCGGCGGCAGGTTGATGTTCACATCGTTCTGCGAATTGTCCACGCGAATGGTCTGATCGAATTCGTCGGCTTGCCACGGCGCGCCCGCCGCATCGGGATTCGGGTCGTTTGCTTCCGGCCCCACGGTTCGCACCTGCGGCGGCGCTCCGAACACATAAATCTCGCGGAACACGGCGACCTGCTCGTCGGATAAATTGCCCTGGCTATCGACGAGAAATCCGCCGACGAGCGCAACGCGATTCGCAAGGTTATCGACGCGCACGCGCAGCGTGACCGCGATGCCCATGCTTGGAACATCGAGTGCGCTTGATGTCGTCGAGTAAACGTAATCGGGCGATTCGATGATGATGACGCTCGTTTTGTCGGGCGCGACATCCCACGCAGGCGAGACCGTGTAGGTCAATTCATCGTTCGTGGTGATATAACGGAACTGCCCCGCGCCCTTGCCCCTCAGAATCCGCGCAATGTTTCCTTTTTCGGAATCAGGCGCTAATCCATCCGCGCCAAATTGCGCTTCGCCGATGCTGTTATCCCATAGCGGATCGGTGATCGTCATCAGATCCGCGCTTACCGAATCGGCCCAATGGCGAATAATGAACACGTCGCCGACATCGACCGAATCGGCGGGGTCGGCGCGTATGCAGTCGGGCGTAACCGTGAATTCGCCGGTCACCGAATTAAACGCGGTGATTTCGAAATTCCACAACGGCGCGGAGCCGTCCGAGAAATCCGCGAGCGCCGAGGCGTAGCGCCCAATCCAGTTCGTATCGGAGCCGATGGCCTCGTTAACCTGAATGATATTCGGCGCGGTTACGCCGCTCACGGTGACGCCCGCGATACCCGAGTGACGGACGGCCTTCACCTTGACCGCGACGCTCGTAGCCGCTTGCTCGGGCATTCCTTGCGTCATCGGATGGACCGCTAGAAGGTCGATGGTCGCGGGCAACGCGCCATCGCCCGATACTTGCTTGCCGATGAGACGCCGGTCGAAACCGGCCCACAAATCCCATCCGGCCCAAGTGGTAGCCGTTGGCAGCGGCGCGTTCGCGATCTGGACAAGCCGCGAGCGGGAGCGCGTTGCCGGATCGGGCGGCGGCACAGCCGAGATGGTAATTTTCTGATTCGTCGCGCCTGCCGGAATCTGGATGCCGCTCAAGTTCGAAGGCGTCGCCGGTTTTCCATCCGCATCGCGCACGGTGACCGCGAAATAAACGGCCTGCTTTCCCGAGAGCGTGCCGCCCGTTGCAAGAACCGGATCGAAAATGCGCGGTTGAACCGGCGCAACAAATTCGTTGATGCACTCCTCGCCGACGATCACTAACGCCGGTGCCCATACGCCATCTTTGGTAATTGAAGAGTAGTCCTGCGAAAGCGCAAAGGTGCGCTCTGCCGCATCGGGATAAAGCGGATCGCCCGCGAATGGCGCAACCGTATTCGGCATCCACGCCAAGCCCGCGATTGCCGGTAGCAGTTCGGGCGGAACGGGATCGGCGGGAACATCGACCGGCTTCGGCCCGGCGTCCAGATCGTACATTGCGTCGGTTGTCGGCGACGCGGAAATATCGATAGAAAAATCGGGGTTGAGCGTCCAGTTTTGCACGCGCCCCTCGGCGTAGCCGGTCGGCAGATCGTCGTGCGTCATCGAGACGATATCGCCGACCTGCGTTTGCAGAGCGAGAATCGTGGTGCGAAATGAAAATGCCCTGGCGTTGGCCTGCTCGACCGGCCCCACGCCGCCGACCTCTTCGCGCAGCCGCGTCGCGCAGATTCGCGCCGCTTGGCTTTTATTCGAGACGCCGACCAGACTCATGGTCGACGAAAGATAATTCGGCGAGTCCTCGGTGCCGACCGTCATCGCGTGGTCGATGTCGTAAGTGGTGACGTTGTTCAGCGCGTATGCGAATTCCTCATCGCCAAATTGCACGGTGAGCCAATTGAATTGCGGCGATATCGGCGTGGCATTGAGTGACTGATAAAGAATCGTGGCGCGAGTAAATGCGTTGCCCGCGAGCACGCTGGAATTCTCGCGGATGCCGATCCATAGCTTGCCGTTCTTGAAGGTGAAATATCCGAGGCCGCAATTCAGAATTTCGGTGAGCCAATCCTTGAGCGGCTTGCGCTCTTTGAGGATTCCGCGAAAAGGGAACTGCCGCTCGTTGCCGTCGCCGATGAGTTTGGGGACCTGAATATCGCAGATCGCCGCCGCCGCCGTTGCTTGCTCGACATCGACAAACTGCTCCATTACTTCGGAGGGGATCAGATTCGCGCGGGTCGGATCGCAGCGCAGGCCGATACCGCGCAGGTAGACGTTCACCGCGACCCATACGACATTTCCTAAACCTTCAAACCATTGCCGGTCGCCCGGCCCGTTCCAAATCCATCCGCCGATACCCTCATCGAGCAGCACCGACATCGTGTGATCCTCGACGGCGGTAAGCTGCAAGCCGGGCGAATCGGTGCGGCGAATCTCGGCGAACGCGGTGCCAGCGGCCCACGTCGAGCCAACGGGCGGCACACCCCACGGCGCTTGATCGAGCGCGAAAAAATCAGAATCCGCCGCCGGGTCATTGCCGAGAATCCCGCGAAATCCCTGGTTGTCCTTCGGGTCGTGCGGTGGTTGCCCGTCAAGCAAGTGATCGCCGAGCGCGGGCGAATACTTTCCTACCGGCCCCTCGCTCACGATGCCGATAGCTGCTAAGAAGTCGCTTTCATCACGCGCCCCGGCGACGCCATCGACATTGACCGGCATCGGCTGATCGGTGTAGACCTCTTGAATCGGTCGCTGATAAATCGTGTCGCTCGCAATGGTGACGCTGGTTAGAACCGAGCGCCCAAAGCCATAGACGCCGGTGGTGCTGTCGGCAATGTGGATCGCCGTCGCCGGTAGCACCACGCCGCCGTAAGAGTGGGGGACGCCGCGCTCCACGCAGGAATCGAAATCCTTCGGGCACGTCGGCAGGCTCGATGTCGAAGGACAAAAGATGCCCTTGTATTTTTTCCAGCACGTTCGCGAAACAAGCCGCGTGGGATAAGGCAAGCCCATCGCAAACGCGCCATCGGACGCGCCGAGGGTAAAGTGTCCCTGCGCATCGAAACCCCATTGCGTTGCGTAACCGGCCCAAAGCTGTAGCAGGTATTTCGATTCGACGTGAAAAATCCCGAACGCGACTTGCGCCCGGTATAGATTCACGGCGTTGGCCCACTGCACGAAAACGCTGTCGGCGTTGCCGAGCGTGAATTGCGCCCCATCCGATGCGCTGCCGATGGACTGCGAAATTCCTGACCACGATTGCAGGCGCGGCAGGTACAGGTTCGTGGTGTTCCCCGGATCGTTCACGTCGGCGAGCGTGAACCGCTGATTCGAAATCAACGCGGCTGCGGGCGTCGCCGGGTCGGGAACCTGGTCGGTCGCAACCGGCGTGCGCGGTTGAATCGCGAGCAGCGGAATAAGCGTCTGCACTTCGCCGCGTAGCGCCTCGGTGAAAAGCGAGTCGGGGAAACGCTCGACCACTGCAAAGTACTGGTGATCGGGCGTCACGGTCGGCACTTCGAGCAGCGTTACGCCGGGGTCGCTGGTGAGCATCCCCACCATCAAGTTGAAAGTGATGTTCGGATTCTCGTAGCGGACATTGTACGTTTCGAGTCCGTTCGGCCCAAAGCAGTTGTACGAAAACGTCGCATACAAGCCTTGCGCTTCGAGAAAATGCGCCTTGAGTTGGTCGTATTCGTTACAGGAAAGTTTTTGCCGGGACACGCGAAACCGGCGCTGCCCCGATCCGAGGATGAACCGCTGCTCGGTTTTCAAGCCCGGCTGATCGAAAACGTGCGTGGCAATCGGCGGCGTGTAATCGAATCCCGAGCCGTAGTCACCGATGAGCGGGAACGGCCCGATGGAGGGCGGATCGGGAATCGCGATAGGGCCGAGAAAATCACTCATTGAACCTCGCGAAGCCCGAAAGAAACCGTCGAGCGGCCCATTGCGATGCCATCGGAATAGCCGCCGTCGAATACCACTGTGTAGCGGCCAACGGTGTTCTGGCCGGTCGGATCTTGCGAATACGGCGGCACGGTCTCGCGGCCAAAATAAAAATAAAAAGGCACACCGATGTGCGCGAAATAAAACTTGCGCAGCGTGTCCCACTGCGGCGGGAATTTTGGCGGATTGCCGGTCGTGATAACCGGCGCGGTGATCTTAAAAAAGCGCCGGGGATTCTGGACTAGCGGCGCTCTATCGCTCGATCCATCGGGATAGTTATTGTTGACGTTCGCCTCGATGCGCAATTCCTCAGTGAACGCGCTCGCGGGAAGCTGCGGAAACACATCGGTCGGCGTCGCGGGGATGATGTTCGAGGGCATTAACTCATCACCGTGAGCGGCTCGATCAGCGCGTTGCGCTGCGCCGTTCGGCTTTGCCCCGAGGCGAGGCCGGTCGCGTTCGCGTTCGCGACGGTGCCGGGATTATTGTTCATCGCATCCACGACTTTTCCGGTGAGCAAATCGGTTGCTTGCTGCGGATTCAGTTGTACGTAGATGCCTTGTGACCATTGCTGCGTGGTGCCGCCCGAATACGGGCTTGCGACCACTTGACCGTTTGAATAAACCGGCTGCAATTGCAAGCCGCCCGCTGCCGACGATTGCGCAAGCGTGGCCGAATACATGGGACGCGGCAGAACGCCGGTCGCGTTGATGCCCTGCGAAAGCGTGTAGGCGTGAATGATCGCCTGAACCTCGGGCGAGCGGATGCCGACGTTGAAGTCGCCGTATTTTTTCGCCGCCTCGGCGATGGCGTTCAGCACGCCGGTATTCGAAACGTCGATGCCGTAGGCTTTCTTTACAGCGTCGCGTGCTTTTTCAGCATCCGTTTTATGCAAAAGCCCCATGAGTCCGACCGCTGCGCCGATGCCTGCCGCCGCGACCCATCCCCACGGACCAGACGCGAGCAGCGGAACGAAAATCGAGGGGAACAGCGCGGCAAGCGAACCGGCTGCTAAAAGGCCCGAGGCTGCGCCCACGAGCGGCGACGCGACCTTTGCGGCAATGTGCGGCGATTGCCCGAGATCGTATGCGCCCTTGAGTCCGAGCGCCGACACG
>Ga0210397_10000819_pt1 | contig 20435 bp, 19 predicted proteins | sample IncBWH2OmetaG_FD_160126 | JGI IMG/M metagenome (GOLD analysis project Ga0210397, IMG submission 160126) | Forest soil microbial communities from Barre Woods Harvard Forest LTER site, Petersham, Massachusetts, United States - Inc-BW-H-2-O ...
AATTAAAGAATCGCTGTTATAAAATCCGCCAACTTTTCTGAAATCAAACTGAAGAGAAAATCTTGATTGTTGTGTCCCGATAGAAAATGATTTAAACGATGTGGTTCCATATTCATTTGTTACATTGGGTTGTATAGGTATTCTGAATCCAATAGAGCCTGAGATACTTTTATACGCCATTGTAAAACCAATCACACTAGAAAGATTCGTTTTGTATTTTGTGGGCGGTTTAAGAGAATCTTTGGGTGTAATGGTAAGGGTATTGGAAGGGGCGGCTATATATATGCCAAGGGATAATAAGTTTTTATAACTTTTAACATAGTTGGTATCAACATGTTTTTTAGTTTTTCTGATATTGACAGAAGATTCTTCTTGAGCAAGAGATGCAATTGTTGTTAAAAATAATAAGCAGAAGAAAAAAAATATTCTCATGAATATTAGAATTTATTTTAAATCCAATTCTTTACATGCAATTTCGGCAGCGCTTTGTTCTGCTTTTTTCTTACTAAAACCTATGCCTTGTCCTTTACTTTCGTCGGCAATCCGAACTTCAGCTTTGAAGACTTTTTGATGACGATGTCCGCTCTCTTCAATGATAACAAACTCCAGCTTCTTGTTTTCTTTTTGACACCATTCCAATAAAATGCTTTTAAAATTTTTATTGTTTTGAATAATGGAATCAATATCAATTTGTGTATTGACTATTTTTTTGAGAACAAATCGTTTTGCATCATCAAAGCCTTTGTCCAGATATACGGCACCAACAATGGCTTCAACAACATCTCCATAAAGAGATTTATGTCCTTGTTTACCTTTTCTTCCGTTAAAAATAACGATATCTGAAAGACCTAAATCTTTTCCAACCTGATTTAGAACTTCACGGTTTACAATTCTGCTGCGGATTTCTGTTAGAAATCCTTCGTCTTTAAAAGGGAAACGTTTGAAAAGGTATTCAGCAACGATCGCTCCCAGAATAGAATCACCCAAATATTCTAATCGTTCATAAGATTCTTTTACACCTGATTCATTTTCATCAGCAGCAGATGTATGTACAATTGCCATCTGATATAGATGCAGGTTTCCGGGCCACATGCCGGTAACATAGCGAATTTTTTGAGCGAGAAATTTATCTTCTTTTGATCTAAAGAAGTTTCGAAGAAAATTTAGTTGCTTTCGGAGCAATAGCAAAATACTTAATCGATTTTGCGGAAGACAATAGAGCAGTTATGTCCCCCAAAACCAAATGTATTACACATCGCAATTTTAACCTCACGTTTTTCAGCTTTATTCAATGTAAGTTTAAGTCTTGCATCGAAAGCCTCATCTCTGTTCTGGTTATTAATTGTTGGAGGTATAATTTGGTTTTTAATTGCAAGAATTGTTGCAATTGACTCAATAGCACCAGCAGCACCTAATAAGTGACCGGTCATTGATTTCGTTGAACTGATATTCAATTTGTAGGCTTGATCACCAAATACAGCTTGAATAGCGGTTACTTCAGCAATATCTCCTAATGGAGTAGATGTACCATGTACATTAATGTAGTCAACGTCTTCTTTAGCGATTTCGGCATCGCTGATAGCGTTAATCATTACATTTTTTGCACCTAAGCCTTCCGGATGCGGAGCTGTTAAGTGATAAGCATCAGCAGACATACCGCCACCAATTACTTCACAGTAAATCTTTGCACCACGGGCTTTAGCGTGTTCATACTCTTCAAGTACAAGAGCACCTGCACCTTCACCCATAACAAAGCCGTCGCGATCTTTATCGAATGGACGGGAAGCCGTTGCCGGATCATCGTTTCTTTCAGATAAAGCTCTGCAGGCGTTAAAACCACCGATACCTGATTCTACAACTGCAGCTTCAGAACCACCGGCAATAATAATGTTTGCTTTGTTTAAACGAATGTAATTGAAGGCATCAAGGATTGCATTTGAAGAAGATGCACAAGCTGATACAGTAGAAAAATTAGGGCCACGAAAACCATTTCTTATAGAAATGTAGCCGGCACTGATGTCGATAATCATTTTAGGAATAAAGAAAGGGTTGAAACGAGGTGTTCCATCTCCTTTGGCAAAAGCCGTTACTTCATCTTCAAATGTTTTAAGGCCACCGATGCCGGCTCCCCAAATCACTCCGATTCTGTCATGATCTAAAGCTGCTGTTATACCAGCATCTTTGATTGCTTCATCGGCCACAACAACTGCATACTGCGTGAAAGGATCCATTTTGCGGGCTTCCTTTTTTTCAATGAAGTCTTCAACATTAAAGTTTTTGACTTCACACGCAAATTTAGTTTTGTGTTTTTCCGGATTGAATTTTGTAATGAGCGCAGCTCCACTGACACCTTTTATTAGAGAATCCCAATATTCAGGAACAGTATTTCCAATTGGCGTTAATGAACCCAATCCCGTTACAACAACTCTTTTTAAATTCATGATATGAATTTACCGGATTAATTTAATGATTTAGATGAAATTATTTTACGTGTTGCTCTAGGTAAGCAATAGCCTGACCAACAGTAGTGATATTTTCAGCTTGTTCGTCTGGGATAGAAATGTTGAACTCTTTTTCAAATTCCATGATAAGTTCAACAGTATCTAATGAATCAGCACCTAGATCATTAGTGAAACTTGCTTCAGTAGTAACTTCTGACTCTTCAACACCTAACTTCTCAACGATGATGCTTTTTACTTTTTGTGCGATTTCTGACATTTTTTTACATTTTTTAGTAAAACACGGGGGCAAAGAAATACATTTTATGCTAGTTTGTCAAACTATTTTTTGGATTCTTTTTTAAAGATTTTCAAAATGATTCGAAAATCGTCTATTTCCTTCTAAATTTACATGTTCTTGGGATTTAAGAGATGTAAAAAAATTATTAACACTCATTGGAATAAAATAAAAATGAGTAGAAAAAAGATCGAAAATGAAATCTAACAAACTGATTGTCGATTTTGATTATAGTTTCAAAATGCTTGGAATTATATCTTCTGCAAAGGAGTATAAGCTGGCCTGGAACGTCAATCAATTATTGAAAATACATCTAATAAAGGCTGAAGATATAAATTTACAATTTCAGAAAGACTGTAACATATTGGTTAGCACTTATCTATATTTTACTGAACACAGTCAGGTGCGACTTTTGAAAAATAAATCAATTGAATTTAGTAATATTGCCAAACCTTACCTCATTCCAGAGTTAAAGGATTACGATTATTTCATCCATATTATCGATGAAGGTGGTATATTTGACGAAGAATGGATGAAGGAACAATTACAAACCTGTTCTGCGATTCAATACATTAAGGTGATTGATGTAACTGAATTGAAGTCTAAGGATAATCTAATATTTATTTAATATGGTAAACAAGAAAACAAAGATTATTGCTACTGTAGGCCCAGCATGTAATACCAAAGAGAAATTGTGGGAGTTGGTTCAAGCTGGTGCTAACATTTTCAGATTGAATTTTTCTCACGGAACTCATGATGTTCACCAAAGTGTAATTAACGCTATTCGTGAGCTTAGAAAAGAACACAATGTAACCATTGCAATCCTACAGGATTTGCAAGGTCCGAAAATTCGTACTGACGAAGTTGAAAACAATGGTGTTGAGCTTGTAGAAGGTGCTAAGATTGTTATTACAAAAGAAAAGATGTTAGGTACTAAAGATAAAATTAGTACTTCATATAAAATGCTTACTTCTGATGTTAAAAAGGGCGATGCTATTTTAATTGATGATGGCAATATTGAATTAAAAGTGTTGGAGACGGGTAACGGTGAAGTTACTTGTGAAGTAGTATACGGTGGTTTATTGAAATCACGTAAAGGTATTAACTTACCTAATACAATTGTTTCCGAGCCTTCTCTTACAGACAAAGATAAAGAAGATCTTCTTTTTGGTTTAAAGAACGAAGTAGATTGGATCGCACTTTCATTTGTGCGTAGTGCAGTTGATCTGAATGAATTAAAGGCTATTATTGCAGAGCATGGAAAAGCATGTAAAGTAATTGCTAAAGTTGAAAAACCGGAAGCCGTTAAAGATATTGACGCTATTATTGAAGCATCAGATGCGATCATGGTTGCCCGCGGTGACCTCGGAGTAGAGCTTCAGATGGAAGATGTTCCGATGATTCAGAAAATGATCATTAAAAAATGCAATCAGTTAGCCAAACCTGTTATTGTGGCTACACAAATGATGGAAAGTATGATTGTAAATGCTCGTCCTACACGTGCGGAAGCAAGTGACGTAGCAAACGCAATCATCGATGGTGCCGATACAATCATGTTGTCTGCTGAAACAGCTTCAGGAAACTATCCTGTAATTACTGTGAAATCTATGTCACGTATCTGTTTATCTGTAGAAAAAGAAGCAGATATCTACAATAAGTCTACACATGATGATATTCATGTTACTAGTGATAGTGTTATTGCATCTGCATGCGAATTAGCTAATCAAGTAAATGCAAAAGCAATTATTGGTTTGTCTCAGTCCGGTTATTCTGCATTCAGAATTGCTAGTCACAGACCTAAAGCCAGCATTTACATTGCTACGCACGACGATCAATTAATGAACCAAATGAATTTGGTTTGGGGAGTACAGGCTTTCAAATTCGGAAAGTTTACTACTACAGACGAATCCATCGAAGCTGTTAAGAAAAGCTTAGTTGCAAGTGGTTTATTGAAGAAAGGTGATATCTATGTTACTACGGCATCTATGCCAATGGCAGATATTCAGCTTGCTAACAGCCTTAAATTAGGTGTTGTTGAATAAGCATATAATAAAATAAAAAAAGCCCTTTGAATATTTTCAGAGGGCTTTTTTTTTATAAAAAATGAATGTAACGTTTACTTTTATACGTAAAGCTATTTATATTCATCTCTCAGAACAACGTAAAAATTTATTACAATAATGGATATAAATTTATTAAAGAATATTTGTGAAGCTCCGGGTGTTCCGGGCTATGAACAGGCAGTACGTTCATTGGTATTAAATGAAGTAACACATTTGGTAGATCATGTTTGGGTTGATAATATCGGGAACGTATTTGCATTGAAGAAGGGTGTACGTAATCCTGAAAATAAAAAGGTGATGGTTGCGGCCCACATGGATGAAATTGGCTTTATCGTTTCCCATATTGATGACCAAGGTTTTTTGCGTTTTCAAACGTTGGGCGGTTTTGATCCGAAAACATTAACAGCACAGCGTGTTGTTGTGCACGGTAAGAAAGATTTAGTAGGTGTGATGGGAGCGAAGCCTATTCATGTAATGTCTCCGGAAGAAAAAAATAAACCGGCAAAAATTGAAGATTTCTTCATTGATCTTGGCATGAAGAAAGAAGAAGTAGAACAATACATAAGCATCGGCGATACAGTTACGAGAGAACGCTCGCTGATTGAAATGGGAGATTGTATCAATTGTAAATCGTTGGATAACCGTATCTCAGTATTTATTCTGATTGAAACACTTCGTTCGTTGCAGTATTCATCGGTACCGTATGATTTCTATGCCGTGTTTACTGTACAGGAAGAGGTTGGTCTACGTGGTGCCGGCGTTGCGGCGCACAGTATTAATCCGGATTTTGCTATTGCATTGGATACAACTATTGCATACGATGTGCCCGGAGCACGTGCACATGAAAAATGCACGGAGCTTGGTAAAGGTACTGCGATAAAGATATTGGATTCATCGACCATTTGTGACTATAGAATGGTGGCGTACCTAAAGAAGCAGGCTATTGATAGAAACATTACCTGGCAGCCGGAGATTCTGGTAGCGGGTGGTACCGATACGGCACCTTTACAACGCAATGGTAAGAATGGTTCTATAGCAGGTGCCATATCTATTCCTACAAGACATATTCATCAGGTGATTGAAATGGTGCACAAAGAAGATGTAGAGAGAAGTATTCAATTGCTGCAGGTTGCTGTAGAGAATTTAGATCAATACAATTGGAGTCATTAATTTAAATGTCAAAACAAAATCCAAAATTCAAACGGAGCCGGAATACGGATTTTAAAATGATAGGATTCCTGTTTTTATAAGATATTTAAAGGAAAGGGAAGTGAGAGCTTCCCTTTCTTGTTTTTTGACACATTAAATGTAATAGCTGGTTTTCTAAATATTTTCTCTATCTTTTATATAGAATGAAATAATACGTAAAAATAAACTATAACCTATTATGCAATTCGGAAAAACAGACAATCCTTCAGCAATTGATTTTACGTTGCCCAAAGATCATCCGGATACCAAACTAATTCTTTCTAAAAAGAAAGCTAATAGTTCGTTTGAGGTGTATGTCGGTTGTGCTAAGTGGAATAAAACAGATCTGAAAAACTTTTATCCCAAAGGCACAAAAGACGAGCTGCACTATTACGCCACTCAGTTTAACAGCATTGAACTGAATGCTACGTTCTACAAGTCTCCATCTAAAGATCAGGTGCAGAAATGGAAAGAAAAAGTGCCTAAAGATTTTAAGTTCTTTCCCAAAATACCCAATACGATTAGCCATTTCAAACGCCTGGCAGGTGTAGAAACAATTACTACTGAATTTTGTGATGCAGTAGTTCTGTTTGAAGAAAATCTTGGAATGAGTTTTTTGCAGATGCATGACAATTTCAAGCCCAAAGATATACATGTATTAGAGCAGTTTCTGAAAACATTTCCGAAAGAAGTTCCTTTGGCTGTTGAGTTGCGCAACGAAGAATGGTATTCAGATAAAAAAACAGAAGATGCTTTATATGCAATTCTGGTTAAATATAAAAAGACATTTGTATTGGTTGATACGGCTGCGAGAAGAGATATCATGCACATGAGGCTTACTGCAGACAAAGCTTTTATACGTTATGTAGGAGCGAACCATGAAAGTGACTATTCACGATTGGATGATTGGATCAAACGTATTAAAGTATGGCGTAAAGAAGGTTTGAATGAATTGTATTTTTTTATTCATCAAAACGTAGAGCTGGAATCACCATTGTTGTCTGCTTATTTTATTGAAAAAATGAATAAGGCATTTGATTTGGATTTGGTTGTGCCGCAGACAGTGAAAAAGTGATTATAAGTTATAAATATATGAATTATAAAATATTATCAATTCATCGCTAAAAATGTACCAGAGAGATTTTTAACGTAAATGTTATTTTGCTTCAATGATATATCGTTCGAGTGTGATATTATCATTAGTGTCACACTCCATGGTTGCTTCAATTAATTTTAATTTTACGGTGTCAACTCCTTTGGATTCTGTTTTGAAAACAAAAGCACCGGTATAGTCGCAACCTTCACAATCTCTGGGACCAGGGTCGATCATTTTTTTGTCAACAAATTTTATATGTTTCAATTCATTTTCGTTTGCAAGACAATAATAACAACAAGAATTGGTTGAATAATAAATCTCAACGGTTTTACCTACAGGGATTTCATATCTCTTCTTATTCTCATAGCGATTACAGCTTATACAGTTTATTAATCCGATCAGAAATAACAGAAGTCTTTGATTCATGTAATGATTTAGATTTGAAATTCTGATTCGAGAATACCTATCCGTTCATTTTATTAAAAGTATTTTTCAAATCTTCAGGACTTGCTTTCGTCATTATTTCACTAAAGCCGAATGTAAGCTCTGTTTTCCCTTCTTTCAATTGCTCAAAGATTGATTCAATGAAGTCACTTACCTGCGGAGCAGCATCGTGCAAGCCTTTTCCTCCAAGGTCTGTATTAAGTGCCGGCGGAATCATTTCAATGACTTCAATATTCTTTGATTCCAGCAATTTGCGAAGAGAAAGTGTGAAGGAGTGAAAAAATGCTTTCGTTGCAGAATACACCGGTACTTTTGTTAGCGGAACGAAAGATAAACCAGATGTTACATTAATGATTGTATCTAATGATTTGAGCTTTATAAAGAGCGAAGTAAGATGTAGCGGCGCTTCAATGTTTGTTACGATTTCAGTATGCGCCCGCTCAAAGAAGTTGTCATCAGTAACAGACATCCAGTTTTGAATGCCTGCATTATTGATAAGAACATTTAAGTCTCCATGGTTTTCATTGATCCATTTGTACAGTTCTTCCCGTTCAGATGTAAGAGATAAATCACACGCTTTAGTTATAACAGCAGGATATTTTTGTGATACTTCCCTCAGTGCTGATTCTCTTCTTCCACAAATGATTACTGTATTACCTTCTTTAATGAATCTTTCCGTAAGTCCCAAGCCAATGCCACTTGCACCGCCTGTGATAAGTATTTTGTTGCTTGATATTTTCATAATGTTTGCTGTTTGAAAAGTTATGGTATAGGTAGTTTTAGTTAATGTATGCTGGATATTAGTAAAACAGGAATGAATAATGCTATTAATGCAATGGTTGTAATTTTATAAATTCCAGATTCAGGTCGTTTAAAAATACGTAAAATGAATAAGATAAATGCATTAAATAATGTTAAAACAGGATAGCCTACTAATACCAGTAATATTGCTTTGTCATTACCTTTCCATGCGGCATGTATCATTGTTCCTATAAATATCAGATTAATGATTGAAACAACGGTCAGATGTATTTTCCTGCTATTTTTCATTTGTTCTATTCGTGATCTAAAAGAATTCAACCCCTTCGCTCATTCTGCCGCTCCATTTCAAATAGCAAATCAGATTTAACACCTGGATCTACGTGTTGTAGAATAAGTATTTGCTGACTTAATATCTCAACACCTTCCTGTAATTCTTTTTTCACTTTGCGCAGAAATTTATCCGGCTTGGCGTTGGGTTTGCACATTTCAATAAAAACAGTATCGTGCTGATTTTTTAAATCACGGATGTTTTGTTTTAATTCTTTGATCTGATTCTCGAGCATAGCTAAGAAACTTTTTACAGTTTCGCTTTTCATGTCTTGTAAGCGGTTGGTTTGCTGTTCGAGAAATTGAGTCTCAAGATTCAGTAAGGTATATAAGTCATTGTTGCTATATGCTTCTGTAATTTTTTTACTTATTTCCTCTTTCTCTGCTTTTTTATTCAGGTCTTGTTCAGTATCGGGGTGGAAGGCTTTTATTAAGTCAATGTAAATGGCGCGAATAGATTTTTTTCTATGTTGTTCCTGAATGACTTTTTCTTTTTCTGCTTTACGTTCCGCAGCACTTTTCTTTTTTGATTCATGTGAAGAAGAACGTTCATTTAATGTTTCCTCTTCGATAATGAAATCTTCCAGTTGTGCTCTGAACTGAGCGGTATATAATTCAAAAGACATGTGTGCATAGGTAATAAAGAGATCTTCCAGTTCACTGTCCGATCCATTTTCATAGATCCATTGCTCTATTTCAGCACTCATGTACGTATCGATAACAGCAAGCTCTCTTTTTGAAAATTTAATTTCGTGTACATAAATATCCAATGCAATAATTTTCTCTTTTTGAAGCAAGCGAATTTTTTCGGCAATCGGAGCTATTGCTTTTTGATACATCGCGACAGCTTCAGGAATAGCAGTATTCAGGTGTTTTAACTCTTCCTGTAAACTTTTAACTTCCTTGATTTTGATATCAATTTGCTGTTGGTTCGGATTTGAAGAGGTTGAAGGAATATGTTGTAGAGAGCTCACGTCTTGAATGATGATCTGTTGCGGTGGAATAACGTATCATTTATAATTATGAAAAAGTTGTTCAATAGAAGTAATGATCATTTGTATACCAATAGATCCTATTAATAAACCCATAATTTTGGTTACAACATTCAACACTTCTTTACCGATTTTTTGAACAAGTGTAGTTGAGGATATAAAAACAAAATATGTAATTGTCAGTATAATGGCTGACGAGCAGATGATAATAATACTATTCTCAATTTTATTTCCTACGCCGACAAAACTCACCGCTGTTGAAAGTGTACCGGGGCCAACCAATATAGGGGTTGCTAATGGAGAGATGGCAAATCCTGTATCCGTTGCTTCAGCATTTGTTGTAATGGCTGCAGCATCTTTTGGTTTAGAATTGATCATATCAAAACCGACTTTTAATACCAATAAGCCACCTGTAATCCGGAAAGCCTGAATACTGATATTGAAAATATTAAACAAGGCATACCCGAATACCACAAACGTTGCCAGAATAATAAAACCAACAGTAACAGCTTTTAAAGCAATCGCTTTTTGCTGTTGTTTATTTAAATGATCGACAAAACTTATAAATATAGGTGCGTTACCAATCGGATTGATAATGGCAAAGAGACCCGTGAATACGATTAATACAAAACTCCAGTCAATGACCATAACGTATTTTAATTATTAATTATAAGTTATGAATTATAAATCTAAAATAGAACTTTAATTGTTCATCATTCATAATTAATTTATAACTTATAATTAATAAGATAATTATTTAAATGCATTTATACCGGTTATATCGTGCCCGGTAATAAGTAAATGAATGTCGTGTGTGCCTTCGTAGGTAACAACAGATTCCAGATTCATCATGTGGCGCATGATCGGGTATTCACCTGTAATACCCATTCCGCCTAATATCTGCCTTGCTTCACGAGCTATCTGTAATGCTATATTGACATTATTACGTTTGGCCATCGATACTTGTCCGGTGCTTGCTTTACCTTCATTCTTCAGCATACCTAAACGCCATACCAACAGTTGCGCTTTGGTAATTTCAGTAAGCATTTCGGCCAGTTTCTTTTGAGTAAGCTGAAAACCTGCAATAGGTTTCCCAAACTGGATACGTTCCATGGCATATTTTTTAGCTACATCGTAACATTCCATTGCTGCACCCAGTGCGCCCCAAGCGATACCATAGCGTGCAGAGTCCAGACATTTAAGCGGGCCACTTAAGCCGTCAGCTTTAGGTAATACGTTTTCTTTCGGAATTTTAACATTATCGAAAACCAATTCACCGGTAATGCTTGCGCGCAGCGACCATTTCTGGTGAATTTCCGGTGTTGTAAATCCTTCCATTCCACGCTCCACAATTACACCTTTAATTCTTCCTTCTTCATCTTTTGCCCATACTACGGCAATATCTGCTTTAGGTGAGTTTGTGATCCACATTTTTGCTCCATTCAGGATATAATGATCTCCAGCATCTTTTAGTGAAGTAATCATTCCGGCAGGATTTGACCCGTGATCGGGTTCTGTTAAACCAAAGCACCCAAGTAATTCACCACTGGCAAGCTGGGGCAGATATTTCTTTTTTTGTTCTTCACTGCCGTATTTAAAAATCGGAAACATGACCAGCGAGCCTTGTACTGAAGCCATAGAACGCATACCGGAATCCACACGTTCAATTTCCTGCATCATAATGCCATATGCGATATAATCCAGGCCGCCGCCGCCATATTCTACAGGAGTTGTAGGGCCATATAAGCCTAGCGCGCCAAAAGGTTTGACCAAATGTTCCGGAAACGCACTGCGTTGAGCAAAATCTTCTATGATTGGCTTAACTTCTTTATTCATAAAGGTCTGCACAGACTGTCGAATGAGTTTATGTTCCTCGCTTAAAAGATCGTCGATGCAGTAGTAATCCGGCTGGGTATAATCGCTTGTTTTCATAGCTTTAAGTCTGTGTTCAATATATCAAATTATTCGTGTTTTGATGATTTTATACGTTTGATTTCACCAATTAAATCTTGATATTTACGCTACTACAAATGAAGCAATAAAATTATCCCTGTCCATGGCAGGCCTATTTCTGTTACTTTATTTGCACTTCCGGAATATAAGGATAGTTACTTATTCGGGATATAATGTTCTAACGAAAAAGAAATAGAAACGATGCACGGGAATAGCTCGGGGAATAATATACATGACTTGGTAGAAAAGCTTACTGCACATTATCAGGAGGATGGACAAGATGTGTCTACACATTTAGAAGGTCTTTTAAATTCAAATTACCTGAAATACTGGGACTATATTCGTTTGGATAGTTTGCTTACGCTTCAAAATCCGCGTACACCTTTTCCGGATGAGATGGTATTTATTGTGTATCACCAGATCACGGAGCTTTATTTTAAACTCGTGATGCACGAACTACATCAGTTAAAGACTGCAGAAAATCTGACCGGTGCAATCTTTTTAAAACGTGTTGAACGTTGCAATTGGTATTTCGGGCAATTGATTAGTTCCTTCGATATAATTTCTGTTGGTCTGGATCAGGATCAATTTCTGAAATTTCGTGTTGCGCTGACTCCCGCATCTGGTTTTCAATCGGTGCAATACAGAATGGTTGAAGTGGCCTGTACGGATTTAATTAATCTTGTACATACGGATTCCAGAGATAAATACGATGACTACTCAACGATAGAAGAATTGTTTGAAGAAGTATATTGGAAGAAGGGGGCTACTGATTCTAAAACAGGACAAAAAACATTAACGCTGCGTCAATTCGAAGAGGAATACACATTCAAATTGGTGCACCTGGCGTATGAGTATAAATCCCGCAATGTATGGTCGATATACAAGCGACTTTCTCTGGAAGAGCAAGCGAGTGAATCTATACATGCTGCCCTAAAACAATTAGATCAGCACATTAACATCAACTGGCCGTTGATGCATTATAAATATGCACTTGGTTATCTGATCAAGAACAAGCAATTGTATGAAGCGACAGGTGGTACGAATTGGAAGGAATATTTACCGCCTCGTTTTCAGAAAATCATATTTTTCCCTGGCTTATATTCCAGAGAAGAATTGGATAACTGGGGAAAAAATTGGGTTGAAAAAGAAGTTATTTCTAAAATTCAGGCAGCAAAACAAGTATAAGTGAATCATATATTTTTTACACGCAACACATACAGGTCCATCATTATTACGATGGTTGGTATGTGTTTTTCTTTTTTATCTTTTTCACAGCAATATCAGCAAGTAAAAACTTTTTACGATTACAATAAGAAGTATTTGAAAGAAGAATTCTATGTCTTAAAAAAGAATGATCAGGTACGGGATAGTTCTTACATTGCTTATTACCAGAGTGGACAAAAAAAAACTATAGGCTCCTATAAAAAGAATAAGGCAGAAGGATTGTGGCGTTTCTTCTATGAAAATGGAAACGTTAAAATGGAAGGCACAATGAAGTTGGGAGAAAAGAATGGTGTTTGGAAATACTACTATGAAAATGGTGGTGTAAGCATGCAGGGAGAGTCTGCTGCAGGTGCGAAGACAGGAATCTGGCAGTATTTTTATGAAAATGGGAAAGTAAGAAGCGAAGGTGAATTTGTAGGGGATAAAAGAAATGGCCCCTGGAACTATTACTACGAAGATGGAATACTGAAAGCCATGGCTACGTATGAAGATGATAAGGGTGATTATATGGAATTATATCCATCCGGAAAGTTAAAAGCATCAGGAAGAATTGAAGATGGAAAAAGCGTTGGTGTATGGACGTATTATCATGAAGATGGATCAATATTGGCAACCGGAGAAGAGGTAGGAGGATTGAAAACCGGGAAGTGGACGTACTATTATCCTAATGGGCAAATAGCCAGTGAAGGAGAATATGCCAACGGTAAAAGTGTCGGTCCATGGAAATATTATTACGAGACAGGTATAGTGAGTGCAGAGGGGAATATGAATAACGGAAATAAAGATGGTGCATGGAAAATTTATTATAAATCAGGACAGTTTAAAGGCGAAACGAATTATGTGAATGGCGAAGGTTTGTATAAAGAATATTATGAAGGCGGAGCTTTAAGAACGGAGGGGAAGATTATAAATGAAAAGCATGAAGGAAGCTGGAATTATTATTTAGAAAATGGGGTATTGGAAGGCACTTGCGTATATGTACGCGGCAAAGGCTTATATAAAGGGTACTATGGTGATGGAAAGTTAAAGATGGAAGGTCAGCTGGAGAATGGGAATAAAGTTGGCGTATGGACCTTGTATAACGAAGACGGTACGATTGCCGGTTATTATAAAACGTATTATGAAAATGAATCACCGAATCTGAATGCCGACTCCTTGCTGGTTAACAAACCATTAAAAGACACCCTGGCTCCATCTGAAAAGCCCAAGTATGTGACTCCCAAAAGGAAATCACGTTATTTTACGCCTCGTGTCAATGAGGTGCGTGCATTGATCGTTTCTTCTAATCCATTTTACTTATTGGCATCTTCTTTTCCTTTGAGTGTAGAATACTATTTACAGGAACGTATGGGCTATGAAATAGGAGGCTTGTTTTTTTATAAACCTTTTTTTAATAGCCATTCCAATATTCCTTCAAACACGATCTATTATTCGGGCGCTGAATTATATTTCAGGCAAAAATTTTATCAGAAAGATCAGGAATATGGTATGTTGTATTTTGCTCATGAGTTGAGATATGGATACTATAATTTTGAAAATAATTTTATAGACTTTACCTCAGCAACACCAGGCCCATCGGTTCATTTAGAGCAGATTCAAAACCGCATAGAATATTCGTTTCTGTTAGGTGATCGCATAATGATTGACCAGCGCAAAAAGGGCTGGACGTTTGATGTCTTTGGTGGCATAGGCATTGGATATAGAACCGTCTCATATAACTGGCAAGGTTCTGTTGATAAATACACTAATTCTTTTACGGGTATATATAGTAAATCTATTGCCGTTCCTTTTCGGTTTGGGTTTACGATAGGATATAAGTTTCCGAAAAAGTAAGTAAAGGCTTATGCGAAAGCTGAATGCTTAAGGCGTACAAGTTACATTTTTAGATATCGCAGTATATAGATGTATATGAAATATATTCTACTGATTATTTTTTCTGCTATTCAATTTTGTTGTATTGCTCAGACTAAAAAGATTAAGAGCAAAAAAGTTAATTACCAAAAATATGAAAATCAAGAGGCGTATTTTACATCAACGAATGATTCTCTATTTTTGAATTATAAATACTCTAGTGCAAGTTTTAAACCTAATAAGGAGCAAGGCTATGAGTATATAAAGGAGCTAAGCATTTTGATTCCAATAGATTCAATTCAAATAAATATTAGCGATTCAATTCCGAACTCGATAATTATTGTTGTAGGGACATATTGGATATTGGGGAATTGGTATCTTGGACATATTCAGTATGATTCATATCAAGGCCAGTTAACTTTTCTTAAAATAAAAAAACACAGTATAAAAATAAATATATATCTGGTTGGAAAAACCGGGAGTACTAAAACCATATTGGTTAATAATAAACATTTATTGTTTCGAAAAGAAAAACTGCTGTAGCGATCTTACATATTTTCTATAATCGCTGTAAATCCTGTATATTGCACTCAATTAGTAAAATGATTTAAGGATAAACACCTTACCCATGAGTAAACTTGTAGAGATCGCGCTTCGCCCCGAAGACGCTGTTCTGGATGAACAAATAAAACGAGCAATCAAAGCTCAGACTTCCTATCAATCATTCGATTTTCAGTACCGTATTAAACGTCGTTCTATTGATGCACGTGGTCGGCAAGTATTGGTTCGTATGGGTGTTGAAGTATACGACAAAGGCGAACTTGTTCCACCGCTTTTAGCCCTTCATAAAGAAATATATAAACCAGCATCAGGCAAATATCAGGTTGTAATCATCGGTGCCGGACCGGCTGGTTTATTTGCAGCTTTGCGGTTGCTGGAATACGGTATCAAACCGATTGTTATTGAACGTGGCAAAGATGTACGTACAAGAAGAAGAGATCTGGCAGCAATTAACAAAGATCATATTGTAAATCCGGAATCGAATTATTGTTTCGGTGAAGGTGGAGCAGGTACCTATTCAGATGGGAAATTATATACCCGTTCAAAGAAACGCGGCGATATACGCAAAGTATTAGAGGTACTTGTGGCACACGGTGCAACCGAAGATATACTGGTAGATGCACATCCGCATATTGGTACCAATAAATTACCGGTATTGGTAACCGAGCTTCGGGAAACGATCAAGGCATACGGTGGAGAAGTATTGTTTGATACACGTGTTGAAAAACTGATTATAAAAGACGGTATGTGCACTGGGGTAATTACTAATGCCAATGAAAAGATAGAAGGTGTTGCCACGATACTTTGTACGGGACATTCAGCCCGTGATATTTTTTATATGCTGAACGAACAAGGGGTACATATTGAAGCCAAACCATTTGCACTAGGTGTACGGATCGAACATCCGCAAACGTTGATTGATTCGGTACAATATCATTGTGCCGGCGATCGCGGCGAATATTTACCGGCCGCGGCTTATTCACTGGTTACACAAACGCAGTATCAAAAAGTAGAGCGTGGCGTGTATTCTTTCTGTATGTGTCCGGGGGGCTTTATTGTACCGGCTGCAACGGCACCGGGCGAATTGGTTGTTAACGGGATGTCGCCAAGCCGCAGAGATTCAAAATTTGCAAATTCCGGAATGGTGGTTGCCGTTGAACTGGATGATATAAAAGAGTTTAGTAAGCACGGTGCGTTTGCTGCGCTTGAATTTCAGAAGAGCGTAGAGCAGAACGCCTGGGTAATTGGTGGTAAAACACAAACAGCACCGGCACAGCGTGTGGCAGATTTCATTGAAAATAAATATTCCTCTATGCTTCCGGATTGTTCCTACCAGCCAGGCTTGAAGAGTGCGAAGATGGATGATGTATTACCAACGATGATTGCACAACGTCTGCGCCAGGGTTTAAAAGAATTTGGTAAAAAAATAAAAGGATACTCTAGTAACGACGGATTATTGATCGGTGTGGAAAGTAGAACTTCGTCTCCGGTATTTATTCCAAGAGATAAGGATACACTGCAACATATAACATTGAAAGGTTTATATCCGTGCGGAGAAGGTGCCGGTTATGCCGGAGGAATTATGTCGGCCGCGATGGACGGAGAAAGCTGTGCGCTGCGAATAGCACAGGGATTGGGGTTAGTAGAGGTAGAATCAAATTCCCAATAGCAAAATACAAATTTCAAACAGTAGGAAAGTCATAGAGTTTAAAGTGTAGTAGTCGTTTCTGTATTAATAAAATTCATCAGTATTCAGAAGTATTACATTTTAATCTGTAATTATATTTTCGTCGGATTACACTTCACACTCTAAACTTTACACCGGTTACTTTAAACCTTTCCTATTCATTTTTTGTTTAATAAAATAGAATTCAATCGGTGTATCTAATATGAAAAAGACATTAATACTGGGCGCGACTCCTGAGACAAACAGATACGCATACTTCGCTGCTGAGCGCTTAAAAGCAGCCGGGCATGAATTTATACCTGTTGGTATGAAAAAAGGAGAGGTGCTTGGCAAAACGATTATCAATGAGCGTCCGCTTATTGAAGGAGTTGATACGATTACGCTTTATATCAATCCAAAAAATCAATTAAATGAATACAAATATATCCTTTCCCTGCACCCGAAAAGGGTCATTTTTAACCCCGGAACAGAGAATGAAGAACTGGAAGAAATCCTTGAAAAAAACGGAATTGAACCTGTAATCGGATGTACCCTTGTAATGCTCTCTGTTGGAACATTTTAAGTTGCATTTTATGTGGATAAAAACAATCTTTTAGCTATCAAATGCGGGTAAAAAAATGTATTTTTACATTATATCTACCTATAAAAAATGAGCGAGATTACTGAAAAGAATGCAGCTGAATATTCAGCGGATAATATCCAGGTTTTAGAAGGTTTAGAAGCCGTACGTAAGAGACCAGCCATGTATATTGGCGATATTGGTATCAAAGGTTTACATCACTTGGTTTGGGAGGTTGTAGATAACTCCATTGATGAGGCACTCGCTGGTTACTGTACCGATATTACAGTAGAAATAAATGAAAATAATTCGATAACAGTTACCGATAATGGTCGCGGTATTCCAACCGGAGTGATCGCAAAATATGGCAAGTCAGCGCTTGAAGTTGTATTGACTGTATTACATGCCGGTGGTAAGTTTGATAAGGATACTTATAAAGTTTCGGGTGGTTTGCATGGTGTAGGGGTTTCCTGCGTGAATGCGCTTTCTACAGATCTGAAAGTTACTGTTTACCGCGACGGAAAAGTTCATCAACAGGAATACAAAAAAGGAATTCCTCAATACGACGTTCAGGAAATCGGGGAGTCAGATCTTCATGGAACGAAAGTTCAGTTCCTTCCGGATGATTCTATTTTTACCAGTTCAGAATATAAATACGAAACCATCGCCAATCGTTTAAGAGAATTGTCCTTCCTGAATAAAGGCATTCGTATTACGCTTCAAGATCACCGTGAAGTAGATGCAGATGGCAAATCTCCGGTAGAAATGTTTTATTCAGAAGGCGGCTTAAGAGAATTTGTCGATTATCTGGATTCAACAAGAGAGAAATTAATCCCTCGTCCTTTATACATGGAAAGTGACAAAGGTCCTATTCCGGTTGAAGTAGCAATGTTGTATAATACGTCTTATTCTGAGAACGTATTTTCCTATGTAAATAACATTAATACTGTAGAAGGCGGCACGCACGTTGCTGGTTTCAGAAGGGCACTTACACGTACGCTGAAATCATACGCCGACAAATCAGGCATGCTTGAAAAACTAAAAATGGAAGTAACAGGGGATGACTTCAGAGAAGGTCTTACAGCAGTTATTTCAGTTAAAGTTCAGGAACCGCAATTTGAAGGACAGACAAAAACGAAATTAGGAAACTCGGATGTAATGGGTGCAGTAGACCAGGTTGTTGGTGAGATGCTGAACACATATTTAGAAGAAAATCCCAAAGAAGCGAAGATCATTGTTCAGAAAGTGATTTTAGCGGCGCAGGCACGTAATGCTGCGCGTAAGGCACGTGAAATGGTACAGCGTAAAAACGTTTTATCAGGTAGCGGCCTTCCGGGTAAATTAGCCGATTGTTCAGAAAGTGATCCTGAGAAATGTGAATTGTACCTGGTAGAAGGGGATTCAGCAGGTGGGTCAGCCAAACAAGGCCGTGATCGTAAATATCACGCTATTCTTCCGCTACGAGGTAAGATCCTGAATGTAGAGAAAGCACAGGAACATAGAATCTACGAAAACGACGAGATTAAGAATATGATCACCGCCTTAGGTGTTTCATTCGGAACAGAAGAAGGGGAGAAAGTATTAAATCTTACAAAACTCCGGTATCATAAAGTGATCATCATGACGGATGCCGATATTGACGGATCACATATTCGTACGTTGATCCTGACATTCTTTTTCCGTTATATGCGTGCGCTTATTGACGGCGGACACGTTTACATTGCCCAACCACCCTTGTATCTCGTAAAAAGAGGTAAAGAAGAAAAATATTGCTGGACCGAAGAGCAACGTGAGGTAGCAGTAAAAGAATTGGCAAAAGACGGTAAAGAAGATTCTGTAGGTATCCAACGATATAAAGGTTTGGGTGAAATGAACCCGGAACAGTTGTGGTCTACTACAATGGATCCTGAGAAGAGAAGCTTGAAGCAAGTAAGTGTTGAATCTGCTGCTGAAGCCGATCACTTGTTTTCTATGCTGATGGGTGATGAAGTAGCTCCAAGAAGAGATTTTATCGAAAAGAACGCCCGTTATGCGAAAATTGATATTTAAAAAAGATTGATTATTACAAAAATAATGTAAAAGGGGTTGAATAAACCCCTTTTTTCGTTTTATTTAGTAGTATAATTCTTATTTGTATATATGGTTATCAAAGATTCAATGACTGCAAAGGGGGGACAACAAAAAATTGCTACGAATTATATCAGTCGTGATTTGAGTTGGGTGAAATTTAATTACCGTGTATTAGACCAGTGTAAAAATGCTTCCAGAAATATTTTTGACCGGCTGAAATTTCTGGCAATCACTTCTTCTAATCTGGACGAATTCTTTCAGATTCGTGTGGGAAGTTTATACAATTATCTTGATTACGATAAAGAACGCATCGATTATTCCGGCTTAAGAGAAGGCGCATTTAAGAAAGTTCTTTTTCAGGATCTGCAGGAATATTGTAAAGAACAACTTGCCATATATAATAATCTATTGAAGCCGGAATTTGAAAAAAATGATTTTAAAATCGTTGAGAAAGAAGGCGAACTTACACATGAGGAAAATGAATTGGTAAAAACGTATTTCAAGAAAACGATTTTTCCAATGCTTACACCTATGACATACGACAATCATCATTCATTCCCTATTATGATGAATAAATTGCTGGTGTTTGGTGTAGTTTCAATTAATAGAAATATTATCGGAGAGCAAAGACGCTTAACGCTTATTCAGCTACCGCAGAATGTACCGCGCTTTTTCGAGATCGAACGTGAAGATGAAATTCTGTTTATTCCGGTGCAGGAAATTGTGCGCTGGAATATCGATAAGCTTTTCAGAAATGTAGAAATATTATCCGCTAACCTTTTCCGTATTACCCGCAATGGAGATTTCTCGGTGGAAGAAAGCGAAGATATTGACGATGCTTTTATTGATGAGATAAAGAAAAAAATCAAGACAAGAAGAACTGCCCGTGTTGTGCGGATTGAAGTAGAAGAAAATTATT
>Ga0210397_10000821_pt1 | contig 20425 bp, 15 predicted proteins | sample IncBWH2OmetaG_FD_160126 | JGI IMG/M metagenome (GOLD analysis project Ga0210397, IMG submission 160126) | Forest soil microbial communities from Barre Woods Harvard Forest LTER site, Petersham, Massachusetts, United States - Inc-BW-H-2-O ...
ATCAAACGTTGTTTCAAACCATGCCTTAATCCCTAGACCTCACCTTGTCACGGCCGGCAAAGCTGAGGAAGGCATAGCGGCTGGCATGCCATGGCGGCGCCACGCCAAATCCGTCAAAACTGTCTCTTGCCCAAAGCAGCTCAAGGGGATGTAATTTGGCCATAACGCTACCACCTTCCGAACCAACGGCGGGGGCACGTCGAGGGAAAACGACCATGAACATCCAGAGATCGCCCGGTCAGCAAGAGCTTCTGCGCGCAGCCCGCGAGGCCGCCTATTCCACGCCGCTGGCGGATTTTCATCCCGGTGCGCCGCAATTGTTCCGCAACGACACGCTGTGGCCCTATTTCGAACGGCTGCGCAAGGAAGAGCCGGTGCATTACTGCACCAAGTCGCCGATCGAACCCTATTGGTCCGTCACTAAATACAACGACATCATGCATGTCGATACCAACCACGGCATCTTCTCGTCCGACGTGTCGCTGGGCGGTATTTCGATCCGCGACGTTCCATCAGGCTATGACTGGCCGAGCTTCATCGCGATGGACCAGCCGCGGCATTCGGCGCAGCGCAAGACGGTGTCGCCGATGTTCACGCCGACGCATCTGGATCAACTCGCGATCCTGATCCGCGAGCGCACCGGCAAGGTGCTGGATTCGCTACCGCGCAACGAGACCTTCAATTTCGTCGACCTGGTTTCGATCGAACTGACGACGCAGATGCTGGCGACGCTGTTCGATTTTCCGTTCGAGGAGCGGCGCAAGCTGACGCGGTGGTCGGATGTCTCGACCGCGCTGCCAAAGGGCGGCATCGTCGAATCCGAAGAACAGCGCCGCGCCGAGATGGACGAATGCGCGGCCTATTTCACCAAACTCTGGAACGAGCGCGTCAATGTCGAACCGCGCAACGACCTGATCTCGATGATGGCGCACAATGAGGCCACGCGCTACATGGAGCCCGACAATCTGATGGGGAACATCATTCTCCTGATCGTCGGCGGCAACGATACCACCCGCAACACCATGAGCGGATCGGTACTGGCGCTGAACGAAAATCCCGAGCAGTACAAGAAACTGCGCGACAATCCGGCGCTGATTGATTCGATGGTGCCGGAGGTCATTCGCTGGCAGACGCCGCTTGCCCACATGCGGCGCACCGCGCTGGTCGACACCGAGCTCAACGGCAAGAAAATCCGCAAAGGCGACCGCGTCGTGATGTGGTACGTCTCCGGCAACCGCGACGAGGAAGTCATCGAGCGGCCGAATGAGTTCATCATCGACCGGGCGCGGCCGAAAATTCACCTGTCGTTCGGCTTCGGCATCCACCGCTGCGTCGGCATGCGGCTCGCCGAGTTGCAACTGAAGATCGTCTGGCAGGAGATATTGAAGCGGTTCAAGCGGATCGAGGTGGTCGGCGAGCCGAAGCGGGTCTATTCCAGCTTTGTGCGCGGCATCGAGTCCTTGCCGGTGCGCATACCCGCATGAACGACGCGCTCAACCCGCCAAATCTTAACCCGCCAAGCCTCGCCGAAGCCGTCAATGCGAAGGGCTTCACGGCCGCCGCCGGTTTCCGCGTCGTCAGCGTGCGGCCGGGACATGCCGAGGTGGCGCTATCGCGCCGCGACGATCTCTTGCAGTTTTTCGGCCATTTCCACGGCGGCGTGATCACGGCACTGGCCGACCAGGCCGCAGGGATAGCGGTAACCTCCAGCCTGCCCAAGGGGCGAATAGGGGTCACCGTCGAGCTCAAGATCAACTTCATGGAGCCGGCCCGCGGCAATGAGCTGATCGCCCGGGCCAAAACTTTGAAAATGTCGGGCTCGATCGGGGTTGCAACGATCGAAATCTTCAGCAAAGACGAGGCCGGTGAAACCCTCTGCGCATTCTGCACTGCCACCATGCGCGGCCTCGATCTTCCAGCCGAGTTCCGATGACAACACCCGACCACGACGAACATGCCGACATCCGCGACGCCGTCGCCAAGCTCTGCGCGCAATTTCCCGGCGAATACTGGCGCAAGCTCGATCGCGAGATGGCCTATCCCAAGGCTTTTGTCGATGCGCTCACGGAGTCCGGCTACCTCTCGGTGCTCATCCCCGAGGAATATGGCGGCGCGGGCCTGAAACTTTCGGCCGCAACCGCGATCCTGGAAGAAATTCACCGCGCCGGCTGCAATGCCGGGGCGTGCCACGCCCAGATGTATACCATGGGCACGGTGCTGCGGCATGGCAGCGAGGCGCAGAAGGCCCAGTGGCTGCCGAAGGTCGCGAGCGGCGAGTTGCGATTGCAGGCCTTCGGCGTCACCGAGCCAACCAGCGGCACCGACACGTCGTCGCTGAAAACCTTCGCCCGTCGCGAGGGCAACGATAGCTATATCGTCAACGGCCAGAAAATCTGGACCAGCCGCGCCGAATATTCCGACCTGATGATCCTGCTGGCCCGCACCACCCAGAAGGAGCAGGCGGCCAAACGCACCGATGGCCTTTCGGTCTTCATCGTCGATATGCGCGAGGCCAAGAACGCCGGCCTTACGATCCGCCCCATCCGCACCATGATGAACCACTCGACGACGGAAGTGTTCTTCACCGATATGAAGGTGCCGGCGGAGAACCTGATCGGCGAAGAAGGCAAGGGCTTCCGCTACATCCTTTCGGGCATGAATACCGAGCGCATTCTGATCGCGGCGGAATGCATCGGCGATGCCAAATGGTTCATCGAGAAGGCCTCGACTTACGCCAAGGAACGTAGCGTGTTCGGCCGCCCGATCGGCCAGAATCAAGGCATCCAGTTTCCGATCGCAAAGGCTTATGCGGCGATGCGCGCCGCCGAATTGATGGTGAAGGAAGCGACCCGCAAATATGAGGCGGGGCTTGATTGCGGCGCGGAAGCCAACATGGCCAAGATGCTGGCGGCGGATGCTTCCTGGGAAGCGGCCAATGCCTGCGTGCAGACCCATGGCGGCTTCGGTTTTGCCGAAGAATACGATGTCGAACGCAAATTCCGCGAGACGCGGCTCTATCAGGTGGCGCCGATCTCGACCAATCTGGTGTTGTCCTACATCGCCGAGCATGTCTTGGGCATGCCGCGCTCTTACTGAGATCTCAACATGCTGCCGCTCGAAGGAATAACCGTCATCGCCGTCGAACAGGCCGTTGCCGCGCCGTTCTGCTCGTCGCGGCTCGCGGATGCCGGCGCCCATGTCATCAAGGTGGAACGGCCCGAGGGCGATTTTGCCCGCGGTTATGATGCCGCAGCCAAGGGACAAAGCAGCTATTTCGTCTGGCTCAACCGCGGCAAGGATTCCGCAGTGGTCGATCTCGCCACCAAGGAGGGACGCAAGGAACTGGAACGGCTGATCGCGGGCGCCGACGTGCTGCTGCAAAATCTCAAGCCGGGCTCGATGGATAAGCTCGGCTTTTCGATTGAGAGACTGAAGAGCGACTATCCGTCGCTGATCTGCTGCACCATCACAGGCTACGGCGACGAAGGCCCCTATGCGCACCGCAAGGCCTATGATCTCCTGATCCAGGCCGAGAGTGGCCTCGCCTCGATCACCGGCGGACCGGAAGGACCCTCGCGCGTGGGCTTGTCGATCGTCGATATCGCGACCGGCGCCACCGCGCATGCCTCGATCCTGGAGGCACTGATCGCGCGCTCGCGCACCGGCAAAGGCGCCGACATTCGCATCTCGATGTTTGACGTGATGGCCGACTGGCTGACCGTGCCGCTGATCAATTCGGAGGCCGGCCAGCCGCCGCAACGCATCGGCCTCGCCCATCCCTCGATCGCGCCCTATGGCGTGTTCCGCTCCAAGGACGGCAAGGACATCCTGATTTCGATCCAGAGCGAGCGGGAATGGAAAAAACTCTGCGCCGAAGTGCTTAGGCAACCGGACCTGCCGAACGATCCGCGCTTGTCGAACATGGTCGAGCGCGTGAAGAACCGCCATCTGACCGACGGCATCGTCGGCAACAGTTTTGGCTCCATGACGCGTGACGAGTTGCTGCAACGCCTGGCGGATGCCGACATTGCCTTTGCCGAGGTCAACAGCATGGACGACCTCTCGCAGCATCCGCATCTGCGCCGCATCGAGGTGACAACGCCGAACGGCGTCGTGAGCTATCCGGCGCCGGCCGCGATCGTGGTGGGACAACCGCGTCACTACGGCGCTGTGCCCGCGATCGGCGAGCGCCCAACCGAGAAACCTTCCACGCGGACCAAAGCCTCATGACCGAAAAGCCCGACCTCGATTATTTGCGGCAGTGGATCGGCCGCAGCACGGAAGCCTCTGACATCGTCACCGCGCAACTGGTGAAGGGATTGCGCGCCACGTTGTTTCTCCCCGTCGGCGAGCCCAAGGCTGGCGACGCGGCGCCCTTCACCGTGCACTGGTGCCTGGCGCCGCCGGTGGTTCCTGCATCCGAGCTTGGCCCTGACGGCCACCCGGCGCGTGGCGGCTTCCTGCCGCCGGTGCCGCTGCCGCGGCGGATGTGGGCGGGCGGCGAACTGGAATTCATCGACACCTTGCGCGTTGGAGATGAGGTAACACGCACCTCGCGCATCAAGGACGTGAGCTTAAAGAGCGGCTCGACCGGCACGTTGTGCTTCGTGGCCGTCGACCATGAACTGACCACCAAACGCGGCATCGCGATCCGGGAGCGGCACGATATCGTCTATCGCGATGTCACGCCGGCTCAAGCCTCGTCCGCCAAACCCGCAAGCGCGCCGCCGGCGGCAAAGCACCGCGAAACCCACATGGCCGATCCGGTGCTGCTGTTTCGCTACTCGGCGCTGACGTTCAACGGCCATCGCATCCACTATGACCGCGACTACGTCACCAAGGTCGAGGGCTATCCCGGCCTGATCTTCCACGGACCGATGCAGGCGGCGCTTCAGATCGAGTTCGCCGCCAAGCTGCGTGGGATCGTGCCAAAGAAGTTCGCCTATCGCGGCGTGCAGCCGTTGTTCGAAGGAAGCGAATTCTCGGTCAATGCCAACGAGACCGGCGATGGCATGGAGACATGGACGGCGAACTCGGCGGGACAGCCGACCATGAAGGGCACGGCGACGTGGTGAGGGCCACTAAGCCCACGTCATCGGAAGTTCACTCCCTCTCCCTTCGGGAGAGGGTTGGGGTGAGGGGTTACGGTCTATCGATGGCCCATACCCCCTCACCCGGCGCACCGGACAGCGCAAGAGCGCTGCCGGGATTGCGCCGACCTCTCCCCTCGGGAGAGGTGATCACAGTTCGTCGCTGGTAGCGGGAAAACGCCACCGTGCCCGGCAAACCCTCCACCACCACCCTCACCGTCAAACAGGCCACCTTCGACCTGTTGCGGGCGTTTGGCATTCGCAAGGTGTTCGGCAATCCCGGCTCGACCGAACTGCCATTCTTAAGCGACTGGCCGTACGACATCGATTACGTGCTGGGCTTGCAGGAAGCCTCCGTGATCGGCATGGCCGACGGCTACGCGCAGGCGACCCGCAACGCCGGCTTCGTCAATCTGCATTCGGCGGCCGGCGTCGGCAACGCGCTCGGCAACGTCTTCACGGCCTATCGCAACCAGACCCCGCTGGTGATCACCGCGGGCCAGCAGGCGCGCTCGATCCTTCCTTTGCAGCCGTTTCTGTTTGCCGAGCGCGCTTCGGAATTTCCGCGGCCTTACGTGAAATTCGCGGTCGAGCCGGCACGCGCCGAAGACTTGCCGGCCGCGATCGCGCGCGCCTATTATACGGCGATGCAGCCGCCGTGCGGGCCCACTTTCGTCTCGGTGCCGATCGACGACTGGACCAAGCCCGCGCAAGCAATCGAAGCGCGCAGCGTGACGCGCGAACTCGGCCCCGATCCCGATGCCATCAGGGGCCTGGCGCAAGCGCTCGCCGCGAGCGAGCGTCCCGCCTTCGTGGTCGGCCCCGGCATCGATCGCGCGCAGGCCGTAGATCTCATGGTGCGGCTTACCGAGAAGACCCGCGCTTCCGTCTGGGTCAGTCCTTTCTCGGCGCGATGCAGTTTCCCGGAACGCCACCCGCAATTCGCAGGCTTTCTGCACGCTTCGCCCGGTCAATTATCCGAGGCGCTGCGCGCTCACGATCTGGTCGTCGTGATCGGCGCGCCGGTTTTCACCTTTCACGTCGAGGGTCATGCTTCGATCTTCGATGGGGCGATACAGCTTTTCCAGATCACCGACGATCCTGACGCGGCCGCGGTGACGCCGGCCGGCACCAGCATCATCGCGACCATGAAGCCGGCGCTGGCCGCGCTGATCGAGATGACCGGAGAAACCAAACGCGCCATGCCGAAAGGCCGCTCGTTGCCGCCCGCGCCAAAAGCGGCCGACCCGATTCCGGCGGAGTTTCTGCTGCATAGCCTCGCAGCCGCGATGCCCACCGATGCCGTGCTGGTCGAAGAAGCGCCCTCGCACCGTCCGGCGCTGCAGAAATTCATGCCGATGGCAGGTGCGGACAGTTTTTACACCATGGCGAGCGGCGGATTGGGCCACAGCCTTCCGGCCGCGGTTGGCATTGCACTGGCCCGGCCGAGCGTTCGCACCGTGTGCCTCGTCGGCGACGGCTCGGCGATGTATTCGATCCAGGCGCTGTGGACGGCTGCGCAGCGGAAATTGCCGCTGACCGTTGTCGTCATCAACAACGAAGGCTACGGCGCGATGCGCGCGTTCAGCCAGGTGATGCAGGTGCGCAACGTGCCCGGCCTCGACGTGCCCGGCCTCGACTTTGCGAAGATCGCCGAGGGCATGGGCTGCATGGCCTTGCGGGTAACGAAATCATCCGAAGTGACCAGCGCGCTTCAGCGCGGCCTCGCGCACCAGGGAACGAGCCTCATCGAGGTGATGGTGGATTCAGCAGTGCCGGTGCTTTACGCGCGGCGTTCTTAATCCCTCCCCCACGGAACGCGTGGGGAGGGTGGCCGGCCGAAGGCCGGTCGGGTGGGGGGCCTTGCTGCCACCCCCCACCCCGCCGCTCATTACACTCGCGTCGACCCTCCCCGCAAGGGGGAGGGATAGAAGCGTCACCTCCCGAACTCATCCCGCATCTTCGCCTGGATCTTGGCCATGCCTGATATCCAGCGGTCGTAGTTCTCGGTCTTCCTGCGCATGTAGCCGAGCACTTGGCTGTGCGGCAAAATCAGAAACGTCTCCCGCTCGATGCCTTCGAGCGCATCTTTCGCCACCTGCGCCGGCGAAAGGTCGCCATCGCCGGACTGCGGACCCTTCGGGATCGAGCGCAGCATGTCGGTGTCAACGCCCTGCGGACACAGGATCGAGACCTTGATGCCGTCGGCTTTGTGGGAGATCGCGAGGTTTTCCGCAAAGCCGACCGCGGCATGCTTGGTGGTCGAATAGGCCGGGCTGCCGATCTGCGACAACAGGCCCGCGGCGGAAATCGTGTTGAGGAAATAGCCGCCGCCACGCGCCTTGAAGCGCGGGACCAAATGCCTCGCCGCATAGACATGGGCCATGACGTGAACGGCGAAGCTCCGCATGAACGGCTCGTCCGACGCGCCGCCGGCATTTTCCGAAAGCGGATCGAAGCCGGCGCCGATGCCGGCATTGGAACAGAACAAATCGATCGGCCCGAACAGGCGTTCGGTTTCGTCGACGACGTGGAGGATGTCTTTCTCCTGCGCGACGTCGCATTTGAACGCCGCGCCATCGAGCGAAGCCGCAACCGTCCGCGCGGTCGCAACGTCGAGATCGGTGACGATCACCTTGGCCGCACCGGAGCGATGAAACGCCTCGCACAACGCGCGACCGATGCCTTTGGCGCCGCCGGTGACGACGACGACCTTGCCGTTCACCTGCATCGCAAACCCTGAATGATGATATGAGGCGTTACGCCAGAACCAGATCGAGCACGGCGGTGTAGTGGCAGGCCGCGCCGAGAAGCACGAAACAATGCCAGATCACGTTCTGGAAGCGCAGCCGTTGCCATGCGTGGAAGATTACCCCGAAACTGTAGAGCAGGCCACCGGCAAGGATAAGCCAGAACGCCAGCTTCGGCAGCTGCGAGAGGCCGGCGTCATAGGCGATGATGCCGCTCCAGCCCATCGCGAGGTAGATTCCAACCGCCAGCCGGTCGAAACGGCCGGGGAACATCAGCTTCACCGTAACGCCGACCGCCGCCACACCCCACACGCCGGCCAAGAGCGACATCGCGAACACGCGGTCCTGCAACTGCGCGAAGATCGGCGTGTAGGTCGCAGCGATCAGCACATAGATCGCCGAATGATCGAAGCGGCGCAGCAGCCACTTGCGACGTGACACCGGCCAGAGGTTATAGGCGGCGGAAAATCCGAGCATGGCCAAAAGGCCTGCGGCATAGACCGATACGGTGACGACCTCATAGGCGGAGGCAAAGACGGCCGCGAGCACAATCAGGACGGTCACCGCGACCACGCCGCCGAACACGCCGATGCCATGCACGATGCCGTCAGCGATCAGTTCCGCGCGGTCGTAGTTCCAGCGAATCGCATCGGCCGCCGCATGGGCCGAGGTCGAGGCGAGTTGTTTCAGTTTGAAGACCGTCATACGCAACCCGTATCCCGATTTCGAAGTTCGTACTCTTTAACACCGCGCCCTCGCTACGAACTTCGAAAGGACACTGGCAAATCCAAGCCTCTGGTGTAGCCACACCAGTGGCACACTTCTTCACGATGAAACAGAGGATAACTTTCGGGCGTCAACGATCCCCTAAGCCTTAGGACGGAAATTAAGCGGAAATGGCGTCGCAAATGTGAAGCTTGATTTTAGCCAGCCAATCGCCACTTTGTGATTGGTTTACCAAATTACCTTTCCGAAGCCGGTTTGTTCCCTCCTTTCAGCACATGGCCTTTGATTTTTCCGACATGATGGAGGAGGCGCGCATCTCGGCGCGCGCGCTGAAGGATTTCAGCGACAATCTGTTCAATCCGACACTGCGGCTCGGCATCACCGGGCTTTCACGCGCCGGCAAGACCGTGTTCATCACGGCGCTGATCCACGGCCTCACCCGCGGCGGACGCTTTCCGGTATTCGAGCCGCTCGCCTCGGGCCGGATTGCCCGCGCCCGGCTGGAACCACAGCCGGACGACGCCGTGCCGCGATTTAACTATGAGCGCCACGTCCACACGTTGATCGATGAACGGGCCTGGCCGAACTCGACCGTCGACATCAGCGAATTGCGGCTCGTGATCGATTACCAGCGTCAAAACGGCGCCGAACGGACGCTAACGCTGGACATCGTCGATTATCCCGGCGAATGGCTGCTTGATCTGCCGCTGCTCAACAAGAGCTACGAACAATGGTCGAGCGAGAGCCTCGCGCTGTCGCGCGGCAGCGCCCGCGCAGCACTCGCATCCGAATGGCATGCGTATCTCTCCAGCCTGAACGCGCAAGCGCCGGCCGACGAACAGGCCGCGCTCGCCTCCGCCAAACTCTTCACCGACTACTTGCGCGCCTGCCGCGACGAGCGTTTTGCCATGAGCCTGTTGCCGCCGGGCCGCTTCCTGATGCCGGGTAATCTCGCGGGCTCGCCGGCGCTGACCTTTGCGCCGCTCGACGTGCGAGAGGACGGCAACCCGCCCGACGGCTCGTTATGGGCGATGATGCGAAGGCGCTATCAGTCCTACAAGGACGTCGTGGTGCGGCCGTTCTTCCGCGACCATTTCGCGCGGCTGGATCGCCAGGTCGTTTTGGTCGATGCACTCGCCGCATTCAATTCGGGGCCGAACGCGCTGTTCGACCTGGAGGCGGCGCTGGCTGGAATTCTCGACTGCTTCCATATCGGCCGCGGCACGTTCCTCAACGCGTTGTTCCGTCCCAGGATCGATCGTATTTTATTTGCCGCGACCAAAGCCGACCACCTGCATCATTCCAGTCATGACCGGCTGGAAGCGGTGCTGCGGCGTGCAGTCGCACGCGCGGTAATGCGGGCCGAGGATACCGGCGCCACCATCGACGTCGTGGCGCTGGCCGCCGTCCGCGCCACGCGGGAGGCGCAGGTCACCCGCGGCCGGGAAAGCCTGCCGTCGATCCTGGGAACGCCGATTGCAGGCGAGAAGGCGGACGGCGAGGTGTTCGACGGCAACACGGAAGTGGCCACCTTTCCCGGCGAGCTTCCTGAGGATCCGCAAGCCATGTTCGAAAGCGAGACCGCGTTTTCCGGCCTCGCCAACGGGCAAGGCCAAGAGACCGACTTCCGCTTCCTGCGCTTCCGCCCGCCGCGCCTCGCGCCGGAGGGCGAGAATGCGGCGTCGCTGCCTCACATCCGCCTTGACCGGGCGCTGCAGTTCTTGATCGGAGACAGGCTGCAATGAGCGAGCGCACCCGCCGGCCCGCGACCTTCAAGCTGGACGATCCCAACGTCGTCGTGACCGATCCAAACGAGGAAGGCCGCCCCGCCCGCGGCACGATTCACATCACGCCGGAAAATGACGCGCCGCAATTGCCGGTGGCGCTTGAGCCGACGATTGTGCCCGCCGAACCGCGATTTCGCTGGGGCACGCTGTTCTGGAGCGCCCTCGGCGGACTGGTGCTGCTCGGCGCCGGCCTTGGCGTGACGCACCTGATCGAGGATCTGTTTGCGCGCAGCGAAAGCCTCGGGATGCTGGGACTGGTGCTGACCTTTGCCGCGACCCTGTCATTGATCGTGGTGAGCGCGCGCGAGGCAATCGGCCTGATGCGGCTTTCCGCGATCGAAGAGTTGCACCGGCGCGCGGCTTTAGCGATCGCGAGCGACGATCGCAAGGAAAGCCGCAGCGTGTTGCGCGACCTGTTGAAGATCGCCCATCAGAACCCACATCTGGCGCGCGCCCGCGCCACGCTGAGTCACCATGCCGGCGACATCATCGACGGCGCGGACATGATCCGCCTCGCCGAGCGTGAACTGATGGCGCCGCTCGATCAACAGGCGCGCCTGCTGATTTCCACCGCCGCGCAACGCGTCTCGCTCGTCACGGCCATCAGCCCGCGCGCGCTGTTCGACGTTGTCTTCGTGTTCGCGGCTTCGCTGCGCCTGATCCGGCAGCTGGCGCGGCTCTACGGCGGAAGGCCCGGCACGCTTGGTATGATAAGGTTGATGCGCCATGTGCTCGCTCATCTCGCCATCACCGGCGGCATGGCGGCGAGCGACAGCGTGATCCAGCAGATCCTCGGCCATGGGCTGACGGCCAAACTGTCGCAACGGCTCGGCGAAGGTTTCCTCAACGGGCTCCTGACCGCGCGGCTCGGACTGGCGGCGATCGACGTCACCCGGCCGCTGCCGTTTGCGGCTCTGCCGCGTCCGTCGCTGACGGATCTGGCGAAGGATCTCCTGCGCAAGCGCGGGGAGGAAGAAGCGTGAGACCAGAGTGACGCTCTTATCCCTCCCCCTTGCGGGGAGGGTCGGCGCGCAGCGACGGGGTGGGGGTACCGAAGCTTAGAGCCCCCACCCGACCGGCCTTCGGCATAGCCGATGCAAAGCATCGGCGTTCTGACTTATTTGAGGACGGCGGCGACCAAAGGTCGCCTACGCACCCTCCCCACGCGTTCCGCGGGGGAGGAATTGAAGCGCGACTAAGCCAGCCAGCGCCAGTCGAATAGCGGCGAATCCGGCGGCGGCGATAGCAGCGGAGTCCAGCCGGTGAATTTTTCGATCGAATAACGATCCATGACGATCCCGCGCCAGACGCGATCGACCTTCTCCAGCGGTTCGCGTTTGGCCGGGACCGAAGCCCACAACGCAGCCGACGGATTGTTGTCTGGCTCGCGCCCGACATAGATGCCGGTATGGCCTGCGATCTGGCTCATGTCGGGCTCGCGAAAGCCCTGATAGCGCCCGCGCTCGTTGATTTGAACCACCGGCACGCGGTTATTGAAAAACCATCTCAGCATCGCATAGGTGCGATAGTCGGTCGTGGCAATCCAGGTCGCGCCGGTCTTTTGCAACTCGGCCTCGGTCCGCTGGACGATCGCCTCAAAACCGGCCTCGCCGCCGACCGGATCGGTGCGGCCGATGAAATTGAATGGCATCGCCAGATAGTAGAAGCAGACGGCGACGACAAAGGCGATGCCGGAGACGATCGCGATTCGAACCCAGCGATGCGACATCGCGATAAAGGATGGAGACCACCCTTCCTTTTGCAGCATTGAAAGATTGATGGCGGCCGCCGCAAATCCAAACGGCCAGATGAAGGTCGGCCAGGTATCGCCGACCCGCAGGCTCAGCGACTTCCACAAGAAGTAGACGAAAGGAACCAGCACGGCGGTCGACAACAGGATCGCGACCGCTTCGCCGCGGCGATACCCACGCCATGCCGTCAACACGACGCCGGTCAAAACCACCGGCAGCAGGACAAAACCGACGAGGCCGAATTGCAGCCCGATAAACTCCCCGAAGGTGCGTAGCGACCATTGATGCGACGCGGCCGCCCGCACCGCCTGAAAACGAAACGAGGCCCAGTCGTGCTGCATGTTCCAGATCAGCACTGGCGTGAACAGCAGCAACCCGAGTGCGGCTGCGGCCCACGGATAGGGACTGCGCAGCCAGCGGCCGCGCCAGTTCGGCACCCACATGAAGGCGAGCACCGCCGGGATCAGCAAGGCAACCGTGAATTTCGACAGCGCCGCTAGCCCCGCAAAAATGCCGGCCGCGAGCCACCACCGCCCGTCACCGCTTTCGGCCAACCGTACCAGCGCCCACGCCATCGCCGTGACAAACAGGACCAGCGGCACATCCGGCGCGATCTTGGTCATCAGCAGGCCGTAATAGAGCGACGCTTCCATCATCGCGACCGCGACGAAGGCCACACGAAGATCGCGCGTGACGCGCCAGACGAGATCGGCGAGCAGCACCTGCGCGCCGAACATGGCGAGAAGGCCGGCGAAACGCGCGCCGAAATTGGTATCGCCAAAGATCGCCGTGCCGAAACGAACGAACCAGGCCACCATCGGCGGATGGTCGAGGAAGGACAGCACGTTTTCCTTCGACCAGGTCCAGTAATAGGCTTCGTCGGTCCGCAGATCGATGAGACCCGCATAGACGCCGCGCATGACCGTCATTGCCACGACCAGCGCGATGACGCCAAGCCAGGGCTTGAGCGCGGAGTACTTGGCTTCGTCGCGGAAGCTATCTGGGGGCGCCGTCGTCACGGCGCTTTCTCGCCAACTCCGGCAAGGGTGTCAACGTCCCAACATTGTCGATATCAGCTTAATTCACCGGACCGCCACTCGTCCCCGATGGAATTAAACGCTAGCTTTGCGGTTCTATGAATCAGAAGACTGGCATGAACGAAGCAACCCAAATCGGAAAACTCCTGCGCGGCGTCAGCGTCCGGCAGATTCGCATGATCTGCGGGCTCATCCTGTTTGCCTATCTGATCAGCCATTTCCTCAACCACGCGCTTGGCAATATCTCGGTGGAGGCGCTGGCCTGGGGTATGCATTACCATCTGATGTTTTGGCAATTCCTGCCAGTCGCGATCGTCTTTTACACCGCGATGCTGATCCATGGCGGGCTCGGAATCTGGGCGCTTTACGAGCGGCGGCAATTCCGCTGGAAGGCGATCGAGCCGTTGCAGCTCGTGCTCGGCCTGAGCATCCCGGCGCTCATCGCCGCTCACATCATCGGAACGCGACTCGGCTTCACGCTGTTTGGGACTTCCAAACTCTATCCGCAGGTGCTTCACGGCTATTGGGCGACGGCATCGAACCGGATCTGGCTGACGCTCTCGGTTTTGATCATCGCCTGGATCCACGGCAGCATCGGTCTTTACTTCTGGCTGCGGATGAAAGCGTTCTTCAGATACGCCGCCCCGTTCCTGTTGGCCGCAGCCGTACTGGTGCCGACGCTCGCTTTGCTCGGCCTCTACCAGAGTGGCCGCACCATCACGAAAATAAGCACTGATGCCGAGTGGCGGGCGGTCAATCTCGCTCCCGGAAAGGTCGGCACGCCGGCCCAGAACGATACACTCGAAAACATCACCGGCGGCTTCATCATCGGCTATCTCGGCCTGCTCGGCCTGGTGCTGGCCGCGCGCGGCTTTCGCACCCTTCACGAGCGGCGCGCCGGCATGATCTCCCTTTCCTACGGCAATGGCCGCACCATCCGGGTGCCGAAGGGTCTTTCGGTGCTCGAGGCGAGCCTGCGCTATCAGGTCCCGCATGCCAGCGTGTGCGGCGGTCGCGCCCGCTGTTCGACCTGCCGCATTCGCGTGATCGGCGACTGCACCTCCCTGCCGCGGCCGTCCAACCGCGAAGCGTTCGTGCTCAACCGGGTCGGAAGCGATGCCGATCCGGCGATCCGGCTCGCCTGTCAGCTCCGCCCCGAGAGCGACCTTTCCTTCTTCCAGATCTTCACGCCGCAGGCCGCACCGACCCGACACGGCCCCTCACATATCGGCGAGGAGCGCTATCTCGTCAGCATGTTCGTGGACATGCGCGGTTCGACGCGGCTCGCGGAAAACCGCCTGCCGTTCGACACGGTGTTTGTCGTCAACCGCTTTCTCGGCGCGGTCTCAAAGGCCGTGATCGAATGCGGCGGCCAGCCGAACCAGTTTCTCGGCGACGGGCAACTGGCGCTGTTTGGACTGGCGACCAACCGCCAAACCGCCTGCCGGCAGGCCTTGACGGCAGCGGGGCACATTTCGCTCCATGTCGAGGAGTTGAACCAGTTCCTCAAAAATGACCTGCGCGAACCGATCCGATTCGGCATCGGGATTCACGGCGGCGAGGTCATCGTCGGCGATATCGGTTATCGCGACCATATGGTGTTCACCGCGCTCGGCGATGCCGTCAACGTCGCGGCACGGCTGCAGGACATGACCAAAGGCCTCGGCTGCGAGGTCATCTTTTCCGACGAAGTGCACGCGACGGCGGGTCTTGCTGACGACGCATTGCCGCGGCAGGACGTTGAAATCCGCGGACGCGCGGGACCGATGAGCGTGTGTGTTGTCGCCAAGGCCGACGCCTTGTCTGCGCTCGTTGACGACGAAAAGCCCGTCGCCGCCTGAAAGAGCGACCGCCTCGGTTTAAGTCGGCCGCCGCGACGACGACGGCAACGTTAGAAGCAAAGCTGAACAGGCATTCAGAAAAATTTCCTTGAACGAAGCGGTGCTCTCTCGAACCCCGTTTTGAAACGACGCGACTGATGGCCATGGGGTGAGACTGCAAATTGACTGCAACGCAACCCGCGCCCATCGCGCAACTCGAGGAGAACGACCATGTTACGCAAACTGACGATCGTATTGGCTGCCACGGCTTCTCTCGGCATCGCCGCCCTTGCTCCCTCCACCGCATCGGCCAAGCCCTTTGGCGGCTGGGGCTGGGGCGGTTTCCATCATCGCCATTTCGGCGGCTTCGGCCTCGGCGTCGGCTATGTCGACGACGGCTGCTATGTGACCCAGCGTGTGCTGACGCCGTACGGTTACCGCTTCCGCACCGTCAACGTCTGCGCCTACTGATCGAAATTGATGTCGTCTGCTACAAACGCTCCGGTCGCCGACCCGCGGCCGGAGCGTCGCATTTCTGCCGGCCGCACTCTTCGCGAAGCCGATGATGGAAGCGGGCTGAAGGACGATCCGGAATTGACTTGACGAATGCCGGTGGCACACTCGCCGCCATGAAACGACGGCTTCTTTTCACCATTCTGCTTGCGATCGTTCTCGCTCTGCTGATCAAGTACGGCGTGAATGCCGCGCCTCGCGCCAGCGAGCTACCGCTTCCTCCCGGGGTATCCGTCGTTAACGATTGAGGCGCCGAAAGCCGCGCCGATTCGCTTAATGGATTCTAAATATTCCCGACGCTCACGGCTTCGTGTTCCCTCTTCCGCGTTACCGTTGAAACAACGGAACATCACCTATGACTCACATAACGGCGAGCCGCCTTGTAAGCACTGTCGAACAGGCTTACGTGGTGACCTCATTGTCACGCCGGCAGAACGCCCCGATACGAAATTAATCTCATGAATACCAATACTGCGCTTGCTCGCCACGTGGGTGACCCGAGACTTTACCTGTTTCTCGGTCTGGCGAACTGGTTCATTTTCGTGGATCACATCCCGAACAACATGGTGAGCTGGATCACGCCGCGAAACTTCGGTTTTTCCGGCGCCGTCGACCTGTTCGTATTCATCATCGGCTATACCGCTGCGCTCACCTATGCGCCCATCATGATTGAACGCGGCGGCATCGTCGGCGCCACGCGGGTGCTCAAGCGCGCCTGGCAGCTCTATGCCGCCTTCATCGTGTTGTTTGCGATCTACGCGGTGTCGATCGGCGATATCGCCACGCGCTATGCCGCGCCCGACATCATCTATGAATTCAATGTCGCGGGCTTGCTCGACGATCCGGTCCGCACCATCACGCACGGATTGCTGCTGCAATCCAAGGCGCTGAACCTCGACGTGCTTCAGCTCTCCGTCTTGCTGATGGCATGTTTTCCGGGCGTGTTGTGGCTGCTGCTGCGTGCACCCGGCTGCACGTTGGCCGCCTCGGTGGCGCTCTACCTTGCCGCGCGTCAGTTCGATTGGACACTGCAGACCTTTCCGGACGGAAACTGGAATTTCAATCCGTTCTGCTGGCAATTGCTGTTCGTGCTCGGCGCCTGGTGCGCGCTCGGCGGCGTCAGCCGGCTGCGCACGCGCTTTCGCGCACCGATCTGGGGTTATCTCGGACTGGCTTATCTTGTATTCGCATTCGCCATGACGATGGCCGGGCGTTTCCCGGCGCTGGGCGAAATGCTGCCGGTCTGGCTGCATGATGCGTTCATTCCGATCGACAAGGTCAATCTTGCTCCCTATCGGCTGCTGCATTTCATCGTCGTGGCGCTGTTTGCCACCCGACTGATCCCGAGGCGGTGGCATGGATTGGACTGGCCGGTCTTCAAGCCGCTGATCGTATGCGGCGAACAGGCGCTGGCGGTGTTTTGCGCCGGTGTGTTCCTCTCTTTTGCCGGTCACGTTGTTCTCGTGACGGGCTCTAGCTCGCTGGTGGAACAGATCCTGGTCAGCCTCGGCGGCATTGCGATCATGACGCTGGTTGCCAGCTACGTGTCGTGGTCCAAGCGCCAGGATGGAGCGCCTCTCGCGCCGATCGGCCACCGTGCTTCGTTGAGAGCCGGCTAGAACCAGCCGGGCTTTCACAAAGCCGATTCCTTTGCAGGCGGCTTATCATATATGCTTCGACGGATTCTCGCGTCGGAGCCCGCGATGCATTCCGAACCCGCTATCCCCTCCACTTTGGCGCTGCCCGCGTTCACGGCGCCTTACGCCGCGGACGATATCGCCATCGCAAGGCAGCTGTTGGGAACTTCCCGCCTCGGTGGCGATCGCGAGGCGCGGATCGATCAGACCGCGACACGGCTGATCGAGGCCATCCGCGCCGACGACGATCGTCTCGGCGGCGTCGAGGACATGCTGCGCGAATTCGCGCTCTCGACCAAAGAGGGACTCGCGCTGATGGTGCTGGCGGAAGCGCTGTTGCGGGTGCCGGATGCCCGCACCGCCGACCGCTTCATCGAGGACAAGCTTGGCGAAGGCGACTTCATTCATCACGAAACCCGATCGAGCGCGTTCCTGGTCAATGCCTCGGCATGGGCGCTGGGAATGTCGGCGCGGGTCATTCAACCCGGCGAGACTCCTGACGGGACTATCGGCCGGCTGGTGAAACGCCTCGGCGCACCGGCCGTCCGTGCCGCCACGCGGCAAGCGATGCGGCTGATGGGGAGCCATTTCGTGCTCGGCGAAACCATCGAGGCCGCGCTGGCGCGGGCCCAATCAAGCGCCGCGCCACGCTATTCCTTTGACATGCTTGGCGAAGGCGCGCGCACCGTCGCCGACGCGGAGCGTTATTTTAATGCCTATGCAAGCGCGATTGAGGCGATCGGCGCCAGCGCCGGCTCACGTCCCCTGCCCGACCGACCGGGCATTTCGATCAAGCTCTCGGCGCTGCATCCGCGCTTCGAGCCCTTGGGCCGGCAGCGCGTGATGACAGAGTTGGTGCCACGGCTGATCGCTCTGGCGCAGCGGGCGAAATCTTACGACCTCAACCTCACCGTCGATGCCGAAGAGGCCGATCGGCTTGAACTATCGCTGGAAGTGATTGCCGCCAGCTTTGCCGACACCTCGCTCGCGGGCTGGGACGGTTTTGGCCTCGCCATTCAGGCTTATCAAAAGCGCGCCGGCGCGGTGATCGACTACGTTCACGAACTCGCGGCCAAACTGAACCGGCGCATGATGGTGCGGCTCGTCAAGGGCGCCTATTGGGACAGCGAGATCAAGCGCGCGCAAGAGCGTGGCCTCGCCGGCTATCCTGTCTTCACACGCAAGGCGATGACTGACCTGAACTACATCGCCTGCGCCGAACAACTCCTGAGGCTGCGGCCGCGGCTTTTCCCGCAATTCGCCACCCACAATGCGCTGACGGTCGCAACCGTGATCGAACTCGCAGGCGATGAAGGCGGCTTCGAATTGCAGCGCCTGCACGGCATGGGCGAAGCGCTTTACGCGCGACTGACCGCCGACCGTCCGACGTTAGCCTGCCGCACCTACGCTCCGGTCGGCAGCCACCGCGATCTCCTCGCTTATCTGGTGCGGCGCCTGTTGGAAAACGGCGCCAACTCTTCCTTCGTGGCGCTCGCTGCTGACGATGCCGTGCCGGTCAAGACCTTGCTGCGACGCCCGGCCGATATCATCGGCAGCCCCGACAATGCCCGTCATCCCAACATCCCGTTGCCGGTCGACCTCTACCGGCCACAGCGCCAAAACTCCTGCGGCATCGAATTCGGCGATCGCGCTGGCTTGCAAACCATGCTTGACGCGGTCACCGCCGCGACCGCGCCGGTCACCGCGACAGCCGTGATCGGCGGCAAAGCTGGCACCGGAAGAGCGCGGCAGCTTTTCGGTCCCGCAGATCCGGCCTCGCCAATCGGAAGCGTGATCGAGCCGACAGATGACGATGCGAATGCAGCCATCGCCGCCGCGCGTGCCGGCTTCTCACACTGGAGCCGCACACCGGCCGCAAGCCGCGCCGGCTATCTCGATCGCGCCGCTGATTTACTGGAACAACGCGCTGCGCGCTTCATTGCGCTGTTACAACGCGAGGGCGGCAAGACACTCGACGACGCGGTCTCGGAAGTTCGCGAGGCCACGGATTTCTGCCGCTATTACGCAAGCCTCGGCCGCGATCTGTTCGGCGCAGGTGAAGTCATGCCGGGACCGACCGGCGAGAGCAATGTATTGGGCCTGCGCGGCCGCGGCGTCTTCATCGCGATTTCACCCTGGAATTTTCCGCTCGCGATCTTTACGGGTCAAATCACCGCGGCCTTGATGGCGGGCAATACCGTGGTAGCAAAGCCCGCGGAGCAGACGCCCTTGATCGCGTTTGAGGCGATAGCTCTGCTGCACCAGGCTGGCGTGCCTTCTTCCGCGCTGCATCTGGTGCCCGGCGATGGCGGCATCGGTGCTGCGCTGGTCGCCCATCCGGACGTGGCGGGCGTGGTCTTTACCGGCTCGACGGAAGTCGCGCGCGGCATCAACCGCGTGTTGGCGGCCAAGGATGGCGCAATCGTGCCGCTGATCGCGGAGACCGGCGGCATCAACGCCATGATCGTGGACGCGACCGCGCTGCCCGAGCAGGTCGCGGACGATGTTCTCACCTCCGCGTTCCGATCAGCCGGCCAGCGCTGCTCGGCGTTACGGATTCTGTTCGTGCAGGAAGAGGTCGCCGATCGCATGATCGAGATGATTTCCGGCGCCGCGCGTGAATTGAAGATCGGCGATCCCAGCGATCCCGCCGTTCATATCGGCCCGGTGATCGACGCCGAGGCGAAAGCGCGACTGAACGCGCACATCGCGCCCATGAAGCGCGAGGCGCGTGTGCATTTTGCGGGGGCCGCGCCGGAAGGCCAGTATGTTGCGCCACATATCTTTGAGCTGACGAACGCCGATAAATTGACCGAGGAAGTATTCGGCCCGATCCTGCATGTGGTGCGTTATGCGGCCAGCCAGTTCGACGACGTGCTGACGTCGATCGAACGCACCGGTTACGGGCTGACGCTCGGCATTCACTCGCGAATCGACGATGTGGTCGATTCGGTGGTCGAGCGGCTCGCGGTGGGCAATGTTTACGTCAACCGCAACATTATCGGCGCGGTGGTCGGCGTGCAGCCGTTCGGCGGCTCCGGCCTGTCTGGCACCGGTCCCAAGGCCGGCGGCCCGCATTACCTGGCGCGTTTTGCCACCGAGCAGACCGTGACGATCAACACGGCGGCCGCCGGCGGCAATGCCGCGCTGCTGTCGGGTGAAGAATAGGCACCGTCGTCGACGGCACAAACCGCCGTTGCATCGCCCCTCGTTATCGATCAAAACCATCAGCTAACCGCGTGGAACAAAGTTTCCATCGCGCGGAATAATATCAACAACACGGGACGGTCTCATCATGGAAGGCGGCATCTTCG
>Ga0210397_10000823_pt1 | contig 20294 bp, 23 predicted proteins | sample IncBWH2OmetaG_FD_160126 | JGI IMG/M metagenome (GOLD analysis project Ga0210397, IMG submission 160126) | Forest soil microbial communities from Barre Woods Harvard Forest LTER site, Petersham, Massachusetts, United States - Inc-BW-H-2-O ...
GGTCACGTTGCCGTAGAGCGGCCCAGCCTGAATCAGCACGGCCACAGCCGGGTGCAGGCTGGCCGAAGCCGCACGCTGAGACTGATATGCGTGCGTGCCGAGGACGGCCGCCATGGCCACGGCCACCACGAGGGCGGTGGACAACGCCACCAGGACCGCGCCCTCGATCCTGTCGACGGGCCGCCTGAGCGCGTTCCGCCCGGTCAGCCATCGCACCAGCCGGGACATCCGGCGAGTCATCCCGCGGGCCTTGACATTCATGATCATCGCCCCGCGGCGGATAGCCGAGCGTGGTCGGTACGGGCGAGCGGGAGACGGTCGGGGCGCTGGCCGCCTGGGACGGGATCTGATTCAGAGGATCGCACTGCGGGACTCCTGGAAGGCACATCACGGCTGAGGCGAGTCGATGTGCCGCCGGGGTCCCGAGCGGCGGATGACGGGCAGGAGCCGCGTCGTTAATCGCGCCAGAAGCCCAGGCTTATCACTATCAGAATAACCCAGACTCGACACCGGAAGTCAGGACTGCGCGGGCGGATCCCCGGCTGGCTGGCTGCGCGTACCAGCCCTTCCAGCGAGCAGGGTCACGAGTGGCCTGGCTATCCGCCGCTGGCAGCCAGGACAGTCGACCGAGGGCAATCTCCAAGCTGGCGGCCAGTACACGAACTTGTCCGTGCGGCAGTAGATACACAGCATGGACCGGATGCCCTCAGGTGGTTGCGCAGTCCCCGCCGCGTTACCCCGGGATCGTCTGATCGCAGGATCCGTCACTAGCCTCGCCGCTTTCAATGCGTAAACCGCTAGCGGCGAGGGAGCACATGGTCCGGACAGATCCAGGCACGCTAAGTGAAAACTACTGTCGCATGAATCGACAGGACTGGCAATCGGCAACCGCCGCGTGCCCGACCTGGCCCGGGCGTTCATCGACGGCATAGAGGAAAGCCAGCGCTAATGTGGCCGACATGACGACTGATTCCGCGCATCGCGGCGTCCGGCTCGAGCGCATCGGGAACAGCAAGTACGTGGTCACCAACGACCGCGGCGGCCAGATCAGGATAGGCAGGGGGGAAGGTACCGACTTCACCCCGGTCGACCTGCTGCTGACCGCGATAGGCGGCTGCACGGCGGTCGATGTCGACATCCTGACGTCACGCCGGGCCGAACCGGAGAAGTTCGAAATCCTCGTCGACGCGGACAAGGTCCGCGATGAGGCGGGCAACCGTCTCACCGACATCGTGGTGACCTTCCGGATCAGGTTCCCCGAAGGCGAAGACGGCGACAAGGCCAGGGAGTTGCTACCGGATGCGGTGCGGAAATCACATGACCGGCTGTGCACGGTGTCGCGGACCGTGGAACTCGGCACGCCCATAGCGGACCGGATCGAGTAAACCAGCGGGTCGGGTAAGCCTGGCGCCTCGGTCACGTGGCGTGCCAGCGGAACCGCCAGACGGCGAAAACGGCGCCCGCGGCCGTCCAGAGGCCCAGGTTGGCCAGGTTCCAGGGCGGGAAGGGCCGCACCGCGTAAGCGTTCTGCAGCACCTCGGCGAGCGCCTTCACCGGGAACATGTCCACCAGCCGCGACAACCAGTCCGGCAGCCCGCTGAAGGTGGGATCGAATACGCCCGAGATGATCGCGATCGGCAGGAAGCTGGCGTACGCGACGGGGCCGGCGGATTCGGCGCTGGTGATAACCGAGCTGATGGCCAGGCCGAGCGTCGCAAAGCACACGGTGCCCAGGACCAGGCCGGCCGCCAGCGCGAGCAGTTCGCCGGGTCGCGGCGCGGCGCCGAACGCAAGCCAGCCGATCATCCCGGTCGCCGCGGTGATGAAGATCACGGTGGCGACCGTGCTCACCAGCAGGCCACCGATATAGGCCCCGGATGGCAGCGGCGTGGTCCTGATCCGCTTGAGTACGCCGTCGTGGCGCAGCACCGCGACCTTGGATCCGAGGTTCACGTAAGCGGCGACGATAACCCCGAAGGCCAGGATGCCCGGCACGAAGACGGTGGTCCTCTTGATGTCGGTGCCCGGCAGGTGCGAGCCGGCATTGGCCGCCCCGATCAGCAGCAGGATCATCAGCGGGAAGGCGAAGGTGAACAGCGCGTACTCGGCGCTGCGCCAGAAACTGCGCTGCTCGAGCAGGGCCTGCCGGGCGGCGAGGCGGATCGTCCTGGTCACGGCCGGTCCCTGGTGAGCTGCAGGTACGTGTCCTCAAGGCGAGGCGCGGTCACGGCTAGGCCCTCCAGGTCGCCGAGGCTGTTTTGCCGCGCCCAGTCGAGCAGCATGCGCAAGGTCATGGCCGCGTTGCCGGTATGGCAGACCGATTCCGGCCCGCGGACTGACAGCTCGATCCCGCCCGGCAGCGGGACCCGACCGCAGCGCAGCGCGGACGGTGTGGTGAAGGAGATGCGGGTGTCCAGGCCGGCCCGGGCCGCGACCTCGTGCGTCGTCCCGGTCAGCTCGATGTGGCCCGCCCGCAAGATGGCGATACGATCGGCCAGCTGTTCCGCCTCATCCAGGTAGTGCGTGGTGAGCAGGACCGTCTTACCCAGCCGGCGCAGGTTCTCGATCGCCGCCCAGCATCGCCTGCGAGCCTCCGGGTCGAAGCCGGTGGTCGGCTCGTCGAGGAAGACCAGATCAGGGTCGCCCGCGAGAGCGAGGGCGAAATCCAGGCGACGCCGCTGGCCTCCCGACAGCTTGCGGACCTGGGCGTTCCTGACCTCGGTGAGCTCCACGACCTCGAGCAGGTCGCCGAGCGGACGCGGGTTCGGGTAGTAGCTCCGCCACAGGTCGATAAGCTCCGCGACCCGCGCCTGCCGCGGGAAGCCGCATTCCTGCAAGACCATCCCGGCCCGCTCGCGCAGCCTGGCTGGCTGCGCCGCCGGGTTCATGCCGAGGACGCTGACATGCCCATCCGTTTGCGCCGTGAAACCCTCGAGGATCTCCAGGGTGGTGGTCTTGCCCGCACCGTTCGGGCCGAGCAGGCAGAACACCTCGCCGTGGTGGACGTCGAAATCGATGCCGTGCAAGACCTCGGTGGCGCCGAAGCTCATCCGCAGGCCGACGACGTGGACGGCCGCGTCGCCCGTCACCGGGCACCTGCCCAGACCGTGCTCGCCGGGACCAGCGCGTGCACCAGCGCGTCCACTGCCGTGTCCGCGGCCACGCCGACCGGGATGGCGGCGCCGTCCGGGTCGGAGAACCGGTGCCGGGCGAACCATGTCAGCGTCTCGAGCACCAGCCGGGCCGTCGCCGCCGTGTCCGGCGTGCGGCGCAGCGTGCCAGCCTCGGCCCGGGCAGCTAGGTACTCGGTCAGGGCCGCCAGGATCGGCGCGCGAATGCCCGCGTTCAGCAAGTCGGCCATCTCGGGCAGCTCCCGGGCCGAGCGTTCGAGCATGTCCGCTGCTTCCCTGGTCCGCGATTCGAGCTCGAACAGTTCGCGGAGGATCTTCTCGAACTCGGCCGCGGTGTCACCGGCCCCCGGGCCGGACAGGGCTTCGGCGAGCGCGCCGAAGGGAACCACCTCGGCGATGAATTCGCGCGCCTCTGCCACGGTGGCGGCCAGCGGCGCGGGTGACAGCGGCAGATCGCCCCCGGGCAGGTCCTCGAGCAGCAGCGCGTGACGGATGGCCAGCACGAACAGGCCTTCCTTGCTTCCCACATACCGGTAGATGGCCGCCTCTGACAGGCCCATCTCGGCCGCGACGTCACTCATCCGTGCCAGCCGGTACCCCTCACGGGTAAAGACCCGCACGGCCGCGGCGATCAGCTCGGGAAGCCGCTCGTGCGCGTCACGTTTGCCTGTCATGCCCGGGAGTATAGGTGTAAGTGAGTCAATCACTTACATTGCGGACCGAGGCTAGCCTTGCTGGCGGAGTATCGATGCAGTTCGGGAATCTGGGTTGAGGCGATTAAGCAAACCGACGTTGTCTCGCTGCGGATGCTGCGCCGGGCCAGGGACCGGATCGACCGCGACTACGCCGAGCAGATCGACATCCCGGCGCTGGCCGCCGGGGCCGGCTACTCGCGCGAGCACTTCATCCGGGCTTTCCGCACGACCTACGGCGAGACCCCCGGCCGCTACCGGACCAGGCGGCGGGTGGAGCGCGCCTGCGAGCTGCTCCGTTCGGCCAACCTGACCGTCACCGAGATCTGCCACCTAGTCGGCTTCACCAGCCTGGGCACCTTCAGCGCCCGGTTCGCCGAGCTCACCGGCATGTCCCCCACCGCGTACCGGAAGCAGGCGGCCGAACGGGGCGGCCCCGCGCCCATCCCGGGCTGCTATGCGCTGATGTGGCGGGCCGGCCTGCCGGAGCCGGGGTCCGGCGAACGCATCACTTCCCGAGAAGCGCCGGCGCCCGGACGGGCCGTACAGTCGCGGCATGAACCTCAAGCACATCAGCCTGGTCAGCGTTCCAGTCACTGACCAGGACAAGGCCAAGGACTTCTACACCGCGATGCTGGGCTTTACGGTGAAGCTCGACGTCGTCATGGACGCCGCCACCGCTGGCAGCGCGGGCGAGGGCGCCCGCTGGGTGATGCTCACCCCGCCGGGCGGTGGCGCCGACATCACCCTGGTCACCTGGTTCGGCGACAGCATGCCGCCAGGCTCGGCCAAGCTGGCGCTCGCCTGCGAGAACGCGGACGACGCCTACGCCGAGCTGACCGGGCGCGGGGTGCAGCCGAACAACCAGGTGGAGGACGCGCCGTGGGGCCGCTGGTTCGGGGTGGACGACCCGGACGGCAACAACTGGCTCATCACCCAGGAGCGTGACGGCTCATGATCACCGGACTCTCGATCGTGACGGTCTGGGTGCTGGACCGTGACTCGGCCAAGAAGTTCTACACCGAGCAGCTGGGTTTCACGCTGACCAACGACATCGAGCTGGAGAGCGGCATGCGCTGGCTGACCGTTCGGCCGCCCGGCAGCGAGAACCAGGAACTGCTGCTGCTTGACCCGCTGCACTCCATGCTCGATGAGGAGAGCGCGCAGCAGGTCCGCGCCCTGATCGCGAAGGGTGCGCTGTCGCCGGGCGTGATGGCGACATCGGACTGCAAGGGTGACCACGCGACCCTGGCCGAACGAGGCGTCGAATTCATCCAGGAACCGGCCGAGCGCCCCTACGGCATCGAGGCGCTGCTCCGCGACGACTCGGGCAACTGGTTCAGCTTCTGCCAGCGGACCTGAGCGGCGCCGCCCGTTCGGCCCGCGGCGAGCGCAAGCGAGCCGCCAATTCGGCGTTACGGTGGGCGAAGTCCGCCCAGCGGGGCGGCGTCCCGGTCAGGTGGGGGCGGGCGGCGGCCGCCCCGCAGGGGCGCTGCCGCCAGCCGCGCATCCGCCCGTCACGGATCTCGAACCAGACGAGGACGCTGTCGGCCCAGCCACACACGTCGGCGTCGTCCTGAGCCCCGGTGACCTTCTGCTCCCCGGTCACCCAGTCCAGCGCCTCGAGCTCGGCCTGCAGCCGGCCCGCGAACTCGAAGGCCAGCGCGGCCGCGGCCGTGTCGCGACGGGCGGTCAGCTCGGCGCGCAGCGCGGCCACCGCGGCCTGGTCCCGGTCCAGCACCGCGGCGATGGTCCGGGCCAGCCCGGACCGCGCCGCGGGCGAGGCGCCACGCACCCGGGCCATGTCGCGTTCGGTTCCCGGCCGGGCGTCCCCGGCGTAGCCGAGCGGCAGGACCCGGCCGAGCCCGGACACCGCGTCGCGCACCTTCTGGCCGCCCAGGTACGGGCCGAAGTCGCCGGGCGCCGGCTGGCGTACCACGGTCAGGCCGGGGCGCCGCGGGGACGCGCTCAGCCTGATCCACACCTCGGCCTCCTGGCCGCCCGGGGTGCGGTTCCACGGCGGGCGCCGATGCTCGAGCATGTTGCGCTCCAGCCACGCCGCCTCATGCGCGGAATCGCAGGTCACCGCCTCGACCCGGGCGATCCGGGCCACCATCGGAGCCAGGTGCGCTCGGTCGCCAAGGTCTCCCCAGTAGGACAGCACCCGGCGGCGCAAGCTGACCGCGCGGCCGATGTAGAGGACGCGCCCGGCCCGGTCGCGGAAGCGGTACACGCCGGGGGCCTGCGGGAGGGCAGCGGCGCTGACCGGAGGAGTGCCCTGCGAGCCCACCGTATGAGCCCACTGCAACCAGGACCGCCCTGTCAAGACGAGGCGTCACGGGCCATGGCAGGCAGCCGCGCGGTGCGCGTGGTGCCGGGCATGTCCCTGCAATACAGTTTGCTTCATGGCGGAATCCGAGCCTGGCGGCGAGATCGCCCGCAACGAACTGCGCGCCTCGCACGACGACAGGGACCGGGTGGTCGAGATGCTGCGGGTGTCCGCCGGAGACGGCCGGCTGACCGCTGAGGAACTCGACGAACGGCTGGAACAGGCCATGACTGCACGGACCTACGGCGAGCTGGCCAGGCTGGTCGCCGACCTGCCCGCGACGGGGCCCGTGACGAGCCCGGTGACGAGCCCGGCAACCGCGGCGCGGGCCAAGGACGTGGTGCGCATCGACACCCGCAGCGGGCACGTCAAGCGGGTCGAACGGTGGGTCGTCCCGCAGCGGATGGAGGTGAAGGTGACCAGCGGCCACGTGGTGCTGGACTTCACCCAGGCGGTGATCACGCAGCCCACGCTCGCGCTCGACGTCGACGTGCGCAGCGGGGCCGTCAAGCTGATGACCCGGCCGGGGATCGTGGTGGACGCCGACGACGTGACCATCCGCAGCGGCGGCGTCAAGGTGAGGGCGCCGTGGGGTACCGAGGTCCCGGTCCAGCTGCACATCGTGGTCACCGGCAGGGTGGGCAGCGGGCACCTCGTCGCGCGGCCGCGGAACCGGAACTTCTGGCAGTGGCTGACCAGGCAGCCCAAGCCCTACATGATCGCCGCGCGCTGACCGTGACGCTGATCGTGGTGTCCGGCGCGCCGGGCACCGGCAAGTCCACGATCGCCGCCGCGCTCGGAGCGGCGCTGCGCTTCCCGGTGCTCTCCCTCGACCCGATCAAGGAGGCGCTGGCGGACGTCCTCGGGCTGGGCGGCGAGGACTGGTCGAACCAGGTCGGCGACGCGGCAGCCGAAGTGGTGTTCCGGCTAGCGGCGGCGTTCCCCGACGCGGTGGCCGAGGGCTGGTGGCGCGGGCCGCGCCGGGACCGCGCGCTGGGCGAGTTCGCCCGCGCGACCGAGGTGTTCTGCCGCTGCGACCCTCGGCTGGCTTCGGACCGGGCCAAGGCTCGGATCGGCCACGGCCGGCATCCCATTCACCGTGACGTGATCAATCCGGCGATGGCGGGGCGCCCCGCCGAACTAGCGGCGACGGTGACGCCGCTGCGGCTGGGCGCGGACCTGATCGAGGTCGATACCGGAGCGTCTGGCGCGGCCGAGTCGGCAGTCACGGCGGTCCGTTCGGCCCTAAGTTTGTGAGCATGCCTACTCGACTGGTGCACCTGGTTGTGGACGCGGCCGAACCGGCCCGGCTGGCGCGGTTCTGGGCCGGGGCGCTCGGCTGGGAGGTGGCCGCCGAAGAGCCCGACGAGGTGGACGTCTGGCCGCCCGGGTTCGGCTACCCGGACCCGTCGGCGCTGCCGCTGGTGTTCGTGCCGGTGCCCGAGCCAAAGAACGGCAAGAACCGGCTGCACCTGGACCTGGCCACGGAATCGGCTCGGCACCAGGCAGCCGAGGTGGAACGGCTGCTCGCGCTGGGCGCCGTGCCCGCCGACATCGGGCAGGGCGACGTGCCGTGGACCGTGCTGGCCGACCCGGAGGGCAACGAGTTCTGCGTCCTCGACCCGCGGCCGACCTATCGGGACACCGGCCCGGTCGCGGCCGTGGTGGCCGACTGCGCCGACCCGTCCGCCGTGGCCGGCTTCTGGGCGATGGCCACCGGCTGGGTGCCGGCCACCTCAACGGCCAGCGGGCTGTCGCTGCGGTCACCGGACGGGCTGGGGCCATACCTGGAGCTGCTGCCGTCCGCGGACCCGAAGACCGGCAAGAACCGGATTCACCTGGACGTGGCTCCTTACCAGGACGAGGACCACGCGGCCGCGATCCTGGCGCTGACCGAGGCGGGCGCGGTCCGCCTCGACATCGGCCAAGGGGCCCAGGGGGGCGTGCCGTGGACGGTGCTGGCCGACCCGGAGGGCAGCGAGTTCTGCGTGCTGTCGCCCAGGTGACGCCCGCGCAAGCCCGGACCCTGGCCCGGATCGAGGCCGAACTAGCCCGGCTCATCCGCCACGACGACGAGTCCGTCGTGCACGAGACCTGGATCAGGCAGCGTTACGACCTCGGGGCTGCGGCCAGCTACGCCCCGGCCCGGAACGCGGCGGTGCGGACGGCCTGGCACGAAGCCGGCCATGCGGTAGCCGCGCTGGCCGTCGGAGCCCGGTTCAGCTCGGCCAGCATCCGGCACGGTTCCGGCACCCAGGGCCGTGTGCATGGCATCCAGGGCGGCGGTGACCTTGTGTTCGTCATCGACGCGGCGGGCCAGATCGCCGAGCGGCTGCGGGACTGGTCGATGCCGGGCGGCGACGAGCTGCGTTCGTGGCTGCCGTCCTGGCGGGCGGACGGCGGCGACGCGCGCCGGTTCCGGCGCGATATACCGGCCAGGTTCAGCGGCGACGAGGCGGCCGCCTGGCGGCACTGCGAGCAGGCGCTGACCCCGCTCCGGCCGCAGATCCGCCAGGTGGCCAGGGCGCTGCTCGTGCACCCGCGGCCCCTGCCGTACGAGGTCGTGGCGGCCGTCGCGGCCAGCGCCCGGAGGCAGGGTGCTTAGGCCGACCGGTACCAGGCCGGGAAGGCAGCCAGCGACTCGAGTACCACCTCGGCGCCCGCGCCCGCCAGGTCATCGGCGGTGAACGAGCCGGTCGCGACGCCTACCGCCCGCGCGCCGGCCTGCACCGCGGCGGCCATGTCGGGCGGGGTATCGCCGACATAGGCGACCGCCTTCAGGCGGCGCAGCACCGCCGCCTTCTCCGGGCCGTGTACCAGGGTGAACAGCTCGTCGGGGGCCAGCCCGGCGGCCTGCAGGCTCGGCCGGGCCGACACCGGGTGCTTGGCCGTGATGATGACTGCCCGCTGTCCCGCCGCCCGGACCGCGGCGAGCGCCTCGTGCGCGCCGGGCAGCACGGTCGTCATCGGCTCCGCCAACCGCAGGTAGTGCTGCCGGTAGATCTCCGCCGCCGCGGCAACTTGGTCCGGCGGGAACCAGAACGCGAGCTCATCGTCCAGCTTGACGCCGAGTCGCCGGTCCACCGCGTCCAGGTCGATGGCGGTGCCGGTCTCCCGGGAGGTTTCGGCGAACGAGGCCAGGATGGCCGGACGCGAGTTGATCAGCGTCATGTCGAGGTCGAACCCGACCGGCCCCGATCCGCCCATGCCTCCCCCGTCACCCGATCGCTCCCGGTGAATTCTACGGTCGGCGACGCGTTAGTGTGCCGTCATGACATGGGGAACTCTGCTGGCCTACTCCCTGGCCAAGCCGGGGGCCTGGCAGGACGAGCCCTGGGAAGGCGATGTGGTGGCCAAGGTCGGCGGCAAGATCTTCGCGTTCTTCGGATCGGGTGACACCCCGTCCGTGGGCCTGAAGTGCGGCGCGAGCCGGGAGGCAGCCGACGAGTGGCTGCTGCGGTATCCGCAGGACGCGTCCGTCATGGCCTACATCGGCCGCTCCGGATGGAACACGCTGCGGATCGGCGGCGCGATCCCGGACGACGAGCTGGTCGAGGCGATCGATACCTCCTACGCGGCCGTGGTCAGCAAGCTGCCCAAGAAGGACCGCCCTTGACAAAAAGGCGCGATGGTTTGGACCGTGCGGCCAGGGGAGATCTGGTGACGTGACCCAGGAAATGGAACCCCTCCCGGCTATCCCCGTGTCGGCGGGGGCGCTCATCTATGACCGCAGCGGGCGTTTGCTGATCCTCAAGCCGACCTACAAGAGCGGCTGGACGATCCCCGGTGGCGTGATGGAGGCGGACGGCGAGTCGCCGTGGGAGGCGTGCCAGCGCGAGGTGCGGGAGGAGACCGGCCTCGAGTTGAGCCGCGGGCGGCTGGCCGCCATGGACTTCCGCCGCCCCCGTGAGGGCCGGCCGGGGGGCATCAGGTTCCTGTTCGACTGCGGGCAGGTGAGCGACCAGGAGCTGGCCGACCTGAAGCTTCAGCCCGAGGAGATCTCCGAGTCTCGGCTGGCCCCGCTGCCCAAGGCCCTCGCCCTGCTCAGGGGGCCGATCAGGCGGCGGGTGCGGGCGGCGACCAAGGCCCGGGGTCCACGGGCTCTGGTCTACCTGGAGAACGGCCGTCCGGTCTGACCAGCCCAGCATGCGCAGGACCGTCAGGCCGCCCGGCCAGCTGCCGGACCGCGTCGCGCAGCGGTTCGCCGTCACCCGGATCGGTGAACGCGATGATGATGGCCATGGCGATCTTGGCCAGGAGCGAGGTCGGCTTGTCATGATCGAGCGGCCGGGCCGACGGCGGGACGTGCCTTGTCTCGGGGAGCAGGGCTTGGAACACGACGCCCTCCGTGGCCGCGTGCAGGGCGTGCGCGAGGTCGTCCCAGGACACATCCGGCCTGAGCCGCAGCCCGAGTCGGGCGAACGCGTCCGCGTAGAACTCCTTCCACGCCGCGACGTGAGCCTGATCTACCCGCCGCAGCGCGTTCGCGACCTGGTCGTCGTGCGCCAGAATGGCCTGGAATATCATCTGCAGCCGGAAAGCTTTATCGTTTTTTAGGTTCAGGACCTCGCGGTATGCGATGCAATCGATTCTCTCATCGAAGGCACCGCGCCCGCTGTCCGTATCGGTTTCGAAAAGAAGGCTGGCAGCTTTTCCCGCCTGACCGGGTGTGGCCAGCCGTGACCGCAGCGAATAAATAGCGAGGTCGCGAAGAAATCCGGCCTGCGTATTCCAGCGGTACCGGAAAGCGGACTCGGTCAGCTTGCCCGCCTTCCCGCCCGGCCTGGTCCATGACCCCTCTGCCTCGTCGACCACTTGACGCCGCGATACGCAGGCCAGCAGCTCGTCGAAGGGAACTCGCGCGCGGCCGGGCTTATCCTCGGCGTCGCGGACGAGAACGTCGTGCAGTAGCCGCTCCCCCGCCTGCAGGAATTCACGGGTACAGGGGTCGTTCGCCAGCACGTCGGCGTGCCGTACCTCGGAAAGCAGATCGGAGAGATCCTCGGGGAGCCCCTGCGGCACCTGCCGCTCGTCTATCGTCATCGTCGCCTCCCGCGGCTACCGCGACGTAACGACCCAGGTGGGTCGTTACCCGAGATGACCCGGCTGCCCGTACATGCCAGACTCCTGCATTAAACGCCGAACCAGTGCCATGGCCGGAACTCTATGTCTCGATCACCTTGGAAGGGGGGACCATGAATAGACAAAACTACGCTTCCGGAGCTGTCGGAACGCAACAACTTCGCGGCGGTGCGCGGTCGCGCCGACCGGTCGGGACACTGCCGTTCCGGTACTTGCGTCGGGCAGCGGTTCCGGTCGGGGTCCGATCCGCGACCAGGTGGACTGGCCAGATCTGTCCCATCGTGCTCACCGATATCACCGCGTTCAGTGCGCATCGCCGCACCGACGACGACCGCCTGATCCTGCGTCGCACCATGTACGACATGCTGCAACGGGCGTTCGAGGCCGCCGGCCTGATGTGGCGGGAACTCCACACCGAAGATCGCGGCGACGGAACCCTGATCGTGGTTCCCCCGGACACTCCCGCCAGTGCGGTGGCGGCTCGGGCCCTCGGCCACCTAGCCGCCGCGCTCAGGCGGCACAACCAGTCGGCCAGCGACGCCCTCCGCATGCAACTCCGGGTGGCCCTGCACGCCGGCCCGGTAATCCGCGACGCCCAGGGCGTGACCGGCCATGCCATCAACCAGACAGCACGCCTCGTCCAGGCCAGGATCCTGCGGAAACTCCTCAGTGAGACGCGGGCGGACCTGGGCGTCATCGTCTCGGCCTACATCTACGACTACGTCATCCGGCAGCACGAGGGCCAGCCGATGGACGCGACGCCCTATCGGAAGATCAGGTTCCGGGTGAAGGAATCGGCGCTGACCGCGTGGATACACCTGACCGGTGTCGCTAGCGAATGACCAGGCAGAAGAGATGGCCGGCCGGGTCGCGGTAGACCCTCCAGGGTACCGGCTCGCCGCCGGGGGCCGGCCGGGGCGAGACGTACTCGCCGGCCGGCGTGGCGCCGGCCTCGATCACCCGGTCGTGGGCGGACGCCAGGTCCGCGACCAGGATGTCGAAGTGGACCCGGGCCGTGTCCGGGGCCAGCGGCGTGGCCGTCGCCTGGAAGGAGAGCCGCTGACCGTTCGGCGGCGGCTCGAGCGTGACCCATCCCGGGTACCACTCCACCGGCGTGCCGCCGAGCAGCCCCGCCCAGAAGCGAGCGAGTGCCCAGGGGTCGGCGCCGTCGAGCACCACTTCGGAGATCCAGCCGATGGCCGGCTCGCTCATGTCGCGCGGCGGATCAGTTCAGCCTCGCCGGCGGCGCGCATAGCGGCCAGCGGGGCGGCCTCGTGGCCGGTCATCAGCTCGACCTGGCGGGCAGCCTGGTGCAGGAGCAGGTCGAAGCCGCTGACCACGATGGCACCGGCCTTGGCGGCCGCCTGGGCGAGAGGGGTGGGCCAGGGGGCGTACACCACGTCGAGCACGGCGGCGGGACCGGGGCGGGAACCCCAGGCCCGTTCGGCGTAAATGTCGGCGGCACCGGCCGGCACGGTGGAAACAAGCAGGTCGCCGTGCCGGACCTCGGAGTCGAACGGCCGCAGGTCCACCTCCATGCCCAGCCGGCCCGCGGCGGCCAGCAGATCACCGGCCCTGGCCCGGTCACGGACGAGGACCGCCGCGGACTCCAGGCCGGTCTCGCGGAGGGCGGCGAGGGCGGCGCAGGCGGTCGCGCCCGCGCCGAGGATGGTGGCGCCGGGCGGCGCGGTCACCCCGGCTTCGGCCAGGGCCGCGACCATGCCGGGAACGTCGGTGTTGTAGCCGTGCCGCTCCCCGCCCGCGAACACCACCGTGTTGGCCCCGCCCGCCTCGACGGCGAGCGGCTCGGTGCGGTCGAGCAGCGGCAGAACCGCCCGCTTCAGGGGCATGGTCAGCGACAGCCCGGCCCACTGGCTGTCGCAGGAGGCAATCAAGGCGGGCAGTCCGGCCTCGTCGCACTCGATCGCCGTGTAGCTCCAGTTGGCCAGGCCGAGCGCGGCGTAGGCGGCCCTGTGCAGGACAGGCGACAGGGAGTGCTCGATCGGCGACCCGAGCACCGCGGCCCGGCGGGGGTCGGGCACCGTCAGCTCTTCGCCAGGTTGTGCGCGAGCTCCTGCCGGAACTGCTGGAACTGGGCCGGGCTTGAGGTGTAGCGGGTCTCGCCGGTCTTCGGGTTCACCGTCACGAAGTACAGCCAGTTGCCGGCCGCCGGATTCAGCACGGCCTGGATGGCGGCGGCGCCCGGGCTGTCGATGGGGCCGGGCGGTAGGCCCTTGTGCTTGTAGGTGTTGTACGGCGACGGACTGGTGAGGTCCTTGTTGCTGGCGAGGATGCCGTACTTGTTCAGCCCGTAGAGCACCGTGCTGTCCAGCTGCAGGGGCATGCCGTGCGCCAGCCGGTTGTAGATCACCCGGGCGATCTTCGGGTAATCGGAAAGCCTGCCGCCTTCGGCTTGCAGCAGGCTGGCCATGATCACCACCTGGGCCTGGGTCAGGTGCACCTGCTTGGCCGCGGTGGGCAGGCCGACGCTCGCGGCCTCCTGCTGGAAGCGCTGGACCATGCCGGTCAGGACGCCGAGTGCGGTCTCGTGCGGCTGCACGCTGTAGGTCGCGGGGAACAGGTACCCCTCGGGCTTGCCGTTGGCAAAAGCAGGCAGGTGCAGCTGCGCCGGGTCTTTGAGCACCTTGGCGTACGCGCTCAGCGGGATGCCAGACTTGGCGCCGAGGAAGGACACGATCTGGCTCAGCCGCCAGCCCTCCGGGATCGTGACCTTGATCTGGACCATGTTCTTCGGGTTGATCAGGATCGCGTAGGCCAGGGATGCCTTCATGTGCCTATGCATTCCGTAGAAGCCGGGCAGCAGGCCGGTCGAGCTCGTGCTTTGCTCGGCGGCCAGGATGAACGCGCGCGAGCTGGCCACGACGCCGAGCTTCACCAGCTTGGGCGCGATGCTGGTCGGCGAATCGCCCGAGGTGACCTGGACCGCGACCGAGCCGGTGCCGGCGCCGGAGTAGTCGGCCGGGTGGTACTTGTTCATGTAGAGGCCGTAGACGTATACGCCGCCCACCGCCAGCGGGACCACGATGACCAGCAACGCGACCAGCGGCGCGATCCAGCGGAACCTGCGCCTGCGGCGGCCGCCGCGCCCGCCGCCGTCGTTGTCGCGGCGGGTCCGGCGGGCCCGGCGGGAACCGCGGCCAGACCGGCCGCGCTCCTGCTCGTCGTCGCCCTCGTCGCCGAAGCCGGGGACGAACTTATCGCCGGCTTCGGCGTACTCGTCCTCGTAATCGCCGCCCGGGCCGCCGAGGCCGCCCGGGTGCTGGCCCGGGCCTGAGTACGAGCCGGCCTCGTCGTACCGGTCCCGGCCGGCGTACTCGCCGCGCTCCCCGTACTCGCTGCGGTCGCCGTACTCGCCGCGCTCCCTGTACTCGCCGCGGTCGTCGCGGTCGCCGTACTGGTCCCGCGGGCGGAAATCGCCGGGGCCGTAGCTGGCTTGCACGGGCGGATCAGGGTTCGACGGCAGAGCTTCGGGGCGGGAAGGCCGCTGAGGCCGGCGCCAGTCCTCGGGGCGGCGCGGGTCCTGCGGTCTGGCCGGCCGGGTTTCGCCGAATCTGGGCTCGTGGTGCACTGGTTCGTATCCGGGCGGCAGCGGCCTCAGGTGCTCATCCGGGTGCCGGGCGCTGCCGACCGGAGGCCGCGATGGCCCCTGCGGCCTCTGGGGCACCCGCGGATCCTGAGGTGCGCGCGGCGCCTGGGGTATGCGAGGATTCGGCAGGCTCCGGGGATCCCGCCGGGCCCGGGGATCCGGGACGTTCCGCGGGTCCTGGAACGCCCGGGGGTCCTGGAAACTGCCAGGATCCTGCAGGCCGAGCGGATCGGCGGACCCGCGCGAATGCCGCGGTGGCCGCGGGTTCTGCGGCCATCCGCCTCCGTTCTCGCTCACGCGCCCGCTCCATCGCCAGCGCGGACGAGCTGGCCAGGCGGACGGCCGGTGGCACGTTCGGCGTCCAGGGCGGCTTGCAGCAGGACGGCCGCAGCGGCGGCGTCGACCACCTGGCGGCGGGCGCGGGCGTCCTTGCCACCGCGCCGCAGTGCGTCGTGCGCCTCGGTAGTGGTGAACCGCTCGTCGACCAGCCGGACCGGGACCGGCGCGAGGCGTCCGGCCAGGTCCGCCGCGAACTCCCTGGCCCCGGCCGCGGCGGTACCCTCGCGGCCGGACAGCGACGTGGGCAGCCCGACGATGACCTCAATCGCGCCTTCGCTCGCGGCCAGCCTGGCCAGTTCGGCCCGGGCATGCGCGGCCTTCGCGCCGGGACCCGACGCCAGCACCGCCAGCGGAGAAGCCAGAATGCCGCCCGGATCGCTGCGAGCGACTCCGACGCGGACCGAACCCACGTCCACCGCGAGCCGCACCCCCTGCCTGAACGGAAGCTGACTCACCGAGATGGCCCTGGGACAGGCCCGGGCCGGACGCGACCCGGAACCGAGGACCCCGGAAGGTCGCAAGAGCATGCCAATACGTTACCTACCGGACCTGGCTCTGTCCCGCGATGTCCCGCAAAGCCCGACGAACCGCGTCAAATGCCTCATCTATAACACCAGCGTTGCTCGCCGCGATCGGGGCGCCGCCTCCCTGGGCCACGTCTGGCTTCCCGCCGCCGTTCCCGCCGAGGGCCCGCGCCGCGGTACCCACCAGGGAACCCGCCGACAGGCCGAAGCCCCGGCCCGCCTCGTTGACCGCGATGACCACGACCGGCTTGTCCGCGGGCACGCCGATGACCGCCACCACCGCGGGCCGCTCGCGCGGCACCCGGCCCCGCACGTCGAGCGCGAGCTTGCGGATGTCGTCGGGTTCGGTGCCATCCGGCACCCTGTGCGCGACCAGGGCCAGCCCGCTGATGTCCTCGGCGCTGGCCGCGATCTCCCCAGCCGACTCGAGCAGGCGGGCCGCGCGCAGCCGCTGCAGCTCGCGCTCGGCATCCCTGAGCCTGGTCACCACGGACGAGATTCGCTCCGGCAGCTGCTCGCGCGGCGTCTTGAACTGCTCGCTGAGCTGGCTGACCAGCGTGCTCTCCCGGGCCAGGAAGCGGAACGCGTCCATGCCCACCAGCGCCTCGATCCGGCGCACGCCCGAGCCGATGGACGACTCGCCGAGCACCTTGATGAGGCCAAGCTGGCCGGACCTGGCCACGTGCGTGCCGCCGCACAGCTCGCGCGAGTAGTCGCCGACCTCGACCACCCGGACCTGGTCGCCGTACTTCTCCCCGAACAGGGCCAGCGCGCCGAGCTGGCGCGCCTCCTCCTGGGAGGTGTAAAACGCGTGCACGTCCAGGTCATTGACCAGGACATCGTTGACCTCGTCCTCGGTGTCGCGCAGCACCGAGACCGGCACGGCGGTCTGCGCGGTGAAGTCGAAGCGCAGCCGACCGGGAGAGTTCTCCGAACCCGCCTGCGCTGCCGACTCGCCCAGCGCACTGCGCAGCGCCCGGTGCACCAGGTGCGTCGCAGTGTGCGACCTGGACAGCGCCCGCCGACGCTCGACGTCGATCTCGGCGAACGTGGGCGCACCCACCGTGATCTCGCCGGACCTGACCTGGCCGCGATGCACGACGAGGCCGGGCAGCGGTGTCTGCACGTCACGGACCGCGAACTCGCCGCCGGTCACCCGGATCGTGCCCGCGTCGGCGAGCTGGCCGCCGCCCTCGGCGTAGAACGGGGTGCGGTCCAGGACCAGGTCGACCTCGGTGCCCGCGCCCGCCGAGGGTACCGGCACGCCGTTGACCAGCAGGCCGAGGACGGTCGCCTCACCAGAGATCTGGTCGTAGCCGGTGAAGGTGACCGCGCCGGACCGCTCGAGCAGCTCCGCGAACGCGGTGATGTCGGCGTTGCCGGTCTTCTTCTCCGCTGCGTCCCGCTTAGCGCGTTCCCGCTGCTCGGACATGAGCCGCCGGAAACCGTCCTCGTCGACGTTCAGGCCCTGCTCGGCCGCCATCTCCAGGGTCAGGTCGATCGGGAAGCCGTAGGTGTCGTGCAGCTGGAACGCCTGGGCGCCGGACAGCGTGTCCGTGCCGCGGCGCCGGTTCTCCTCGACTGAGGCGTCGAAGATCGCGGTGCCGGTGCGCAGGGTGCTGGCGAACGCCGCCTCCTCCCCGTCGATGACCGTGCGGATGTTGGCCGCGACGCTCCTCAGCTCGGGGTATAGCTCGCTCATCGCCTCCAGCGCGACGGAGGTGAGCTCGGGCATGAAGCGCTCGCCCGTCGCCGGGGTCGCCCCGGCCCCGCCGCGGTGACCGCCCGCCAGCACGCGCAAGTTCCTGATGCTGCGCCGGACGATGCGGCGCAGCACGTAGCCGCGGCCTTCGTTGCCCGGCAGGACGCCGTCCCCGATCAGCATCACCGCGCTGCGCACGTGGTCCGCGATGACCCGCAGGGCCACGTCGGCGCGGTGGTCACGGCCGTAGCTCTGCTCGGTGAGCTCGGCCGCCCGGTCGAGGATCTTCCAGGTGGTGTCGATCTCGTAGAGGTTGTCGACGCCCTGCAAGATGGACGCCATCCGTTCGAGCCCCATGCCGGTGTCGACGTTCTTCGACGGCAGCAGGCCCTCGATGTCGAAGTCGTCCTTGGCCCGGACCTTGCTCAGCTGGTCCTGCATGAAGACCAGGTTCCAGACCTCGAGGAAGCGGTCCTCGTCGGCGGCCGGACCGCCGTCGCGTCCGTACTCGGGGCCGCGGTCGTAGTAGATCTCCGAGCACGGGCCGCCGGGTCCGGGCACGCCCATGTGCCAGTAGTTGTCGGCCAGGCCGCGGTGCTGGATCCGTTCGGCCGGCAGGCCGATCTCGTTCTGCCAGATCGCGTACGCCTCGTCGTCCCCGTGCAGGACGGTGGCCCACAGCTTGCTCTCCGGGAAGCCGAACCCGCCGTCCGCCTCGGACTTGGTCAGCAGCTCCCAGGCGTACCTGATCGCGCCTTCCTTGAAGTAGTCGCCGAACGACCAGTTGCCTAGCATCTGGAAGAACGTGGCGTGCCTGGTGGTCTTGCCCACCTCTTCGATGTCCAGCGTGCGGACGCATTTCTGCACGTCCGCGGCCCGCTTGTACGGCGGCGTCCGCTGGCCGAGCAGGTACGGCTTGAACGGCTGCATGCCCGCGATGACGAAGAGCACCGTGGGGTCGTCAGCTACCAGGGAGGCCGAAGGCACGATGGTGTGCCCTTGCTGCTCGAAGTACGCAAGGAAGCGGCGGGCGATCTCTGCCGACTCCATCAGTGGCCATCCTCAGGTTGTGCGTCGTGGTGTGTGGTTTGGTTTGTTGAGAGGGTAGAGCCTGGGGGCGCCGGATGCCGAGCCGTATAGAGCTCCATGCCCTCGCGTACGTCGCGGGTGAACCGGTAGGTCTCCCTGGCCAGCACGACCGCACCGCGGCGCGCTCGCTGGCTGGCCATCCGGGTACCCGCCCGGGTGTCCGCGAGCTTCAGCGTCCCCCCGGGGGTAAGGCTGGCAGACACGCGCCGCCCGACGGCGGCGACACGCCGGTAACCCCAGATGCCGGTCACCGCCCCGGTGGTGAGCCAGAAGCCCCGGCGGATCATCGTTTGGCCTCGCTCCTCGCTAGCTCGCCGCGTTCCATAACCCGGCCGGGGAGCGTGCGCCTCGATGCCCGGCGCAGGCTCACGGCATGCCGCACCCCGTACGCGAGCGCACCGGCGCGGCCGACCGGGCCGCCCGCGATGGCGCGGCCGAGCCCGGTCAGCGCCGTGACCTGGCCGGCGAGTTCGCTCATCCCGGCGCCGAGTTCGTCCATGCTGGCCGTGACGGATTCGGTCTGGTCAAGCTGGCGCCCAGCCCGGTCCACCGCCTGCTGCGCTCCGTCCACCGCCGCCTGTGCCCGGGTGAGCAGCACGTCCCCGCGCTCGCGCACGTCGGCGACCAGCTTGCTGCTCTCGGACAGCAGCCGCCCCATCCGGATTAGCACGAACACGCCGACGCAGACCAGCAGCGCCCAGAACACGGCGGCGATCAGCGCGGCGAGTTCGGCCGCGTTCATGCTCATGCCGGATCTGTCCGTGTCATGGCTGCTCCTTTCCGGTCTGGCCTGCCTTATCGGCCTGACCGGCCTGGTCGAGGATGGCCCGGATGCGCTCGGCACGTTCGGCGACGCGAGCTTCCAGACCGTGCCGCGACGGCTGGTAGTACCTGCGGTCCGCCACCGGATCGGGAGCGTAACGCTGCGGGACAATGCCGCCGTCGAAGTCGTGCGGGTACAGGTAGCCCTCGCCGTGGCCGACCTTGCCCGCCCCAGGATAGTGCGCGTCGCGCAGGTGTGCGGGCACCGCGCCAATTAGGCCGTTTCGCACATCAGCCTCGGCGGCGCCGATGGCCGTGATCACCGCGTTGGACTTGGGTGCCATCGAGATGTGAATGACCGCCTGGGCCAGGTTGATCCTCGCCTCGGGCAGCCCGATGAACTCGACCGCCTGGGCCGCGGCCACGGCGGTCTGCAGCGCGGTCGGGTCGGCCATCCCGACGTCCTCGCTGGCGTGCACGATGAGCCGCCTGGCGATGAACCGCGGGTCCTCCCCAGCCGCGATCATCCTGGCCAGGTAGTGCAGCGCGGCGTCCACGTCGCTGCCCCGCATGGACTTGATGAACGCGCTGATCACGTCGTAGTGCTGGTCACCGTCCCGGTCGTAGCGAACCGCGGCCCGGTCCACCGCGCGCTCCAGCGTGGCGGTATCGATGCAGCCGCCTTCGGGCAGGCCCAGCGCGGCGGCCTCGAGGTAGGTCAGCGCGCGCCGCGCGTCGCCGCCGGCCAGCCTGATGAGATGCTCGGCGGCCTCCTCGTCAATGGAGACCGCGCCGCCGAGCCCGCGCGGCCCGGGCTCGGCCAGCGCGCGGCGGATCACCTCCCGCACGTCGTCGTCGGACAGCGGCTGCAGGGTGAGCAGCAGCGACCTGGACAGCAGCGGGGACACTACGGAGAAGAAGGGGTTCTCGGTGGTCGCGCCGATGAACGACACCCAGCGGTTCTCCACCGCGGGCAGCAGGGCGTCCTGCTGGGTCTTGGAGAACCGGTGCACCTCGTCGATGAACAGCACCGTCTG
>Ga0210397_10000824_pt1 | contig 20293 bp, 16 predicted proteins | sample IncBWH2OmetaG_FD_160126 | JGI IMG/M metagenome (GOLD analysis project Ga0210397, IMG submission 160126) | Forest soil microbial communities from Barre Woods Harvard Forest LTER site, Petersham, Massachusetts, United States - Inc-BW-H-2-O ...
GTTCCTGTTGTGCGTGCCCGAGATCCAGCGGTTGGTCACGCCGAACCGGAAGCTGGCCGCCTCGGGGTGCGCCTTGACGGCACCGAGCGTGGCGAACAGCTTGGCCACATCGACGCCGTTGCGCTGGGACTGGGCTGCGGCAGTAGTCATAGTTTGCTCCTCCTGAGCATCACCGAATGGACTTGTCCAGCCTCGGCGGGACAGGCCTGCGGCAGCATCGGTCAAGTGCCCGAATCGGACGCGGCCGGAGCCTTAATTTCCGGACACGGGCGATACTTAGGTCCGGGGGGGTGATGCGTAGTGAGGGCTCGAGGGGTTATCCAGTCGCCGGTCCTGGTCGGCCGGGACTCCTTCCTCGCCCTTATCGAGGACCGGCTGGCCGGCGCCGCGGCGGGGGAAGGCGGGCTGCTGTTCGTCGCGGGCGAGGCGGGCATCGGCAAGACGCGCCTGCTCAGCGCGGTCGCCCAGCGGGCCGACGCCGACGGCTTCGCGGTCGTCAGGGCGGCGGCGTTCCCGGACGACGTGCAGTCGCTGGCCGGCCTGCTGCTGGACCTAGCCGGCAACCTGCTGCCCTCCCGCGAACCCGCGCTGTCCGAGCTGGCGCGGAGCCTGACCTCGCGGGTGCGGGCGATCTCCGATGCCGCCGGGGACGCACACCACCGGCGACGCGTACTGGTGCAGGACCTGGCTGACCTGCTGGTGACCGCCGACCCCGGCGGCCCGGTCCTGATCATTCTCGAAGACCTGCACTGGGCCGACGAGCTCAGCCTGGACGTACTCGGCCATCTGGCCGGCCGGCTCGCGACCAGGCCGCTGCTGGTCACGGGCGCCTACCGCAGCGATGAGCTGTATCCCCGGCTGCCCATGCGCGACCTGCGGGCCCGGCTGCTGGCCCAGCGGCTGACCGAGGAGGTCCGGCTGCCGCGGCTGGGGCTGGCGCAGACCGCGGCGATGACCAGCGCGCTGCTCGACCGGCCGGCTCCGGCCCAGATGGTGCAGGCGATCCACGAGCGCAGCGACGGGATCCCGCTGCACATCGAGGAACTCCTCGCCGCCATCGACGAGGACACCGGGACCCCGCAGTCCGGCGCGGCGATCCAGGCCGCCACCGTGCCCGACACGCTGGGCGACGCAGTGCTGAGCCGCGTCCGGCACCTGGCCGCGAACACCTGCGACGTGGCCTCGGCGGCCGCCGTGATCGGGCGCTCCTTCGACTTCGACCTGCTGACCGTGGTCACCGGCAACGGCCCGGACGAGGTGGCCGGCGCCCTGCGCGAGCTGCAGGACGCCTACCTCGTCCTCCCCGGCGCCGACGAGGTCACATTCGATTTCCGGCACGCGCTGATCCGCGACACCCTCTACGCCGACACGGACCTGCCCGCCCGGCGCCGCCTGCACGAAAGGGTGGCGCGAGCCGCCGTGGACCGCGGGTACCGGGGCGCGTTCATCTCGGCGCACTTCGAGCAGGCCCAGTGCGGCGGACTCGCCCACGAGTACGCGGTCGCAGCGGCGGGTGAGGCCGCGTCGGTCTCCGCCCACGGCGAGGCCCTCGAGCTGTACCGGCGGGCGGTGCGCAACCTGCCCGCCGAGCTGCCCGCGGCCGACCGGGCCGTGCTGTTCGCCGCGCTCGGCGACGAGGCCGCGGCCACCGACGACAACGCGGCCGCCGCGCAGGCCTACCGGACGGCGCACGAACTGACGGCCAGCGCCGGTGACGCGCGCGCCGCGGCGGCACTGGTACCGCGCATGGTCGCGGTCGCGCACCTGCTCGGCGAGAACCTGCCCGTCCGGGCCGGCCTGCTGCAGGCCGCCCTGGACAGCCTGGACGGCGTGGCCGGCGCGGATCGCGAGCGCGCCCGGCTAGGCTCCGCCATGGCCGCCGCCTACCTGGTGGATGACCGCCTCGACGAAGCCATCGCGTACGCGGAGCCCAGCCGGGCCGAGAGTCAGCGGCTCGGTGATGAGGAGGCCGCTCTCAACACCTCCGCGACGCTTGGATCGGTGCTGGTCTTCGCCGGCCGGATGGAGGAAGGCTGGCGGCTGCTCGAAGACGCGATCGTCCGGGCGACCGGCGCCCAGCAGGAGGCGGAGGCGGCACGCGGATACCGGATGATCGGGTCGTCCGCGTCGGCGCTGGTGGAGTACGACCTGGCCGAGCACTGGCTCACCGAGGGCATCGGCTACGCCGAGAAGGTCGAGCTGTGGAATCACCGGCACTACATGGCATCGCACCTCGCGCACGTGCAGTGGGCCACCGGCCAGTGGCAGGCGGCCGCCCGGACCGCGCAGCAGGCCCTGGCCGACGGGCGCGGCGGCATCACCACCCAGATCACCGCGCAGTTCGTGCTGGGCTACCTGGCCATGGGACGCGGCGACTGGGCCGTGGCCACCGCCCTGCTGGAGGAGGCATTCGGTCACGGCGACCGGATGGCCGAAGTGCAGCGGCTCTCACCGCCGCTCTGGGGGCTGGCAGAGGCGGCCAGGTGCCAGGGTGATCACGACACCGCGCTCAGCCACTGCGAGCGTGGCTACCAGGCTTCGGCCGACATCACCGACGCCAGCTACCTCTACCCCTATCTGCTCACCGGCGTCCGGGCCCACCTGGCCCGTGGCGACGCCGATGCCGCGCAGGCCTGGTCGGACCGGGTCGGCGCGGTGCTCACCGTCCGCGCCATCCCGGGCACCCGGCCCGCGATCGGCCACGCCAGGGGATTGCTCCTGCTGGCCCGAGGCGAGGTGCCCGCGGCGTATCAGGAGCTGCAGACGGCCAGCGAGTCGTGGCAGGTCCTGCGCCGGTTCTGGGAGGGCACGTGGGCTCGTCTCGACCTCGCCGAGGCCGCCGCCCGGGCGCGCCGCCGCGGCGAGGCGGCCGTACTCGCCACCGAGGTCCGCACCATCGCGGCCGCGTCCGGCGCCGCCGTTCTCGTCGCGGCCGCCGATCGGCTCACCGAGTCATTTGACCCGGCCAAGTCGGCCGAACCGTGGTATCCGCTGAGCGAGCGCGAGTTCGAGGTCGCCCGGCTCGTCGCGGCAGGCCTCACCAACCGGCAGATCGGCGAGCAACTCGTGCTCGCGCCCAAGACGATCTCGGCCCACGTCACGCACATCCTGACCAAGCTCGGCGCCGCGCGCCGTGCGGAGATCGGCGCGTGGTGCGCGACCGTGCGGCAGGACACTCCGCAGTGAAACGCTAGACTCAGCTCGCCTCTCGGCGCGGCTCCGATCCGCTGGGCGCCACTGCCTCAGCGTCCGCCTTGAGCTCCCGCAGCGACGACTGCAGCAAGCCTTGCAGGAATTCCAGGGCCGCCCGGGTGGGGCCCTCGGGGTCCAGCGAGTAGTAGCGATGCCGGCCCGACCGCCGCTCGATTACCACTCCGGAGGTCCGCAGGACGCGCAGGTGACTCGACACGGTGGTCCGGCCAACCCGATCGACGCTGTCCGCGATCTCCCCGGCGCTGCACTCGCCCCGGTCCGCGATGACCTGCAGGATGCTGCGTCGTACCTCGTCAGCCAGAGCGTCAAAGGCTAGATGCGTGCTCATGTCTCGCCAATCATGTCGTCGTGTGGTGACATAATAACGATTTTTCGCAATCCGCTCGATTTATCATGTGGATAGCTAATGACATGTTGAGTTTTGCGGCGTACATTTGTACGGTGTCGTTGTCCTGGCGAGGAGGCATGCTCATGGCGAGTATCTCGGTACCTGGCAGCACCCCGCGGGTAGGGGTATCGCCCGATGCCCTGTCCAGGGGCCGGGTGGCCCTGATCCTGTCCATCACCGTGTTCCTGGCCCTGGCCGTGTACTACCTCGTCGGCGTGGACCAGGGCATGACCTCGCTGTTCGGCCACAACATGATGATCCACGAGTTCGTGCACGACTCGCGGCACTTCCTCGGCTTCCCCTGCCACTGACCGGCCGGGCCACCGCTCATGGAGATCCGCGTCATCCTGCGCGGCGCGCTGTCCGGATTCGTGGCCGGCGTGCTCGGGTTCATCTTCGCCCGCATCTTCGCCGAGCCGGTCATCGACAAGGCCATTGACTACGAGTCCGGCCGGGACGCCGTCCTGGCCGCGCTGAACCACGCGGCCGGGCGGCCGGTCGCCCCGGACGGCCCCGAGATCTTCTCCCGGTCGGTCCAGTCGACCATCGGGATCGCCACCGGGATCATCGCGTTCTCCACCGCGATGGGGGCGCTGGTCGCTGTCGCGTACCTCGTGCTGCACGGCCGGTTCCAGGTGCGGCCGCGGAACCTGGCCTGGATGATCGCCGGGTTCGGCTTTCTCGGCGTGTACCTGCTGCCGTTCGTGAAGTACCCGGCCAACCCGCCCGCGATCGGGCACTCGTTCACCATCCACACCCGCGGTACGCTCTACCTGGCCATGGTGGCCGGCTCGCTGATCCTGCTCGGCCTGGCCGTCTGGCTCGCCCGCACGCTGGCCCCGCGGGTCGGCATGACCGGCGCGGTCGTGCTGGCCGCGGTGGGGTTCCTGGTGGCCTACGGCGTGCTGATCGGCGTGCTGCCCTCGCTGGGGAACCTGGCCGCCAACGTCGCGCACACCGACCAGTTCGGCTACGCCAGGACGGCGACCGAGACGCCGCAGCCGATCACCAACATCTTGTCCACCCCGCTGCACGTCAACGGCAAGACCATCGCCCCGGGCCAGATCCTCTACCCCGGCTTCGACGCCGACGTGCTGTGGAAGTTCCGCTGGTACTCGCTCATCAACCAGCTGCTCATCTGGACGGTCAGCGGGCTGGTCTTCGGCGCCCTGCTCGAGCGGTACCTCACCCCGCCGCAGCCCAGGGCCAAGACCGAACCAGCCGAACGCGAACCGGCCCTGCCGTGACGTAGGGACAGACGGGAGCGGGGAAGATATGTCTATACATCGATACTCGTTGACATGTTCTCAGCTGTCCTTTTAGGGTTGTGAGCAGGAACTTCATATCGCCTGGGGAGATGCCCATGCCCGTCGATCCTCCTGGCTCTGCAGCGCTCGACCAAGTAGCCCGGCACTATGACCTGGGCCTCGGGCCGGCTGACGTCGCATCGTTCGAGCCCTTCGTGGATGGTCTGCTGGGGTCCTGGGACGCGGTCGAGCGGCTTTACGCCGAGAACGCGCCGCAGGCTCCGGACCGTCCCTGGAAGCGGCCGCCCCCAGCGGACAACCCGCTCGGCGCCTGGTACGTGACCACATCGATTACCGAGCGTTCGGACGGCCCGCTGGCCGGGCGTTCGGTCGCCGTCAAGGACAACACGGCCGTCGCCGGGGTGCCCATGATGAACGGGTCGTCGACCTTGGAGGGCTTCCAGCCCGCCCGCGACGCCACCGTCGTGAGCAGGCTGCTGGCCGCGGGGGCCACCATCGCCGGCAAGGCGGTGTGCGAGGACCTGTGTTTCTCCGGCGGCTCGCACACCTCACGGAGCGGGCCGGTGCGCAACCCGTGGGATACCACGCGGTCGGCGGGCGGATCGTCCAGCGGCAGTGCCGCCCTGCTGGCCGCCGGGGTGGTCGACATCGCCACCGGCGGTGACCAGGGCGGATCGGTCCGCATCCCCGCCGCTTACTGCGGCGTGGTCGGGCACAAGCCGACCCATGGGCTGGTGCCGTACACCGGGGCTTTCCCGATCGAACAGACCATTGATCACCTGGGGCCGATGGCCCGCACGGTTGCCGACGTAGCTCTGGCGCTGGGCGTGATAGCCGGGCCGGACGGGCTCGACCCGCGCCAGCCGGCCGCCCTCGAGGTCCCGGATTACACCGCCGAGCTGGACCGGGGGGCCAGCGGCCTGCGGGTGGGGGTGGTCACCGAGGGGTTCGGCCGGGAGAACTCCGAGCCGGCCGTCGACGCCGCCGTCCGGGCCGCGGTCGAGACGCTGGCCAGCGCCGGGATGAGCGCGGACGAGGTGTCGATCCCGTGGCACCTGCACGGCAGCCGGATCTGGGACGTCATCGCCACCGAGGGCGCGACGACGCAGATGGTCGACGGCAACGGGTACGGGATGAACTGGCAGGGACGCTACGACCCGGACCTGATCGACTTCTACGGCGCCAAGTGGCGCAGCGATCCCGCCGTGTTCTCCGAGACCGTCAAGCTGGTCCTGCTGGCCGGGCGGTACGCGATCGACCGCTACCACGGCCGGTATTACGCGATGGCCCGCGAACTCGCGCCGCGGCTGCGTGCGGCCTACGACGAGGCGCTGGGCCGGTTCGACGTGCTGGTCATGCCGACGCTGCCGGTCCGGGCGACGGTCCTGCCCGGGCCGGACGCGCCGCGGGAGGAGATCCTGGCCCGGGGACTGGAGATGATCGGGAACACCGCGCCGCTGGATGTCACCGGGCACCCGGCCTGCTCCGTTCCGGCCGGGCTGGCCGACGGGCTGCCGGTCGGGATGATGATCATCGGAAAGCACTTCGGCGACGCCACCGTGCTGCGCGTGGCGCACGCCTTCGAGCAGGCCGTCGGGGGTTTCCCGGCACCGCGGACCTAGACGGTAAGGAGCAGCGCGTGAACGGAGTTCACGACCTAGGCGGGACCGACGGCCTCGGCCGCGTCGAGGTCCCGGACAGCGAACCCGTCTTCCGGGCCGAATGGGAGAAGGCGGCCTTCGCCATGTTCTCCATGTGCTTCCGGGCTGGATACTTCGGCGTGGACGAGTTCCGCTACGGCATCGAGCAGATGCATCCGGCGGTGTACCTGCTCTCCCCCTATTACGAGCACTGGCTGCATACGGTGGAGCACTACGGGCAGGCCAAGGGGCTGCTGAGCCCGGAGGACCTGGAAGAGCTTGACCGCCGGACGCAGTACTACCTCGAGCACCCCGACGAACCGCTGCCGCAGCGGGACGACTCCGAGCTGGTGGCGTTCGTCGAGGCCGTGGTCCCGGCCGGCGCGCCCGCGGGCCGGGAGTCCGACAAGGCGCCGCAGTTCAAGGTCGGCGACACCGTGACCGTGCGCGCCGACAGCCCGATCGGGCACACCCGCCGCGCCCGCTACATCCGCGGCCGCACCGGCGAGATCGTACTCGCGCACGGCACCTTCATCTACCCGGACAGCGCGGGCAACGGCGGCGGCGACGCGCCCGAGCACGTCTACACGGTGAAGTTCAGCAACGCCGAACTGTGGGGTCCCGAGACCGCCGAACCGAACGGCGTCGTCTACTTCGACGTCTGGGAGCCGTACATCGTCCCCGCTCACACGACCGGAGCAGCAGCATGAGCGAGCAGGTCCGCAGCCAGGAAGAGATCGCCGCGCGGGTCAAGGCGCTGGAGTCGATCCTGATCGAGAAGGGGGTCATGACGACCGCGGCCGTCGACCGGCTGGTGGAGATCTACGAGAACGAGGTCGGCCCTCAGCTGGGCGCGAAGGTGGTCGCCCGGGCGTGGACGGACCCCGCGTTCAAGCAGCGGCTGCTGGCTGACGCCACGGAGGCCTGCAAGGAGTTCGGCATCAGCGGCCTCCAGGGCGAAGATATGGTCGTCGTGGAGAACACGGCCGACGTGCACAACGTCATCGTCTGCACCCTGTGCTCGTGCTACCCGTGGCCGGTGCTCGGCCTGCCGCCGAACTGGTACAAGGAGCCCGCCTACCGCGCGCAGATCGTCAAGGCGCCGCGCAAGGTGCTGCGCGAGGACTTCGGCTACGACGTGCCCGACTCGGTGGAGGTGCGAGTCTGGGACTCCAGCTCGGAAATGCGCTACTGGGTACTGCCCACCCCGCCGGAGGGAACGGAAGGGCTCAGCGAGGACGAGCTGGCTCACCTGGTGACCCGGGACTCGATGATAGGCGTCGGCCCGGCCGCCTCCCCGGTGTCATGAGCACCGGGCTCCGCCCGGACGCGACCGAGCTCGGCGACGCGCGGCGGCGAGTCGAGGCGCTGGTCGCGGGGCTGCCCGGGGGACGGCCGGGTGAGCAGGCCTTCAACGAGCCGTGGGAGATCCGCGCGTTCGCGATGGCCGTGGCCGCGTACAGCAACGGACAGTACGAGTGGTCGGAGTTCCAGCTCTCGCTGATCGAGTCGATCCGGCAGTGGGAACAGGGCGGCCGGGACCCGGACGCCGCGCCGTGGAGCTACTACGAGCACTGGCTGACCGCGCTCGAGACCGTGCTGGCGGGCAGCGGGCTGCTGTCGGAGTCAATGCTGGACGAGCGGACCAAACAAGTGCTCGCGACCCCGCGCGACGCCAGCCACCAGCACGCCCACCGTGAGCCCGTCGCAGTCGACCTCCCGCTACGCTGACCCATCCGCTGCCTACAGCAGGAACGGGATGAGCATCTTCGTCCTGCTCTGGTACTCCGGGTACGCCTGGGGAAAGGTGGCCGTGAGGTTCCGCTCCTCGACGGTCCCGCAGTAATAGAAGTACGCGACCAGCACCGCGACGACGATCAGGCCGAGCAGGTTGTCGACCAGCGCGGTCCCCAGCATCGCGGTCAGGAGCCCGGTGTAGATCGGGTGGCGGACGAACCGGTAGGGGCCCGAGGTGACCAGCTCCGGTTCGGCCCGCTGGGTCATCGGCATCCCCCAGTTGCGGCCCAGGTGCAGGCGGGCCCAGACCGCCAGCGCGATCCCGCACGCGAACAGCAGCGCCCCGATCGCCGCGAGGATCACGCTGTGCACGGCCAGGCTGCCGCCGCGCAGGACGCCGGCGATCACGAAGACCCCGATTACGCTGACGCCGGTCAGCCGGGTCCGCCACCCGTTGCTGACGCTCTGCTTGCTGGTGGAGGCGGACACCAGCCAGTAGATCCAGAAGATGATCCAGGCATAACCGATGGCGAGCGTGAGCGAGTGCATACGACTTCTCCGGCTTCTCCGCCCGCGGCGGCCGGGCGGACATCGATCACCGTATGCGCGGTGCCGATCGCTGTCATCGGCCCCCGGGTTGATCCGGGGTTGATCAAGGCTCTCCACCCACCCTGCTGGCCGCGCTAGCGTGGCCGGCCGGCCGCCGCTAGCAGCCGCAGGTCCCGGGCGCGCCGTACGGCCGAGGAGCGGTCACGGACACCGAGCTTGGCGTAGATGCTGCGGATGTGCGCGTTGACGGTGTTCGGCGAGACGGACAGCTCGCCGGCGATCTCGGGCCGGGACAAGTTGGTCGGCAGGTACCGCAGCACCCGCAGCTCGCCCGGGCTGAGCTCCTCCGCCGGCGGCAACGAGGACGGCGGTTTGGCCGGCGGGGCTGAGCCATGCAGGACGTCGAGGATGTCGGCGAGCAGCGCGGCGTGCGCGGTCTGGTGCCGGGGCAGCGCCTCGAGCAGCCCGGCTGAGCCGGTCATCGCGAAGGGCAGGATCAGCCGGTCGGACTCCGCGAGGGCCAGGGCACGTTCGGCCGCCTGGTTCGCCGCGCGCTGGTCACCGAGCTCGCGGTGGGCGAGCCCGGCGAGCAGGTGCGTTTCGACGACCGTGGTGTAACCGAGCACCGGTGCCGTGCCATCGAGAACATCGCGCAACGCGCCCAGGGCTCCGGCCGGATCGTTTTCGGCGAGGCAGATCACCGCGCGGGCGTTACGGATCTCACCGGAGCCGGCCCGCTCGTCGTCAAGCGCCGCGAGGGCGACGCGGGCTTCGCCGGTCATCCCGAGGCGGGCTTGCGTGGCGAGCAGCCAGCCGGTCATCTGGCTCGAGAGCGCCTGTGATCCCTCCAGCTGTGATCCCAGGTCTTCGGCCGCGCTGAACTCCTGCAGCGCCTCGCGGTGGCGGCCGCGGGCGGCGTGCAGTATCCCGGCCGTCTGGCGCAGCAGCAGCCTGATGTCCGGCCCGGTATCTGTTCGCAGCGCCCGTTCGGTGCGCCGGAGCCACCGCTCGCACTCGTCAAACTCACCCAGCCACACCAGCGTGCCGGCCAGCGTCATCAGCGCGGGCGCGATCACCGGTTCCGTACCCCAGCTGTACCGTTCGGCGAGCGCGATCGCCTCGCGGCAGCGCCGCTGGGTCGTGCCGAACGCATCCATCTCCGGCCGGTCAGCGCTATGGAAGATATACGCGAAACCGAGCTGCGCGAGGCAGCCGACTTCGAGGTAGGGGCGGCCGATCTTCCGGGCCAGGACGGCGCCGTCTCGCAGGTGGCGTTCGGCGTCCGGCAGCCCCAGCGTCCAGGCCTCGGCGGTCCCCAGGTTCATCAGCGCCACCGCGCGCAGGTCGTTGCCGAGCGCGATGTCCTCGTCCGACGGCCCGGTTACCGGCGAGGCCAGGAACCGGACCTGCTCGATGACGCCGGCCAGGTGACCGCGCCGCCGGGCCAGCGCCAGCCGCAGCGACGCGACCGCCACCTGGAGACGCCGCCGGCGTTCCGGCGGCGTCGTAGCGGTGTACGCCTCGGCGACCGCCAGGTGCGCGGCGGCGTCGTCCAGGCGCCCCTGGGCCAGGTCACCCGCCGCGCGGACCAGGGCCAGCCCGGGGTGGTCTTCACCCGGCGGGAAGGCCCGCGCCAGTGCCTGCATGGTCTGCGCCTGCCCGTCCAGCGTCAGGCTGAACGAATGATCGGCCAGCAGCCGGGCCGCCTCCGCCCAGTCGCCCGCCGCCTGCATGTGCCCGACGGCCTTGGCCACCTGGCCCTGCTGGATCAACCATCCGGCGGTACGCCGGTGCAGCACCGGCACCTCCGAGGGCAGCGTCCGGCGCAGCTCCAGCCGCAGGAAATCCGCCAGCAGGTGGTGATAGCGGAACCAGGCGCGCTCCGGGTCCAGCGATTCGACGAACGCGTTCGCGTCCTCCAGGTCCAGCAGGATCCGTTCCGAACCCGGCCGGCCGGTCAGCAGGTCCGCCAGTTCGCCGTTGACCCGGTCCAGCAGCGAGGTGCGCAGGAGCAGATCCTGAACCTCCGGCGGCTGGCGGTCCAGCATCTCGGCGAACAGGTACTCGGCGACCGTCCGGTCGCTGCCGGAGAACTCCGCCACGAACCGCTCCGGGTCGGGGTGACCGGCCAGGGAGATCACCGCGAGCCGCAGGCCCGCGGCCCACCCTTCGGTCCGCTGGTGCAGCAGCGCCGCGCCCGCCGCGGACAGCGCGATGCCCGAGGCGTCCAGCAGCTCCCGTGTTTCGCGCTCGGAAAAGCGCAGGTCGGCCGCTCGGATCTCGGCGAGCTCGCCTGCGAGGCGCAGCTGATGCAGGCCCAGCCGTACATCGTGACGCGTGGCCAGTATCGCGTGCGCGTTAGGGGGAAGGTCCGTCAGCAGCCGGGCGAGCTGGGCGAGGGCCTCCGGTGAGTTCAGCTCGTGCAGGTCATCGATAACCAGCGTGACGCCGGCGCCAGCATCGGCGAGCTCCGACAGCACCCGGCCGGCCATCGCCTGCCCATTGAAGTCAGGTGTCGCCGCCGGCGGTTCGGCGCGGCCGGCCGGGGCCGAGGCGTGACGGACCGCGTCGAGCAGGGCCAGCCAGAACTGCTGGGCGTCGTGCTGGTCGCGTGGCACCGCCAGTATGGCGAGCTGACGCGGCACCCCCGGACGTTCGGCCCAGGCGCGCAGCAGCGACGTCTTCCCGCTGCCGGCCGGAGCCGAGATGACCGTTACCTTCCGCCCCGCCGCACGATCCAGGGCAGCGACAAGATCACCCCGGTCGATCAGCCGGGAAACTGCTGGAGCCACCGTCACTGGCCTGCCTTGATATCTACGCCCGACACCTCTGGCCCCGGTCACGCAGTCCGGGCACCTCCTGTCTCGGTACCAGGCCAGCGCGCGCACTGTCAACGGCGCGAATCACCTGGATCCGGTGATGTCCTCTTACCTGGCTGGCGGCAAGCCTGGGGCCGTCGCGAAAGCTCGCACGGGAACGCAATCGGGCGTTCGGCGTCTACGCGGCGATGGCCGGCGCCGGCAGCGCGGTGGGCCTGCTGCTGGGCGGCATCCTGACCACCTACGTGTCGTGGCGGTGGTGCTTCTTCGTCAACGTCCCGATCGGGATCCTGGTGGCGGTCGCGGCGCCGCGCGTGCTGGCCGAATCGCCCCGCCGGCCGGGCCGGATCGACGTGGCCGGCGCGGTCACGGGCTGCGGCGGCGTCGCGCTGCTGGTCTACGGCCTGTCCAAGGCCGCCCCCGGGCCCGACGGGGTATCGCACTGGGGTGACGCGCAGGTGCTGGTGTCGCTGACCGCGTCCGTGGTGCTTCTCGTATCGTTCGTGCTGATCGAAATGCGCAGCTCGCGCCCGCTGCTCCCGATGCGGGTACTCGCCGACCGCAACAGGTCCGGTGCCTACCTGATCATGCTGTGCGTGGCCACCGGGCTGTTCGGCTTGTTCTTCTTCCTCACCCTGTTCATCCAGAACGTCCTGGGCTACAGCGCGACCCGGTCGGGCATCGCCTACCTGCCGTTCGCCGTCGGGGTCGTGATCGCCTCCGGGCTGGCCTCGCAGTTGGTGCCGCGGTTCGGCCCGCGGCCGCTGATCGTGGCCGGCTCGGCCATGGTCGCGGGCGGGATGTTCTGGTTTTCCAGGCTGACCGAGCACGCCGGCTACGCCAGCCATCTGCTCGGCCCGCAGCTGGTGAGCTCGTTCGGGCTCGGCCTGGTGTTCGTCCCGCTGTCCCTGGTCGCCCTGCACAACGTGGCCGAGCAGGACTCCGGTGTGGCCTCCAGCCTGCTCAACGCCGCCCAGCAGGTCGGCGGCGCGATCGGGCTCGCGCTGCTCGGCACCGTCGCCTGGACGGCCGTCGCGAACAGCGTCAGGACTCAGGTCGCGCACGCGGCGGCGGCGGGCCAGCCGGTGCCGAAGCCGGGCGCTCCCCCGCCTGCGTCCATCTACGATCACGCTCTGACGGCCGGCTTTTCCCGTGCGTTCGTGGTTGCCGCGGGGATCGGGCTGCTCGCCCTGCTCATCGCGATCGCCACTATCCGGGTCAGCCGCGAGGAACTGGCCGGTGCCGCGCCCGAGCCGCAGCCCGCGGCACCGCAGCCCGCCGCATCGCAGCCCGCCGCATCGCAGCCCGCCGAATCGCAGCCCGGGACTGTGCAGCCCGGGACTGTGCAACAGCAGGAGGACCGAGCCGCCCTCGCCGCGGCAGCCCGTCCGGGATCCCGCCCGCCGGCGTGTACTGCTCCATCCGCGACTCGAACCGTGTGACCTGGCCGAGCTCCCCGGAACCGATCACGGCGCGGACAGTGAGGAAATCGGCGTCGTACCGGCGGTTCTGGTAGACCGTCAGCGGCACCCCGGCTCGCTCCGCCTCTGCTAGCGCCTGCCTGGCGGCTGCCGACTCCAGCGCGAATGGCTTGTCGCACACCACTGGCAGCCCGAGTGATACCGCCTCCAGGACAAGCGGCACGTGGGTGTCGGCCGGGGTGGAAATCGCGACGGCGTCAGCCGGCGAGTTCGGCTGTCACCCGGTCGAGCATGCGGCGGTGGATGGCGTCGGCGTCTTCTTCCCAGCCGAACACGCATACCGCGGCGATGCCATCAAAGCTGACGTCGCGCAGCGCGGTGAATGTCTCGTCCCAGTCGATGTCGCCGTTGCCGATCTCGTTGTGCTGGTGCACCCGGGCGTCCACGCCGGGCGGGTTGAGGATGTACCGGTTACCCACGTTGGCCCGGTGGTTGTAGCAGTCAGCCACGTGGACGTGGGCCAGCTTGGCACTGGCGTACCCGATCATGGCACGCATGTCGCCGGCGCCGTCGGACAGGTGGAACGCGTGCGGGATGCAGAAGCAGTAGTTGATCCAGGGCCGGTTCAGCCCGCGGATGATCTGCACCGCGTCGTCGTTGCGCTCGGAGAAGTCGTAGGGGTGGGCCTCGATGTTGAGTTGCAGGCGGTACCGCTCGAAGGCCGGGATGAGCTCCTCCATCGAGTGATAGAAGGCGTGCTCGGATTTGAGCGGCTGGCTGGGGTCACCGGACAGCTCGGTCATGATCACCGGGCCGTCGAGGCCGTCGGCGATCTCCAGCAGCCGTTTCCAGTTGCGGACCTGGGCCTGCCGTTCCTGCTCGTCCGGGGCTGACCAGCCGAAGACCGGTACCAGCGAGGAGATGCGGACCCCGGTCTCCTTCACGGCCTTATTGACCTCGGCGATCATCGCGTTGTCGGCCTTGGGGTAGCGGTGCCAGAAGAACCAGTCCGCCCGCGGCGACAGCTCGAGGTACTCATACCCGAGGTCGGCGGCCTTGCGCAGCTCGTCGGCGACCGACATCGTGGCGTGGTACATCGCGGGATCCAGCGCGATCTTCACCATGGCGTCCTTCTTACACCTTCGCGGCGGCGGCGCGGAGGTCGCCGCGTCCCACCTGGGCTCAGCGACGGACACGGTAGCGGATGTGCGTAGCGTCCGGTGTGTCGATCACCCGGACGATCTCCAGCTCGACGCGCGACGGCAGCACCTCGAACAGCCGCAGGCCGCCACCGAACAGCACTGGGATCTGATGAATTTGCAACTCGTCCAGCACGCCGGCCTCGACCGCGCGCTGCGCGGTATACGCACCATGCACCAGCCTCCCCAGCACCGGACCGTACGACGTGGATGCCGCGTTCATGATGCTGATACAGCATGGGAGCGGCATCCACGCCGTGTGAAGGGGCACGATCGTGCGCTGTCGGGCGTGTCGGGGAGATTTTCGGGGTTCGGCCGAGGCCGAGGATCACGCCGGCCAGGACGGTGAGGGCGGCCAGGAACTGAAGCGGCCTGATGGTGCCAGCGCCGACCAGTGCGACGGCGGCCAGTGAGGCGATGGGGATCAGCCCGTTGAACAGTCCGGTGCGGTCCACCCCGAGGCGCTTCATGGCCGCGTACCAGGCGATGAACACGACGGCGGTGACAGCGACCGCAAGGTAGCACAGCGCGGCGAGCTGGGTCGCGGTGGGGATGCGCAGTATCGGCGGTCCGCCGGCCCACCTGGCCACGGCGGCGGCGGCCAGCAGCAGGATGCCGGCCAGACCGCAGGAGTAGATCGTGACGGCGAGTGCGCCGAGCCTGGGCAGCACCGGTGCGGCCAGCAGGGATGCGCCCGCGGCGCCGCCAAGCGCCCCGACCGACAGCAGCAGGCCCGTTCCGTTCCAGGTCAATCCGGCGGCGCCGCCGAGCTGAGCCGCCGCGGATCCGGCGGTTACCACGGCCGCGGCGAGGAGGACCCGGCGGCTGGGGCGGCTGCCCGCGGCGATCGCGACGGCGATGACGATGACCAGTGGCGCCGCTCCGATGACGACCCCGACACTGGCCGGATCGGACACCTGGGTGGCCTCGATCAGCAGCACGCTGCACCCGGCCAGTCCGATGACGGCCAGCCCGGCCAGCCACGCCCACTCCCGCCCTGCCGGGCGAGGCAGGGGCTTGCGCCGCAGCTGCGCCCAGGCGGCCAGGAGAAGTCCTGCCACCAGATAACGGATTCCCTGGCCACCCAGAACCGGATAGCCGCCCAGCAAGCTGGACGCGGCCACGGACCCGCCGACCAGCAGCATCGACCCGGCGGCCAGCCCGGTGCCGATGCGCTCTTGCCTGTTCAGATGACTCATAATGACCAGCCTCAGGCCGCGGGGTCGTTAGCGGAAGTGGCAGAATACGAGGGACGCCATTAGGAGAACTGTTGATTGACGCGCATCGCCTGGCCGTACTGCGGGAGATCGCTCGCGCGGGCAGCTTCGCCGGCGCGGCCGCGGTGTTGCACCACACGCCGTCGGCGGTATCCCAGCAGATCGCCGCCCTCGAACGAGGCGCGGGCGCCGTGCTCGTGCAGCGCAGCACGCGGGGCGTCACCCTCACCGACGCCGGCCGGGTCCTGCTCGCCACCGCCGACGCGATCCACGCCGAGCTGCGGATAGCTGCCCAGCAACTGCGCGCCTTGCAGGCTGACGGCCCGCAGGCCCTGACCGTGGTCACGTTTCCCAGCGCCGGGGAACCGCTGCTCGCGCCCGCGCTGACCGCGCTGACCGCCGCCGCCGGTCAGCCCGTGGAGGTCACGGTGATCGAGGCCGAGCCAGATGAGGCGCTGGGCTCGATCCGCGACGGCCAGGCCGATCTCGCGCTCGTCTACCACTTCCACACTCCGGCGCCGCCGCGCGCCTGGCCGGCCACCGCCGGACCTGGCACCTACACCGCGCTCGTCGCCGACCACCTCCGGCTGCTGGTTCCCGCAGACCACCCGCTGGCCGGCAGGCCTACCGTCAGCCTGGCCGAGTTCGCCGGCGAACGCTGGATCCACGGGTGGGGCGACACCGGCGGCGTCCTCGATATGCTCGCTGCCGTCAGTGGCTTCCGTCCCCGTGTCGCCTGCCGGTCCAGCGACTACCGCTTCATGAGCGCTCTCGTCGGCGCCGGGGTCGGCATCGGTCTCGTCCCCGGCCTCGCCCTCACCGACCGCCCCGACGTGCGCGATCTCCAGATCACGCCCCAGCCCGCCCGCTACGTCGGCGCCTACCTCCCGAAGCGGCACCAGCCAAACCCGACCGCCGGACGACTGCTCGCCGCACTCCGCACTCACGCCGCCAGCGTGGTGTCTGGGTTCCCAGACATAGAATGAGACTGTGGGAGTAGTCCCGGCGGCCGCACAGGTGCTGGCCGTATTGCAATACCTCGGCACGCAAGCCCAGCCCACGGCCGCAGCGGCCATCAGCCGTGATCTCGACCTCCCGAGATCCACGACCTACCACCTGCTCGACACGCTGGTCCAGGCCGGATTCGTCGTCCACGTGGCCGAGGAGCGGCGTTACGCCCTCGGCGTCGCCGTGTACGAACTGGCTTCCGGCTACAGCCGGCAGACCTCGCTGCAGCGGCTGGCGCGGATGCCGCTGGCCGTCCTGGTGGACAGCGTGGGCCAGAACGCGCACCTGGCGATCATGCACGGACGTGACGTCATCTACGTCATCGAGGAGCGCGCGATCGGCCGCCCTCCCCTGATCACGGACGTCGGCGTGCGGCTGCCGGCCCAGCTGACGGCCAGCGGCCGGGCGATGCTGGCCCAGATGCCCCCGGCCCAGGTGCGCGCGCTCTATTCAGAACCGGACTCGTTCGTACTGCGCAATGACCTGGGGCCGAGATCCTACACCGCGCTCAGGCACCTGCTGGTTGATACGCGCCGCCAGGGATTTGCGTCCGAGGACGGAGAGGTGACACCGGAGTTCGCTTCGGTCGCGGTGGCCGTCAGCGACCGCACCGGCTACCCGGTCGCGGCCGTCGCCGTGACGTTCCCGAGCGCGGAGGCTGACGGAGCAGAACGCGAGCGTCTCGCCGCGCGAGTGGCGAAAACCGCCGCCGAACTCAGCCGCCGGCTGGGGAGTCCGCGCTGAATCTGTAATCCCAGACACTGTCGGCTGCGGAGGAGGTCACAAACGGCGGCCCGCACCTCATTATGGAGTTATGAACGAGATCGCAATCGGCGTCGAGGCGCTGACCGAACAGCAGGTGCTCGCCGTCGCGCGTCATGACGCGCGGGTGCGGCTGAACGACGAGGCACGCAAGGCCATCAGCGCGAGCCGGGATGTCGTCGAGGAGCTGGCCGGCGATCCTGAGCCGCACTACGGCATCTCCACCGGGTTCGGTGCCCTGGCCACCAAGCAGATCGCACCGGACGACCGGGTGGCCCTGCAGCGCAGCCTGATCCGCTCGCACGCGGCGGGGTCCGGCCCCGAGGTCGAGCGCGAGGTCGTCCGCGCGCTGATGCTGCTGCGCCTGTCGACGCTGGCCACCGGCCGCACCGGCATTCGCCTGGAGACCGCTGAGACCTACGCGGCGATGCTCAACGCCGGCATCACGCCGGTCGTGTACGAGTTCGGGTCGCTGGGCTGCTCGGGCGACCTCGCTCCGCTGGCGCACTGCGCGCTCGCCGCGATGGGCGAGGGCACGGTGCGGGTCGGCAGGGGGCGCGTCGGCGGCGAAGCGCTGCCAGCAGCCGATGCGCTGGCCGCGGCCGGCATCACGCCGGTCGTGCTGCGCGAGAAGGAGGGCCTGGCCCTCACCAACGGCGTCGACGGCATGCTCGGCATGCTGACGCTCGCCACCGGTGACCTCGCGCTGCTGTTCCGGACGGCCGATCTCGCCGCCGCCATGAGCGTCGAGGCCCAGCTCGGGACCGATGCGGTCTTCGCCGCGGACCTGCAGGCGCTGCGCCCGCACCCCGGCCAGGCCGACAGCGCCGCCAACCTGCGGGCGCTGCTCGCCGACTCCGCCATCATGGCCAGCCACCGCACCGGGGACTGCACCCGCATACAGGACGCCTACTCGCTGCGCTGCTCGCCGCAGGTGCACGGGGCCGGCCGCGACACGCTCGCGCACGCCCGCCTGGTGCGCGACCGCGAGCTCGCCAGCGCCGTCGACAACCCCGTCGTCACGCTGGACGGCCGGGTCGAGAGCAACGGCAACTTCCACGGTGCGCCGGTCGGCTACGTGCTCGACTTCCTCGCCATCGCCGCGGCCGACCTCGCCTCGATCGCCGAACGGCGCACCGACCGGTTCCTGGACAAGGCCCGCAACCACGGCCTGCCGCCCTTCCTGGCCGACGACCCCGGGGTCGACTCCGGCTACATGATCGCCCAGTACACCCAGGCGGCCCTGGTCTCGGAGCTGAAGCGGCTGGCCGTGCCGGCCTCGGTCGACTCGATCCCGTCCAGCGCGATGCAGGAGGACCACGTCTCGATGGGCTGGTCGGCTGCCCGCAAGCTGCGCCGTGCCGTCGACGCGCTGACCCAGGTACTGGCGATCGAGATCCTCACGGCCGCTCGGGCACTCGACCTGCGCTCGCCGCTCACCCCCGCCCCGGCGACGGCCGCCGCCCGCGACGCCCTGCGTGAGCAGGTCGCCGGCCCCGGCCCGGACCGCTACCTAGCCCCCGACATCGCAGCCACCGTGGAGCTCGTCCGGTCCGGGCGTCTCGTCGCGGCCGCCGAGGCCGTCTCCGGCCCGCTGCGCTGACCCGTACACCCCAAAGGAGACCCGCCATGGAAGGCGCCCGCCCCGTCCGCGCTCCGCGCGGCACCACGCTCACCGCACGCTCCTGGCAGACCGAGGCCCCGATGCGGATGCTCATGAACAACCTCGATCCCGAGGTGGCCGAACGTCCGGATGACCTCGTCGTCTACGGCGGCACCGGCCGCGCCGCCCGCAACTGGGCCAGCTACGACGCGATCGTCCGCACGCTGACCGACCTGCGCGAGGACGAGACGATGCTCGTGCAGTCCGGCAAGCCGGTCGGCGTGATGCGCACCCACGAGTGGGCGCCGCGCGTGCTGATCGCCAACTCCAACCTCGTCGGCGACTGGGCCACCTGGCCGGAGTTCCGCCGCCTGGAGCAGCTCGGCCTGATGATGTACGGCCAGATGACGGCCGGCTCGTGGATCTACATCGGCACCCAGGGCATCCTGCAGGGCACCTACGAGACGTTCGCGGCCGTGGCCGAGAAGCGCTTCGGCGGGACCCTGGCCGGCACCCTCACCGTCACCGGCGGCTGCGGCGGCATGGGCGGCGCGCAGCCGCTCGCGGTGACGCTGAACGACGGCGTCTGCCTGGTGGTCGACGTCGACCCCGCGCGCCTGCACCGCCGCGTCGAGCACCGCTACCTGGACCAGGTAGCCGACGGGCTCGACGACGCGATCGCCCGCTGTGAGCGCGCTAAGGCCGAACGGCGCGCCCTGTCTGTCGGCCTGGTCGGCAACTGCGCCTGGGTGCTGCCTGAACTGCTGCGGCGCGGCGTACAGGTGGACATCGTCACCGACCAGACGTCGGCCCACGACCCGCTGTCCTACCTGCCCGAAGGCGTGGACCTGGGCGACTGGGACGACTACGCCAGCAAGAAGCCCGAGGAGTTCACCGACCGGGCCCGGGTCTCGATGGCCCGGCACGTCGAGGCGATGGTCGGCTTCCAGGACGCCGGGGCCGAGGTGTTCGACTACGGCAACTCCATCCGCGACGAGGCGCGGCGCGGCGGCTTCGACCGGGCGTTCGCGTTCCCCGGCTTCGTGCCCGCCTACATCCGCCCGCTGTTCACCGAGGGTAAGGGGCCGTTCCGGTGGGCCGCGCTGTCCGGCGACCCGAAGGACATCTACGCCACCGACCGGGCCGTGCTGGACCTGTTCCCGGACAACGACCGGCTGCACAAGTGGATCAACGCGGCGCAGGAGCGCGTCGCGTTCCAGGGCCTGCCCGCCCGCATCTGCTGGCTCGGGTACGGCGAGCGTGACAAGGCGGGCGTTCGGTTCAATGAGATGGTGGCCTCCGGTGAGCTGAGCGCACCGGTCGTCATCGGCCGCGACCACCTCGACTGCGGCTCGGTCGCGTCACCGTACCGCGAGACCGAGGCCATGGCCGACGGGTCCGACGCGATCGCCGACTGGCCGCTGCTCAACGCGCTGGTCAACACCGCGTCGGGTGCCTCGTGGGTGTCG
>Ga0210397_10000826_pt1 | contig 20285 bp, 39 predicted proteins | sample IncBWH2OmetaG_FD_160126 | JGI IMG/M metagenome (GOLD analysis project Ga0210397, IMG submission 160126) | Forest soil microbial communities from Barre Woods Harvard Forest LTER site, Petersham, Massachusetts, United States - Inc-BW-H-2-O ...
TCTTCCGCCTCTTGAGGGAACATTCCAATCGCCACCCTCTGAAACTCTCTCAAACTCCCATCCAGCGGCCTTTAAAGACACCCCGGTTTCTTCCTGCAATATAAAAGTTTGGATGCGTTCAAAACCCATTTCTCTGGCTACACGGGCGCAAGCTGCATAAAGTATTGAACAAGCGTTCTTAGTGCCATTGGTAACGAGTCTTGTTACTTCCGCCCAAGTGTATTGAGGATTTTTTCTGCCAGTTGGCCTACCCACGATTGCAGCACCGCAAAGTATTCCCATATCATCTTCAACGCCAATAGAGAACCTATGCCCCACGACGGGTTTATGATGCCTATGAAGTGAGGCAACAAGGTCGTTAGCTTGTTTTAATGTAAGGGGGACTATCCTCACACTCACCCCCTTGTTGGTATGGTTGTTAAATAAAATCCTAAATTACTATTTTTTAGGGCTTCACAGGCGATTTCACCCATTCCCAATAATACCACTCCGTGGCCGGGCGATTTGCCTATAGAGCCGTCAGGTCTGATAAATTTAGTTTTACCCCGAGGAAATAGCATGGCATCAGCTTTTATAGCATAATCATGGAACCATTTTGCAGATGTATAAGCTCGCACTAATGCAATGCCGTTACCATGAGCTATAAATTTCTTTAACCAAGGAATATGACCATTTCGTCCACCAAATGGTGGATTCATAAAAACCAGCCCTTTCCAAGGTAAAGATAATCCGTCTTGATCTTTGGTATAGCAACCTTCGGCAGGAACATAACTTGCGGCATGGCCTGGGCTACATGGATCTAAATCAAAGGTTAAATTTAATGCGGCAAATATTTCTGGCGGAGTATACCATTCATCAGATTCACCTAGTTTATTATCAAACTTCATCTCTCTATTTCTCCTGAGTTTGTATGGTGGTGAGAAGGTCTTTGGCATAACACCAATAGTCGGCCTTACTTAAAACATATCCTGAACTCGTAACAAACATATTTGCATTACTTGAATATCTGCAAGAGTAAAAATGTTCCTTTTCTTTTACTATTACGTATCTATCAGTGTCAGGCTTCTCCTCTGGATATTTCTTCCATATACTTTCAGGCTCAGGGGATTGAAGGGCTACCTTACAATCTCTTATGATTTCCATAGCCCATGAAAACCCTTCGTTTTCCTCGTTTTTTCTAAGCCAGATGTTAACTCGCTCTATCAGTTTTTCGTGGGTCATACAACTACCTCTTCAAGTTCTTTAGTAAGTTCAATAATGCGCCTGCGGTTTAGCTCCTGTTGTTTTATGAGTTCTGCCATATCCTCTACCGTTGTAGGACTGTTCATATAAGGAAAACTACGGGCAATAAGTTTTTGTTGGGCTAATTCTTCTGCAATTATATCTATAGTGCGTTGGGTCATTTTTGCTACTTTATTTGTTTATTGATCTCGGCGGCTACTTCATCGCAAGTATAATTGTCAATAGAAAAATGTGAATTATTTGTAAAAATTGTACAACCTACTAATGGCCCATAATATGGAGTTAAGCTTGTTATGGTGCTAGTAAGTAAATATATTCCAAATATTTTAACCAACATCACTTTTCTCCCTTAACTTGGTTGATTGCTTTTATTTCATCTTTAAATCTACTTATTAACCATCCCATTTCTGTATCTTTATGATAATTCAAACTATAAATTGGACAAAAAATATTCTCCAAAACCCTCATAGCATCACAGTCTGTGCAGGTGGGTTTGTCATGAACTTTACGACCCGGCTCTCCCCAATCTATAAACATGGAATTCTTCTCACCTGTTTGCATATCTATTTCTGGCAGGTCTTTTGGTTCATTATACATATGATTCTCATCAAATATGTGTTCTTTGGACTTCTTAAAATGATGCGCCCAATCAGATTCATCTTCTGGGGAGGCAGGGATTAGGGATTTAAGATGCTCTAATTTATGAGGAAAAACGACACCATTATTCTCGGTAGACATTTTAATCAACCTATCCAACTCTTTCTCTAATTCACTATAACTCATAGCATACTCCATTTATGTTCAATTATCATGCCTAGAAGTAGAAATATAAATATCCACATTCCTACTAAAAACCAGAACGCCCAGGGCTCTAACTCTATCTCGTCTTTTTTGTTCTGTTCAGTCATTTAAAGAATTCTCCACAATATAAAACATAAAGTATAAACCCCTTACCTATTATAGTGCCTAAAGCCTTATAAATTGCATCTTTTTCATTTATATTTTTCACTATATGAACGACCAATCCAATTAAAACTGTAATAACCATAAACCATTGAGGCCAAGTTTCGATATGCATTCCCCTTCCTTTTTAGTTGTTGTTAAACGCTAGTAATTTCTTGGTTCATAAAAGTTTTTTTGCGAGATTTCTGAGTCCACCCCCTCTTAAATCTTTGCCAATCCTCATGTCGCCATCTTAAAAATAATCGGTGTCTGAAAAAATCGTATTCTAATGGCTTATTTTTAGCCCTTTCTTCCCTTTTCTTAGCTTCATTTTTTGAAAACATTTGACCTCCCCAAATATAACCCAAGTTTTTATCATCCAAACTTTTACATTCGTGAGAACATTTGACAGTATAAACCCCAGGAATTTTATCAGTGCCATTATCAAAAATTGCATTTACTGAAATATCTCTACTTATAATCCCCTCATTGTATTAAATTCATAAATATGACTATTCATTCCGGCCTCGCATTATATCCCACATCTTCCCGCGCAATCTCATCTTCCGCCTCTTGTTGCAAATCAATTACGTCTACAAAACGATGAAATTCTGGAGCGCGGTGTAAAGTATGAATATAATCAGTTATCTCCCCTCTCCGCACACAATTAGCCAAATCGTTAAGTGTTGATTGCATAGTAAAGTGATATTGCGCTTCATCTTTATAAACATTTATCCAGTATTCTTGTGGTTTAAACATCTTAATGCTCCGTTGGTTTTTGTTCAGCGGGCGTATTATCTACTTCAATAACTTCTACATCTTCGACCTCGGTTACTTCAGGTTGGCGCCCGCCAGTAATATGAGTTTCAAGGTCTTTAACTAAATCCTTGAAGAAAAATATACGGCGACTAGGGAGGTCAACTGTATCAACTTGACCCACTCCGTATTCCTCATCTAAAAGCTTATCAAATTCTATTTTGTTGCGTGCAAAATCTTGACTAGCTTTCGCCAGTAGCTTGTGATTCTTCTCGATCTTATCAATGAACTTTAGAAGTTTCTGAGAGGTTATTTTTTGTGCTTTTGCCATATTATGCCTTTGTTGTTATTGGTTGTAGTCTATACCCACTTTGCATCAAATCCCAAACACGCCCACCACAAGATAGATTGCGAGTGCGTTTATGAATTTGTGCAGCAGTTTGTGGCGGTAGTTCTATGCGCTGGTTGTCGCGGTAGATTATGTATTTCAGTTGGGTCATGTTATGCTCCTTTTTTGGTTGATTGCTTTTTCTCAGGCAATTTTTCTGGCTCGTTTAATCTAAGATTTGGATTAATTGATTTTTCATTTCTATCTAAAAAATACTGAATAGCATTAGTTAATTTTTCATCCACGCTTACAGTGCAAGTAAATCTTTCGCCAATATAAAAGAAATGTTCATAGCCTGGATTTTTAAAAGTTAAATCACACCTTGAGCCATGAAGCTCCATTTTAGTAAGCTCTAAATTCTGTACTGCCTTTTTTAATATAATATCAGCCATCCTTTACTCCTTTATTATTAACTTGATTTCTCATTTATAGTATGTTATTTGTGGGTAGTCAAGAGTAAAATTTATTATTTTTTATTATAGGTGAAATATGGCTAAAAAGCTTAGTTACAAGAAGACTTCAATTACTATTCCAAATTCAATTTATGAGAAAATTGAAGAAAAAGTTGTGGAACAAAAAATAAAACGCAACGTCAATATATCTTCTTTTATTGTTGAGATTCTTGCTCATGCATTATCGAAGTGAGCCAATTCTCAATAGCTTCTAAGTGCTCATTCCAACCATGAGTAATAGCACCTTTAACAAATTCAGTTGGGGCAAATTCATCCCACCATTTCTCTTGTGAAGGAGTTAATTTACCATCGGATTTCTTCAATTCATGGTATAAAAAGTAATAATGACCAGCATATTTAATACGCCACTTCAAGTCTGGATGCCCTGCCTCCTGCCCCATGCGCTGGTCTTCCTTTGCAACAATTATATTCTTGTCCCCTTCATTCTTTGTATAAGTAACGCGTAATGCCGGGTATGAGGGTAATAACACTTGCTTATAATGTAAGATTAATTGCTTTTGTTGTGCGCCCTCTATCTGATTTCTTGCCATAATCTACCACTCATATTTTAAAATCTTTGGATATTTACTTGCGGTGTTAACTGTTATCTTGCGCGGCTTCTTTAGAGTTGCCCAATCAACAGCGCCAGCACCACTCCAGCCACGTTTCTTTAGCCAGGCAGCCCGCATATTATTAAAGACATATTCAGGTAGTTTATAATTGCCACATTTATAATAGATCTTAAGCATCTTATGTTTCTTGCTACTAACCCAATCTGGGAAATACTCAACATCACTTACCGTATAAGTTTTAACTGGATTTCTTTTTGCATTTATATCCGTTTCATTATCATAATGCCCATCAATCTCAACTTCACGCGATTCTTTTAGAAATCTATATTTGCATATAGGACAAACTTCTTCTTTTACTGGTACAAGTTCCTCGCAATTCGCACACACTTTGAACTTACTTTTCCTCGTGGATTGCGTGAGTTGCCCGTCTAAATATTGCCAGGAAGTATCAACCAAGCCACCGTGGCGCTTTAGATTGCCGGAGAAGTCTACAACATATCCAAAGGGCTTTGTGCCACCTGATATAGCAGCAAGCCTTTCTTCTTTTGTTTGCATATTCCAAATAGCTTGATTTGATAGCCTGGCCGCTCTATAAAGCATTTGGTGATGCAATGACAAAGACTGAGTTGGGCGCCAGTTGGCTAACAAGTCCAATTCAGGATCATCATAGCCCTCAGTTAATATCTCCACATTTATAAGTGCGTTAAACTCGCAAGCTTTATGCCGCCTTAATATCTCTTTCCGTTCTTCTGGCGTACTTTCACCCGTTAAAATACCAGTTAAGCCATCTGCGCCCCATATTTTGAAACCAGCTTCATGTAACGCTATTCCTATAAGTTGCGCGTATTTAACTGTTGGAGCAAAACCAATCATCTTTTTTAGTTTATTTTGCTTAAAGACCTGAAAACATTTCTGCGCTGTTTGCGTGATTATTCGTGGGTCTTTTAGACATTTATCTGCATAATCAGACATTACATAATCTTTCGCAAGAATGGCAACTTTAGATAAATCGGGTTCATAACATACTTTATTAGATAAAGGCGTTACCAAACCTTCGTGCAGTAAGTTTTCATAAGATGTGAAGTGACAAACATCGCCCCAAGTTAATGAGCCATCAGATAACCTATGAGGAAGTGCGGTGAACCCGATAACCTTCGCAAACGGATATGCCCGCATCAATTGCCAGTACATCGACTTATCTTCTGGATTATTAGAAACCCGCTGGCATTCGTCTATTAGTATGAGGTGAATCTTGCCTAAGTGTTCGGCCTTATTGTAAATAGTATTAATTCCGGCAACCACTATTTCTTTATCATATTCCCAACGCTTAAGGCTGGATGATACAAGGCCAACGGAGGCGTGTTGAATCTTGCCGATGTTTTGCAATAGAAGTTCTTTCCGGTGCGTTACTATTAATGTGCGATAACCTGGGAAGGATGATTGATGCTCTGCTATTTTGGCTATTACTATGGATTTACCACCAGCACCACTAATAACACAAATCCCTTTTCTCTGGGAATCCATAAGATGCTTTTTAATATCAGCCATTGCTTGTTGCTGATGTGATGCTGGTGTAAATATCATTACTATAGAGGTATATCGTTAGAGTCAGGGGAATTGCCAGTTGAACCCTTTTCTTTAGGCTCAAAGAAACTCACAATAATAGAGTCTTTACCATCTTTCCGCGCAACGCCAGCAGGATTAAATGTAGCTTTAAGCATTGCAAACATTCCGTTATCCCCTTCCATTACTGAGCCGATATTCTCATATCGCCCCTTTTCTTCACCGTTAGCATTAGTGTAGCTTCCGGTTTTTACTGCCAGTTCATAGAGTTTCTTCATTTGTATTTCCCTGTTGGTTAGTAATTAAATCAGCTTCGGCAGCCATCTTCTTAATCTCATCTTTAAATGATACCGCAGCCTTCTTCTCCTCTGTAGATAACTTGCCCCATGCGGCAGTTAAGGCTTCGTTACCTTTTTTCGCTTCAATGGTTAGGTTACCTTTCAAAGAGTTTGTGTCCGTAACTTTAGCAACATTAGCAGGTTTAGAGGCTGTAAGAGGCTGCACGGTGAATGGTTTTTTATTGGCTTTACTGGCGGTTAAAGCCATTGTCATGGGCTTGTCAATGCCTGACATGGCGCTGATTCTTATACCACCGACTGCAATACCACCAAATAGAACCTTATCATCCCGGTATAGAGTCATAGACTTGCCAACATAAGAAAGGCCATCAGTTCCCCAAACATTGACCAGCACGCGCCTCATAGACTTACAAGGTTTATACGGTTTGTTTTCATCGCCCTCATAACCAATGGCTATGGGTTGCGCGGCATCTGATACGCCCCAGACCTTATTTATCTTCACGGTTATTGACTTGCCTATTAAATCATCTGCGTTAAGCTGATCTGATTTAGCAATTATTGTTTTGCTCATATCTACCATTTTATTCTCCTTTTGTTAAATTATAATTTCTTGTTGTATCTTTCTTTCAGTCGGATAAAGACCTTTGATCTTTTCATTATAGGAAACGATACCTTCCTGAATCTTCTTTTCAAATGCTGTTGCGGCTTCGATTATAGCGGTCTGTATCTTCTCATCCGGGTATATCTTTCCAACAAACATAGGTATACCACCCGAATAAGATATGAAGTCGCACCACTTGCGTTCTGACACAAGCAAACCTGATTGAACCTGCATCATATACTCAACTGGCATATTGCCGGAAAGTATAGTTTCAACCTGATATTTCTGCTTGCGTGATTTAATCTCAATAAACCCCTCTTCGCCTACAAGTGCATCAGGTGAGAAGCCAAGAGTGAAACCGAATTTATCGTTAGTAATAAACCCCACCTCTTCTATGGGCGCGTACTTCTCTGCATAAAGGATTTTAGCCTCAACCTCTTCCTCGTTACCACGCAGCATATCGTCATTAATATATGAAGGCTCGACATATTGGGTAACACGTTGGGCAATAAGTTCGTATAGATGCGACCTTTCTTTATCATTACTTGCAATCTTTAATGTAGGCGTGATGATATGTTTCATTTCGGAAGCGGTTAAAAGCCCACATCTGATTTGGAACCATTCATCAGATCCTTGGATAATGTCGTTGTAATATTTAATTGTCATGAGCTTTCCTGCTGTTGATAAACTAATTTATAATTAGGATTGCCCTTAATATTAAATTCTGGTCGGTATTTTTTAATCTCATCTCTTTCATACTCAAACATTTTCATATATGGCATTTCCAATTCTTCAAACTCAATATAAAATATTCTGTTATACCACTTAGATCGGGATTTATGACCATCATGGTGGTGCCTAAGATGATTTGTAATTCCTATGTAAAGGACTTTCATCTCCTCGTCATAATGTTTATATAACCACATAGATTTTTTCTTTTTCATTTGACTTGCATTATTTTATAGACTAATAATTGTTCACTGTCAACAATTATTAGGATAATTTATGCAAACTGAAAAAAAGGGGACTACTAGATACTCAATCTCAATGGATGTTCAAGTTGCGGATAGAATGGATGCATTACTTAAACAAGAAAGATGGGATGTTAGCGGTTATTTAGAAAGGTTGGTTGTCGCAGATTTGAAAGAGCCAAGATTTTTCTAATAACATCCAAAAGGGTAGGCCATGCCTAAACAACAACAAGTCAATGAAGAACTGACTTTAAAAAACCCTACCTTCTCCGAATATGCCAAAAAGGGTATTATAGTAATACCAGAAGAAAAAGCATTCCCTATAAAGGGCTTAGAATGGAGCCGTATATATAGAGAGTCATGGAGGCCAGATGAGGACACGTTGCTTAACTGGGACTTCCTTGATGGCATAGGTTTCGGCCTTGTTACCGGGCAACCTTCAAATATCATAGCTATTGATATAGACCATGCATCAGAAGCTGAAATGGAGCGCGTTATACAATTGCTTGGTGATACACCTTGCAAGAAATTCGGCACAAAAGGCGTTACTCTTTTCTATCGCTATAATGGTGAAAAGAATTGCCAATGGAGAAAAGATGATGTTATTAAGGTTGAGTTACTTTCCAGCGGCAAGAAAACAACCATCCCACCTTCAAAGCACCGTTCTGCTGATGGTCATTATGTATGGCTGGATGAGCCGCTGATTGATTGTTATGATAGGCTTCCGGCGCTTCCAAGCAATTATAAAGAACTACTTGACTCCTTATTCAGCATTGTTCGCACTGTGGAGAAAGAATATATTCGCACGGATTATGATTTAAAGCCCTCATTTAACGATGCAGTTGAAGCTTTAAATAAATGTGATCCATCTAACTCTGACAGAGATGGCTATTGGATTCCTATAAGTTTAGCGTTTAAGTTAGAAGTTGGTGATGCTGGCTATCAAGCCTGGGATGCGTGGTGTTCGCGTGGTGGCAAACAATATAAACAATCACAACAACGTAACGTTTGGCGCTCTTTAGATTCGCATAGCGTGAGTTATGGCACTTTGATTCATCATGCCAAACAGGGTGGGTATGTACCGCCTAAACGCGAGCAAGCCACGTTTACCACGACAACAAGCATAGATGAGTGGGAGAAACATAGTCTTGAGGCTAAACTTGAGGCACTTGAGGAATCAAGTATACCACCTGAATTTTACACGAATTCCCCCAATCATATAAAGGAAGTATGTGATTGGATTACTTCAACTGCAATGTATCCACAGCCTATATTAACACTTGGTTCTGTTATTTCTTTCTTTGGTTTTATGATGGGTAAAGATTTTGAATTTAACTCACTACGTACAAATTTATATGTTGCAAACATTGCTTATTCTGCTGATGGTAAAGAGCACGTTAATAGGTGTATTCGCGGGCTTATGACTACAGCAGATATTTCTGATAATATATCCTATGGTTTCACATCAGATACATCTATATTGAATGATCTTAAAAAGAATGATGGGCGCACTTATTATTTAACAGATGAATTGCAGGCTCTCTTATATTCTATTAGCAAACGTCACACTAATTCCGCAGAAGGGCGCGCAGTATCTACCTTATTGCAAGCCTACACTGGCGTTGAAGTGCGCACCGTAACTAAGGCCAATATAAAAGAAAGCCCAACTATAATAGTGAAAAATCCATTGGTTACTATTTGCGGATATACAACGCCGCATATGTTTGAATCATGTCTTGGCACTACTGAGGTGCTAAGTGGTTTTGTTGGCCGCTTATCTACATTTAAAGGCAATAAATATATCCCGGAAGAAAATCCTAATTTCTATGGCAATGCCTGGAAGAACATTCCAGCTAACATAGTTGAGATTGTAAAAAATATCCAATCCAACAGATATAAAGAAATTTTGCCAGATGGGACTTTTCAATATGGCATGAAGGAAATTCCTACAAAATGCCTGGAACTAATCAAAGAATACCGAGAGCAAATAAGACTTAAACGTAACGAAATGCGTGCTAATAGCGACCCGTTAGAGGTTATATTCGGGCGTGCTGGTGAAGTTATGACTAAGTACGCGATGATAGCAAGCCAAGGGCGTGAGATAACCGAAGATCATATTAACTGGGCAATTAGTGTGGTGGAATATAATTTATCTATTATATGCGATGTTGCCAAACAATTTGCTGATACCGGCTTCGAGCGCAAAAAACTCCATGCATTGCAGTACATCGAAAGACGAAATGGACAGGTCACTAAATCTGAATTCACTAAGGGCTGCGCAATATTCGATAATGCACGTGAAAGAAATGAAGTTATTAGGGATTTAATAGAAGGTGGGCAACTTGAGGATATTCAAATAGAAGGTAGCCATAAGAAAAAGGCTGGCTACCGATTGATTAAGGGTTAGAGAGCTTTGCGCCCTTTTAATGCTTCTTTAACAAGCATGTTAATCACTTGATTATATGATAATTCAAGATTCTTAACGGTATCAATACGCAAAGATTGAATTATATCCTCAATCTTCGGCTCGAAAGTTACCGATGTTTGTTTATTTTTTTTACTCATAACCTTATCACCTCATTTACATTAAGTTTACCTTGTTTTATTAAGTCTATTTCCTTCCGGATTATTGACTCTAGAAATAAGCGTGCAGTATTGGCATGACCTTCTTTTACAGCCCAACAATAATGTCGTTTTAGCGCATCTAAGTCGTTCATTTTTTCTCCTTCTTGGCCTTTTTAATTGCATATTTGGCGCTGTATTCAGGATTTCCTGTTACATCACGCTCATATCGTTCACGGGCTCTCATTTCAGTGCGCGCCCATTGTTGCATGAGGGATTTTAGGAGGGCGTAGTCTATTGTTGTCATGCTTCCACCTCCGGCATTAGGAATGGTTTGTTGTCGCGTTGGATGATTTTAAAATCTCTAAATCCTAATAAAACTTTTCCTGCAAATAATCCCGCATTATAAATATGATATTCTACAAGCGGATTGTCTTTGTAATCACCTATGGAGCATTTTATTTGGTATAAATCCCCTTCCATTGCCTCAAATATTGATAGACTGTCTGGATGGATATAGATTTTATCTGAGATATTTTCCATATACTTAATGGCATCAGAAATCATTTCAATTTCTTCGCTACCCTCACAAAAGCAAGCATGGAACCAATCAAAATTTCTCTGGGCTTCAGTTAAATCATACTCGCTCATTTGCTCATCTGTATGCATACAGTATAGTTTAACCCCAAAATTCATCGCCATGTATGCAGCTTCAATCGGACAATCATAATAAAGTTTTTTCATTTCCTTTTCTCCAATTCTTTATCAATTCTACCTAATGTTTTCTCACACATATCCCATTGTTTTGCGGTTCCTTCATGTGAATTGGCCTGAATCATAAACATGGAAGCGCGCTGCATGAGTAAGTCTTCTTTTGTGTAGTTGTGCCACTTCATATCAACCCCCTTTTCCTTCTAGATTCCCAAATCCTATTAATAAAATTCTCCCACTTCCAGAGTGCACCCCGTGGATTATCCCGAATCCAAAGGGCGCGTAAGTCTGGTATTGTTTTGCAGGTGGAGATTTCTTTCTTAGTCACATTATACCTTCCTTTCTCCAGGTTTCACGCCTATCTTCTTCAACTCCTATCCACATATCTGCCACTTGTGCCAGCTCTTCAGCAAGTTCTTTTATTGCATAACAATCTAGTTTTTGATCGCGGAGCATGGTATATAGTTGGGAAGGATTCATTTTGCCCCCTTTTCACGTTCTGTAAGCATTGCGTCTGCCATACAATAACAGCTACGGGCAATAGTAGTTAAATTACCCCTTATTTCACCATCCCTACTAATAAACATTTGTGTTTGCAATACTCCGTGTAGTGCTGCGCAAGCAAACTCATCCCTCAAAGTTTTTGCATTAAGTAGAGTTGAAATGGGGTTTATTAGGCTGAATTCTTCATTTGTCCATTGGCCTTTATTAATAAAATTAATCAAGTATAGTTTAGCTTCTTGGATAGTATTAATTTTATCTGGATTCATCACATACCTCCAACTACTACAAACGCACAGAATAATAGCATTACAGCGAAGCAAGCTATGCATTCAGCTTTAAATAGGAATAGTAAGTCAGATTTTAGATCTTTATTCATGACTTCCTCTTCGTTCGTTATTGATAATTCTATAATTTTGCAATGGCAACCAACCTTCTTTGGTTTCAATCAAGCAGCCAGAAAAGACTGCGAACTGATGGTTAAAACTAGACTGTTCTGTTTTAGCCGCACATGATGCTTTAGCTATAAAATAAAATCCAGTTCCTAGTAAAAGGGAAAAGACTGCAAACACCATAATAATTATTAAATTTTCTCTCATATTATTTTTCCTTGTTGGTTATGAGCAGTTTTGTAACATGCTCAGGTTATTGGGACTATCTACCGTAACCGTCACCGTAACCGTCACCGTAACCGTCACCGTAACCGTCACCGTAACCGTAACCGTCACCGTAACCGTCACCGTAACCGTCACCGGAACCGGAACCGTAACCGGAACCGGAACCGTCACCGTAACCGTCACCGTCACCGGAACCGTAACCGGAACCGTAACCGTAACCGGAACCGTAACCGGAACCGTAACCGGAACCGTAACCGTAACCGCTTATACATGTTTTATGCTTTATACTCATTTTGACCCTCAATATTTTTGATTGCAGCTTGTGAGCATGGAATAAGTTCAATTGCTTCCAACCAGATTGACTCGACAGGAGCACAAACTTTACTATCATCAGCTAGCCCACCATTGGCAACCTCTGAAAGTGAAATGCCCTTATTTTTGGTTTTCCAATAGAATAAACGGCGTGCATTCTTAACTATTACTTCCTTGCCGGATTTTTCTATTACCTCACCGAAAAATACACCAGCGGTATAAGTGCGGATTATGCACTTTTTGCCCACTAGCAAGTTAAGCCCATCGCTGCAAGCATTTGTTGCAATAGTTTTATTTCCAAACAGCGCCATTAATTCCTTAATTTCGCCTAGTGTTAAATTATCAGTACAGTTAGCCATTTTATTTTCCTTTTAGATTGTTAAAGTTAGTAGTAGTTTCCCAAAAATCTTTAGCCTCATTCGGCACTTCCCAGGTGGTTAACTTATAATGCACCCAAATCCCCAGCCCAGGCAATCCAGCGCCTAGAATGATCCCGAATAGTAAGGTGTAGATGAATTGACGTATTTGCATAAAGTTAGGCTCCTTTGTTATAGTTGATAGTTGGGTTTCTCATTCTTAATTGTATCTTCATAAGCCTTAAATGCCCTCTCACATGCAATGAATTTTTCTTCAAGGCTCGTATTTCTGTTTTCCAAAACTGAATGGGTAAAACGGTTTAGGCTTTGCAATAAAGGTAATCTATTATAAAACACATCACTCTCCTGTTTGGTTAAGTTTATTTAGTAGGGCGGTGGCCTTACTATAAACGGTCATTTGCTCTGGTTGTGGTAGCGCGTGTTTTATAAGCTGCATAAATTCCTTAACCATCTCCACCAATTTCTCATGGTGATTAACAGCAAGGCAAATAAAGGCGGCGCTCTCTCCTGAAATATCAACAGCCCCATAAGGTTCTGGGTTGCGCATAGTGCCACAATCTCCACCGCTGGAAAATATTGAATTATCAGAGAAATCTTTTATGGTTAAAACAGTGCCATATAACCCACCGGCTTCTATTCTCCAAGGTAATTTAGGTATATGTTTCATGGTTTTATTGTCCTTTTGAAATTGTTGAGCGCAAGATAGATGTTAATCTTGTTGCCTCTTGCATAGAATCATTGATATATTCTCGTGCCGCAGACGTATCATAGCCATAAACTTCTGTGCTAATAATACCTTGCAAGCGCGCTTATCAACTTACCCCTTTCTTCAAAAGATAGTTCATTCCAGCCTGATTGCTGCAACTCGTTTATTTGTTTTTGTTGGCGCTGTATTATATGCTCGGCATCGAAATCTCTAACTTGCAAAACATCTAAAAGCTTGATTAACTCTCTCGCCTCTGTTGTATTTAGCTCAACCATTGTAGAGCTGCCGAGCTTGTTACTTTCAGCAAATTCAATACACCTTTCCAGCGTTCTAGTAAAATAACTTATGTTTTGATACAATTTATCCATTTTTTTCCAACTCCATTTGTTCAATTGCAGCCCTAAGCCTTTCTGGCTCTATTCCTATATATTCTGCTCCAGATTCTATTTGTTCATTTGTATAAGGTAATTTCATATGTTATACCGCCCTCTGAGCTAATATATGCAAGCTCTTGAGGTGTATTAGTTGCGGCTTTTAATGGGTTTAAGTCTTTAGGTGTAAATAGTTTATCCATTACAAACCTCCGCAAATTTACCTTCAACTTTGCGGCTATAATATTCAAATAAGCCCTTAAAAGACCATTCTTTATTTAATAGGGCTAGATGTTCTTTCGGGTCTTCATTATAAATAGTTGGCTTAACTCCCGATCTTTTCATCTCCCCTTCGTTTTTTAGGTCATAATTGTTGCATAGATATAAAGAGTTATGACTCTTATTGACTTGTGCCAGTATTATGTATTTATTGTTTTCCATAATCTTACCCTATTTTAATTATCCCTATTATTTGTAGTATCCCGGCATAAAGAAAATAGGGTTAACTCTATGCCAGGAATTTCTATTACCCCAAAAAACTCCCGTTGTTCAATACATGATACGCAGTAAGTGCAATTAGTATTGCCAGTAATATATTCTGTATCAAGTTGTGGTTTAGTTTCATATCCGTACCTCTATATTGTGTTATACTCTCAGTCTATTTACTCCGGTTCCTATTTTGATTTGCTTGAACCTTTAAACGCTGCAATATGTATGTTATAACATATGCAATTTGGTGTGTCAAGTATTTAATTTATTTAATTTACTATAACCTTATTACTTGGTATTTTACCAATAGTTCTAATCATTCGAATAGTTCCATAAGAACTCAAGCGCAAGGAAACTGTAGGTGTTCAAGCAATAGTTCTAATCAATAATTCAGGTGGGTATCCCTTGAACGTATAGTGACTAGTGCCGAATTATTGGAATTATTGTAATATAATATTATATATATATATATATTAATAGGTTAGTAGATAGTAGCAGTTTGAATAGTTCTAAATAGTTCTATTTTTACCCCCCAATAGTTCTAAATAGTTCTTGATACTTTTATGCAACAGTGGTGTTATGCAGAGATTATGCAATTGTGCAGATCCGATAGCATAATACGTGCAAGACTATCGCTTGTTGCATATAGTTAATAGGTATAAAATGGGTGCGAGAAATTAACTAATTATTAATAAAGGTTAATAGGTGTATGCATTAATGCATGGTGCTTGTTGGTGCTATGGTATATATGTAATGGTTAACTATTGGTTAATTTTATTGTATGATGCTAATAGGATTCCTACCTAATGAATGGCCGGGGAGTAGGATGAAATATTGGAATGGGGTGTGGGGTTATTATGGTACCTTAAACAAGCACGTTTGACTTTCTCTTTTGCCCACGTTATACTCCACAAATATGTTCACCAAATCCCAATACACAGAAATCCTGAATTGGATATATCATTATATACAATCCCACAGAGATATTTATCTATTGCAACAGGTACCAGTGACGGGGGTGATTGATTATTCTGTAGGTGATTTAGTTCGTGCGATGAAAAAATTTCGGGGGGATAGTGAGGTTGTTCGATATTATGAGAAGGTGCGGGAGTTGTTGGTATTGAGGTTGATAGAGAATAAGGATTTGGATGCTTCGACCAGGAATAAATTATGCGAGGAATGGTTGGTAGATTCGAGAGTGGGGGAGTTGTCGGGGGTAGATGTGGCGAAGGAATTGAGTGATGTGGAGTTGGTTCGGAGGATGGGGGAGTTAGGGTGGGTAAGGAAAGGGGTGGAAGTAAATGCGTCTGTTCAAAAAATTAAAAGGAGGAGTGCAAAATGAGAATAACACCACTTGCGAAAATAATACGGGTTGAATCGCCGGAGGTTGAGGGATATAGGTGGCTGGGGAATGTGTATAGTCCGAGTGGATCATTACGAGTGCGGGAAGGCTTGACTGATGCGTATTATATAGTTGATGAAAAGAATATGATATTATTGCGGAGGATTGATGGTGCGGCGTAGTTGGATTGATACATGTACAGTGCCTGTTTCGGACTTATGCAAGTTACGATATGGTGGAGTGCGTATGAGGACTGAGAGTGGTGAGGGTATGGTACTTACTCCATTTCAGGTATCTGAGTTAAGGGCGCGGGGGTTGTTGGATGTTGAGTAGAAATACAATAAGGAGTGGCGAAGAATTTTGGGAATTTTATAAGGATGATTTTTATTATTCCATAAATATTTGTGGGTTTGGTGAAGAATATATAAAAAATAGTTTTAATAGGGCTTATGAGCATGAGTTTTTGTGTAGAAGAAGTCCTTATTATGATGAGGAATGCAAAGTAGCTAATATAGAAAAGGCAAAAAGGTTGTGGAATGCCGAATGAAGCCTTAACACTTGCGACACAGCTTTCTGAGCGGCAGAAGTGGAATGCGCGGGATTATTTATTTCCTGATGTTGGGCCGTTGCGGAGGGAGTTGTATCCGAAACATGAAATGGTATTTGGGGGTGGTGCGGATTATAGGGAGCGAATTTTTATTGCGGCGAACAGGGTTGGTAAGACGGTTGTAGGGTGTTATGAAACTACTTGTCATGCAACGGGCGAATATCCGAAATGGTGGAAGGGTTGGCGGGTAAATAAACCCGTAACAATCTGGGTAGCGGGTGATACGGGTAAAACTACGCGGGATATTTTACAGAATAAGTTGTTGGGACCAGTGGGTGAATTTGGTTCGGGGCTAATACCAAGAAAGGCGATAGGACGATATTTAAGTAAGACGGGTGTGGCGGATGCGATAGAGGTTGTGTATGTGAAGTCGAAGTTTGGTGGATATAGCACAATATATTTCAAGTCATACGATCAGAGGCGCGAAGGTTTCCAGGGAACTGAAGTTGATTTCATTCAGCCAGATGAGGAACCACCGCAGGATATTTATACAGAAATGTTATTGCGTACAATGACCACTAATGGGCGCATACTAACTACCTTCACTCCACTCATGGGGTTGTCGGATGTAGTGCTTCAATTCTGTGCAGGCGGAGAAATAGTTGAGGGGCCTATAAGTACTTCTAAATTTGTTGTTTCCTGCGATTGGGATTCAGTGCCGCACTTAAGCAAGAAAGACAAAGACGACCTCTATGCAGCAATACCACCATTCCAGCGCGATGCTCGTTCAAAGGGCATTCCACAATTAGGAAGTGGTGCGATATATCAAGTGCCGGAGTCGGAAATACTGGTAGATGATTTTGATATGCCGGAAAGTTGGAGGCGTGTTTATGCAATGGACGTTGGCTGGAATAGAACCGCGGCATTGTGGGGTGCGCATGATGTTGAGAATGATATAGTATATTGTTATTCGGAACATTATAGAGGACAGGCTGAACCAGTTATTCATGCACAAGCTATTAAAGGGCGGGGCAAATGGATTCGGGGGGTAATTGATCCTGCATCGCGGGGACGTACTCAGACAGATGGACATTCTTTGATAGATATGTACCGGGATTTAGGATTAGATTTGAGCATGGCGAACAATGCGGTTGAAGCGGGGATATATGAAGTATGGGAACGCTTGTCGAGTGGACGGTTGAAAATATTTAAGTCGTTGGGGAATTTGCGTTCAGAGTATAGGATATATAGACGTGATGAGAAGGGGCGGATTGTAAAGAAGGACGATCACTTATTAGATTGTTTACGTTATTTAATAATGTCTGGATTGGAAAATGCGAAACCAAAAAAACTTGTAGAGAAGAAAGAAATAGTATATGGTGACTTCACAGGATTAACTGAAGGATGGATGCAGTGATGCAGGAAGAGAAAAAGTGCCAGTACAAAAATTGGACTGAAAGTGTCAATGGTATTCCTACAAAAATGCAAGGTTGTTATCCAGGTTCACAACTTGGTTCATGTAAAGGTTATACTGAAATCAAATGCAAATATCCTAACTGTCTATGACAATATACCTCTCAACAGAACCCGGAATGAAAATTGGTGGAACGCTGAAGTACGGGGATAAGATGCTTGTATGCGATAGACTCTATTCTCAGGGAAAAGATATGAAGCGTGACAAGCCAGAATATGCAATGTCTGCGCAAAATGGATATTGGGGATTTAGTGTACAACAGGAAACGCAAACCGGGGATGTAAATAATGGCTGACCATTCTAATAATAGATCAACTGGGCGTGGCGGAATACCCGATCCTATCATCACTCTTGCAATGGAGCGTTTTAAAACTACTGCCGAGGCGGAGTTTGAAGGGCGTAAAGCTGCTAAAGATGATATGGAGTTCTATGTATCTAACCAGTGGCCTGACCAGATTTCTCAGGATAGGCAGACAGATGGCCGTCCGTGTTTAACTATTAATAGACTACCTCAATTTGTGCGTCAGGTGACGAATGACCAGCGCATGAATAGACCGAGTGTAAAAGTAATTCCAGTGGAGGATTCAGATGAAAATGTTGCCAAGATATATGAAGGTTTGGTTCGTCATATTCAGGAAGCTTCGCAGGCTGATATTGCGTATGATACAGCTTGTCAAACACAAGTAATATGTGGGCGTGGGTTCTTTCGCATCATAACTGATTATTGCAATGAAGAAAACTTTGACCAGGATATTTTAATCAAGCGTATAAAAAACCCATTAACGGTTTATGTTGACCCCGCATCTATTGAGCCGGATTATTCTGATGCACGTTTTATGTTTATCGTTGAGGATCTTTCTAAAGAAGAATTCAAGAGTATGTACCCAAAGGCGGAAGTTATCAGTGACACAAGTTTTATGTCGCGGGGTGATGGTGCTTCGACTTGGGCGACTGAGAAAGCAATGCGTATTGCAGAATATTTTACTGTAGAAGATGAAGTAAAGAAATTATATCAACTTGCATCAGGTGAGATTGTTGCGGAAGTTCCAGAAGGTGAGGAAGCCGTTAAAGAACGTGAGGCAGTTACCAAGAAAGTAATCTGGAGAAAGATTTCTTGTGTAGAAGTCTTAGAAGAAAAAGATTGGGCGGGTAAATATATTCCTATCATTCCAGTTCTGGGTGATGATCTTGATGTAGATGGCAAGCGTTATATAAAAGGTATGGTGCGCGATGCTAAAGATTCTCAGCGTATGTATAATTACTGGGCTTCGGCCCAAACGGAAGCAATAGCTCTTGCGCCAAAAGCCCCATTTATTGCAGCAGAAGGTCAGATAGAGGGTTACGAAGCAATGTGGGCTGCGGCTAATACCAAGAATTATGCAGTATTACCATATAAACCACGTACTATAGATGGGACACAGGTTCCTGCACCACAACGTATCACAGCAGAGCCGCCAGTACAGGCTATGGTTCAGGCGATGAAACAAGCCGGCGATGATATGAAGGCTATTACAGGTATCTATGATGCATCTTTGGGTGCTCGTAGTAATGAAACTTCTGGTAAGGCTATTACTGCGCGTCAGAAATCAGGTGACGTTGCGAATTATCATTATGTAGATAATCTTGGTCGCTCAATAAGACATTTAGGTCGTTGCTTAATTGATCTTATTCCTAAAATTTACGATGCGCCGCGTGTTGTGCGTATTTTAGGTGAAGATGGTGAAGGTGCTAATGTGCCTATTAACCAACCTACTTCCGGTGCTGATGGAGTTAATCAGATTTATGATGTTACATCTGGTAAATATGATGTGGTTGTAGAAACTGGCCCATCGTTTGAAACTAAACGCCAGGAAACTGCTGATGCAATGGCTACTGTTCTTCAGGCAAATCCCGAATTATGGCAAGTTGCAGGTGATATATTTGTTAAATCACTTGATTGGCCGAATGCAGATAAACTTGCAGAGCGTATGAAGAAAATGTTACCTCCGCAATTGCAAGATAATGCGAATCCGATACCGCCACAAGTGCAACAACAATTAGACCAGAGTAAACAGATGATTCAGCAATTGACTGAAGCACTTCATGCTGAAAAAGATAAGAATGAATCCAAACAGGCAGAGATGGAGAGTAAAGAAGCAATGAATGCTGAAAATAATTCTACGAAACTTCTTATTGCCGAAATGCAAAATAACTTTGGCGCATTCAAAGAGGACCTTGCACATTTACGTGCTCACCTTGATAGGGAATTAGCGCAGGAAGAAATGGAAAAATCACAAGCCCTTGACAATGCACAAGCATCTGATACAATGGGTGGTATGAATTCACAAGAAGCGCCGAATGCGGAATTAACTGCTGGTGTGAGTGGATAAGGGAAGAAGATAATGACTGATACAAATTTATCCGGCACTACAGTTGCCGCGGAAAATTTAAACCAACCTGTTATTGAAACTACTGAATCTGATAATACATTCAAAGAGGTGGAAAGTTTAG
>Ga0210397_10000827_pt1 | contig 20275 bp, 16 predicted proteins | sample IncBWH2OmetaG_FD_160126 | JGI IMG/M metagenome (GOLD analysis project Ga0210397, IMG submission 160126) | Forest soil microbial communities from Barre Woods Harvard Forest LTER site, Petersham, Massachusetts, United States - Inc-BW-H-2-O ...
GCTACATCGACGGCACCTGGGTCGGGCAGCCGGAACTCCCGGTGAATAACCCGGCAACCGGCGTTGAAATCGCAAAGATAGCGCAGTTGGGCGGGGCGGATGCGACCCGCGCGGTCGAAGCCGCCGCGCGCGCCTTTCCCGCCTGGGCGAAGCTCACGGCCAAGCAGCGTTCGAATATCCTGCGCAAATGGTTCGAACTGATCGTCGCCAACCGCGAAGACCTCGCGCTGATCCTGACCTCCGAACAGGGCAAACCGCTCTCCGAGGCGCTCGGCGAAATCGATATCGGCGGCGCCTATGTCGAATTTTTTGCCGAAGAGGCACGGCGCGTCTACGGCGAGACCATTCCAACCCAAAGGGGCGATGCGCGCCTGTTGGCAATCAAGCAGCCGATCGGGGTTTGCGGCGCGATCACACCCTGGAACTTCCCGAATTCGATGATCACCCGCAAGGTTTCGCCGGCGCTCGCCGCGGGCTGCACGGTGGTGCTCAAGCCCGCCAATGAAACGCCGCTCAGTGCGTTGGCGCTGGTGGCGCTGGCCGAAAAGGCGGGCGTGCCGAAAGGCGTCTTTAACGTCATCACCGGCGATGCGCCGCCGATCGGGCTCGTGCTGTGCGAGCATCCCGCGGTGCGCTTCGTCGGCTTCACCGGGTCGACCGAAGTCGGCAAGATTCTGTACAGGCAGGCTTCGGTAGGTGTGAAGAAGCTCGGGCTTGAGCTCGGCGGCAACGCGCCGTTTGTGGTGTTTGACGATGCCGATATTGATGCCGCGGTCGAAGGCGCCATCGTCTCGAAGTACCGCAACATGGGTCAGACCTGCGTCTGCGCCAACCGCCTCTATGCCCAGGACAAGATCTACGATCAGTTTGTCGAGAAACTTTCGAAGAAAGTTGCGGCGATGAAGATCGGCGACGGCACCGAGCAGGGCGTCACCCAGGGACCGCTGATCAACATGGATGCGATCGACAAGGTCGAGCGGCATATCGCGGACGCGGTCAAGGGCGGCGCCAAGATCGTGACCGGCGGCAAGCGGCATGCGCTCGGCCGTACCTTCTTCGAACCCACGGTGCTCGCCGACGTGAAGCGGGATGCGCTGGTGGCGCGGGAGGAAACTTTCGGGCCGCTGGCGGCTGTCATCCGCTTCAAGGATGAAGCTGACGTGATTGCGATGTGCAACAAGTCTCCGTTTGGCCTCGCGTCCTATTTCTACGCCCGCGATCTCGGCCGCGTCTGGCGGGTGGCGGAAGCGCTGGAGTCGGGCATGGTCGGCGTCAACTCCGGTTTGATCACGACCGAAGTCGCGCCGTTCGGCGGCGTCAAGGAATCCGGCCTTGGTCGCGAGGGCTCGCATCACGGGATGGAAGAGTATCTCGAGATCAAATATGTGATGATGGCCGGGATCTGACGCGCGAAAGCACCGGCGCTAGAGCCCGAGCGTCACTTCAGCCCAGCGCACGATGACCTCGCTGTTGAGGAATTGGATCACGCTGGGCTCGATCGCCTTCGGGGCATCGTGAGCGACGGTCGCCGTTGCGACGACCGCGTCGCAACGATCGTTGAACGCAATCGCCAGCACCGAACTTGGCGCGTGATAGGGCTCGCTGACGGTGTAAGCGCGGCTTCGGCCCTTCATCCATGCGATATTGATCTCGTGGCCGGGACCGAGAACCGAAGGTTTGCCATCCATCAGGTTGAAGTCGCTCAGGCGATCGAGTTCGTTGTCGTCGGAGACGCCGGTCAGGCAATTGCAAAAGCCGATCTTGGCGCGAATGTAGACGTTGACCTCGACGCCGCAGTCGGCCTTCCCGCAACGGAAGGCCTTGCCTTCGCCCCACTCGTCGGTTGGAAACGGCCATCGCACTTCTGCAAACTTCGGATGGCTCGGCGGCGTCAATGCCTTGCTTTGCACCAGCATTGGCCAGGCGAAAAACGCCGACAGTCCCGCGATTGCGCCGAGCGTGAGCCCGGCGATCACGGCAGCAACGGTGCTTCGGCCCGCGATCATGTTCTAGTTACTCGCGACGAAGGTCCTTGCGGCAGCAAGCGCCGGCCTGTCGGAATCCGAGCCGGCTGCCAGCGCGAGAAGCTTTTCATAATTTGTCTTCGCCTGCACCGTGTCACCCAGTGCCTGCGCCGCCTTTGCCGCTCCGGCATAGCCATTAAAGCGGTTCGGCTCCTTCGCCTTGGTGGCCTCAAACGCTGCGAGCGCTTCCTTTGCCATGCCGCTATCCAGCAGCATGAAGCCATACAACTCACGCGCCGGTGCCAGCGACCCCGGGGTCACCGGCGCTTTCTCGGTCTTGTCTTCGGCATCGGCGGCGGCACTCATGGCTTTCAGCGCATCGTCGTATTTACCCTCCGCATAAAGCGCCCACGCGTTCGCCGTCTGTATCTGGACGTCGACCTGTTCCGCCCAATAATTGCTTTTCGCTTCCCGCAGGCTGTCGCGAATTCCGGTGAGCTTGGCGATTTCGGCCCGGGCTGCGGCAGGATCGCCGGACCGGGCGGCGCCGAGCGCGCGTGCGAAGTAAGAGATCGCCATGGTCTGCGGAAACTTGTTCGGCTTGACGTCGAGACTGGCCGCGCCCTTCCAGTCGCCGCGTTCCACGACGTAACGCGCCGGCGAGGCAGCGCGCGCAAACGCGCCGGCGAAAGCTTCGGGATCGGGCTGCGTTGCCTCGACGTCGCTGATCACCTGCTGTGCTGCATTGTCCTGAGATAGCTGCAGATAGGCGTAGACGAGATAATCCTGCCCGTGGAGCTGATCGGCACCTTCACGGCTGGCCTTTGCAGCGCTGACTGAAGCGAGATTCGCCGCAATCGATTCTTTCCAATAACCCACGCGCGTAAAAATGTGCGACGGCATGTGCTGGGCGTGGGGCGCGTTTGGCGCGATCTTGGCGTAGTTAAATGCCGCAGTGAGACCTTTGTCGGCGATCGGCGGATAGTCGTAGAGATGAATCAGATAATGAGCGACGCCGGGATGCGAAGGCTGCCGTTGCCAGATCGGCTCCAGAATGGCGGCGCCCTTGAGCTGGTTCGCGTAGGTCTTGTCGGCCGGCGATGCCGCGACATTCAGGGTGATCGCGTAGAAGATCTGGGCTTCGTCGTCGTCGGGATATTTCGCGGCGAGCGCTTCCATTTTCTTCAAATAGGATTGTACACGCGCCTGTTGCGGGATCTTGTCGTAGTCGACATACATCACCGACAGCGCGTCGATATAGTCACGCTCGCGTTCGCTTCTGGCGCCAATCGCCTTGGCCTTCTCGATCGCGGCGAGTCCCGGCGGAAGATTGGGCGCAGGAATGGCGCTGTGCGGATTGCTGAGGAGCGCCAGCGCCATGCCCCAATAGGCGATGGCACAGTCCGCGTCGGCCTTGATGGCCTCCTGATAAATCTCATTTGATTCCGCGTACCAGAACGAGTGCTGGTAGCGCATGGCACGGTCGAACCGGCGTTGCGCGATCTCGTTGCAGGTCGTCGCGAAATGCACCTTGCCCAACTTCTGATCGGCATCGTCCTGGGCCAGGCCCGGCGTAGAGGGTCCGAGCACCGCCATGGTCGCAACCGTCGCGGCAAGCAGAAATCTTGGCATGACGTTCTCCCTGATGGTGATAGGGTGCGCTTCGCGGCGCTTGGGCGCGATCATAGGCCGCCATGCCGATTTTCTCAATGCGCTCGCCCTGCTGTTCCGGGTCATAAGGACGCGGGCGCTACCGCCTGAGCACCGCGATCATACGGTTGGCGAAGGTCAGGCGCTCGGCCATCACCGATACGAAATAAGTCAGCAATTTCTGGCCAAGCATCGGGTTTTCGAGCTTGAGGGCTTCGAACTGCTGCGCGCTCAAGACATAAAGAATGCTCGCGACCTCGGCCTGGATAGTGGCGCTGCGTGGCGCATGCGAGACGAGGCCCATCTCGCCAATGGTGGTGCAGCGTCCGAGGCTTCGTACTCGCGTCGTCCCGCCGCCTTCGCCCGCCGGGATCATGATCCCGACGCGCCCGTCGAGAATGAAATGCATGGAATCGGCGGGGGCGCCGGCGCTGACGATGATCTCGCCGGTCGCGACTTCAAGCCGCTCGCAACGATGGATCAATTCTGCAGCGTCCTCTTCGGTCCCGAGGATCTGGGTAAACCAGTCGCGCAAGGATGCTTCTTCCTGGTCGCGGCCCTGATGCAGCACGATGATCTCATTCTCGCACCATTCGAGCGCGTGGTCGAGTTCTGGAACGATGCTCACGTCGGCCGAGATGAATTCGCTCGATCGCAGCGCCTTCTCGGCGGCCGCGGGAAGATGAACCAGTACCAGCTTGATGCCGCGATCCTGCGCCGTCCGCTTGATCTGGTCGAAACTATAGGCAGCGGAGGAGTCGATCCCGGTCACCAGCTTGAAGTCGAACACCAGGAAGCGGCATTCCGGATGACGCTCGAGAAGCGCCTTGACGTGCTGGTAGAGCCGGTTGGCCGAGCCGAAAAACAGATAGCTCTGCAGGTTGAGGCCCTGGATCTTGCCGCCATGCGCCGACAATACGGCCTGATCTTCCCGCGAGCGGTCGAGCGAGCTGCGATATTCCGAGCCGTCAAAGCTGTATTTGATGGAATCGATACGCGAGGCGCTCAGGGCAAACGTCGCGCAGCCGATGACGACGCCGATCAGGATGCCGGCGATGAAGCCCCATTGCACGATGATGACGATGATGGCGAGCAGAGACAGATACTCGGTAAAGGAAAGCCGCCGCCGCGATTGAACGATCCATTTGTGAAGCTGGTCGGCCGCCAGATAGATCAGAAGACCGCCGAGCACGAATTTCGGCATATAGCCGAGCAGCGCGGGGGCGAACAGCAGCATCAACAGCGACATCGCAGCGACGGTGAAGCCCGACAGCGGACTAGAGCCGCCACTGTTGAAGTTGAGCACGGATCGGCTGATGGAAATGCAGCCGGTGTAGCCTCCGAGCGCGCCCGACAGCATATTGGCAATGCCGGTGACGTTGAGCTCCCGTTCCAGATTGGCTTCACGCTGCGCCGCGACTTCGATGCCCGTAGTGTTGAACAAGGTGCACGACGCGGTAACGAAAATCACGGCGATCAAATTGCCCGAAAGTTCCGGGAGCGTATGCCAGGGATATTTCTCGATACCGTCGAGGCTCCACGGCAACATGAAATCCGCACTGGGTAGGGACTGGAAGGTCCAGCCCGCCGCTTGCGCTTCCGCCAGCGAGATGCCGCTCAGCCAGAACAGGATATGCCCGGCGATCACGCCACCGACGAGAATGGCAGGCAGCCCAAACGAAGAGCGTGAGCGGTGCCATGTGAGATAGAGGATCAGCGCCATGACGCAGGCCGCCGCAAGCTTCGAGAGCGTCAGGAAATCCTCGAACTGGCCGAGCGTCGCGAGTTGCAGGCGCTGGCCGGTGATGACGCGGACCGCGCCCAGAAGGATCAGGCAGCCGGTTGCGCCCAGAAATCCGCCGACCACAGGATAAGGCACATAGCGGATCGCGCGTCCCATCCGCGTCATTCCGAAGACACAAAGCACGATTCCGGTTGCGACGGTGGCAAGGGCGAGGGTGAGTAATGCCGGCGCGAGCAGTGGTGCGGATGGGTCGGCCGCCACCACCCGTTCCACCATCGACGACGCCAGAATCCCGGTCATCGCAGCGGTGGAACTATCCGGTCCCGCGACCGCGAACGGCAATGAGCTTCCGGCGGCGATGACGCCGGCAAGAACGGCCGACGAGATGAAGGTTGCTGCGACGCCGTAAGACAGATAGGGCGCAAGAGGTCCGGTGAAGATCAGCAGCGAATAGGACAATCCGAAAGTCAGCGTCAAAACGCTGGCGGCGCTGCCGCCGAGGATGTCCTTGATCACGGCGCGAAGCGGTCGCCTTTGATGACGAAGACTGATCGACTGAATGCTCACGCTCGCGGTTACCCCGAAACACCACGTTCAGTCGTAGACGAGTGCGACATGTGAGGACAAGGTCAATTTTTTTAGCCAGGGATGCGAATGCTAGAATTGAACCACCAGTTCCTCATACCCTCAGCTCAGCGCCGGTGACACGACGATAGGCTTCGAGATAACGTTCGCTGGTTGCATCCACGACGCTCTCCGGCAGTGGCGGCGGCGGGGCTTCGCCGTTCCAGCGGCCGGCGCGGCGCTCAGTGTCGAGGTAGTCCCGCAGCGGCTGCTTGTCGAAACTCGGCTGCGGCTGACCCGGTTGATAGGCATCCACGGCCCAGAATCGCGAACTGTCCGGCGTCATGACTTCGTCGATCAGGATGATCCGGCCGTCGGCGTCGCGGCCGAATTCGAACTTGGTGTCGGCGATGATGATGCCGTGTTCGCGGCTCAGGCGTTCGCCGAGCGAATAGACCGCGCGCGTCATCTGTTCCAGCGTATCGGTCACCTCACGGCCCACGATCTCGCGCATGCGAACAACGGTGATGTTCTCGTCATGACCGGTCTCGGCCTTGGTGGCCGGGCTGAAGATCGCAGGCTCCAGCCTTTCGCTCTCCAGAAGACCCGGCGGAAGCTTGTCTCCGGCCAGCGTGCCGTGCGCGTCGTATTCCTTCCAGGCCGAACCGGACAGATAGCCGCGGATCACGCATTCGATCGGAAACACCTTCGTCCGCCGGCACAACATGGCGCGTCCTAAAAGTGAAGCGCGATGATCCCGCAACGCCGGCGCTTCGCGGATGATGGTGTCGGCGTCGGCGCTGATCATGTGATGCGGCACCACTCCTTCCAGCTTCTTGAACCACCAGGCGCTGATCTGGGTCAGCACGGCGCCCTTCATCGGAATGGTCTCCGCCATCACGATGTCGAAGGCCGAGATGCGATCGGTGGTCAAAAGCAATACGCGATCGTCGCCGACAGCGTAGATGTCGCGAACCTTGCCGCGCCCGATCCGGGGAAGAGGCAAGTCGCTCGCAAGCATGGTGTTCATTATTTCGACTTTCGAGAGAGACGGCTCATTCCGGCAGCGGAATGAACTCGTGCTCGTTGGGAACGGCAGCAAAGCGGCCGGACTTCCAGTCCTCCTTGGCCTGCTCGATCCGCTCTTTACTGGAGGAGACGAAGTTCCACCAGATATGACGCGGACCTTCGAGCGCATCTCCACCAAGAAACATCATCCGCGCAGGCTTCAGCGTCTTGACGGTGATGCGGTCGCCGGGACGGAACACCAGGAGGCGAGGGCCCTCATAGCGCTCATTGGCGATCTCGACCTCGCCGTCGACGATATAGATGGCGCGCTCCTCGTGATCGGCGTCCAAGGGAACACTGACGCCTGCTTCGGCGGTCACCTCGACATAGAACCAGGGCGACACCATCGCGACCGGCGATGTCGCGCCAAACGCACTCCCTGCGATGATCCGCGCCGTAATACCACTATCCGTCACCACCGGCAGGTCGGAGGCCGCGTAGTGCTGGAAGGTCGGCGCGATCTCTTCTTTTCCGGCCGGCAGAGCGATCCAGCTTTGCAAGCCCAGCATCTTCTGGCCGTTTTGGCGTTGAAGGTCGGGCGTGCGTTCGGAATGGGCGATGCCGCGCCCCGCCGTCATCAGGTTCATGGCGCCGGGCTGGATTTCGCGGATGTTGCCCTCGCTGTCGCGGTGCATGATGCTGCCGTCGAACAGATAGGTAACGGTCGCAAGCCCGATATGGGGATGCGGGCGCACATCCATGCCCTTGCCCGAGACAAACTGCACCGGGCCGAAATGATCGAAGAAAATGAAGGGGCCGACCATCTGCCGCTTGCCATGCGGGAGCGCGCGGCGAACTTCAAATCCGTCGCCGAGATCGCGGGTGCGCGGCACGATGACGAGTTCCAGCGCGTCGCAGGAGGTGGGATCGCCGAGGATCGGATCGTTGGAAGGCTGCCAGCTCATGGATTTCTCCCTTGCATATCGACTGATATCCTTAGCAGAAGAATTGTCAGATTTATTTGGCGTTTTATCGGCTGCGGTACCGAACAAGGCATCGACGCCGATCGTTCCTGCGCGGTGTCCCGTTAATGGTCGCTTTGACCCGCAATCACCTTCAGGCGCTGGGCCTGGGCGCACTCGTCTTCGATCTTGAAATAACGGGCCACCGCTTCGGTTCCGACGTTCAGGGGGTGGCGCTCGCCGGGCTGCCGATCGGCCAAACTCCGTAGCTTGTCGGCGGCTCCGTTGAACTGCGATTGATTGTTGATGACGATGGTGGCGCCCGCGGCGGCCGCCAGCGAGGCAAGCCTGCGCTCCGACGCCAGATATTGATCGAAATGCGCGACGTCGTTGGGGAAATTGAATTCGGTGCCGCCGGAATAGACCACCGTCAGCGGCTTGCCCTGATCGTGCACTTGGAAAATGCCGGAAATGGTTCCCGGCGTATGTCCAGGCGTCAAATAGAGTGTAACCGTGCGATTGCCCACCGTGACCTTCATGCCATCGGTGGCAACGATGTCCCGTTTCGGCTTGCCGGTCGGGTATCCATAAAGCGAACCATCAATGAGGTCCCAATCCGCCGTCACAATGCGCGCGCCGTACCGCGACTGAAAGAGATAAGCCCCGCCGGATTCGCCGCGATGGCCATGGGAAACGATGACGTATTTCACTTGCGCCGGATCGAGGCCGAGCTTCTGCATACCGCCGATCAGCACATCTTCGGCATCATAGACATGGGCGGTGTCGTAGAGGATGTAGCCGTCATCCGAGGTGAGCAGCCACGCCGAGGTGCTTTCAGTTCCGAGCCAATAGACGTCGTCGAACGCCTTCTTCGGCTGCATATAAGTCGCTTTGCGGTTCGGATCTTCGTGCGGGGCAGGTGCGTCGGGGGCAGGAGCGCCGCGCTGAGGTGCGACACAGAGGGCGGTCACAAGCCCATAGAAGTCAGGCGTGTTGTCACGCCCTCCAGCCGCGTTCTTGCCTGCTGCCAAGTGACTTTCTATCGAGCGGCCTTCGATCGTGTCTGGAGCAGATACCGGCGATTGGGCGTGAGCCGGGCCCACGAGCATCACCAGCGCCAACAAGTACAACGCCTTGCGCATCGACATCCCGTCCCCCCTTCACATGCGTGTATTCCGCATGCTCTACTTGGTAACTTAGCACCTGATGTATCGTGCCGAATAGTTTGACCGGCGCACCGGGAAAAAGAGCCGCGCCTCAACCTGCCAAATCAAGGGAAGAAACCATGAATCGAGCACTGACCACACTCGCTTTCGGCGCCAGTCTGTTCGCAAGCCTCGCGGTATCAGCGCACGCGGCGCCGGAGGTGTCGCTGGCGCGTTTCGAATGCGGCACGCCTCAGGAACCGCAGGCGGTCAATCCGCGCTTCTCGGATACTTATTCTTACGGCGATCTCAAGCTTCAGTTTGTCTACAGCTGCTATCTCATCAAGCACGGCGACGAGTATATGTTGTGGGATACCGGCCATGCCATGACCATGCCCAAGGTCGCACCGAAGGTCAGTCTGGTCGATCTCTTGGCGAAGATCGATGTCAAACCCGATCAGATCAAATATGTCGGCATCAGCCACTATCACGCCGATCACACTGGACAGATCGCCTCGTTTCCGAAAGCGACTCTCTTGATTGGAGCCAGGGAATGGGATGCGATTTCCGCGCCCAAGCCGGCGGAAGGGGTGAACTTCAAACCGTTCGAGAGCTGGATCAAAGGTGAAAGCAAGGTCGAGCCGCAGACCCTCGACAAGGATGTATTCGGCGACGGCACGGTGATGCTGCTGCGCACGCCCGGCCACACGCCGGGCCATTCCAGCCTGCTGGTCAAGCTGCCGCAAATGGGCCCTGTGATCCTTTCGGGCGATGCGGTGCATTTCCGCGAGAACTACGATTCGGACGGCGTGCCGTCGTTCAACTATGATCGCGCCCAGACCGTGGCTTCGATCGAGCGCATCAAGAAAATTGCAGCGAACCTGAAGGCGACGCTCATCATCCAGCACGATGCACGCGACGTCGAAAAGCTGCCGGTGTTTCCGGCGTTCGCCAAATAGCCTGCCGGCTTGAAGGGGGTTGTCGCGCGACAGGCCGTCGCGCGGCATCGCGTGATTACGCGGATCGTCCTGTTCTGCGGATCGACGCGCCGCGCCGCGGTTTCCGCTTGACCCGGCCCTTGACCTGGCCCTTGGGGCCGCCCCGATAAGGATCGCGGTCGGCCAATTTCGAGGTGATTCGTGAACTCCTCCGCGCAATTCCTGAGTCCTTCCGAGGCTGCCAGGCGGCTCGGCGTTTCCGTCAAGGCTTTGCGGCTTTACGAACAGCGTGGACTGATCGCGCCGGCCCGCACCGCGGCTGGATGGCGGGCCTATGGTCCCGATGAGATGGCCCGCGTCGCGGAGATAGTAGCGTTGCGCGAACTCGGTCTCAGCCTCAGCCAGGTGGCGCGCGTGATCGGAGGCGATTCGGAGAGTCTTGAACCGGCACTGGCTGCGCACCAGACCGCGCTCGAAGGTCGGGTTCATCAACTCGTCGACGCTGTCGATAAAGTTCGCCGCTTACGGAGTGACCTCGCGGGCGGCCGGGCGCCTGCTGCTTGCGAACTCGCGGATCTGCTGAAACCGGCCTCCAACTTCAATGTTGTGTTCGACCTTCCGTGGCCCTGGGGTGGCGAACGGTTTGAACTGCATGACGTCCGCTCACTGAACTACATCATTGGTCCGCTCGGCAGCGGCAAGACACAACTGGCCAAGCGCATCGCCGAGACCGTGCCGGGTGCCGCGTTTCTTGGCCTGGACCGGCTCATGCATGGAGACGAAACAGCGAAAGCACTGCTGGACCGCGACCCAGCTCTCAAGTCGCGAGTCGATCAGGCGCTGGCTTGGCTTGTCGAGGACGGTGCGACGGCTTCCGATGATTTGATTTGCCTGCTCGCCGGACTGGAAGCTGAAGGCCCGACTGTCCTGGTCATTGATATGCTGGAACAGGGGCTCGACAAGGTCACCCAGGAAGCCCTGATTGGGCGCTTGCGCCGTCGTGGTTCGCAGTACCGGCCACTCTTTTTTCTCACACGATCCAGTTCGATTTTGGATTTGGACGCGGTGGGGGACGATGAATCCATCATCCTTTGTCCCGCCAATCACAGCCCACCAACCAACGTCCGTCCATATCCCGGATTTCCCGGTTTCGAGGCTGTCGCAACCTGCCTTGCGTCGCCTGAAGTGAGGGCACGAACAGACGGCGTCATCGCCTGGCGGCCTCAAGTGGCCTGAGTTCTCCAGCTATCGGGCTCCAGCCATCGTGGCGCGGCTCAATGACCCGCGCTCTGGCCACCGTCGACGTGGAGAATTTCTCCCGTGACAAAACCCGCTTGTTCCAGAAACAGCACAGCGTCGACGACGTCCTTTACCTCGCCCATGCGGCCCATCGGGTGAAATTTCGCCAGCGCCTCATAGCTTTCCGGCGAATGCATCGGTGTCTTGATAACGCCTAAGGCAACTGCGTTGACGCGCACGCCACGGCTTGCATATTCGATGGCGAGAGCCTTTGTGACTGCGTTCAGGCCGCCCTTTGTCAGCGACGCGAGCGCCGACGGGCCACTCGAACGTGGATGATCGACGAGGCTGGTCGTGATGTTGACGACGTGTCCGGCGCCTTGCCGCTCCATCACCGGGATGGACGCCTGGGTGATGTGGAAGAAGCCGGCGAGATTGACCGCGAGCATATTCCTGAAGTCGGTTTCCGTGTAATCCGTGAACCGTTTGCCGATATATATCCCGGCATTGTTCACCAGCGTATCGATGCGGCCGAACCGGCCGAGAGCCTGTTCTGCGACCCGTTTTGCGGTTTCTGGCAGCGAGATGTCGCCAGCGACCGTCAGAATATCCGGATCATCCGACGGGGGGATCGACCGCGAATTGGCGACGACACGGTAGTTCCGCTCCCTGAACGATTTCACAAGTCCCGCGCCGATCCCCTGTGACGCGCCCGTGACAATGACCACCTTCTGCTCTGCGCTCATGCTTCACCTCTATTTTTTGCGATCAATGCGTCAAGACAGAGCCCGTAAGGTGGGGGAGCGGATCAAGGTCCACGCGCCATCCCCGAGCAGAAACTGCACGAACAAGGCGGCGGCCCAGAAGGCGGGATATTCCCAGCCGCCACCCTTGTTGCTGAAGAGCCAGCCGTTCTTTCGATTCACGATGACGATCGTGCCGAGAATGAGCGGAATGAGAAGCAGCGCGACCCAGCGCGCCACGATTCCGAGGAGCAGGCAGCCGGCACCGCCCAACTCGACCGCGATCGTCACCGGCACGAGCCAGCCCGGAAGACCTAGCGACTCGAAAAACACCGCCTCCACCGGAATCGTGAACACGCGCCACTTGAGCATCGCGTGCGCGGTGAACATCGTGGCGAGACATAGACGCAGCAACAGCGCACCATAGGGCGCCGTGTCGATATCGATCGCGGCAACGTCCAACGCCATATCGACTTCCTTTTCTGGAAGGTGCCTCCCGGTGGGACCCGACTGCTCTTCGCTGACGATCCGAGTGGTGGCGATGCTAACTGACGGACCTCACCTGGCTCACTCATACCTTGAGCGCTGAGCACTCATACGTTGATATGAGCGGCTTTCTCGACGGCAGACGTTGTTGTTTTGGTGGGGGCCCTATCGTGGGAGCGGATTCACCGCTCTACGCGCGGATCCGCGGCCTGTCACAGCGAAAACTCAGTCTCGCTTCGGCGTGAAAACGATCAGGCGGCGCGCACGGCGGTAAGGAATTTCGCGACCTCGGTCTCGAGGCGACCAGAGTCGGTTGAAAGCGTTTGTGCTGCCGACAATACCTGCGACGACGCTGAGCCGGTGTCCGTTGCGCCACGCTGCACATCGGTGATGTTAGACGAGACCTGCTGGGTGCCGTGCGCCGCCTGCTGGACATTGCGCGAGATTTCCTGGGTTGCCGCACCCTGTTCTTCGACCGCGGCTGCGATTGTCGATGAGATTTCCGACAGTTTTTCGATCGTGCCGGAAATTTCCTTGATGGCGCTGACGGAATCCTGGGTGGCGGCCTGGATTCCACTGATCTGCTGGCCGATCTCGCCGGTCGCCTTCGCAGTCTGTTCGGCGAGCGCCTTCACTTCGGAAGCGACGACCGCAAAGCCGCGGCCGGCCTCTCCCGCGCGCGCGGCCTCAATGGTGGCGTTGAGCGCGAGCAGGTTAGTCTGGCCAGCGATGGTGTTGATCAGTTCAACGACGTCGCCGATCCGGGTTGCTGCCTTCGATAGCTCGCTGACGCGCTCGGTCGTCGAGCGGGCTTGGCCCACGGCGTCTTTCGCCATCCGGGCCGATTCCTGAACCTGACGGCTGATTTCATTGACCGAGGACGATAGCTCTTCGGTGGCCGAAGCCACCGACTGTACGTTGGTGGAGGCTTCTTCCGAGGCCGCCGCAACCGCAGTTGACAGCTCTTGCGAGCGAACTGCGGTTGCCGACAGCGAGCCCGCGGAAGATTCGAGTTTGGACGAAGCCGAGGAAACGGTCGTGACGATCTCGCCGATCATCTGCTCGAACTCATGAGTGATGTTGTCGACGCGGCGACCACGCTCGATCTTGGCTTGCGCATCAATCGCGGCTGCCTCATCGGCGGCCTTCTTGGCGATGAGGGCGTCTTTGAAGACCTGCAGCGCATTGGCCATCATGCCAATCTCCGTTTTCTCGCCCTGATGCGGGACCTCGGCGCGGAGATCGCCTTTGCCAAGCGCCTGCATCGGTCCGACGATCGAAGCGATGCCCGCCGAAATGTCGCGTATGACGTAGAAGCTGAGCGCGGCGCCCAGGATCGTGGCCGTTCCGACGAGGACCGCAAGGATGACCAGCGCCGAAGAATAGGTCTCGGCCGCTCGCCTGGTTTCCCGTTCGGCGCCGGCGTTATTGAGATCGATATCCCTGTTCAGGATGGCATCGGACTCGTTGCCCACCTTGATGCCACGCTTGTTCAACTCGATCGCCTCCCGCGGAAACTGGCCGGCTTCCTTGCGCGACAGCTCCATCACCTTTGCAGCGATATCCTTGTATTCCTGCCAGCGCCTCGACCAGTCGTCATAGAGTGCGCGCTCTTCCGCGGAATTGATCATGGCTTCGTAGTTCTTGCGGATCCTCAGGTTGTTTTCGGCGATCCTTTCGAGCGTCTTTTCAACGGCTTGTTTTTCCTCGACGGTCTCGGACAGCAGATGCGCGCGGAGCGTGGCCCGATAAAGAATGATGCCGACGTTCAATTCGCCGAGTGCTTTCACACTTGGCAGCCAGTTCGTCGCAATCTCGCTGGTGTCCGCGTTCATCGTTCGCATGTTGCTGGCGGCGAGGAGGCCAGAGCCGGCCAAAGCGAGAAGCAAAACGGAAACGACACAGATGATTTTGGTGCGGATCGCGAATTTCATGAACATGACAGGGAGTCCCCGAGAAGCCCAACGCCTGCGCGTGCCGGTCAGCGTGCGGATGTCGCGCGGAAATTTTGTAAACGAACCTATCGGGCAGAGATTCACCAATGGTTAATGCAACCTGCCGTGGAACCTAGGAACGCAGAATTTTGTGCAGCTGTCTGTTTTTCAGTCTGCCCCCGAATGGCAAGCCGCCTAAGGAAGCGTGGCGAAGGAATATGGCGAGTTACATTGCCACAGCCTTCGGAAGCTGAACCGCCAGATGTTCAATGAAGGCGCGGACCGAAGGCAACAGGCCTTGCCGATAAGGCAGCAGCGCCGTCAGCGTCGAATCGCCGGCAAGCCACGCGGGCAACACCCGGCGCAGCGCCCCCGATCGAAGCTCTTCGCGGCAGACATAGCCGGGCAGCGCGACAATGCCGAGCCCGGCGATCGCCGCATGCTTCAATCCGATCATGTCGTCGCTCATGAGGCGCGGCGTCAGCGGCACGGCGACCTCGCTTTTTCGCTCGCTCGCATGGCGAAGCCGCCAGGCCGGGGAAATCCCGGTGCGCATCATGAAAAGCGATGAATGCTTTCGCAGATCTTCAGGCGTCCTGGGTGAGCCGTTCGCGTCGAGGTAAGCGGCGCCTGCGAACAGCAGCCAGGGCGCCGGTGCCAGCGTCCTCTGGACCAGCGTCGAATTCGGAAGCGGGTCTGCATGCGCTCTGACCGCGACATCGTAGTTCTCGCCGACGATATCGATCTTTTGGTCCGTCGCGTGGGCAATGACGTTGACCCTGGGATGGCGGACAAGAAAATCCGTGACCGCCTCGCGTAGCGCGAACTGCATGGTTGCCGTGCCCGATGTGAAACGCACGGTCCCGATCGGCTCGCTCAACCGGTGCCGTATCGAGGCCTCGGCCTGTTCGGCCTGCTGCAGCATCTCTGTCGCATGGCGATAGAATTCGCCACCCGCATCCGTCATCCCAAACCGCCGTGACGTGCGGTTGAGCAAGCGAACCCCGAGGCCGGCCTCGAGCTGGCGGATGCGATGGCTCAGAGTCGATTTCGGAAGCCGAAGGGTGCGGCCGGCGGCGGTGAAACCGCCCCGGTCAACCACCTGCACAAAATAGAAAAAGTCGTTGAGGTCGAGCATAAGATCATTGTCCAATATATTGGATGATGAGTTCAGATATTGCCGGCTTCTTGTCCAATGGTCCAGCGACTAGCTTTGCCTCCATTGCAAGTACGGGCGGCGGCCAGTCGTCGTCCGAGGACCGGCAGAGGCCTTCATGCAACGGCGTCAATTCCTCCAATCCGCCACGCTCGGAGCCGCCGCGACGATTCTCGGCGCAGCGCCGATCAGCGGCGCGGCGCAACCCAACACATCCCCGGAGAATGTCATGGCAGACGAACTTCACCCCTACGAGCCGCTCACGTCCGAAAACGCAGCGCTCGTCCTCATCGACCATCAGGTCGGCCTCATGACCGGGGTGCGCGACTATTCGACCGGAGAACTCAAGCACAACGTGGTCGCGTTGGCTAAAGCCGCGAAGGCATTGAAGCTGCCGATCGTCGTCACCACGACCGCGCGCGACAGCCTGTGGGGTCCGACCTTCCCGGAACTCGTGGCCGCCTTACCCGGCGTCCAAATCATTGACCGCTCGTCGGTCAATGCATTCGACGATGCAAAGGTGGCGCGCGCGATCGAAGCGACCGGCCGCAAGAAGCTGATCTTCGCCGGCATCTCGCTCGAAGTCTGCGCCGCGTTTCCCGCCGTCGCCGCCGTCGGCAAGGGATATGGCGCCTATGTCGCCGTCGATGCCTCGGGAACGTTCAGCGAGACCAAGCGCCAAGCCGGCTTGTTACGGATGATGCAGGCCGGCGTAATCGTCTCGGATTACGCGACCTTGATGGTCGAGGTCCTGAAAGACAACGCTCGGCCCGAGGCCGGCGCCGTCTACGAGGCGCTGGACATGCCCTGGGCCAAACTGGTCGGGCAGATTGCGCAGGCCTACGGCAAGTGACTGTTGGTCGGTCGGCTTGCGCCGGCCGGCATTCCAGGCACAAACTTGTCGGTCGTTGCTAGGCTGCCTCTTATTTTCATTGGGAGTTCCGGATGAATCGCATCGTCATCGCATTACTCGCTACGTTGCTCGCAACCGCGGCGCAGGCCGCCGAGTACATGCAGAAGACGCAGTTCCAGTTGTCGCGTGCATTTTCGCCAGGAGTCGTAACGTCAGGCGGAATAACGGTCTGGGTCGCCGGCCAGACCGCGACGGAGGACAGCCAGGGCCACGACATCGCCAATAATTTCGAAGCCCAGGTCAAACAGGTGTTCACCCAGGTCGACGGCGTCCTGAAGCGCGCCGGCGGCAGCCTGGACAATGTCGTCGCCATGACGGTCTTCATCAAGGAATCCCGTTATGGCGACAAGTTCGTAGAGATGCGCAAGGACTTTTTCAAGAATGGAAACTATCCCGGCAGTGCCCTCATTACCGTGACGAATTTCGCCCGGCCCGGGATCGAGATCGAAGTCCAGGCGATTGGTGTGATCGGCGACAGTTGTTCGAACGACAATCCCTGTTCGGCCGAAGGAAAGGCCAAGGGGACGCCGAGTAAATGAACTTGCGCAATCAACCCGGCTCCATGCCCTTGGCCTTGATCACGGCCAGCGCTGACGGCGCGGCGAGAAATTTGATGAAGGCCTTGGCCGCATCGGCTTCCTTGCTTACCGGTGACGCGGCCGCCGAGAAGTACGTGTAGGACTGGATATCCGGTGGCAGCGGTCCGGCCAGCTCGGCGCCAGTATACGGTAGGATCTCGCTGATCTGGGTCATGCCGATGTCGACTTCGCCTGATGCCGCAGCCTCGCCGGCCGCGCCCGGCAGCAGTTTGAGCTTGGGTTTTAACTCCTCGGCGATACCGAGCTTCTCGAACAATGTTTTGAGGTAGGCGCCGGTCGCGCCGGCTGCCGTAAAGCCGACGGATTTGGCATCGAGGAGCGTTCGTTTGAATGCCTCCGTCGTGCTGATATCGGGTTTTGGGGCGCCCTTGCGAATCGCAACGCCGATCCCCGAATGCGCGATCGTCGTCCGCGCCGGATCGAGCTTCCCGATCGCGGCAAGACTGTCGGTGATCGGTGCGGCGAGGATGGCGGCGTCAAATACCGCACCCTCCTCGATTTTCACCTTCAACGCCGCAGCCGGTCCGAAGGTGATGTCGACTTTATTGCCGGTCGCTTTCTCGAATTGCGGAGTGAGTTCTTCAAGCGTCGTCCTCACGGCCGTCGAAGCCAAAACCTTGATCTCTGCCGCTTGCGCCCCGCTCACCAGCAGCGCCAATACCGATCCGACGATCGGAGCCATCACGCGTTGAATTTTCATTGTTTTCTCCCAAACCGTCGCTTTTTGGTATCGACGTCGGGCCAGCCTAGCGAAAAGCAGTCGGGACTGCGAGACGCGCCGTCCAAATAAAACGTGATGGGCGTTCATCTTCGCTCTTGCGCCGGCGCCGGCCTTTCAATGCCGTTGAATGAACTCAAGTACCTTCGCGTTGAATGTTTCCGGCTGCTCCCACGTGACCGCATGACCTGCATCGGTCACGACCGCCCATTCGTGTTTTTTCACGTGAGCCGCCCAGACCAGCATCAAGGCCGGCGGTGCCAGCAGATCGGCATCGGCGGCAAGGATAAGGGTGGGCGTCGGGATCGTCTCGATCTTCGCGAAGGTGTTGGGTGTGCGAAGCGGTTGATCCGAGGCTTCCGCTTGGCGCGCATGCTCCTCGATCTCGATCCAGCGTCGGGTCCCGTCCGGGTTGGCGCCTCGGTAGGACGGCCCGACTTCCCGGTAGACCGCCGGCAGCTTTCGCAATCCCGGTATTTCAAGACGAGCGCTAAAATCGGCGATCTCCTTGTCCGCCATCTGGCCGGTGCTCGCAGCGATCACTAGGCTTCGAAGCTTTTCCGGACGCCACGCCGCATAGTCCAAAGCTGCAAACCCGCCGCCGGCGACGCCCAGCAAGTGGAATTTGTCGAGCTTGAGATATTCCGCGAGCGCATCAAGATCGCCTGCAATACTGCCGGGCTGCGGACCGGTTGCGGGATTGGCCATGCTCTTGCCCCAGCCGCGGCGGTCAAAGGCGATGACGCGGTATCCGGCCCGGGAGAAGTTTTCGACTTGGTTCGCCCAGACGGCACTGGTGCCAGTGTTGGCGTGAAGCAAAATCAACGGCACGCCGGTGCCGCCGCTGTCCGTGAACCACAGCTTTACGCCGGGCAGTTCAGCGAAGGCGCCCACATCGGTCGCCGTGGCTGTCTGAATTCCCAAGACCACCGTACCCAAGGCACCAACAAGAAACGCGCGCCGCTTGATCATGTGATCTCCCCCGATATTCGAACCTTAGACTTCAAGAAAGTTTGGGCTCCAGGAAAGTTAGCATGCCGATAGGCGATCCGCGCATGCCCCGTTTTGCGCCAGAGGCTGACATTGCGCCGAACCTCACATACTCTCCGGCCAACGATTTACAAAAGGCCCGTCAAGGACCGATGCCGAACTTCGGCATGCAATTGAGGAAATGCCATGAAGTTCGCTCGTAGAGCTGTTCTGCGCCTGGCAGCCGTTGTTGCGTCGCTCCCGGCCACATCCCGGATCGCGGGCGCGCAAGACCGTTCGAAGCAGCCGGCGTCAGCGCAGTCCGCCGCTCCGCTTGCGGAACGACTGGCGGCCTATGCCGATCGCCTGCGATACGAGGATATCGACGCGGCAACTGTCGAGCGGGTCAAGACGCACCTGATCGATACGATCGGATGCGGCATCGGCGCCTTTGACGAGCGGCCAGTCGCGATTTGCCGCAACGTTGCACTGGCGGTCAGCGGTAACGCCACCATCATCGGCACCAATAGCCGCACGACGCCCGAGCTAGCGTCCTTCGCGAACGGTGCGCTTTGCCGCTATTTCGATTTCAACGACACCTATGTCGGACGTTTCTCCGTTCATCCCAGCGATCACATCACGGCTTGCCTCGCGGTGGCCGAGGCTGAGCGAGCCAGCGCCAGGGATTTGATCGTCGCGATCGTCATTGCCTATGAGGTGAACTGCCGGCTGGTCGACGCCCTCGACATCACGGCGCGCGGCTGGGACCCGCCGGTGATGAGCCTCCCGGCCGTGGCGCTCGCGGCGGGAAAGCTGATGAAACTCAGCCCCGAGCGGTTGACTCAAGCCGTCAACATCGCCGTCAACGACCATATCCCGATGGCCCAGACGAGGGTGCAAACGCTGTCGGACTGGAAGGGGCTTGCGGACGCTGAAGCCGCACGCAATGCAGTATTCGCAGCAGCTCTGGCGCGGGGCGGCCTGACAGGTCCGGCGCCGATTTTCGAAGGCCAGTCCGGCTTCTTCAAGCAGGTGTCCGGTCCCGGTGATGTCGATCCTGACAAATTCGGCGGCCGCGATGTGCCGTTCCTGATCCATCGCTGCGCGATAAAACCTTATCCCGCGGTCATCTACACCCAGACTGCCATTGTGGCCGGCATCGACGTTGCGAAAGAAGTCGGCTCGCTCGATCGCATCGCCGCGATCGAGATCGCCACCACCCAGCGGGGCTATCAACGGACCGGCAGCGAGCCTGAAAAATGGTCGCCCAAAACCAGGGAGACCGCCGACCACAGCCTGCCCTACATCACGGCGCGCGCGATGTTCGATGGCGACATCACCAACGATAGCTTCGCGACCGAGATGTTTAGCGATCCGCGCATTCTTGGCTTCATGCAAAAGATCACGGTCCGCGAAGACCCCAACCTCACAGCGCGGGTCGGAGGCGCGCCCACGCGCGTGACGGCGATCCTCGCCGACGGGCAGCGAATCTCGCGCGAAGTCGACTACGCTCCGGGGTTCGCCGAACGGCCGATGAATCGAT
>Ga0210397_10000834_pt1 | contig 20163 bp, 7 predicted proteins | sample IncBWH2OmetaG_FD_160126 | JGI IMG/M metagenome (GOLD analysis project Ga0210397, IMG submission 160126) | Forest soil microbial communities from Barre Woods Harvard Forest LTER site, Petersham, Massachusetts, United States - Inc-BW-H-2-O ...
CATCGCATCGAAGCGCCGCGACAGTTGAGTAAGTACTTCGTCCACCATCGTTCGGATGGCGCGCAGCGGATGATCCTTCCGCACCCGCTCCTCCGGCGACAAATAACTGAAGATGTGATTCTGCTGCCGATCGTCTCCGCGCATGCCTTCTCGTACCATACTGGCCTGTGGATTAGAAGTAGTTTTTCAGCAGCCTGCTAGTATGACACGTTGACGACTGACGCTAACAGGCGATCTCGGAACTTTGCGCTTTTTCTTCGCCAAAAAGCAGGTCGATGAGAGTAACTGCGATGTTTCAACAGTAGCTGCCTCTCCGCACGAACGTGCTCCTTTTCGGCCTGTCTGTGGCATTCACAAGTGGAGAATCGGAGCCTAAGCTGGGAATCGAGCAGTACTCGGGGGAGGCGCTGTTCAGCGATGCGTCCCAGGACTCTAACCGGAGTCTGGGGCGTTTTCGTTTTTGGTAGCTACTTGCAGCCCGCCCTCTCGTTCCGCGATGAGGGCAACGGCGAATTGCGTCAATTGACGCAAGGCCACCGGTTGCGGATACCTCGTCCCAGAGTGGTCGCTTCTGACCATACGCCGATGCGGAATACCGCGTAACGTGAGGGTTGATCCCGGCCCGTCGGGTCGCAGCTTCGATACGATTGATCGCAAATTGGAGGAAGTGGAATGGCTACTCAACTATGCCAGAAATGCAAACAAGCCCATCCCGGTCGCGCATGCGATTACGATGAAAAAGGTGAGTGCGCTGAGACGATTGAGACCAATGAGGTTGCTCAACCCTGTGACGCACCACCAAAGGCCGAAATCGCCAAACGTTCCGGAAATTAACACCGAGGCCGGAAGTCCCCGCTGCCTGTCAGATTGGCAGCTTGGCCAGGTCGATGAGTAAAATGCGGATGTTACGCCAACAACCAAAGTGGGGTCGGGATCTACACTGGACACGGATCAGGGTTCAGCGTACGCTTCAAAGTGAGTAAGCGGTTCCTCTCCTCTTTCAGATCCTCTGAACTAAGACAGTTAATCTGAAGTACGCCCCTCTTAGTGCACTGCACTCAAGAGGTGTCCCCATGTTCGATCCCAAGACTCTCAGGCAATCGCATGGGTACGAGTCGGCGTCCATCCTCCAATCTCTCAGGACCGCGTTGGTGGTTGGGACGGCGGCTGCGCTCATTGGAGTGGCTGTCGGGGCCGCTTTGTACTATGACCACGTTCCATGGTACGTAAGCGCCGCAGCCGGACCGGTGGTGGACACGCTAATCGTCATGTGCCTGGTAACGATTGCGCTCGAACAAGCCCGCAAGCGATCTATTCGGCGAACTTTGGAAATCGCCTTTCTGAACCACCACGTTCACAATGCTATGGCTCAGATGGTTATGGCTTCCAACCTAACCGAGTCTGACAAACAAGACCGCTATATGCGGGAGGCGGTCAGCCGCATTTCAGAAGCTTTGTTCCGAGTCGCGAATGGTGCGGATCCAACGGGACTTTCTCTTGACGTGGATCTTGGTGGTGCAGAACTAACCCGTGATCGAGAAGAGCGTGAAAAACAATGGTAGCGAAAATAGCGTAATCCAATCTCGTCCCAATGACTGTAAAGGCGGTCCTAGGCCGCAGATGAAAAGGTTCGGCCCTCGCGTGTGCGGGGGGAGCATATCCGATGCGAGGGTGTCCGAATCGTTCAAAGAGCAAAGTCATTAGCGGAACTTGTTCCACTCGGTAACTGTCATGCAGTTGAATCCCGAACGTCGCCTTGTCTTTGCCGCCACCCCGACATGGTTGGGGTGGTTTTGCGAGCGGTGTTGTTGGCACATAACGCTCGGCACGGAACCCACACTAGGACCGCATACTGTGGAAGTCCGGGCGCAATTCGATGCGCACGACTGCGAAGAATGTGCTCGACAGACTTGGAAGAGTACGAGGTAAGGTCCAGAAAGACCGAGGAGGCCCTTCGCGGGTTTTGTACTTCGCAAAGCCCGCAATCCTGTCAACCGTTGAAAGCCGGCGTTCACACAAGCTTGCGCCGCTTGTTCGCCAAAATCGGTATCGATGAGTGAAATCGGGATGTTTCAACAGTCAGATCGTTAGTACTTTCCGGTAGCGAGTACCCGTGTGGTTCCGCTTTCACCACGATGAAGCAATGTCCACTTGTGGTTCGTAATTTTCAGGACATTCGCATCGGGCATCCTGCCGGTAGCCTCAGCCGGTGCGACCACCATCATCCAGACCCCCTCATAGCGCCCCACCCTTGATCTTAGGGCTACATGGTCAGCTACAAAGAATGGTCCTTCCACTTCTGTGACCTGTTCTGAAAGAAGGTTACTTTGCAAAATGTGGCATCGCTCTATCGCGATCAAACTTCCAAACGCACTCGATCTTGACGCTATCTGTTCTTGTAAAGAGTCACTCACTAACCATCGCGCTTCCTTTTCGATCCGCTCTTTCACGGCTCCTGAGAATTGGGGGCATTCTTCCTCCTCAGCACAGAGCACCCAGAAGGGAGTGGATAAGAAGATAAACAGAACCAGAAACTTCAAAGGTTCCCTCACTGTGATGAAGCGATATTACAGCAGACGATGGCGGCAGCAATGCAAAGAATCGGTGACTGCCTCTGTGCACTGCTTGGTAGCTGACGCCCCGTTGCGTGCGCCTATGCGTGCGACGGGTTCGGTGGCCGCTCCGGCAGGTACAGCTTGCTAGATTTTGGATGGCTTCGCTGGCTGGGCGTTTGGTTATCTGGCTGCTGGGCGGAGGATCTTAGGCGACTCTCCGAATCGACCAGGAAAGTTCCCTCGACGACTACCCGCTCGCCTTCTGCCAGCCCGTGCACGATTTCAACTCGGTCGCCGGAGCGCCAGCCAATCTGCACGCTGCGCGGTTCGAACACTCCTGCGCTGCGCTCCACAAAAACCCGCTGCTCGTAACCTGAGTCAATCACGGCATCTTGTGGCACCGTAAGGCCCGCCGGCCCGCCCACAGGCAACTCGACGTCCACGAACGTATCTGGACGTAACGCGTAGCCGGGATTGTTCGCTTCCAGGCGAAGTTTCAAAACTCGCGTCTGCTGGGCCACTTGTGGCAGGAAATTGGTAACCCGCGCCGAGAAAGTGCCGCGCTGATCCGGCAATGTCACACGGGCGACGGCGCCGGCTTGAACGTTTTGCGCATCGCCACCGAAAACGTCCGCAACGATCCAGACTTGACTCAGGTCAGCGATGCGATAGAACTCAGTGGAGCGATCGAAATGCTGGCCGGCAGTAATATTCCGAGCAAGAATGAATCCATCTGCGGGTGAGACGATGTCCACTGTTTCGGGAAGCGTGTGGCTTTCCGCCATCTGCCGAATCTGCGCCTCGCTCAGGCCGAGATTGCGCAGGCGATCGGTGTAACCTTGAATGCTGCTCACGCCCTGCTTGGACACAGCACCCGGAAACGGCACAGTCCGCGAGCCATCCTTCCCAACCGCCCCTTGCACACCGGCAGTCGCGGCCAGATATCCAGACGCGACCGACAGGGTCTCTCCTACATAGGAAGTCGCCAGTTTTTGATCTTTCTTAACGAAGGCTCCAACCGAGTCGTTGAAGGTCTCCCGGATGAATCCATCCATGCCGGAATTGACAAGGTACGTGCGAGTGTCCTCGGGAGCGACACGGCCCAGAAAGCGCATCGTGTGAGTCCCCGACGTCTTCTCCGGTGTGGCCACGCGGATCCCAACCAATCGTTGACTCGCGGGGTCGATCGCAAACGCTCCGGCCGGCACGGGAACTGTAGCAGCGGACAAGCTGGCAGAATCGGCATAGACCGGTTCCAATCGCATGCCGCAATCGGGAGCCGTGCCGGGGTGATCGGACTTATAGGTCGGATGCATCGGATCGACCCAATAGAGAATGCGGCGCGAGCGCGCGCTCTCGGTCGCAGGATCTGAATGGCGTCTCCCCACAACATAAGAGACGATCATGAGCAATCCAATCAACCCTGCGGTTATCACCTTCCTCATCGAATATCACCCCTGGGGAAATCCGTTGCCGGCTCACGCCATCGTGTTCTTTACCGCACCCTGCAGCGCAAAGCAGACCAGCGCAAAAACAGAAGTTTTTCCTCGGGAGGGAGGGCTTTCGAACGTGCCACGATCCGCTGATCATCCCCTGCTTACTTGCTTTTCGATACGGCTGCGACTTCCACGTCCGAGAACAGCTTTTCATCGAGCTTGGGATTCACCGTCACTCTTTCGATGATTATTTTCTCCGGCGGAACGGGAGTATCCCTTAAGCCGAGCGCATTCTTGCCAACCGGGAGAACTCTCGTTTCCAAAACGAAGGGAATCTGGAGTCCATCCACAGTTCGATAATCGCGGTAGTAAACCTCTACCGGGTGCTCCGTGCCATCCAGGGTGCGTGGCTGTCCGTCAATCTTGGTTTCGAGGAAGGTCTTTGCATCAACCCAGACATGGACTGTATGACCACTCTTCTCGATGACCTTGAGCTTGTACGTGTCGTGGCCCTCTACCGTTTCGGTGCCGTCCAATTCGACACGGGTACCCTTGGCGGCGTAATCCACGAGGGGACCGTCGAGTTCCTGTTGATGGGAGGCAATCTTTAGCTCCTCCTGGCTGAAGGGCTCGAATTCGTGCCGGTTCAAGAACGGCCGAAGTTTCCACCCATTGGCGCCATCATAGACTTGCACCGCTGTCTGGCCATGAAATTGTAGTTCCACGCGCACCTTTCGGGGACGCTTCATCTCCAGCACGAAAGGCAGTTGCGCCTCTTCGGCTGGTCGACGAGGAAGAGTATTCGCAACTTCTTTCGAGTTCGCCATGGGCACATGAAGCATGGCTCGCTGATTCCCTCCGGCACCCATTTTTCCTTCGAGAGACAAGGTTTGGACGACCCGCCACGCCTGCAAGCCACCTCGGGCCGCAACGTTCTTGTCTACGACTTGAGCCGCGGACAGACCCGCTGGCGCCGAATGCGTATCCGCCGCCAGGACCAGCGAAGCTGGCAGTATCACCAAGGTGAGAATCCCAAAAACTTTTCGCATCGTACGTTGTCCCCTGTTCCTGAAACTTGTACAACTCATCGGATCTGAGGGCGTATCTTTGCTCTGACCTATAAGCAGGTCGGCGGCATCCCTCACTCCACGATCAAGTTGTTCGCTCGGAATGACCCGATGACCACATCCACTCGATGGCCGCGTCTCACCGCTTGGGTCGGGTTGGAGAAAGCCATCCAGTAAGTCATGCCCGCCTTAGGCGTGCTGCTCTGGCGCAGTTTTCCGACCTTCTCCATCTGAGGAACCGCCAGCTTGACCCCGGCCTGCGCGTCGAACAACACAGGCTCCGCCTTCTTGTCGTTGAGGGCCGCAGCTTTCTGCGGGTCCAACACCCGATAGTTAAATCGAATGAGTGAACCCGACTCTGCCACCTTTACATGGAGTTCGCCAACACCCCAAACCCCCTCGTAATACATTTCCGCTCGGCGCGAAAGGCGATTCACCTGAGAGCCTTGCCAAACCGGTGCTGGCTGCCCGGCAGGGGGACTTGGCTGGGCGTGAGCGGCACCTTCAGTGGGTGCGGCAGACTGTGCCGCCGCAACCGATAAAACACAAGGACCGCCAGCGAGGACCGACAGCACAACCGCGCAAAACAGGTTCCTACATTTCATGGGGTAAGGTTACTCCTCCTGCGGCGCTCCGAGCTGATTCCTTGAGCTCGCCTGCGTAGAGAATGGGACGGTCTCGAAGACCGCCCCACTTTGGTTTATTAACTTTGTGTACTTTCAACTTATCAGTCTTCCTACTCTGATGCTGCTCGCGGGATCCGCGAGCAGTACCGGAGTTAGGCTTTCTAGTTGGCGTGCCCGATCAGGTTTCCGACTTGCGTACTTCCGACCGCATCGTCCGTGAAGGTGATCGTGCCAGCCCGATTCACACCTCTCGGAGAAAGCACGTTCGTGAACCTGACACCCACAGTGCAGCTCGCACCAGGTGCCAAGGTCGCTCCGGTGCAGGTGTTCGCTCCGGCCACGGCGTTGAAGAAGTAGGTCAGAATGGTTCCGCCGGCCACCGTCACATTGGTGACGGAAACCTGGGCCCCACCCGCTGCTGCGGTGTTGGTCAAAGTAACCGTGCCAGTCCCCGTGAAGGAACCAGTCGCCAAGGTGATCGTCAGAGGATTCGGTGTGATCGAGACGGTCGCCTGCGTTGCGACACCTGTGCCGCTCAGTGCAACCGGTGAGCCGGTAACCGGCGCGTTCGCAAGGATGGTCAGAGTGCCGCTGTCTGCGCCAGCAGCCGTCGGCGAGAACACCACGTTGATGGTGCAGGTTGCACCTGCAGCCAAGGTCGTAGTGCAGGTGCCGCCCGACTGCGAGAAGACCCCGGACGAGAAGGCAAGGGTAATCCCAGTTCCAGCTCCCGTGCCCGTGTTATGCAGCGTCAGAGTTTTCGCGGAGCTGACGGTGCCGACCGCCCAGTTGCCGAAGGCCAGCGGCCCGCCCGTTACACTGAGGGTTACCACTGGAGCCGCAGAACCGACCTCGATCGCGCCTGGGTCAAAGTGGGTGGCATCTCCCGCCTCCGGCCTCAGGTTGCCAAAGTAATCCGTCTTGGGCACCAGAGAGTAGTTCGGCTCGGTCGTCGGGATCGCGGCAGGCGTACTGTCGAAGGACGCCGCTGGTGCGTAGTTGGCAAACATAGGCCCGCCACCTACCACCGAGTCGTCGCTCAGCGAGAGCGGACCCCAACTCACGTTGATCCAGTTGTTGCCCTCGTCCACCGTCGCGGACGGAGTGAGGCTGAAGACCGGATTCGGGCTCGACGCGTCAACGATTCCCGGGGGTACGCCATACCCACTCGGGCCTCCGCAGCCATCCGCCACAGTGCAGGTTGGTGGCACGCGTGAACCGTTGCAGTACTGGCTGATGAAGCTGGGGGCGGTTGTGTGGTTAGTGCTGGCATAGCCCGCAGTACTGGTGATCACCGAATACGTCGGGTTGAGCAGGCCACCGGTGTGATTCGTCGGTCCGGTGTCGCCGCGGACGCCGATGTCCCAGTAGCTGACGCCCGAGGTGCATTGGCCGTAGGCGGTCTGCACCGGTGCGGCTTTCGCGGAGAAAGCGTCGAACAGGGAGACGAGCTTCTGCTGGTTCAGGTTTCCTTGGCCCAGGTTGCCCACTCCGATGTAGAACGAGCGGTTCTGCCAGATCAAGTTGTTTTCCAGCAGGGGGTTCGAGAATGCCGTGCACGGGTATGTCGAGTTTCCAAATGGGCACGTAATCTTTAACCCCGCCAAGGACCCGGTCAGCAACGGCGTGTTCTGCGTGCTGGTTACGCCAGCCGATTGCGGGCACGACGCCGAGGTCGGACCGGTTGGGCCGGGTTGCACGCAGTTTCCTGCCGGGGCGCTGGCCTCAGGCGTCCCAATGCTTTGCGTAAGCACGCCCGACGAGGCAAGCGAATCGTTGCTCGAGATCGTGTTGTTGATGATGGTCACGTTCAAGGAGTCTTCCAGCGAAATTCCTGCGCCATCCCAACCCGCTACGTTGTTAACGATAATGTTGTTGGTGACGGAGACGCTGTTCCAGAGTGACGGCTTCGTGGGGAAGGTGGAAACCTCCGTCCCGTTGACCTGCTGCAGACGGATGCCGCCGCCGCTGCCGGTCTCGGCCCCGTTGGCCTGGATCAGGTTGGCGTTGATCACTAAGCCCGGACCTGTGCCGTCGCTCAGCCCCGGCGGGCAATCCTGGTCAATTTGAGTCCCGCAAATTGGATCGGTGTCCGGCGTGCCCATCACGTGGATACCGCCGCCGTTCGTGGGAATGGTGGGGTTGGTGCTCTGGTTGAGGACGATCGCGTTGTGCTCAATGTCCCCGTTGTAGATGAATCCGATGTGAGCCACACCGCCGCCTTCAGCCGAGCTGAGGTTTCCGCACACCCAGTTGTTTTGGAACTTGTAGTAGTCGGAGCCGGTGCAGAATGAGGCGCCGCCGCCGCCCGACAGAGTGCCGGAGAACAGTTCATCGCCGAGCGACGAGTTCTGCGAGATGTTGTTGTTGTGTACGTTGACGTTCAGGTCCAGACAGTACGGCAGGTGCGTACCGAGTACCGAACTGTTCTGGCAGGATGGAGGCGCGTCGGCGACGAACTCTCCCGTCGGACCGCCGACGGCTGCGCCCTCCTGGGTCACGATGGTGATCGCTATGGGGAACTCGCCCTGGCCGACGCTGATTCCGCCCGACAGCGTGCCGGCGTTGTTGAAGACACGGTTGTTGGCGATTTGCAGGTTATGCCCCCAGCCGTGGACGAAGATGCCGCCGCCGCCCTGGGAACTATTGGTGACACTGAGGCCGTCGATCGAGGACGGGTTGCACATGAAGTTGCTCGGATAGGGGTTGGGAACGTCCGTGCAATGGGCACTTTGTGGTCCCAGCGGAGCTCCTTCATCGTCTATGCCTGCCGGAACATTCTGGAGAAGCAGGGCGTCCGAGGGGAACGCGCCTGGCTCGGAGCCATCGGTCCAGGGGCTCTCTCCGGGTGAAAGAACCACACCTTTCGCCAGGACCGTGATTCCCGCTCCCTCATACGCACCCATGAGCGAGGGCTCTTGCAGTTGTTCGGCCAGGTTGCCGTTTACGGTAGCGTCCCAGCCCACCACTGCTTCCAGCGGCAACCGGTCAATCTGCGGAACATTGGGTGAGGCGACGAAGTAATTCCACATGTCGCCGGAGACACTCGTGTCAGGGCAACTGTAGGCGCCGGTTGGATCGTACGCTGCGGGCTTTCCACCCGTCGCAGCTACGGTCCCGATCGGCACACCTTGCAGTGTCAAGCCGAACAGGCAGTTGATATGCCGGCGCCAGGGTTCGAGCAGCTTGCCAGCCGGTTGGGCATTGGCATTGACAATGGACACAGCGGAGCCAGCGCCCTGCAGCCGGACAGGCTTCCACATAATCAGCAGCTCGGTGTGGGATCCCGCTGAAGCGGTTTGAGTTGGCGTCGTTGCATGAAGCATACCGGCGTTGCACGCGGTCTGCGTCGGAGTCGCCCCGGTGGTCGTGCAAGTCGGATCGACGATGATCAAATCGCCCGGAGCTGCGGAGTCAATCGCGCTTTGAATCGTACCCGTGGCGTCAACGTGCTTGGGTGCTTTTCCGCCAATGGTCACACTGACGGTGTCGATCGACCGTTGTCCGCTGCCCGCCGTGATGACCAACTGGCCGCACTGGGCGGGTAAGCCGCCGTACTGCGCTTGCTGTTGCACAGCGCAGGCAGGCACGCCCTGGGGCACGGTGACGGTAATCGAGGTGTCACTCCAACTGGTCACCGGCGCATTGATACCACCGATGGTCACACTTCCAGTGCCCTGTGTGGCACCGAACCCATAGTGGCGGGTGACGGTTTTCGCATTGAATGGAGCTACATTGGCCGATGGACCGGAGTACGCGCTGTTACTCACCTGCACGTTGCCCAGCGCAGTGATCGTCAGGGTATGACCGGCCGCGCTGACCCAAGGCCCAATGCCATCCTGGCTGTCAACTTCCTTGATCGCTGGCGTGGCGTTCGGGTAGCTGCAATCGGGGGCGTTGTACGCCGCACCCACGAATCCTTCTGTGGGCACAACGGGAGTATCGGTGTAGTTCGTCAAGCCCGGCATGTACGGCTCTTCGTAGCAGAAATCGCTATAGGCCGGGTTGTACAGAGGATCGGTGATCAACTGCCCGTAGGTCGGCGAGCCGGGGTTGCTGTCGAGGACCGGGCCCGGGTCATTCATGCACTGCACCATAATCGTCGGTGAATACCCGGTGATGTTGGGCGGGTTCACTTCCCAGCTCGAGAACGTCAACCCGTCATAGACTCCCCAGTGGTCGGAATACACGCGGGAGATTTCGTTTCCGAGATAATCCTTCGTGGAAATCGGCAAGTTAGGCGGAGCAAACTTCTCGCCGAACTGCGGGGCAAACGGATCGAATTCCGAGGTGAAGTCGTCGGTGATCACGCCCGTGTACTTCGAGGCGATGTGGGTAGAAGTGAAGATCGCGAAATGCATCCTCACCGACATCTGGTTGGTCAGGGTCACTTCCTTGCGGTCGCACAGCGGCCGAGTCGCTCCGGCAAATGGCGCGACTTCCTGCGCGTGCGGGAACAGACTCAGGTAGTCGGGCACGACGCGCTGCTCGCCCACGCACGGCCACACAGGATCTTGAAAGCCAGGGTAACCTGGGACGCCTGAGAGTTCGTCCGACAACCCCAGGCCCGTAGTCGAGTCCTGGTAGTTGGTAGGGTTGAAGCCGGCGTTGCTCTCGTCGTACATGGAAGCGACCGACGCCTGGTCGGGAACGATGAAGATGGCCCCACCCAGTCCAGCGAATTGCTGCGTGACCGGCGCGATGTAGTTGTCGCCGATCAGCAGGTTCTTGTCCTCCTCCTTATAAACCTCATAGCCCGAAGGCATGATCACTTGCACCACGTACTTGCCGGGCGGCAGCATCGGAGTTCCGACACGATACTTGTCCGTCGAATCGGGATTCGGTACGCAGACCGTGCAGTTGGTCCCCGCCATCGCGGCGGTCACGCCATTCGTCGATCCCACGGTCGAAACCAGCTTTCCGTTCGTAGGGTTAATGCCGAGGACGCTCGGGAACGAGTATTCGCCGTCGTAAGGCGCCGGCTGCACCTGGTTCCAGATGTGCATCGCGTCGTAGCACTTGTACTGCGAGTTATAGGGGAGCGCGTGCACCGGGGCCGTGCCCCCGCTGTGTATAGAGTTGTACCAGTCAAGGTAATTCGGCTGGTCAAACAGCGTGAAGAAAAAGAGGTCCTGGTTGGGACTACCGGTGGCGTTCGTACCTTGACCGGGGCAGTTCATGTAAGGCAGCTGGGTGCCCGTGGTGGGGTCGGTGTAGGCCGGGTAGAACCCTTGAGCCCAGTTGTCCCAGCTGCTCGTCTGTGTGGTGTCGACCATCGTGAGGGTTAGCGTCACGCCGTCCGACGCAAAGCCTTCCTGATAGAGGTTGATGGTGACATTCGGAACAAGCGGCTCCCAGGGCTGCAGTATCATTTGCGACGCATCATCAAAGGGACGCGTCGAGGCATATGTGACCTGACCATGGATGCCGCCGTTCTCGCCCACCTCCGTGGTCGTAGCGGTGGTGGATCCTGGGGCGGTTGTTGTAACGGTCGCGCATGCCGGCGGACAAGCCGCGTACGGCGCCTTGCCGAAATCAATCCAGTTGCTCTGACTCGTCATCCCCGACCAGCCCTCCGCAGTCACCCACGGCGGATCGATGCGACCGGTCGAAGTAGTCGATGCGACTCCCGTACTCGGTTTTGGCGTGCCGGCTGCGAACAAGGCAGCTTCAGCCGTGCAATCCGCTTTGGCGCAATAAACCGCACCCGGCACGGACAGATCGGCAGGCAGCGGCACCGCCTCGTAGGTGTTCGCCAGGTAGTTATAGGCAGTCGAAGTTCCGCAGGGCCGGACGCCATTCGAAGCGCTACCGCAGGAGGGTGAGCCGTCGGCAGGGCCGCCCGCGTCGTAAACGGTGTGGATGCCTGTCGTCTTGTAGCGGGTCGAATCCGCTTCCACGACATACCAGTTGAATAGCGGGAAAGTCTCGTTGAAGTTGGCAACGCCGTTGAAGTCCGTATTCAGACCGTTAGCGTTGTGCCCATCCCGGTAGTAAATCCTCGTATAGAGGAACGGTATCCCAATCTCGTTCCCGTCCCAGATTCCATTCTTGTTCTCGTCGACGAAGACGCGGGTGTAGAGATTCGCCTGCCACTGCTGGACGCCAATGTTACCGAGGTTGAGGCTCGAAATTCCGCCGGTGCAAGTGGTACGGCCCGCCGGGGGTATGCACCCCACGTTAGCCGGTGTCGAAAGACCATCAATGATCTGGTCGTTCCATTGATCGCCAATGGTGAGTCTCCAGTTCCCACCAGGAACGCTAGAGAACTGGAAGTTTCCGTTGGCATCGCACTTGGTGAACATGAAGTCTTCGCCATCGGGGTCACCCAAGCTGACCCAGCACTGGGTCCAGGCGAAGCCATCGCGCGAACCGCTGGGATAGAGTCTCTGATCCGGAGTTCGGCTCAGGCGTTGGACATCCACTTGGCCCGAGATGCTGTTGCTGCACGGTCCAACCGCACCGGGGCTGCCGGCGCCGGCGCAAACATCCTTGTGCCGCGAGTTGATGATGGCCGGGTTGGCAAAGCCAATGGCCACGTGATATCCGGCCGGCCCGTACTCCTGGAAGTAGCTGGGCTCGCCGATGCGGATGAAGGAATCGTGGGGATGTTGTCCGTCCAGTGTGTTGGTCTGGAGCCACTCTTCACCGCGCGCAATGCGGTCCGCCCCGGGGTACGCCTGGACGCTGAATTTCTCAGGCATGAGGTTGGCAATGATTGCCTGGCCCGCCAGAGGGGATAGAGTCTGCCCGTCTGCTTCATACTTCGGGCAAGTCACGATCATGCCCGTGATACCACCGGCTTGGGGTGCGCCGGGAAGACCCGTACCCGCGCCGGCCGGACCCGAAGTCGCATTTTTCGAAACCGGACAGGCATCGAGCCCGGTGGTGGGATCGATGGTCCCCGCCAGACTATTCGACAAGGGCTGGTTGAACATGTCGTACGTATCTTGTCCGGTCACATCACCGAGTCCGCCAAAGGTGTCCCAAAGAACGATGTTGAAACCGCCAAGACCAGGCTCGATGGGCGCAACCGTGCCGTTGCCGCCTCCACCATCCTGCTCGCCATTGAGTGGGAAGTCGTCTTCGAACACGATCACCGAAAGTTTTCCCGTGGGGAGCGGTGTGGGAAGCACGAGCACATTGACAGGTTGGGTAAAGACAGATGCTGAGCTACAGGCGTTTGGCCCACCGAGGATGTTGCAGGCCGGTGGGATTGGGGCGCCGCTCATGGTGTGGCCGCATGTCGCAGTATTCGTGCCGGGCGTGCAAACCGGCTGGCCAACATAAGCAGGAAACGGGTTGGCTGCATCGCCGGGCAACACCGAGATGTAATAGCGCTTGGCGGGATCGAGATTGACCTCGCCAGGAAGGACGGGTGTAAAGCCATTTCCCGTCGTATCCGGTCGGCAAGCTCCGTTGCCCAGGTCGCACACGGCAGGAATGTGCTGGCCGGCAGTCGAACTGCACCCCGCCGGAACTCCAGTGGAGGTACAGGCCGGCCGGGCGTCGTACATGGTCTGGCCGCCTTCGCAAGAGAGCGGCCCGGTGCATCCCTGCGCAACGAAATCCATGTTGCTGGTGTGGAAATTCACGCCGAAGGTAGGTATGGTGCTGTTGCCTGCTCCTCCCACGACGGTTGGACAGCCCGGCGTGCTGATGCTGCTGTTGGTTGTGCAGTTCGGATCAATCCAGAAAGTCTTGTCTTCTTCAATGATCCAGCGATAGTCGGTAAGCGGCGTCAACCCACTGAGGCACGCGCTGTTCCCGTTGCAGTTATTAAACAGCTGGGCGTCCAGCACCTTCACTATCAGATTACTGGGGGGAGGAAATACCAGGGTGACGGTGGCGGGGGAACTCTGCGCCCCTACTGAGTTTTGCGCCACGTAGGTAAAGGTGTAGGTGCCCGCGCCTGGTGCGCTCGCTATGAACCCGCCGTTGGGGTCCATATTGATCGTTACCGAGGAAGTTCCCGAGGGTGTAACGCTGGAAGTGACTACCGTCAGGGGAAGGCCGTTGGGATCCGAGTCCACCGATAGAACGCCGGGCGATGGAATCTTCAGGAACGTAGCCATCTTCGAAGTGTAGGTAATACCGTTCGCGACGGGGTTTCCAGAGAGCTTCGACGCACCCAAGGTCACCGTTGTACAGATAGTTGTCGTGCCGTTGGCGCAATATGCGAACGAATCTGCGCTGGTGCCCGCATTCGGCGTGTAAGTAAAGGTGCCATTCGCACAAATCCCCGGGATCGGATTCGACGGCAGCGCATTGCAAGTCAGTGTGCCGCCGGTGGGAGCAGTAGACAGCTCGACACCATACACATTCACGTCGTTCGCGATCACGCCCTTGGACGGGTCCGTCACGACCAAAGGAATGCACGAGGCCGCCCCAGTCGCACATGGAACAATGGAGTTGTAGATATCCGGGTTGGCAAGCGCGGCTGCGAATATGCCAGACCCTACCGTCGGAAGCGCGGCGCCGTTGACGCCAATGTAGGCCAGCATTCCGGCATCACGCGCCGAAGAATTGGCGGACAGGCTTAGTTCGCGATCATAGATCGGAAGGGACGGAGGTGCCGTGGCGCCGGTCGGAGTTGCGGGCACATTGACCATCACATCAATCGTCTTACCCGCAGCCATGAACACGTCGGTCTGCACACGGGGAGCTACGGGAGCAGTGGTCGCCCCGGGAGGAGCGACACCGGGAGTGACGTTACCGTCTTCCGCGATCAGGGTGAATCCAGAAACCGTAGTAACCGCACCCGCGCCAGTGAAGCCCTTTGTTTGCGAGCCCACGATGGAAGGCACGTGCATGCGCAGGCCGGCATTCACCATGCGTACCAGGACGGTGCCACTGATCCCGGTCGTGACAGGAGTGGGGGGAGTGGCAGCGCTCACACCAGCCGTAGCCGGGAACAACGAGGCCGCTGCATTGGTCTTGTTGAAGGCGAGCCCGTTGATCAGGAAGTAAAACGGCGTGTAATTCACCGCCGGGGGATAGCAGGTGCCATAGTTGGATGACGCCGGGTTTCCGCAGCCCGGCGCCCCTGTATTCGCGTTGGTCGGCAAACCGGACCACACCTGCGTCTCGCTAAAGCCGGGGGTCCGTACAGCGAAGTCGACCTCTTTATTTTGCACGGGGTCGATTTCACTAAATTCCAGCGGAACCTCGGCGTTGTACTGCACAGCCGGCACGCTTGTAGTCGTAGCAGTAGCGCTAACCCCGGGATAAGCTGTGCCAGCGGTAGTACCCGAAGGCGCGGTGGTGACCACCAGCATGCCAATCAAACCCATGGGTACTTGTATCGAGGGATGCGTGCCCGACTCGAGCAGATAAGTACCTGGCTTAAGGTTTGCCCAGGCCAGCGCCGCATTTGTTCCTGCCGTCACTTCGGTGGCCATGGATTGCACGCGGCCCCCTTGGACAGGTGGAGTACCTGAAGCACCCGCTTGTGGTGCGGGGCACGGAGTACCCGGCGGCGTCGCGGAGGAGGCAATAAACCACGTCGCGCACCCCTGCGCTTCGGAGTGGTTTGGACTCGGCGTCCTGGTCGGTGTGGCGCCGAGACCACCGCCCACTTGGCCCAGGATCAAGATTGATGTGGGAATATTATTCGCCGTGCCGCCAGCGGCGGGAGTGAACGAGAGGTTGTTGGTCAGGCTGATCTGGAGGCCTCCCGATGCTCCCGATGGAACGGTGATCAGTACCGGGGACCAGGCTGGACTTGCCGCCGCAACAGCGGCAGTGCCGCCGCCACCGGAGAGCGTGACGGTGGGCGCGGCGACGTAGCCAGCTCCGAGATTGGTCAGACTTATGCCAACCACCTGGCCGCCATTCACCAGCGCGGTCGCCGTCGCCGTGACGTTTGTAACGCCGGCAATGACACCGGTCGGGGCACTGATGGTAACAGTGGGCGCACTCGTGTAGCCGGATCCGCCATTGATGATGTAAATTCCGCCCAGTGCACCGGCGGCTGCGGCAGAAAAGGTCGGATTGGCTCCGCTCAACGGCGCGCAGGTCGCGGTCGACCCTGTAACGGCAGCTCCGCAGGAATAGCCCCACATCGGCACCACCGTGCCATCCGGCATAGTTGTGGTAGTCGGTCCCGCTGTCACGTTGACCACCTGCTGGCCGAAGCCCATCACCGTGGCAAAGAGAAGGAACACGCTCACCACCGCTGCCGCCTGCAGTGTAGCTTTGGACTTGAAGTCATTGATCCGGATCATGGTTCTCGCCTCTCGTCGTCGGTCCGTCTTGGACATAAAGATGAATGCTGATTCGCCATCCGCCGGCTGGGGCTGCTCAAACTGACGGCCTTACCAGGCAGGCAAACACCCTGCCCCTATTGCGATTCGTCAATTGCAAATTCCCGTGTATCGACCAGCAGCATCATCAACATGCCGCCGGGGAAGACATTGTTCGTCGTGATCTCGCGCTCGTTATGCGAGTGCCACATGAAGGCCCAACCACGCTCGTTGGCGGGATTGGCCTGCACGTTCGAGGGCTGCAACGTCGTGCAGTTGGTGAGCGGTGTCTGAGCGCCGGTCCCAGCAGTACTCGTGCAAGTGGGCATCGCCGCGCGCAAGCTTGCATCCGGCCCCAGGTAGGGCGTGCCGCCGTACCAGGCGCCGTTGGTAAAGACATCGGGATCGGGGAAAGTGGCCGGGCCGCCGGACCCCACATCGCCGAAGGGATTCACCTGTATCGGCTTGTTGTGGTCCTGGCACCACTCGTAGTAATTCAGGACAGTAGTGCCGTTCAATGTGTTGTAGCCGTTCGCGTCCGGAGTGCAGGCCAAATGAGCCAGAGGGTCGTTCGCAGGGGTCCCACCGGAACCCGGCGATGTGCCGACATCAGGAGCGGGATGGTGACCATACGGATCCCAGTTCAATCCCCTGCCAGTGAAATAGAAAATCCCGTCGAACGATTCCCCTGGAGTGGTGTCCGTGTTGAACATCAGAAGGCCCGCGAGACTCGTTGTCGGATTGGTCGGGCTGAGAACGAGGTTCCCGTCACGACCCAGGATGCGCACGTGGTTCGCGTGCTCGTGGTAGGGGTGTTGCCACCGCCCCTGGCCGATGGTGCGAACCAACAGCAACTCGCCGGGATGGACGTGCGGATTGCCGTTGTAAGGCTGGTGCGGATATTCGTACGCGTAGTTCGGATCCATCAGATCAGGCATGGAACGGCCATTGATCAGGAAGTACGCGGGATGATAGGGCTCGGTCTGTACGTCGAGACTGCATCCCGGCATCCCCGCCGTGCAGCCCATCTTGGCCTGAACTTGCGCCTGAGCCTGGCGGTGAATTCTCGTGTCCATCTCGGCCCACTGGAACAAATATTCCCGGTCGTAGCAGCTCTTGGGGTGATCGTAGGCGGCGTGTGCGAGCCGGAAATCGCTCTCCGGAAAACCAGCGACGCCGTTGGTTGTCCCGTAGTCCGGCTTTCCGTACAGATTCGTGTTGGTGGTATTGCAACTGGTCGGGCCGCCACCTGTGGGAAGCACAATGATCGCGCCGTACAGGCCCATCTCGATCTGGAGGTCGCCTTGCGTCCCGCTGTAATACGGGTGTGTCCCCGGCGCGGATGCGACAAACGTATAGGTCACCGTCGCGCCCGGAGTCGCTTCGCACGCCAACAAGCCCTGCGGATTGGTGGCGCTATTCGGACAGGTGGACGTGAGCTGAAAGCCGGGAAACAGGATCGAGGTGTTGCCGGCGGCAGTGGGCAGACTATTGGTCAGATTAATCGTGACCGTCGTCCCTTCGGTGACCACCATGGTTGGGCCGGGAACCTGCATGGTGTTACAAAAGGCGGTGGTGATCGCCTTCGGCACAAAGGTCGGTGTGGAACCGGTCGCGCAGCCGTAACCCCACGAGTAAACTGCTTCTCCGTCCGGCTGATTCAGGTAACCGTCTTGGACCGTCAAATTAAAGGTCCCGGCCGTACCCGTGCCGGTGATGCCAGGAGCCGCAGCGAAAGCGGCCGGCGTGAGAAGCAGCGTGATAGCCACCGTTAGCGCAAGGAGCAGTTTTGTCTTTGACGTCGGGTTTTGCATGTTCATCGGCCTCATTGCTGCTCTCCTAATTGCAGGTGTTTCCAAACGTGTCGCTGGACACGCTGTTGCAAATGTGGACCTCGGTCATCATCCCGCCGAAGTTCTCCGCGTCGTTGGACAGCATCTCGAGATTTGGGGTGTAGACGTAAAAAGTGCTGCCCGCTGGATACAGCTTTGCAGCGCATCCCGCGCCCATGTATGCACGGCAGCCGTCGTCACTGGCGTCCAGAATCACGTCGAGTGATTCGCCGCCGCCGAGCGTGATCGAATTGGTGTAGAACTCGGTGTTGTTTCCATCCTGATCCCGCAACAGCTTGGCGTTGAACCCAACCTCATGCATGGGAACGCCCACGCTCTGCAAGGTGAAATATTCCGCGACCGACAGGTTGACGAGGCGCAGAGAAGCCTTTCCGCCAGCGGGAATGTTGATGAGCGCCGGCAGCGGCTGCGAGTAGTGCATCGTGCCATCGCTTGAGATCGTGGCTTGCGGGCCGGGCGTAACCGTATCGGGATAGCTCCGCCCGTTCAGCAGGAAGTATTTGTCGTTCATGTCCACGAACAGTTCCGGGTTGAAGGTCATGCCCACGAAGTGGAAGTTTGGGTCAAAGCCGTGCATCTGGATCGGGTATACGACGTCGTAACAGCTCGAGCCATCGCCGTCGTTGTAGACATACTCGGGTTGCGTTCCCTCGCCCGCGGGCGCCGTACCGTTGCAGAGAAAACCGACTGCAGGTCGGGTCGCGCCGGTGTTGATGGCGGGCATGGTCGCGCTGCACAGGATGTCGACAGCGGGTTTGCACTCGGTGCGCAGATCAGCAACAGGATTTGTTGTGGGCTCGGAGACCCCATTCTGGTATCCGAGATACGTAAAGAGGTTTCCGCCCACAGGCACTCGATCTTGCCGCGGCCGCACATAAAGCTGTCCCACCATGCCCATCTGCAAGTGCTCGGGCGGGGTGATGTGGCAGTGCCAGAAGTAAGTCCCGGCATCCGGAGCGAGATAGTAGTAAGTGAAGCTGGCGCCGATGTTGATGGCGATGGACGCGTCGGGAACGCCGTCATAAAAAGAGGAGGCGTTGGGATAACCGTGGAAGTGGACCGTGTGCTGCTCGAACAGGTCCGGGCGCATGATCATGCCCACGTTGGTGAGAGTGAGAAAAAACTCGTCGTCCTCGTCAAACGCGAACAATGGCGCCGGGATATTGCCGTTCATCGGGCCGACATCCATGATTTGGCGGGGATCCACATGCCCATCCAGTGTCGGGGGCGAAGCGGCGGTGGCGGCCAAATCATTGCCGGTATCGGACGCCAGTCCTTTCGTGGTATCGACGTACTGGAAGGCATATTCATTGAACCCGTCGGGAGTCATGGCGGTTCCCGTGGCCACGCAGCTAACTGTCCACGTAGGATTGGTCGCCGTGTTGGCATATCCCGCCGGGGTGGGCGTGGGTCCCTCTGCAACCGCGTTTGCGATCACAACTGATGCTCCGACAGGAAGCCCCAATGGCGCGTCGGTCCAGGCCGTTACTGTGAAAGCGGAAGCGGCCGTGGTGGGACAGCCCGGGACCGTGGCACCCGGGTAAAGGGCAGCTGTTACAGGGCCCTCGACGAGATTGCTAACCGTCACGATCGTCGTGACTTCGGGGGTCAAGCCGACCGCGCCGTTCCAGCTAAACCCCGTCGTAGCCGATGGCGGCCAAACCGAATAAGGCGAGGCGCCGCTGGTTGCCCCGTCGGTTGTGGCCGGATCGCCGCGCACCAGCGTCCCCGGATACGGGGTGTTGAAGATATACGGGAACTCGGTGCCAGGATGGCCAGCTGCGATGTCCGCCAGGCCGGACAGCGGTCCAAACGAGAACATGAAAATCTGGTTGCCGTCGGCCATCGTCGAGTAACCGTCACCGCCCGAGATTTGCTCGCACTTGATGGCGCCGTTCACGGTACCCGCAACGGGCGTGACAAAGTCCCCACTCGTCCCTGCGGGCACACCCGAAGTCGCGGGATTAAATTGCGTCGGGCCGTTGTAGGCAGGCTCTGTGTTGTTGCACCCCGGTCCGGTAGGGTTGGTGCTGCAATTGCTCCCCGTCACCGGGTGCGTAATCGTGCTGGCTGGACATTGCACGCGAAATGACTGAGCTCTTGTTGCGGTCGCGAAACAAATGACGATAATTGGCAACCAGACCCGGCAATGATTTTTCATACCTCTGCTGCCTCCTTTCGTTCTGAAGCGGACTCCTCCAGGGCAATTGTTCCTGGACTTAGTTCCGCAAGTCCTAACGGCGGGCATAGATAGCCGCGCTCCTCATACCGGTTCCTTATCATGGCCAGCGGCTTGAGCACCTAGATCAACACAAGCACACAAGTGCCAACACACACCCACGACTTATCGCCGGGTTCTTTTTGGGGGGGAGACTAACTTTG
>Ga0210397_10000839_pt1 | contig 20129 bp, 18 predicted proteins | sample IncBWH2OmetaG_FD_160126 | JGI IMG/M metagenome (GOLD analysis project Ga0210397, IMG submission 160126) | Forest soil microbial communities from Barre Woods Harvard Forest LTER site, Petersham, Massachusetts, United States - Inc-BW-H-2-O ...
AAAGCCAGTCGCTCTGCGATGTTCCGCGTTGGGTATTCAACGCACGTGCAACATACACCAAGCGGAGCCGGTTTTGGAAGTTAAACCCCCGTCACGTTACGGTGTGGCTGCCATAACCTGCTGGCATATCAAGGATTTTCTAACCACCCTGCGTCATAGCGCCGCCGTTAAGGTTTGGCGCAAAGCCCTGAGATCATCCGGCAAATCCGAGTTCCACTCCAGAATCGCCCCGGTTTTGGGATGCTCCAGGGCCAGAAGGTATGCGTGTAGCGCTTGGCGATCGAGGGCAGTCAAGGCGGCCTGGCTCTGCGGGCCGAGGCGGACGGCCTTGGTCTTGAAGTGAGGACCATAGATCGCGTCACCCATCAGGGGGTGGCCGATATAAGCGAGATGGACGCGGATCTGATGGGTGCGGCCGGTCTCGAGTTCGCACGAAAGCAGCGAAGCCACCGGCTTGCCGTCCGGCCCATTAAAACTCTCGACGATCTCCCAATGGGTGACAGCGTGGCGGCCGCTTTCTCGTACCGCCATTTTTTCCCGCGCGTGCGGATGCCGGTCGATCGGCGCGTCGACCGTGCCGCGCTGCCGGTTCGGCACTCCCCAGACGAAGGCGAGGTAGCCGCGCCGCATCTCGCCGGTCTTGCCGTGGTCGGCGAATTGCGCCGACAGCGACTGATGCGCCGCGTCGTTCTTGGCGACCACCAGCAGGCCGGAGGTGTCCTTGTCGAGCCGGTGCACGATGCCCGGCCGCTTGACCCCGCCAATCCCTGAAAGGCTTTCGCCGCAATGGGCGATCAGCGCGTTCACCAGCGTCCCGGTCTCATGCCCCGCGCCGGGATGCACCACCAGGCCATCGGGCTTGTCGATGACAACAAGGTCGTCGTCCTCATAGACGATATTGAGCGCGATATCCTCGCCCTTCGGCTCCGCGGCCACCGGCGCCGGCACGTCGATTGTGATCGTATCCCCGGATGCGACATGATAAGCGGGGTCGCGGACGGGAGCGTCCTTCACGGCCACCTGGCCGTCGAGGATCAGCGCTTTCAGCCGCGAGCGCGACAGCTCGCTGAGGCGCGCCGCGAGCACGCGGTCGAGCCGGGGCGATCCTTCGTTGCCTTCGACGATGACTTCCAGCCGCTGACTGTTACTCAAAGTGACCGTTATCCAAGTTGTGTTCCAAAGATGAGCTTGATGACCGAGACCGTTGCGCCCGATCCGACCCCTGAACAAGCCGCGCTGTTTGCGCGGGTGCGGCGGCTGATGCTGATCGCGGGCCTTACCACGACACTGGCGGTCGCGGCCGTTTTGATTGCCATCGGCTACCGCCTTTTCCGCTCCGAGGGAAGCGTGGCTGTGGCCGAGATCACCGCCGTCCTGCCCAAGGGCGCGAAGATCGTTTCCACCGGCGTCACTGGGGACCGGGTGGTGGTGACGCTGGAGGTCGGCGGGGCGACCGAAATCCGGACGTTTGACGCGCATACGCTCAAGGCCGCCGGGCGACTGAGGTTCGTCAGCGAGCCTTAGTGGTTTCCTGCCCATCCCCCGCAAGGGGAGGGAGAAGAGAGAGCAAACCCGCCTTGCCGAACTCTCATTTCAACGCTATTCCCTTGCCCCTATGCTCCCATCGTCTAGCGGTTAGGACGTGGCCCTCTCAAGGCCGAAACAGGGGTTCGATTCCCCTTGGGAGCGCCAATTAACTCAATAACTTAGGGCAAGGGCTTCACAGTCCTCCATCGGGTTCGACCGTCGATCGCGGTGGCGACGCCGACCGATCAACGGACAGCGTGCGCGGCCCGTTTCCGGTGCGCAACACGAAGACTTCCTCAAGCCTCTCAACTGCTACCAGTCCTTCAAGGACCTCTCCCGCGGCTATCGTCACAGTCATCGCTTCGGATGCTGCGGCGTGCGTCGCCATCTCGATCAGGTGCGCGACGATCTAGCCGATTTTGCAGTTTGCCGCTGACATGATGTCCGACACTACCTGCTCTCCAGGATATGCGTCAGCAAGACGACGACGAAGTAGATCGCGGTCTTGAACAGGATCGGCTGAATCAATAGCGCTCGATCGAAGCGGTGCAAGAACAGCAACGCGTTTGCGACCAACACGGCCTTTCCCTTTCAGCAGTGCGGCGGAGGTTACGACGATGAAGTCGGCGAACCGCACGAAGTAGTCATCGAGGACGAACTGCGTTGTTGAAGACCGTATTCCCGATGCCAAAGGCCGTCAGGTTGCTCGGTGTTTCGATATCCGGATTAACCGCAACGCAAGCGGTTCTTTGTCGCAGATTGCCCTGATCCAGGAACGGACGACGCCGTCGAACTGGTCACGCGGCGACCACAGGTGTCTAAGTTCGTGGCGCGTCAAACTCGCATTAATCAAAGCGTCCATTCAAGAAAGACCGACAGGTCGTCGGGAGCCACACACCTCTCGTGACCGCCGAATTGCAGCCCTTACCCGGCGCTGTGGCCTCAATTTGAGTTTTCCCAACCAAAATGTTGTACTATTCGCCGACCGCACATCGCCGTGCTGAACGCGTCCGGATATTTCGGCCCTTAAAAGGACGATGTCCCTCATGATGCAAGCTGAGCTAACGACTGAGGCGCCTTCCATTGCACCGTCGATCATTACGCGGCGGCTTGCTGCCATAGCCTTTGCCGACGTCGCCGGTTTTTCCCGACTCATGGGCCTGAGGGACGTCGATACCGTCATGCGCTGGAAAGCGTTGCGGACCGAGATCATGGAGCCCCACATGGCACGCCACGGCGGACGGATCGCCGAGATTGCAGGCGATGCCGTGCTGGTCGAATTCCCGAGCGTTGTAAACGCCGTGCGTTGGGCTGCCGACGTTCAGCGGGCTCAGGAGCGCGCCGACAGCGACAAGGATCCGTTCGCGCTGCATCTTCGCATTGCCATTAACGTCGACGATATCATCGACGAAGATGGAATATTGCAGGGCGACGGCGTCAACATCGCATCTCGTATCCACCAGGCCGCGGAGCCCGGCCAAATCGTCGTGACGGCGGCAGTCCGCGACTATGTCATGAATCGATTGCCGCTGACATTTCACCATCTCGGCGCGCCCGCGATGAAGAACATCACGCGGACCGTTCATGTCTATTCGGTCGAATGGACCGAGGGAGACAAAGGCCAGCAGATCGCGCAGCCCTACCTGCAATGGGCGTCCAAGCCGACGCTCGCCGTGCTGCCATTCCGCACGATCAGCGGTACCGACGACGACAGCTATTACGGCGAGGGGATCACCGATTCAATTATTACTGGCCTCTCCAGAAACCGGTCGCTTTACGTCATTGCGCGCAATTCCACACTGCGTTATCGCGCTGGGGGTAAAGACCTGCGTCAGATCGCCAGTGAACTCGACGTTCGTTACCTGCTCGGCGGCACCGTGCAACGGCAGGGTACTCGTCTGAGAATCAATACGGAGTTGACCGACATCCTGGGGAACGTCGCGATCTGGGCCCAAAAGTACGAGGGGTCGACCGACGACCTGTTTGAATTTCAAGACCGAATTGCATCAAGCATACTGTCCTCGATTGAGCCGCGCGTCCGGGCTGTTGAAACGGCTCGTGTCGGTGACCGTCCAACCGATAGTTTGGATGCGTTCCACTGCGTGCTCCGCGCGATGTCACTTCTATATTTCTTCACCCCGGAGAGTTACGAGGAAGCCGGCGGCCTTCTAGAGCGGGCGATCGTACTCGATCCCTCCTATGCGCAAGCCCACGCCTATCTCGCGTGGTGGCTCAATTTCCGCATCGGCGAAGGCTGGTCGGTGAATCTCGAAGCGGATACAGCGCGCGCCCTCGTTGTCTCGCAGCGAGCCATCGAACTCGACCATGATGATCCATTCGCACTTGCTGTCGCCGGGCATATCCTCTCCTTTCTCGGAAATTCACCGGAGGAGGCGCTAAGCCTTTTTGATCGGGCTCTCGCACCCAATCAGAACTCGCCGTTCGCGTGGGGTTTGAGCGCCTTGACCTTGGCATACTTGGGCCGGCCCGACGAAGCACTGGAGCGATTGCAGAACGTCTGGCGTCTTAATCCCTTTGATCCATTGAACTTTTATTTTTGTATTGTGGCGGGCATTGCTGAATTTGTAGCTGGGCGATACGATGAAGCGATCGTATGGCTGCGCAGGTCCCGCAGGTCGAATCCGCGCTTTGTTGCCTGCTTGCGAACACTTGCCGCCGCGCTTGCATTATCGGGCGACGAAGCGGAAGCCGAATTGGCGGCTCAACAGCTTCTCGCAATTGAACCATCTTTTCGCGTCTCGGCCTTCATTTCTTGGTATCCGTTGCGGCGACGAGACGATTTGGATCGCTTGGCGAAGGGACTTCGCGCTGCCGGATTGCCGGAATAACTGAATAATTCAAACTTCAAACTTCAAGCATCAGGGAGGCTTAGCATGGGAGCGGGTGCTGGAGCAGGCGCGGGTGCTGGAGCAGGTGCGGGAGCCGGTGCCGGAGCAGGAGCGGGTGCTGGAGCAGGGGCCGGCGCTGGAGCAGGCGCGGGCGCCGGTGCTGGAGCAGGGGCCGGAGCGGGAGCGGGTGCCGGAGCAGGCGCGGGTGCTGGAGCAGGCGCCGGGGCTGGAGCTGGAGCCAGAGCGGCGGCGTATAGCGCCGAAGCGGGGCCAGGCACGGGACGCAGCTTTTACGCCACGCCGTGGGATCTAGGCTTTCGACCGTGGGCACTCGACTTCACCCCGGATGACGCCGGCAATCCGCCGTATCCGTGGTTGGAAATTGTAAATCCCTATCAGGTCGACTCAACGGGGCAGGATGCGTTCCTCGTATGGACCACCGATGACTGGGATCCCGCGTTGCGGTTCTGGACGCTGCCATACGACGCTCAGCTCAACCAATGGCTGAAAGTCGTCGATCCCTCTCGACCGTCGATCATGGCGGCGCGGGAGTTCGGCGGCCAGCCAGATCAATGGCAATTCGGTCGGGCTGATTTGCTGGCGAACAACTGGCTGGAGCGGCTTGATTTGGCTTGGCAGCCTGATCCCCGTTTGAATCCTCAAGACCCTAACCCGTACGCCGGCGCCACGCCTGCCGGGTGGGCAACGGCGAAGGACGCGGCCTTCGCCTCGATCCTCGGCGAGATCGAACAGCTGCAAATGTTGATGCAGGACGATCGCGATCGTTATATGGCCGAAATCATCGACCAGGCCGACGGCCTTGCCGGCTATATGACAGCCTTCATCGATACCAATGAAGCACGGCGCCCGTGGACAATGGAGCTCGTCAACTGCGGGCTCGCCATCGGCAACATTGCATATTTTTATTACAAGCAGCAGTTCGGACGAGTTCGCCCATCGACGTTATGCCCGGGCCTGGCGCCTCCGTTCGGCCCCCCTATGCATCCCTCGTTCACGAGCGGCCACTCGTTCCTCGGACATCTGATCGCGCTGCTGCTCCTCGAGATACCGGCAATTCGACAGCGTTTCGGCATGTTCGTTGCTCCATACGGCGGAACGCCGGGCGCGGTGGTCGACCCCTATCCGGCCGTGACGATTTCGATCGCCAACCCCGCCGTCGTCACCTTGAGCACGTTGACTGCGCACGGGCTGAGCCCCGGAGATCCGGTCAATTTTCAGCCTCTCCCCGGCCAGGCGCTTCCGCCGCCGCTAGCCGTCGGAACAACCTATTACGTCGTGGCCGCAGGCTTGACCGCGAACAGTTTTGAATTCACCGACCTCACCGGCCTGCCGATCAGCACTGCCGGCGGTGGTGGGCCGGCGCCGGTGCCGGCCGTACTTCTGGCAAACCCGTTGATGGGGCGCGGCGAGCTCATATCGCCGCTGCTTTGGCTTGGCGAGCGTATCGCCAAGAACCGCGAACGTCTCGGCGTCCATTATGCTTCCGACTCGGCTGGAAGCCGCCACATCGCAGCCGGTATTTGGCGAGCGCTGCTGCACGACAGCACGACGAGCCGCATCTATTGTCCGACGCTCCGCACGGTGCTCAACCACGCAATCGCCGAATGGCCGACAAAGTGGAGTTGATGGGGCGATGCGCATGGGTGCGCGTCGTTGCGCTTCGATCAGCTGAAAAGAAGTGAAACGACCGGTGTCCTGCCAAGGCAACCCATCCTCATTCGGATCGCGTTAAACCGCGACGACGAGAAGGCCAAGGTTGTTATCGTTCGGCACCAAGTCGAGAAGCGCGGTCGGCATATGGCTGCACGCCAGCATTGTCGTCGGATCGATGTTGGCCTTGTCATCTGCGCAGGTCGCCTGAGCGAGCACCAGATAACGGGCCCCGCCCGGTGGCGCGAACGCGAACGGGCCGAAGCTTGTCTGCGCTCCAGCGGCGATGTTTTTGGGGGCGCTCGGTTGCGGGTTGCACGGCGTCCACGGCGTTAGTGGATCGCCCCAACGTGGCGGCGCAGTATTGGCGGGCCATGCACACCACCAAACGCTGACCTGCACATTCATCGCCTGTTGACTGCCGCGATTTCCGACCGTCACCGAGATGTTGCCCGCAGCGACGACGATCCCGTTCGCCGGGTCCGCCTGCCACAGCGGCGTTGCCGGCCCCCAATCGAGGGACACCGGGATGTAACTTCCCGGTCCATACTCGATCGGACCATAAGGCGTCGCCTCGGTCGTCGGCCGCGAGTCCCGGATGTAGACATCTACCGGCGGTGCATGGCCTGGCGCGTTGGTGATCTGCCCGGCATCGGCATACAAGCCCTGAGCTTCGAACGCCCACCGAATGACCTTCCACACGCAACCCCCGACCCTGTTGAACTGGAACTGCACGGGCTGCGGGGGCGGGGGGGCATACAGCACGTCCCACTGAAGGACCCAGCTGACATTCCATGCGCCGACACCTTGATCGGCGTCCATCAGCGCCGTCACGAACTGATCGGGTTCGTTTGCCAGCGTGACGCCGCTGGTGCCCAGGAGCTGGATGCCCCTCATGATGAGGAACGTCGAGTAGTGCGATGCCGACTCGCGGGTTGTTTCGCCGGGGCCGCCTGGCGGCCCCAACATTTTCGTATCGCCGCCGATGCATCGGTACAACCGAAACAGCGATGACGACATGATCTGCTCTGACCAGTAGCCCTTGCGACGGGGCGGCGTCGAATCGGGCACCTGAGACATCGGATAGTGCAGCGCCCCGCCCCAGCCCCATCCGTGCAATACACATCGATCGTGACGGCGAGGCGTGAATACCCATGGGAACGTCGCGCCGCGCCAGTTCGGGTCCTTCGCCAACGCGGACTGCGGATCGGCGACGATTGCCGCAAGCGCGTCCCCGGCGCTATGAGCAAATCGGAATTCCAGCTCTCCGACCGAGGCCGCGAGCAGGACGTGGCCGATCTCGTGCCATATCCAGCGCGCGTCGGCCGCGATGCCGAGCGGCTCGGCCTGCGAACGGTCGACGCCGTTCCATGGCTTGCGCTTGCGGGTTGACAAGTCGGCCAGCGCCAAATGCATTTCCAAAATTGGCCGCTGGCCAGCCGGAATTGTTCCTACAAAATCCGGGTTGAACCCTTCGACAAGAATGCGTGCATTGACGGTCTGACCGTCCTTTTCGGGTCCCGGCCGGATCCCCGAGCGATAAAAGAGCTTGAGCGGCATCTGGGTGAGGCGAAAATAAGGGTAAGCCCCTAACCCGTAAGCCGTGAGCCGTTTGAAGAATTCACGGACATTGTTGTACGCGCTGATGGCAGACAAGTCGTTGGACAACGCGTGGGGCGTGTTGGGTGCAACTCCGGGGAGGTTGACCTCCTTGACGCTTCCGGCCGCAACGGGAGGATCGTCGGCGACGACAAATCCGGGACAGACCACCACTCCCATCTCCGCAGACGGCAGCGGTGCGTTTGAGGGAAGCACCAACTGCACCAACTGCCCCGGCAAAATCGTGGTGGATATCGTCTCGCTAAAACGAAACGGGTCCAGCCATCGCTCGTTTCTCGACGGGCGCCGCGCATGAATGGGCACGGGCGCTGCTTGGGCCTGCGACGCTGGATCGAGCGGAAACACCTTGGCATCACCGGCCGCGTCAGCCACGAGTTCGACTTTGCTGACGAGAGCTCCCGCATCTGTATCCGTTCCGAGAAAAACGAAGGAGTATGGCGTCGTTGGGGTATAGCCGTCTCGTATTGCGGGTCCGCTCGTTCCTCGCCATTCGACCTTCACCGCGTCTTCGACTTTGGCCATCCGGACGCCTCGAAGGCTGATATTGTCCCTCGGGACACGAAGCGTCTTCGCCATCCCCGCCTTGATCACCAGGAAGGGGTCGTTCGCGATGCTGAAGATGTCCACCAACGAATGCATTGGCGCAGTCGAAAGGCCGTCCGTGAGGTAGTAGCCGGACGGAAGCGACGCGGTCATTCCGGTGATGCGTATTTGATAGCGACCGTTCTGCTGTAGCGCGTGCACGACGATGCGAATGCCGAAATCAGAGCCCGCAACGACGCGGCCGTCACCGGTGTTGACCCACTCGGATGCGAACAGGATCACCGTCTGATCGGGAAGCGGTTCACCATCGGCTTCGAAGCGTCCGGCCTGAAACGATACGAACGGATTGCCGGCGTCAGCGCCGTCCGGGTCCTTCGGAGGCCAGCCTATCGGCAGCCACGCGAATGCGGAATTCGATCCCGGCCTTTGCAATGCGGAGATCCAACTTTGCGGGAGATTGAGCGGCGGATCGATATCCTGATTTTGGCTCACCGCGAGGAGATAGTTCAGTCCGATTCCCTGCATCGTCTCGTCGTCGATGGCATCGACGAGAAGCCCCTCGGGCGGGAACGGCGCTGTGGGATGTCGCAGCAAGACGGAGGTTGAAGCGTTGTTTGTGCTCCAACGCTGGCTCCAGAACGCAAATTTTGAGGTACTCCAGTTCTTCGCCGCTTCCTTGGTCTTGGACCGCGGCTTCGCTTTGGTAGCCGCCTTTGCCTTGGCGGACTTTTTAGCCTTCGTTGCTTTTTTCTTGGATGGCCTCCTCACGACGACCTCCTCTCGAGCAACGAACAACAATTGCGTCTGCGGAGCGAGCAATTGGTTTACAACTGAAAATACATGCTTTCCCGTCGCCGTGCTTTTGAGACCACATTGGTCGGCGACTGCGTGAGTGAAACTACCGGGTCCTCTACCAATTACCACATGCGCCATACTCTCGCAATGCAATGCCCCGACTTCGGGACTCGAGGCGTCCTGCTCATTGCGAATGCCGGATGGAATTTCGAGGCGGGGCCCTCTCAAAGTTGAAACACGGATTTCCCTTGTTCGATTCCCCTTGGGAGCGCCAGCGCCGGGCGCTATTGTTTCTCGATCGCTATTGTTTTTACCGCCCGCCGATTCATCGCCGATACCCAGAGGAGGGGATTTTCATGCTTCGGATTTCAGCAATCATTGCCGTGGTTTCGTTGGTGGGGTTCGCCGCGATCGGTATTTCATCCGCACAGGCCCAGCAGCTTCCTGGAAAAAATTCATGTTCCCTCGAGGTCTGCGTTGCGACATGCAACAAGCGTGGCACCGTCAGAAGCTGCGACCGGTACTGCGAGAGGGATATGGCGCGCAGAGGGTGCCGCTGAATTTTGCGTGGGCGGCCCGGGGTGGGCGGTTGTTTGTCGGCGGGAGCGGGTATAGTTTCAGGCCGATGTCCATGGTTTCTCGCAAAATGGTTTCACGCGGATTAGGTTTCGCATTTGCCGTCGCCTCGGCCGCGTTTGGTCTCGGCGCGCCCCAAGCATACACGCAATCCGTGCCCTATTGGACCTCGACGACGGCCTTCGGCAGCGCGCTCACCTCTGACCCGAACGCGAACCCCTTCGGCAACTTTTCCTCGCGCTACAATTTCGAGAACGGCTGGTTTGTCGGCAGCGAACGCGGCAATCTCGGTTGGGGCCTCAGCAACTTCGGGTCGCCGGTCGCGTTCGGTAACGGGGCCGCGTTCACCTACGAAGGCACGCAAGCCGGCTACAACTTCAAGAGCGCGCCGGTCTCGGTCTATGCCGGCTTCGACACCATCAAGTACAACGGCCCCGATATCGGCAACCCGTTCACGGCGCTCGACTCGATGTCCTCCAGCAACACGTCCGGCTATCGCGTCAATGCCGGCGTCGAGTTTCATCCCACCTCGAATCTCAGCCTCTCCGTCGGTGCCAGCTTCTCGCAACAGCCCAACGACCTCAACTCCGCGCTTTTGCCCGGTGCCTCGCCGCTGGCGTTCGGCCACCGCTGACGCACTCGTTGACGAAACATATCGTCGCGTCTTGGAACCATTGTTCTCTTCCGCCTTTTAATTCCAACAACCCGCAACGGGTCTCAACCGGATTGGAACGAACATGGCCAGGAAGCCTATGCTGCTGAGCGACCTCTTTCACGAGACGCTCAAGGATATCTATTTCGCCGAGAACAAGATCCTCAAAACCCTGCCCAAGATGGCGAAGGCCGCGCAGTCGAAGGAGTTGCAGAAGGCCTTCACGAAACATCTCAAGGAGACGGAAGGCCAGGTGAAGCGCCTCAACCAGGTCTTCAAGATCATCGGCAAGCCGGCGCGGGGAAAAACCTGTGCCGCCATCAATGGCATCACCGAAGAAGGCGCCGAGATCATGAAGGACTTCAAGGGAATGCCGGCGCTGGACGCAGGCCTTCTCGCGGCCGCTCAGGCCGTGGAACATTACGAGATGTCGCGCTATGGTACGCTTCGTACCTGGGCCGAAGAACTTGGAATGGACGACGCCGCCAGGCTTTTACAGGCGACACTCGACGAAGAGGAGGCAACGGATTCCGCGTTGACCAAGCTCGCCGAATCCCTGGTCAATATCGAAGCCGAGCAGAAATTGGCGGCTTGAACGGGTTGCGGCATCACAGCGATTATCCAAGGAGTTATAGACAATGGCTGACATCAAAGAGCACATGGAAGTCATCGGCGCCGACGGCGTTCACGTTGGCACCGTCGACAAGGTCGAGGGCAACCGGATCAAGCTGACCAAGAAGGACAGCGGAGAAGGTTCGCATATGGGCCATCACCACTATATCGATCGTGGGCTCGTGGCCGGCGTTGAAGGCAACAAGGTGCGGCTCTCCGCCATCGGCGCGGTCGCCGTCACCCTGGAAGAAGAGAAGAAGTAACCAAGATAGCCATTTAAAAGCCGCCCGACGCCGTCGGGCGGCTTTTCGTTTGCGGCAATGGAATCGATGAGGTGGCCCGCGCGCCCGGTGGTCAGGACGCGGGTCTGGCCACGCCGAAAACGGGCGTTCGCTGCGCGAAACCAATTCGCCGCCGCCTGCAAGTTATGATAACCTCCGATAGTGTCTGGTATGCATCACTACCGGAGGATTTTCCGATGCTTCGACTTTCGATGGTCATCGCCGCGCTGACGCTCCTCGCATCGATCACGATTGACGCTTCGCCCGCGCAGGCCGTGGTGTGCTCCTACGATCGCTGCGTCTCGCGCTGTTTTACAGCTGGTAACAGATTGTGCCTCCGCGGCTGCGATCGAAGGATTGCACGACGCCAGACGAATGGTCTTTGCCCGTGGTCCGGACTTGGCTGGTCGCTGGGTCAGTAGGCTGTCAAAGAATTCCCTTGCGCCGACGGGCAAATCACCTTTAGGACCTCGCGCCATTCCGCGCCCGAAAAGAGGGGCGTATCGCGATCGTCACGGACGCTGGGCGCGGGATGCGATGGCCGAGGTTTCGCGTGGCAGACGAGCGCGCGAATTCTCGGACGGCGAAGTCGTGTGGTCCTGGCGCCCCGATGCTGGCGTCAAACCGGCGACGATTGCTTCGGCAATCGCGCTGGCGACGGTGACAAAAGGCCGGTCACCGGGGAGAGCGCGAAATAAGCCGTAACACCATCGTGCAGGGAATGCCGGATCGCTTCCGGCGTGCCTGCGGTGACTAACTCGTATGCTTTCTACTTTTGCATACGAGGCTGTGGGTGCGCGTGAGGCGCCCGGCATTCCCTGCGCCCTCTCATTTGAGGGAAGTGAATTCATACCGCTCGGGCGCCACTCGCGCCGCGGGAATGCACGGTCGCGTCAACACCCCAACCAACGCCGAAAGTCTGATCCGAAAATACGATAAACGACCCCGATTACGGTTGCCAAGGTCGGCAACAGGCGCGATCCTCCCGCCCCGGCAAAGACCGGAACAACAGGTCGGAAAAATACCCGGGAGGAAGCCAATGACAGCATTGAACAGGCGTGCCTTTGTCACAGTCGCCGCGGGTGTAATTGCCGCGCCCTATGTGTCCCGCCAGGCCTTTGCGGATGACGCGATCAAGCTGCGCTGCTCGCTCGACACCGCGCCATCGCATCCGCGCAACCAGGCGATCGTCGATTACCTCGCCAAGATAGAAGAAGCGAGCCAGGGCAAGATCAAGGGCGAAGTGTTTCATTCCGGGCAGTTGTTCGCCGATCTCAATGTCACCAAGGCGCTGCTTCAGGGTCAGGTCGATATGGCCGCACCCGGCACCTGGACCATGACCGGGCTCGTGCCCGATTGCGACTTCTGCCAGTTGCCCACGCTTTACAGTCCGCAGATCGAGGTGTTCCGCCGCTGCGCCGACGGCGCGCCGGGTGAATACGTCAACAAGCAGCTCGAGACCAAGGTGCGCTCGCATGTCATCGGTCCCTGGCTCGAGCTCGGCAATGAGAACTGGTACACGACGAAGAAAGAGGTTCGCTCGCTCGATGACCTCTCAGGTTTGAAACTCCGCAGTCCGGGCGGGGCCGGCATCTCTTGGCGCATCGGTTTTGTGCACGCCCTTCCCAACGTGACGCCCTGGCCGAACGTGCCGCTGGCGCTGTCGCAAGGCACCTTCGACGGCTTCGTCAGTAGCGACGAGAGCGTCAATTCGGCCAAGCTCTGGGAAGCCGGTGTCAGATATTCCTACGCCGACCATCAGTTCTTCGCCAACTACATCCCGATGATCAGCGATGCCTTCTGGTCCAAGCTGGGCGAAGCCGAACGCAAGCTGCTGCGCGAGGTCTGGGCGGCCAATGTCGAGCGTTACCGGGCAATGTCCGCGAAATCGCAAGCCGATGCCCGCGCGGCGATGCAGGCGAATGGCGTGACCTTTGCCGATCCGCCGCCGGATCAGGTGGCCGCCGATCGCAAGCGCATGATCGAGGCGCAGGCCGATCTGATCCGCGATACAAAACTATCGGCCGAACTCGTCAAGCTCGTGGGCGACACCGTCAGCAGCAGCCGTAGCTGAGATCAAGATACGACGGGGCAGGGGGAGTTCGCCGGTGCGTGATACGTGGTGGGACAAGGCCGAGCGGATTTTGATCGGCCTGTTGGGCCTTGCCGCGATGATCGTCGGCCTCGTGCAGGTCGCCGGGCGATACATCGCCCCGCGCTATGCCATCACCTCCGCCGAGGAGGTGATCGTCTATCTCGTCGTCTGGGGCATCATGCTCGCGGCTTCGCAATTGGTGCGTACCGACAGTCATGTGCGGCCCGATCTGGTGCTGCGCGCGGTTTCGCCAGGCGTCCAGCGCTGGATGGAGGTCGCCAATTGCCTCGTCGCTCTCGCGTTCTGCGCCGGACTTGCCTGGTACGGTTTCAGCATCGTCGAGACGTCGTGGATGCTGGACGAGCGCAGTTCGTCGGACGTGCAGTTTCCGATGTGGCTTTATTCGGCGGCGGTGCCGACCGGAGCCGCGTTGATGTCCGGCCGTTATCTGATCCGGCTCTATCGCTACATCTTTGCCTTCGATCCCGAGAGCATGACGGTCGGCCACATCCCCGCGCATGAGCAAGTTGCCGGCGCAGGCAATGCTTCGCACACCGACGCATGATGAGGTCAGACCCGAATAAAGCCGTGATGAGCCCGGGCTTGCTCCTTTCTTATCCCTCCCCCCGCGTAGCGGTGGGGAGGGAAGGCCGACGCGAAGCGAAGGCCAGGGTGGGGGGCCTGGAACGTTCGATGTCAAAGAGGATGCCTGAAGAACCCCACCCCGGCTCACTTTCGTTCGCCGACCCTCCCCGCTACTCGCTGCGCTCGCGGGGGAGCGATAAGACGTCATGCTGATCATCCTGTTCCTGGTGCTGTTCTTCGGCCTGCTCGCCGTTGGCATGCCGATCTTTCTCGTGCTCGGGCTTTGCGCCTCGATTCTGTATTTTGCCTCCGGCGAACCGCTGATCGGCGTCGCCCAGGTCATCATCGATCACCTGAATTCGCCGACGCTGATGTCGCTGCCGTTGTTCGTGATGGCGGCGACCTTCATGCGCCATGGCGGCGTGGCGAAAGCGCTGGTCGATTTGTCGGCCGCCTGGCTCGGCGGCATCCGGGGCGCGCTCGGGCTGGTCACGGTGGTGGCCTGCACGCTGTTTGCGGCGATCTCCGGCTCGTCGGTGGCAACCGCATTGGCGATGGGAACGATCCTGCTGCCGGCCATGATCGAGAAAGGCTATCCGCGCAGCTTCGCGCTCGGCGTCGTCGGCGCGTCCGGCACCATCGGCATCGTCATCCCGCCGTCGCTGGCGCTGATCCTGTACGGCATCGTTGCCGAACAATCGGTGCCGCGGCTGTTTCTGGCCGGCGTGTTACCCGGCCTGTTGCAGGCCGCGGTGTTCTTTGCCTGGGTCTGGTACGATGCGCGGCGGCGGAAGTTTCCGGTCGAGCCGGCATTGCCGTTCGCGGAGCGAATTCGTGTCACGGCAAGGGCGATACCCGCACTAATCGTGCCGGTCATTGTGTTGGTCGGCATCTATGGCGGCGTGGTCACGGTGACCGAGGCGGCGGCGATTGCGGCCGTCGTGTCGCTCATGGTCAGCCTCGTGTACTACCGCGGCTTTCACTGGACCGAGACGTTATGGGTGGTGGCCGACGCGCTGAAAAGCGCCGGCGCGATCATGCTGATCGTCGCCACAGCGCTCGCGTTCGGTCACTGGATGACGGCCTCCGGCGTTCCGGCCGAACTCGTCAAATGGGTGCTGGCGCAGAACATGGCGCCGTGGCAGTTCCTGCTCGCGATCAATGTCCTTCTGCTCGTGCTCGGCTGCTTCCTTGAAGTGATCGCGACGCTGCTATTGGTGCTGCCGATTCTCGCGCCGGTGCTGCCGGCGCTCGGCGTCGATCCCGTGCACTTTTCGATCATCTTCACACACAACATGGAGATCGCGCTGGTTCACCCGCCGGTGGGCTTGAACCTGTTCGTGCTGTCGACGATTTCGAAGGCGCCGATCGGCGAAGTCGTGCGCGGCGTGTTGCCGTTCCTGATTTTGCTCCTGATGGTGCTGATGATTATCACCTACGTGCCGGCGCTCACGTTGTGGCTACCGCATGCGGTCTACGGCAATTGAGCGCGAGCGGCGTGGCGGCCGTGAAACACGACCGCCATCGCAGTTCGGTGATGAAGCAGCTTGATCAGCCGTGCAGCTTCTTGGCGGCCTCCGCAATGGCGCGGCCCTGATAGCGCGCGCCTGCGAGTTCGTTCTCGGAGGGCTGGCGGCTGCCGTCGGTACCCGCGATCGTCGTGGCGCCATAGGGCGCGCCGCCGGTTACCTCATCGAGTTTCATCTGGCCAGCATAACCATAGTTCATGCCGACGACGATCATGCCGAAATGCAGGAGGTTGGTGATGATCGAGAACAGCGTCGTCTCCTGGCCGCCATGCTGGGTGCCGGTCGAGGTGAAGGCGCCGCCGACCTTGCCGTTCAGCGCGCCCTTGGCCCATAAGCCGCCGGCCTGATCGAGAAAATTGGCCATCTGCGATGCCATGCGTCCGAAGCGAGTACCGGTGCCGACAATGATCGCATCGTAATTGGCAAGGTCGTCGATCTTGGCGACCGGCGCCGCTTGATCGACCTTGTAGTAGGAGGCCTTTGCGACTTCGAGCGAAACCAGTTCAGGAACGCGCTTGATGTCGACGGTGGCGCCGGCCTCGCGGGCGCCTTCCGCCACCGCGTTCGCCATCGTCTCGATATGGCCGTAGGCCGAATAATAAAGCACGAGAACTTTCGTCATGATCTTGTCTCCAGGGTTTGTTCAGGAAGGTTGTTAGGGAAGGTGGTTGAATTGCCAGCGTGCGCCGGCAATTCAGGGTTTGGGAATTGGTGAAGGCAGTATTCGTTACGCCGCGTCGACCAGCACCAATTCGGAATCCTCCAGCGCCGTGATGTTGATCTGCGGCTCATCGCTGATGGCGAGGCCGTCACGCGCGTTGACGTTGATGCCGTTGACTTCGATCTTGCCGGCGGCGGGTACGAGGTAGAGATGGCGCGCCTTGTGCGGGGTGTAATGCGCGCTCTCGCCCGCCTTCAGCGTGGCGGCCAGCACGCGTGCATCCGCACGGATCGGCAGCGCGTCCTTGTCGTCCGCCTGTCCGCTGGCAATGGTAACGAACTTGCCGGAGCGGTCCGATTTGGGAAACGGCTTTGCTCCCCAGGTTGGCGCACCGCCATCTGTCGTTGGCTCGATCCAGATCTGGAAAATCTTGGTCGGCCGAGGCTCCAGATTGTATTCGGAGTGACGAATGCCGGATCCGGCGCTCATCACCTGAACGTCGCCGGCTTCGGTGCGGCCCTTGTTGCCAAGACTGTCCTGATGCGTGATCGCGCCTTCCCGCACATAGGTGATGATTTCCATATTGGCGTGGGGATGAGCGGGAAAGCCGGTGTTCGGCGCGATCTCGTCATCGTTCCAGACGCGAAGCGAACCGAATCCCATATTGCCGGCATCGTAGTGGCTGCCGAATGAGAAGTGGTGTTTGGCCTTGAGCCAGCCGTGGTCGGCAGCGCCAAGCCGGTTGAAAGGTCGAAGTTCAATCATGGGATTTCTCCGTTAGGGTTGGGCTATGGATATGCCGCCGCTTTTGGTATAGAAATAGAAACTATCGAAACTCATTGTTTCCATTTGTTAGCCCTTGCCATGGCCAAACTTCCGGACTTCGAGGGTCTCGCGATTTTTGCGAAAGTCGTCGAACTGCGCTCGTTCGCGGCGGCTGCGAACGAACTTGCCCTGTCGAAGGCAACCGTCTCCAAGGCAGTCAGCCGGCTGGAAGAGCGGCTTGGCGCGCGGCTGTTCAACCGCACCTCGCGGCGGCTGGCACTCACCGACGCCGGGCAGAAATTGTCGGGACGGGCGCAACGCCTTCTGGCCGACGGCGAAGAGGCGGAGAACGAGGCGCTGGCCCAATCGGTTTCGCCGCGCGGGCTGGTTCGTCTGGCGGTGCCGATGACCTTCGGGGTGAAGGCGGTCGCGCCGATCTTGCCAGAGTTTCTAAAAACCTATCCCGACGTTTCGATCGACCTTCATCTCAGCGATGCGACGGTGGATCTGATCGGCGAAGGTTTTGATGCCGCGTTGCGGATCGCGCGGCTGCCGGATTCTTCCCTGATTGCGCGGCGGTTATGCGCGGTGCCGCGCCACACGGTGGCTGCGCCTTCCTATTTGAAGCGTTATGGCCGGCCGACCCACCCGATGCATCTCGCCCAACACAGATGCTTTGGCTACGCGTATCTGTCGACCGCCGATGTCTGGCATTACAGCAACGCTGCAGGCGAGCAGGTGAGTGTACGCCCCGCCGGACCGCTTCGCGTCAACAATGGCGAAGCGGTATTGCCGGCGGTGATCGCGGGCCTTGGCATCGCGGACCTGCCGGATTTCATCATCGGCGAAGCCATCCGATCCGGAGAGGTCGAAGTTATTTTGAAAGGCTGGTCGCAGCCCGAAGGCGCCGTGCACCTGGTGCAGCCACCCGGCGGTCCGCGCCCCGCGCGCGTCGAGGCGTTGGGAAATTTCCTCGCCGAGCGGTTTGGCAACCCGACGCGGCCAAAGCCCTCGCGGCGTAGCTGAAGGGATTGCTGCTCGCTCCGGGTCTCGATTTCGGTATTGCAAGAGCGGCCGCGAACAGTTCACCTTGCGTACCGGTTGATGTTACCAATCAAACAGAAAAAGAACATTGAGGAAACTGCCAAATGAATAGACGTGAATTGCTCCAAGCGACCGCCGCGTTGCCGCTGTTGCAGGCCGCCCGGCCGCTTCCAGCGTTGGCGGACGTGGCCTGGCCGACGCGTACGATCTCCATGATCGTGCCGTTTCCGGCCGGCGGGCAAGCCGATCTGGCGGCGCGGCCGGTGGCATTGGCGCTGGAAAATATCCTGGGCAAGTCGGTGATCGTGGATAATCGCGCCGGCGGGGCAGGCGGCGCAATTGGGAATGCGGCAGCGGCGCGCGCCGAGCCCGACGGCTACACCTTGCTGATGACGTTATCGTCTCTGGCGGTGCTTCCCGAAGCCGACCGTCTTTTCGATCGGCCGCCGGTCTATGAAGTCTCGCAATTTGCGCCGGTGGCGCGCGTGCTGGCCGATCCCACGCTGCTCGCGGTACCGGCGTCGGCGCCGTGGAAGACATTGGAGGATTTCGTCGCCGATGCAAAACGGCGCCCCGGTGAAATTCGTTACGGCTCATCCGGCCCCTACGGCACGCTGCATGTTGCGATGGAAATGTTCGCGGCTTCCGCCGGAATCAAATTGTTGCATATTCCTTTCCGTGGCGCGGGACCCGCGCTGAATGCGATCCTGACCGGAACCGTGGAGGCGCTCGCATCGGCGCCGGGAACGCTGAAGCAGCAGGTCGATGACGGCAGGATGCGTGTGCTCGCCAATTGGGGTGCCGAACGCATCGCGAGTTTTCCGGATCTGCCGACCTTCAAGGAGCGCGGCTACAAGGATGTCGAATTTTACATTTGGGCAGGCTTGTTCGCGCAGAAGGCGCTGCCGGCGCCAATCATGACCAAGCTGCGCGAAGCGATGGCGCAAGCTGTAAAAAGTCCTGAAGTGATCAAGACGTTCGACACGGCAGGTAGCCCGGTCGCTTATCTGGACGCGCCGGAGTTTGCGAAATTCGTCGAAACCGACAGCGCGCGTCTCGTTGCTGCGGTCAAACGCATCGGCAGGGTGGAATAGCCGACCGCCTTAAAACACGCTCACATTTTTTTGTACGGCGTGAACCAGCCCCGGCCTCATTGACTTGGTTTGCTTCGTGAACCGGTTTGGTCCGGTCGAACACTTATGTTCTGACAAGGAAGGGGCGGCCATGCGAAAGCACCGAATTTTCCAACTTTTTGCCGTTGTTGGTCTGGCAGCGATATTTGCGAGCGGAAGTTCCGCTCATGCCCAGGAGCATCGCGGAACCATGCAGCAGCAGATGGCCTGCACGCCTGACGTTTTCCGGTTATGCGGGTCTGCGATACCTGATGAGAATCGGATCGTGGCTTGTTTGCAGGCGAACACCACGCAGCTCAGCGGGCAGTGCCGTGCGGTGTTTGAATCAAGTGACAGCGCTGTTGCTCCGCCGCCACCGCCAAATTCGCCGCAACCGTCGTCGATGGCTCGGCGTTACCAGTATCAATAAGGCTCGATCGAGAGAGCCTCGTTCAATAGGACTTCGGCGTTGCGGTTCGTTAAGTCGTCCGCAACGCCATAATGTGTCCGAGCTCAGCAGACGTCGACCCATTCGGCCGCGACCAGTTCGGCCATGCGTGCAGGCGCAATCCGAACCGCGCTGTGGATCGAGCCAGCGGCGGGGACTACTTCGTCAAAGGCTTTCAGCGAAATGTCGCAGTAAACCGGCAGTGGCGTCTTCAGCCCGAACGGACAGACGCCCCCAACTTCGTGGCCGGTAATGTCGGTGACTTCATCGAGGCCGAGCATCTTGGGCTTGCCGCCAAAGCGCGCCTTTACTTTTTTATTGTCCATTCGCGAGGTGCCGCTCGCGACGATCAGGATCACCTGCTCGCCGATCCGCAAGCTCAGCGTCTTGGCGATCCGCGCCGGCTCGACGCCGTAGGCCTCGGCGGCGAGCGCTACCGTCGCCGAGCTCTGCGTCGATTCAATCACGGCGATATCGGGGGCTTTTTCAGCGAAGAAAGCGCGGACGGATTCAAGACTCATGGGCGAGGAGATCTGGCAGTTCTGACAAAGTGCGGATGCGGTGATCGGGTTTGAAGCCGAGTTCGTCCATTTGCGTACGCAGGGCCTTGAACATCGTCAATGGCGGAACGACGTCGCTTTTGATGCAGGCTTCTGCCATCGCCTGCGGCGTCACCCGCTCGATCCAGGCGACGTTTAATCCAAAGGCCTTGGCACCACAAGCGTCCCACGGATTGGAGGACACGAAGAGAACTTCATTAGGCT
>Ga0210397_10000841_pt1 | contig 20087 bp, 17 predicted proteins | sample IncBWH2OmetaG_FD_160126 | JGI IMG/M metagenome (GOLD analysis project Ga0210397, IMG submission 160126) | Forest soil microbial communities from Barre Woods Harvard Forest LTER site, Petersham, Massachusetts, United States - Inc-BW-H-2-O ...
CGCTGTTCTCGGCGACGGACGCCAGCCCGTTCGCCGTGGCCGCACCAGGCAGGACTGATGGCGCTCGCACCTCCACGGCCGGGAGACGGAATCTGAGTTCGGCAACGAGTTGGTCGTGCTCGCGCTGCAGGTCCGGCCCGTCGTCACCCGGGCCGGCCAGCGCACGGCCCGGCCGGTTCCTGCCAAGAGCGGACATATCAACGGCGGGCGGCTGCCAGTGCATCGCCCATACCTCAAGCTCTCGATATGCAAATACCAGGACGGCAATGATGACAAGCCATACAACCCCGCCGTGTGCGAGAAGCTGGCCACCCAGCAAGGGTTGCAAGAAGGCGGTACAGAGTGTGTCCATCCCGCGTGTGAACGCGTTCACCAGATCGGTGGGCGCGCCAGCCGGATGCGTTACGCCGTATCGGGTGACGAGCATAGCCACACCCAACGCGAACCCCGCCGTGACAAACCGCAGGGTTCGCACGGTGAAGTGGTAGCCGATCCAGCCCAGCAATACGGCAGCGATCGCGAATACTCCCCAGACGAGCCATGAACTCATGCCGCCCCACCCCTCGCTCACTGTGACAGAGTGGCCAGCGGTGGTGCTAAATACACATTCAGAGCAGCAACTCCGGCTCGGGATGCAGAATTGCCTTTCCGCGGAAACGCGCATGCGCGGCGGGAAGCCTCCTCATCGGTGACTAGCCAGCCGCCGCAATGCAGCTAGCGACTCGGCGGTATCGCGGCGCATCCTGGGCGCGAACAGCAGCAGCAGCGGACCGGCCCCGCCCAGTACCTCGGCGCTCTTGACCACCCGGACAAGCCCGCCGGGCACCGGCTCGAGGGTGTGATCGAAGACGACCTTGCCCAGCGGCACCGGGCACTCACTCACCCAGTGCCGTCCGGCGTCGACCTCGGTGATGGTGAAGGAGCCGCCGAGATTGCCGCGTTGCCTGGCCCAGCCACGCGTCCCTGCCTCAAACGGGCCATCGAGCTGGGCGATCTCCTTACTGACATCCCACTCGGGCCAGCGGGCCACGTCGGTCCACACCTTCCAGACCGCGTCCGGATCGGCCTCGAACGTCGCCTCGCATTCGAACAGGTGCATAACTATCCCTCGAGCCTGGCCGGGACGGGAACTAGCTGGCCATGTGCCAGCAAGCCCGGCGCGCTGCATGCGGCATGCTCCGCCCAGCCGTGTAATGGTCCCGCGGACCGATGCCGTACGGCAACCTGATGCGGCACCCAATTCGCGACCGCGCCGTCCCACCCGTAACTCAAGGTATCCGTGAGATCTGCCAAGCATGGTTAGGGTGGGCAATACCAGCGGTTCCAGTGTTGCCGCTCCGGATGGCAGGGGCTAGCGGTGCTCGCAGTCGAGATCTCGCGTCATGGCGGGCCCGAAGAGCTCGTGCTGATCGAGCGTCCGGACCCGGTGGCGGCGGCGGGCCAGGTGGTCGTGCGCAACAGGTGGATCGGGGTTAACTACGTCGATCTGCAGCATCGTGCCGGGCAGCCCTATCCGGTCCCGCTGCCACTGATTCCCGGCACCGAGGCAGCCGGGACCGTGGTGGGGGCCGGCACTGGTACGGACCCCGGACTGGTCGGTGCCCCGGTGGTTCACTTCGGTCATCTGTGCGGCGTTTACGCCGAGATGACCGCGGTGCCGGCCGAGTTCGTCGTTCCGATCGCCTCCGGCGTGGCCCTTGACGCTGCCGCCGCCGTCGCCATGAACGGCACCACTGCCCATGTGCTGACGAGCATGGCCTGCCGGATCGGACCAGGCGATGTGGTAGTCGTGCAGGCGGCTGCGGGCGCGACCGGAGGTGCTGTGGTCCAGCTAGCGGCGGCGGCCGGAGCCGAGGTGATCGCGATTACCTCCTCGGCCGTCAAGACCCAGGGGGCGATCGCCCTGGGAGCCCGCCATGGCTTTGCGCTGCAGCAGGTGCCCGACCCGGTGGCCGCCGTGCTGTCCGTCACCGACGGGCGCGGCGCTGACGTGGTCTATGACGCCGGTGGCCGGGATACCTTCGAGATGAGCCTGGACATGCTCGCCACCCGGGGCACGCTCGTGCTCTACGGTCAGTCCGGCGGCCCGGTCGCCCCGTTCGACCCTGGCAGGCTGTCGGGTCTCACCGGCGCGGGCCGCGGCGCAGGCTCCCTGAGCCTGCGCTGGGTGGCCGCTAGTCACTACCTGACCAGCCAGCATGACCGGGCCGAGGCCGTCGGCGTAATCGTCAGCCAGCTCGCCGCCGGACGATTCAGCCCGCGCATCGCCGAGCGCTTCCCCCTGCACCGCGCGTCCGACGCGCACGTCCGCCTGGCCAGCCGGGCTGTCCAGGGGAAGATCCTGCTCGAGGCGTGACCGGCGGCGTCGCAGGTCATTGCGCCGCAGGGTTGCTGCCGGCCGGCGGGCCAGCGGGCTGTCCCCCTGCCTGGGGCGCTGTACCGGACAGCGGAGTCGTGTCCAGGTACCTCACCTCGTAGACCCGTTCGGTAAATTTCCAGCCGTCGCCGGTGCGCTGGTAGCGGTCGTGGTAGATGGCGAAGTTCTGGTGTGAGCCGCCGTCGCGCAGGCCGATGAGCTCGTGGAGGTAGGCGCGGCCGGACGCGGTGTCGCCGTCGAGCTGGATCGTACCCGGGTGGGCGGTCTGCACGAAGTACTCCACGATGGCCTCCCGGCGCTCGCGCCAGGCGCGGATCTGTTCCCGGCCGACGAGCTCGACGGGGACGTTGGGCATCCGCAACGCGCCGTCCGGGGTGAACAGCGACGCCACGCGATCGTAGTCGCACATCATCGCCGCGTCGGTGAACTCGCCGCGCAGCGCCTCGATCTCGACGCGGTCAGCGATGGCCTGAAAGTCACTCATCGGTTCCTCCTTGTCACACCGAACCCGGTGTGCGGTGTCGTCGTCTCAGTAGTCCGACGACACAACCCGCCCGGATGTCAGCCCGCGTCCCCACAGGCGAGCAGGGCCTGGGCGCTGGTGTAGGTCGCCATCACGAGGCCCTCGTGAGCGGGCAGGTGCAGGCCGCCGAACTTCTCCAGCGCCAGCAAGGTGTCCGATGCCAGGAAGAGCGCTCCGCCGGCGGCCGTCCGCGGTGAGCCAGAATCCAGCGCCGCCAGGGACATCGCGAGCAGCGCGGCGCTGTACACGATGACCGGGATGCGGTCCTGGCCGGTGCGCTTCCACAGGTAGGCGTTCACCGCGCCGAACGCGGCCAGATGCGGCGCGGCCAGGACTGGCTGGGCGAGCAGGCGGCCCCGGCCGGGGCGCTGCCGCAGCGCGATGATCCAGGCCACGTGACCGGCCAGGAAGCATCCCAGCCCCGCCATGAACGCGGTCTCACCGCTGCCGAGCAAGGCCACGTCGCCGGCGCCGCTAAGGGCGAGTGCACGTTGCGCCGGGCGGTCACGGCCCGCCATCAGCACCGGCATCAGCAGTGGCTTGGTCAGCCAGCGCTGCCGATCACGCCCGGTCGCCGCGAGCAGCGTGTCAGCTACCGCAAGGGCCGCGTACACGAGGGTTGCACGACGGGCCACACCGCACCTCCTGTCTGCGCCGCAAGCCTAACGTTGCGGGTCTGACCGGGAGCGCTCGTGGTACTGATGTGAGATGACCAGGGCCCGGCGCTGCGAATGCCTGGGCCGCCGGAGGACAATGGACGACAGCCCGCGGAAGCGCCGGTGAGTGAGGGAGTGTGGTGCCGTCATGCCGTGGTTTCCGGATTTCGCCAGCGCCGTGGAGCTGGCGCGTAAGCAGACCCGCGCCGCGGGCCAGGCTGATCCGGTCGGGCAGTTCTTCGCGGCGCTGAACAGTGGCGACAGCCACGTACTCGAGACCGCGTGGCCGGGCGAGGTGGTCGTGTACGACCCCCGCGCCGGGGAGGTCCGCGGTCACAGGCAGCTGCGGCACTTCGTCAGCCAGAATCAGGCCTGGATGGCCGATCACCACGCCCGGGTCGAGACCGTCGCGTCCACGTCAGCCGACGGGCGGGCGGTGGTGGAGCTGCTGGCGCATCTGGACGGCGATGGGCAGCACCTGGCCTGGCCGGTGGCGGTCGTCGCCGAGTCTCCCGACGAGCTGTCGGTGGTGTTCCGCACCTACTGCAGCCAGTGGCCGGTCGACGGGCGGCGTCACCTGCGGCCTCCCATCCTCAAGCCGGGGCCCGCCCACCCCGGCGATGTCGTCGGCCGCTACCAGGCCGCGCTGCAGGCCGGCGACGCCGACGCGGTCGTCAGCACCTTCGAACCGGACGGGTACTACCGCGAGCCCATCGGCGCGCACCCTTCCCACAGCGGCACGGCCGAGCTCCGCACGTTTTTCGCCGGGCGCTTCAGCGCGGGCGGCGGCATCGAGCTAGAACACTGCATGGTGACCGACGACGGGGTGCGCTGCGCCGTGGAGTACAACTGCGTCCGCTGGGGCAGCCATCAACTCCCGCCGCAGGCGGGGCTCGGCGTCTACGAACGCGGGCCAGACGGGCTGCTCACCGCGGCCCGTGTCTACGACGACATCGAACCACCCGCCGGCCATCCCTGACGATCCATAACAACAAGCGGGAAGGAACTGATGGAGCCGAACGGGCTGCGGACGCTGCTCACCGGCCGGGGACTGCTGGAGTCGCCACGGTGGCATGGTGACCGGCTGTACTTCTCTGACTGGTCTGCGGGCGAGGTGCTCGCCGTGGACCTGGCCGGCCGCAGCGAGGTGATCGCGCGGGTGCGGTCGCTGCCGCTGTGCACGGCGTGGCTGCCCGACGGCCACCTGGTGATCGTCTCCTCACCGGACGGGCGGCTGCTGCGACGGGAACCGGATGGCTCCCTGGTCACGTACGCGGACCTGGGCCGGCCGGGCTGGAACGACATCGTGGCGGACGGCCGCGGCAACGTCTACGTCAACGGGGCCGGGTTCAACCCGATGGCCGGGGAGGAGTTCCGGCCGGGCTCGGTTCACCTGGTCACGGCGGACGGCTCCGTGCGGCAGGTGGCCGACGACATCGCGTTCCCCAACGGGATGACGGTGACCGCGGACAACTCCACCTTGATCGTCGCGGACTCCTACCGGCACCAGCTGGTCGGCTTCGACATCGCCGCGGACGGCGGTCTTTCCGGCCGGCGCGTCTGGGCCGACCTCGGCGACGGCACCCCGGACGGCATCTGCACCGACGCTCAGGACGCCGTCTGGTACGCCGACGTGCCTAACCGGCGGTGCGTGCGTGTCGCGGCGGGCGGCACCGTGCTGCAGACCGTCGACCTGGACCGCGGCGGTTTCGCCTGCGCCCTCGGCGGCCCGGAAGGGACCACGCTGTTCATCGTGGCCGCCGAATGGCGGGGCATGACCGAATCCGAGATGGTGCCGCCCGGCAGCGGCCAGGTCCTGACCGCCGACGTCGAGGTTCCGGGGGCTGGCTGGCCGTAACGCCGGAAGGGGCCTGGGGCCCCGGACATCGGTGTCCATAGACGCGTGCTTATGGACAAAACTGGCGTCCGGGGCTTTCATAAGAAACAGCCGGGTGGAGGGCAAACTAACGGTTAGCGGGGGGAGACGGCGTGTCATACTGCGGCGGATCTGGCAGGCGCCGGAGGGCGTTCACGGCGTGGCGGCGAACGGCGGTGGCGGTGGCGGGCACGCTGGCGCTGGCCGGGGCCGCGGTGCTGCCCGGCGCGGGAACCGCGGCAGCGGCGGCCCGGGCTACCGCGCCAGCGCTCGTGTTCAGCCCGTCCCCGTATGACTTCGGGCCGGTCAGCCCGGGGCAGTCAGCCGCAAAGACGTTCACCTTGAGCAACTCAGGCCAGAAGGCCACCGGCAAGCTGCGGGTACGGCTGTCCGGCCCTGCTGCTTTCAGCATTACCCGCAACACCTGCCGCGCGGTCCGGCTGCGTCCCGGCCGGGCGTGCACTATCACCGTGCGGTTCGCACCGTCCCAGGCTGACCGCATCACCGCCACGCTGACGGCAGCCAGCAAGGGCGGCCCTCGGCACGCCGCCACTGCCGCTGACACCCTCGCCGGCGGGCTGGCCCTCGGCGCCGCCCCCGGACCAGGGCAGATCTACTGGGTCAGCAGCGACGAGATCTGGGCGGCCAACCTCGACGGCACCAGCTCGCACGCCATCGTCACCGGCCAGATCGGCGCGGCGGGGATAGCAGTGAACAGCAGCCACCTGTATTGGGTCGTCGCTCCCGACGGGACGATCTGGGAAGCCAACCTGGATGGCACCAGCGCGCACGCCATCCTCACCAGCCGGCCCGGGGTGGCCGGCCTGGCCGTCACGTCCAGCCAGATCTACTGGGCCAACTTTGGTGACGGCGCGGACCGGACCGGCACGATCTGGGCCGCCAACCTGGACGGCAGCGACCCGCACACCATCGTCACCGGACAGACTCTCCCGAACGGGGTGGCGGCCGACGCTAGCCACGTCTACTGGGCCACCGACGGGCTCCCGCCAGCCGGGAACGGCACGATCAGCGAGGCCAACCCCGACGGGACCAGCCCGCACGCCATTGTCACCGGCCTGGCGGCACCGACGGGGGTGGCCGTCGACCCCAGCCACCTGTACTGGGCCGACAACGGCGACGGCACGGTGAACCAGGCCCACCTGGACGGGACCAGCCCGCACGCCATCGTCACGGGCCAGAACGGGCCGGTCGGGGTAGCGTCCGACGCCAGCCACCTGTACTGGGCCAGCATGGACGCCGGCACCGTGAACCAGGCCAACCCGGACGGGAGCAGCCCGCACGCCATCGCCACCGGCCAGGACAGCCCGACCTGGATGGCGGTCACCCCGGCGGCGCCGGAACTGTCGTTCAGCCCAGCCCCGTACGACTACGGCAGCGTCCCCCCCGGACAGCCAGCAAGGCAGACGTTCACGCTGACCAACTCCGGCCACGCGGCCACCGGCCCGCTGACCGTGACGCTGACGGACCCGGCCGCGTTCGCCGTCACCGCTGACGCCTGCTCGGCCGCCAGCCTGGGACCTGGCCAGACGTGCAGCATTACGGTTCGGTTCACTTCCGCCGCGGGCGCGATGACGGCCACCTTGACGGCGGCCAGCACTAACCCCGACGCGATCGCCACTGATGCACTCACCGGGGAGGTGGCCCCCGCCATCTACTGGGCCAATGCCAGCGACCACTCACCCGGGGCTGGTGCGATCTGGACGGCCAACCTCGACGGCACCAGCCCGCACGCCATCGCCACCGGCCAGGACGACCCGGGCGGGGTAGCGGTCGACGCCAGCCACCTCTACTGGACCAGTGCCGGCGATAACGCGATCGTCGAGGCCGACCTCGACGGCAGCAGCGCGCACACCATCGTCACCAACCAGGACGAGCCCTTCGGAGTGGCAGTTAGCGCCGGCCACCTCTACTGGTCCAACTTCAGCGCGGACGAAGAGATCTGGGAGGCTAATCTCGACGGCAGCAACCCGCACGCCATCGTCAACGGGCAGAACAACCCGACCGGGGTCGCGGCCGACGGCAGCCACCTCTACTGGGCCACGTTCGGCGCGATCTGGGAGGCTAATCTCGACGGCAGCAACCCGCACGCCATCGTCACCGGCGCGCTTGCGCCGGAGCTCCAGGGCGGGGTGGCGGTCAACGCCGACCACATCTACTGGGGCGACCTTAATCAGGGCGCGGTCGCCGAGGCTAATCTCGACGGCAGCAACCCGCACACCATCATCACCGACAAGAACGGCCCGGATGGGATGGCGGTCGCCGGCCAGCTCTACTGGACGAGCGGCGGCTTCGGCGGAGCCAGTACCGGTACGGTGAGTGAGGCCAACCTCGACGGCAGCAGCCGCCACATCATCGTTACCGGCCAGGCATTCCCGCAGATGATGGCCGTCACACCAGCGGGGCCTTAACTGGGTTATGCGGAACGGTGGCTGACCCGGGTCGATGTACCGTCGGGCCGGCTCTAACCGGACCAATGTGCCATCGACCCACGAGGTGGCGCCACAGAAGAGGGAGCCGCCGTGTCGTATGTTCCTGTCGTCGACATCTCCGCTGACCCTGTGGCCGTCGGCGCGGAGCTGGACGAGATCTGCCGGACGGCTGGCTTCTTCCAGGTAACGGGGCACGGAGTCCCCGGCGGGGTTGCCGAGCGGGCGTGGACAACGGCGACGAGGTTCTTCGACCTGCCACCCGCGGACAAGCTGAGCGTGGCGCGGCCGGGGCCGGACTACCCGTACGGCTACATCCCGCTGGCGGGTGAGTCGCTGAGCCGGTCGATCGCCGGGGCCGCCCCGCCGGACCTGAAGGAGGTCTTCAACGCGGGCCCGCCGGCCCGGCCGACGCGCCCGTTCGCCGATCCTGACGAGGCCTGGGCCTGGTCCCCCAGCCTGTGGCCTGCGGCGCTGCCGGAACTCCGGGTGGCGTGGACGGCCTACTACGACGCCATGCGCGACCTCAGTGACCGCCTGATGTCGCTGTTCGCCCGCGGCCTGGGCCTGCCGCCCGGGTTCTTCGCGGACAAGACCGGCCAGGCCGCGAACGCGCTGCGCGCCATCAACTACCCGGCCCGGGACACCGCCCCGCTGCCCGCGCAGCTGCGGGCGGGCGCCCACACCGACTACGGCACGCTGACGATCCTGCGGCAGGACGCGGTGGGCGGCCTGGAGGTGCTCGGTCCCGGCGGCCGGTGGGCGGGGGTGGAACCGGTCCCTGGTGCGTTCGTGATCAACATCGGCGACCTGATGGCGCGCTGGACCAACGACCGGTGGCGGTCGACCCTGCACCGGGTGGTCGATCCGCCCGACCGCGCCGCGGCCGCCGCGCGCCGGCAGAGCATGCCGTATTTCCAGAACGCCAACTGGTCAGCGGAGGTCTCCTGCCTGCCGACCTGCCTGGAGCCAGGCGACAAACCGCGCTACGAGCCGGTGCTGGCCGGGCCGCACCTGATGGGCAAGTTCCGCAGGTCAGTCACCCTCCCCGCGGTTGACAACGCCGGCCATCCGGGCGAAACTCACCGGGACGAGTAGCAGCGAAAGTAACTTTCACGGGTCGAGAGTGAAGGAGTGCGCCGGTGGCGGACGTGGTGATCGCCGGGTACGGCCCGGCCGGGGCCGCCGCGGCCATCGCCGCTCACGACGCCGGGCGTAGCGTCCTGATCCTGGAATCGGCCGAACGGGGCGGAGGAAACGCCCGCTACAGCGGCGGGTTCCTGTTCGACGTGCCAGGCGACGCGGCCGTCGCGCACCTGGACGCGCTCTGCTTCGGCCGCACCGGCCGACGGGTGCTCGAGGCCTACGCGGCCGGCCTGCACGAACTGGACGGCTGGCTGCGCTCACTGGGCGGGACCACCGTCCCGTTCGAGCCGCCGCCGGCCCGGCTGCCCGCCCCGTTCCCATCCTGGCCGCACCTGCCAGCCGGCCGTCAGATCCGGTACCGGACGGTGGCCGGCGGCACCGGCCGTCGCGGCGAGGCACTGTGGGACCTGCTGGACGCCGCCGTACGGGCCCGCGGCATCGAGGTGCGTTACCGGTGCGCCGCGGAACGCCTGGTGCTCGACCGGGACGGATCGGCGACCGGGGTGGTGGCCCGGGGTGCCGCAGTGCCGGCCGCCGGCGGGGTGATCCTGGCCTGCGGCGGGTTCGAGGCCGATCCGGTGCTGGCCGACGCCTATCTCCCGTTCGGCCCGTCCTGGCCGGTCGGTCATCCGGGGAACACCGGCGCCGGGCTGGTCATGGCGCAGCAGGCCGGCGCGGCGCTGTGGCACATGTACGGCTGTTTCGGCTGGTTCGCGTTCCGCGCCCCGGACTTCCCGGCCCCGTTCGCGGTGGACTTCTCCGGCGCCAGCCACCTGTTCACCGACGCCGACGGCCGCCGGTTCGCCGACGAGACCGGCTACGAGGTGCACGACCGGCTGCGCGCGCTGCTGACCTACCTCCCTCGCAACCCGAACCGGCCGCGGCTGCCGAGCTGGGCGGTGTTCGACGAGGCGGCCCGGCGGGCAGGCCCGCTGAACGGCCTGCTCGGCACGCCGAACGACTACGCCTGGAGCCCGGACAACTCCGCCGAGATCGGCCGCGGCTGGATTCTCGCCGCGGATGGCCCCGCGGACCTGGCCGGGAAGATGGGCGTGGATGCCGGGATCCTGACCGGAACCCTGGAGCGGTACAACGCATCCGCCCGGGCGGGCCGGGACGAGGCGTTCGGCCGGTCGGCGGACACGCTCGTGCCGCTGGACCTCGGCCGGCTGTACGCGATCGAGACCTGGCCGGGCATCGCCGGCACCACCGGCGGCCCGCGGCACGACGACCGGGCCCGGGTGCTCCGGCCGGACGGCCGGCCCGTGCCCGGGCTCTACGCCGCCGGGGCGGTCAGCCTGGTCTGGGGGCACCTGATCGAGCACGGCGGCGGGCTCACCGACGCCATGGTGTTCGGCCGGATCGCGGGGACCGAGGCGGCATGCCGGGCCGGGGCGTGACCGCGCCGGTCCGCCGGGTGGCGGTGGTCACCGGCGGCGCCGGGGCCATCGGCGGTAGCGTCGCGGCGGTCCTGACCGCCACGGGCCATCGGGTCCTCATCCTGGACCGAACGGGCGACCTTCCCGTGGACCTCGCCGACGAACAGCAGGTCCGGACGGCGGCGCAACGGGTGCTGGACGAGGCCGGCCGCTGCGACGTGCTGGTTCACGCGGCGGCCGCCTTCGACCGGTCCGACCTGGCCGGCCTGGATCTGGCCGTCTGGCGCCGGGTGCAGGCGGTCAACGTGGAGTCTGCGCTGCTGCTCGCCCAGGCCTTCGTGCCCGGCATGACCGCCCGCGGCTTCGGCCGGATCATCTTCGTGGTCTCCGACACCGTCTGGGCCCCGCCCGCCGAGGACCTGCTGCCGTACGTGACCAGCAAGGGCGCGCTGGTCGCCCTGGCCCGGGCGCTGGCCATGGCGCACGGCCCGGACGGGATCGCGGTCACCTGCGTGGCCCCCGGGCTGACCGATACCCCGGCGGCCCGGGCCGGCCTGCCCGCCGCCGCGTTCGACGCGGTCCGGGCCCGGCAGGCGCTGCCCCGCGCCCTGCGGCCGGATGACGTGGCGGCCACGGTCGCGTTCCTCGTCTCGGACGGCGCGGCCGCGCTCACCGGCCAGGTGCTGTGCACCGACGGCGGCCTAGTCATGCGCTGAATTTCGTACCGCTGCCCGACGCCTTCTGGACGCACTGAAAACCGGGGATTGACTGCGTCAGGACGCACTGGATCCGGGGTTTTATGGCGTTCCAGCTGGTCCGGCGATCCGCCCGGCCGCCGCGACCGGCTGTCATCACCTTCACCTCGACACCGGCTGGGGGGCGAACTGGGCGGCGGGCGGGTGCCCAGTTTCCCGGCGTCACGGTTTCTGCATCATCGACGGCTCGGACGATCCAGACGCCGGTCTCAACTCACGAAGTGGGCACGGGTGACCGCCCACGGCACAGAAAGGAACCAGCGATGATGCTGAAGGACAAGGTCGCGGTGGTCTACGGAGCCGGAGGCGCGATCGGCGGCGCTGTCGCACGCGGATTCGCGGCCGAGGGAGCCCGGCTCTTTCTCACCGGGCGGCACCGGGCACCGGTCGAAGCGGTGGCCAAGGACATCGTGTCCGCCGACGGCTCCGCCGAGGTCGCCGAGGTCGACGTCCTCGACGAGCAAGGTGTGGACCGGTATCTGCGGTACGTCGTCGGCCAGGCGGACCGCATCGACATCTCGTTCGACGCGATCGGCATCCCGGGTTCGCAGATCCTGGGGGTGCCCGCGACCGACCTGGATACCGAGGCGTTCTCCCTGCCCATCGCGACGTACACGACGTCGTATTTCGTGACCGCGCGCCTGGCCGCACGGCACATGATCCCGAACCGGACGGGGGTGATCATGACCGTCACCGCCTTCCCGGCGCGCAAGGGGACCCCGCTGAACGGGGGCTACGGCGCGGCGATGGCCGCCAAGGAGGCCCTCACCCGGGACCTGTCCGCCGAGTTCGCCCCGCACGGCATCCGCGTGCTCGCCCTGCGGCCGAACGGCATGGCGGAGACGAGCACGATGCGGGAACTCTTCGAGATTCGCGCCAGGGCATCGGGCATGACCTGGGAGCAGTTCGAGGGGTTCCTGTCCAGCATGACCCACCCGCGACGGGTCATGACGCTCGAGGAGACGGCCAACGTGGCGGCCTTCATGGCATCCGACAAAGCCAGCGGGATGACGGGAACCACCGTCAACCTGACCATGGGGACCCTCGATGACTAGCGGCTACGCGGCAGCCAAGCTGCACACCGGCAAGGGAGTCATCCTCCTGCTGTCCTGCGCGGCGCAGTTCATGGTCGTACTCGATGTCGCGATCGTGAACGTCGCTCTGCCCTCGATCCAGCGCGAACTCGGCATCGGGCAGAGCATCCTGCCGTGGATCGTCGTCGCGTACGGTCTCATGCTCGGCGGATTCCTGCTGCTCGGCGGCAGGATGGCCGACCTGGTGGGGCGCCGCCGCATGCTCCTGACGGGGCTGGCGCTGTTCTGTTCGGCCTCCCTGCTCGCGGGCGTGGCCGGATCCGCCGGGTTCCTGATCGGCGCCCGGGCCCTGCAGGGCTTCGGGGCGGCGATGGTGGCACCGGCTGCCCTGTCGATCATCGCCGTGACCTTCGCGGAAGGCGCCGAACGCAATCGCGCGCTCGGGATCTACGGCGCGGTCACCGGGATATCGGCGTCGGCCGGGGTGATCGCCAGTGGCCTGCTCACCGCCGGCCCTGGCTGGCGCTGGGTCTTCTTCATCAACGTTCCTGTCGGCGCCATTCTCATCGCGATGGCGGCCATCTTCCTGCCCGCCGACGCTCACGGCCGCCGCCGGAGCGAACGCTTCGACATCGCCGGCGCGGCCACCGTGACCGCGGGACTGCTCCTGCTCGTCTACGCGCTCAACCGCGGCACCGAGTCCGGCTGGAGTTCCGGGACGGCGCTCGGACTGCTGGCCGCGTCGGTCGTGATGCTGTGCGCTTTCGTGCTGATCGAGGCGCGGTCGCGGTCACCGCTGGTGCCCGGCTCGTCGGTGCGCAACCGCACGCTGGTAGCGGCGAACCTCTCGGCGTTCTTCACGTTCGGAGCGATCATCTCGTTCATCTTCCTCGGGTCGCTGCTGATGCAGCAGGTTCTCGGTTACTCTCCGACGCGGGCGGGCGTCTGCTGGCTGGCCACGACGGCGACGTCGTTCGTAGCGGCGGCGATCACCGGAACCAGGCTCGTCGCGGTGGTAGGCGTGCGGCGCCTGCTCGTCACCGGCTTCTCGCTGCTCGCGATCTCCGCGCTGTTGCTGACGCGGGTTCGGGCCGGCGGCCACTTCGTCACCGACCTGCTTCCGGCGCTGCTGCTGGCCGGCGTGGCCGGAGGGCTGAGCGCCCCGGCCATTCAGATCGGCGCGCTATCCGGTGTCACGCGCTCGATGACTGGTCTGGCGTCCGGGCTCGTCGAGACCATGCGCGAAATCGCGGGCGCCATCGGCGTGGCTGTCGTCTCGACGGTCCTCGTCTCGCGGGCCGGCCCGTTCGCCGGCGGTGCCGACAGAGCGGCCCGCGCGCTGGGGACGGCGGACGCCTTCCACGCCGCGTACTGGGTGATATTCGCCTTCGCGGCCCTGGGCGCGCTGACCGCCGCGATTGCCTTTCCGTGGCGTGCCACGCGACAGACAGAGGCCGCCCCGAGACGCGGCGTAGGAAGCATCCCGGCCAACGGCTAACCAGCCGCCACGACCGGCGGCCGGCCCGCCCCCGGCTGCCGGAGTGGCACGCGCCGGGCCCGTTCGGTACCGTCCGGCTACGTCCAGACCCTGAGCTCGGTCCCGAGCGGGTCGTCCTGCACCCCCGATGGCTCGCCGAACACCATGACCGGCCTGCGGCCTGCTCCGTGCGGCGCCCAGCCGGGGGCAGCGTCGGTGACGAAGCGGACCATGGCGCCGTGCATGTCCGCGGCCAGCGCTCCGGGCGGAGCCGGGCCGGCCGCTTCCGCCACGCCCGGCTCGCCGAGGGCGTCGAAGAAGAACGGGACGTCGAGGCAGTGGAAGGCCAGGCCGGTCAGCGGCCCGGACGGCGGCGCCCAGCGGAAGTCGTAGGTCCAGGCCGAGCCGCCCGCCTCGGCCTTGGCCATGGCCAGTCGCTGGGCCGGGACCCGGAACGTCCGGTCGGTGACGGCCTGCCCCACCGCGGCGCCGGGCCGGGGGCCGGCCTGGCCGAGGTACGCGGCGGTCAGCGGGGCCGCGACACCCGCCCTGGCCAGCCCTTCGGCCGCCATGTCCGCGGTGATCCAGTCCGCCGGTATCCAGGCCATGTTGAACTCGTGGGCGGTGGCGCCGGCCAGCAGGGCGATCTCGCGGTGCCGCGGCGAGGCTGCCGCCCGCAGGGGCTCCTCGGTGACGACGTCGCCGTCGGGCCACGGCGCCCACGGCAGCGTGATGCCGTGCCCGAGCAGGGCGGCTAGGGCCTCCACGTCACGTGTTCCCGCGCCCGCCGCGGTGACCGCCTCCTGCGCGGCCAGGATCGTCCCGGCCGGCAGTTGCTCCAGAGCCGTCCGGTCCAGCGCCGGGATGCCCAGGCGCCCGGCCATTCGGGCGGCCACGGCGCGGACGCCGTCCGCGGTCTGCATGAGCGCCGGGCCGCCGCTCATGCACGCCGCGCCGCGGAACAGGCCGCGGGCCGCCGGGACGCCCAGCAGCGCGGCGCAGGCAGCGCCGCCCGCCGACTGACCCGCGATCGTCACCCGGCCGGGGTCTCCGCCGAAGGCCGCGATGTTCTCCTGCACCCACTCCAGCGCGCGGACCCAGTCGCGCACGGCCCGGTTGGCCGGGGCGCCGGGCACCTCGAGGAAGCCCTCGGCACCGAGCCGGTAGTTGATGCTGACCAGGACGACGCCGTCCCGCGCGAACGGCCCGCCGCGGTACCAGGGTGAGGCGTTGCAGCCGCCGAAGAAGCCGCCGCCGTGGATCCAGACCAGCACCGGCAGCCGGGCCGGGCCCAGATCGGGCGTGAAGACGTTCAGGTTCAGCTCGTTGTCGCCGGCGATGATCGGTTCCGGGATCAGCGTGACACCACGGTCCGGCTGCGGTGAGGTCGCGCCGTAGCTGAGCGCGTCCCTGATCCCGTCCCAGCGGCCCGGCGCGGCCGGCGCCGCGAACCGGCCCGCGGTGACCGGGGATTCGGCAAAGGGGATGCCGAGAAACCGCAGGGCCGGGCCGTCCCGCGCGCCGCGCAGGCGACCCTGCACGGTCAGCGCGACGACATCGGCGGCCATTTCGTCCCCGGGGCGTTACCAGCCGGCCCGAGCCAGCGTATTGGTGATCGTCCGCAGCACGAGGCCGGGCTCACGCAGGGGTGGCAGATGGTCCATTCCCGGGACCACGATCAGCTCGCAGTTCCGGATCCGGGACGCGGCCTCCCGGTTGGCCTGGATCAGCGGCGGATAGTCCGCGTCGCCGACCAAGAGCGACGTCGGCACTGAGATCTCGCCGAGCCGACTGTAAACTGGCGGATCGTCCTGCTGCATGTCACCCGACGAAACCTCGGCCCTAGCCGCCGAACGCAGCTGTTCCATGACCTCCGGGGTGGGGCCGGCGCCGGCCCAGATGCGCTGCAGGAGATCAGCCAGGGCGTCCACGTCCCCGGCATCCAGCGCGCGCTCATACTCGGCGTCCAGCTCATCCGGTTCCTCGGGCCACGGGTAACCCGGGATACCCGGGCACAGCAGGACCAGCGCGGACACCCGGGCTGGCTGCTCCAGGGTCAGCGCTAGCGCGGAGCCGCCGCCCTGGCTGCACCCCACGAAGGCGGCGCGGTCGAGGCCGTGGTAGCCGAGCACCAAGATCAGGTCGGCGAGCAGGGAGAACTTCGCGGTGGGCGCGGGCGACCGGCCGTAGCCGCGGGCGTCGTACCTGATGACCCGGTACGACGCGGTCAGTGCGGGCAGCACCGGTTCCCAGATGCACGAGTCGCCGACACCCGGATGCAGCAGGACGAGCGGCGGGCCGTCGCCCCCGCTGTCGTCGGTCCATACTTCGCCGCCGTCAACGGCGATCATCACCTCGGTCACAAAGTGGGACTATCGCATATCGCGCGGGCCATGTCTGCGCCTATCGGTGTATCAGAACGACCGCGGCTGTCTCCGAGCAGGTATCCGCGGCGGCCACGGTGCCGCCGTACCTGACGGTTAGCGAGATCATCCAGGGAGTACGCATGGGTGAGACGAGACAGGCAACGCACGCCAAGGACGAGTTCTTCTCCGCCGACATGTACGTGTTCCACGTTACGGGTTTCCCGCCGCCGCCCGGTGTGCTGACGCGTAAGGCCGAAGCGCCGCCGGGTGCGCGGCTGGACGTATGGCGTACCGACCCGGCCAGCGACCGGCACATTCCCGGCCCGGGCGCCGAGGGTGTCGCGTTCAGCACGGCGGGCTTCTCCCTCGTCAACAGCGGCAACAGGACCCTGCGCACGCCGAAGAGATCATGGAAGATCAACCTGGATGACGCCTCCGGCGACGCGGGCCGCCTCGCCGGAATGACGTGCGTCAATCTCAAGTCGATGTACAACGATCCTTCGCAGATGCGGGAGGCGCTGGCGTGGCGGCTATTCGCCCGCGCGGGCGTTCCCGCGCCCCGGCACACCTATGCGAAGCTCGCATTCGACGCCACCTACTACGGGTTGTTCTCCGTCATTGAGGAGGTCGACAAGAGGTTCCTGAAGGATCACTTCGGCGGCAATCATCGCGGCAATCTCTACAAGGCCTACTGCGGGGACGTCGGATGCGCCACCCTGGAGCACCGCGCCGGTCCCGACGGCGATGACAGCGGGCGCCAGTATTACAAGGTCGCCGCCGACGACCGCACCTACCGGCTCAAGACCAACGAGGACGACCCGGACGCCAGTACTTACGACGACCTGGCGCTGTTCATCCGGACGATCAACGGCATGGCGCTCGGTGACGGGGATAGGCGCTTCGACACCGATGCGTTCCGCGAGTCGGTCGACGGCATCATGAACGCGCCTGCCTTCCTCAGGTGGGCGGCCGTCAACGTGCTGCTCGGCAGCTGGGACAACTACTACGCCACGCCGTCCAATTATTACCTCTACAATTCCGGACGCCTGGGCGCCGAAGACGACTTCATGCGCTCCCCCTATTTCACGTTCATCCCGTGGGACTACGACAACTGCCTAGGTCTCGACTACTTCGACACCAAATGGCAGTACACCGACATACTCGACTGGCCCGGCAACACCAAGGGCTACTGGCGGGACCGCGCGACCTCGCGGATACCGCTGGTGCAGAACCTGCTGCGCAATCGTGACTACCGGCAGTATTACCTGGACTATCTGGAGCTCCTGCTCGACAGCGAATTCAACCCGGACTCGTTCAGCCAGCAGATCGGGTCCGGTGCCGGTGACGGCTTGTGGGGTCACACATGCCAGGCTGCCTACCTGGAGTCGGCGACGCCGTACGGCCAGCCGTTCACCGGTCGCCAGTTCACCAACGACGAGGTTTACCTGAGCGGCTGTCAGCAGAATGAGCTCAGGCACGGCCAGGAAAAAGCCGAGGGCATCATCCACTATGTCCGGATGCGGCACGACAGCGCGCGCCATCAGCTGGAGCAGCTGCGGAAGCAGACACCGCGGGCCAACGACAGCGGACGGTTCCCGGCTACGGTGGAACCACTGCCCTCGGCGGCGTTACCGGGACGACCCGGGAGGTAAGGACACGGTCGTCATGCACACGGCGATGCAGCAGCTCGAACTGGTCAATGAAGCGAAGATGTCCGACATCCTCCCGGGCTCGCTCGATCCGAGGCTGGAAGCCAGCGGCGTGCTGGCCACAGGCGAGATGTTCTACGTCATCTTCGACAACCTGCCCCACATCGCCTGCATCGGCCCGGAACTGTCCCCGGCGGGCACGGGCAATCACATGATCGTCCAGGAACGTGGCCTCCGCAGCGGCTTCGAGGACATCGCGCACGATCCGCACGCTGGCCGCTTCTACGTGCTGATCGAATCGCTGCCGCGCGGCCGCGGCCTGTTCATGGCCGCGGTGCAGGAGTACGACGCGAACTTCCGCTATGCCGGCCGCGCCTGGCTGGACTTTCCGCTCGACCGGCCGAACAAGGGCCTGGAGGGCCTGGCATGCGTGCGCCGCGACGGGCAGGTCTACCTGCTCGCGCTGTGCGAGGGCAACCGGTGCAAGGGCGGCGCGGAGGGCCGCGTCCCCGGCGGCGGCCGGGTCCAGGTGTTCCGGCGCGGCGACCGCCAATGGGACCGCGTGGCGACGATCCGGCTGCCGGAAACGGTGCTGTTCCAGGACTACAGCGGCATCGCGGTAACCGGCGGCCGGATCGCGGTCGTGTCCCAGGAATCTTCGGCGCTGTGGGTCGGCAATCTCGCTCCGGACGGCTGGGAGCTCACCGGCGCCGGTATGAGCTACGCGCTGCCCCGCTCGGCTGACGGCAGCATCGTCTACGGGACGGCCGAGGGCGTGTCATGGATGGCACCAGATGAGGTGGTCATGGTCTCAGACAAGGCCAAACCAGACCAGGACCCCCGATGCCGGGCCAAGGACCAGTCGATCCACATCTTCCGCATCCCCGCTTCCGCACCGTGAGACCCGGTGGCCTAGACGCTCGCGGCGAGGCACTCGGATAGCAGGATCGCGTTTTCACCCAGCACCGAGAGCCAGTAGTTCATCCGCTCGGCATTGGTAAGGTCCCGCCAATGGGCGAAGAGCCGCGACGCGTCAGCCAGCGGCAGCCGCCCTTCGACCTGGTGAATCTCCAAGGTGAAGGACGCTCCCCCGGGGCGGCACGCCTCGGTGGCCGCCCAGATCACGGACTCCAGGCCCCCGGGCCCGTACATCATGCTCAGGGACTGCCGCCCCTGGTAGCTGAACGGAATGGGCAGCCGCCTCAGGAAAGTGAAGTGATCCTTCAGACCCGGGATGAGGGGATGGCCGTCGTGCAGGTGGAAATGAACGTGCTTGCCGAGTGAGCCGATCGAGCGGATGACATCGATCACGTCGCGCCGGGCGCCATCCACCGCATCCTGGACGTCCGCGGCAAGGTCGGGCAACCGCCCGTCCCCGGGGGAAAGAGCCCCGAGGCTCAGGCCGGGGTGGTAGCGGTTGAACCTGGCCGAAGCCTGCCTCATGCCGACGTGGCCGATGTCGATGCAGCAGCTGATCTGCTCGGCGTCGAGGAGCCGCTCCGCCAGTTCGATGAACCACTCCGGTTCTGAGCCCGCGGCGTATTCGAGAAAGACCATGGGGCGCCCGGGCCGCTCGCGCAGGCGCGCCCCAAGCTCCCTCATCACCTCGACCACGTGGTCCGTCTGGGCCGCCATCTCGGATTTGTCATGGACGACAAGGCCGGCGACGCGGCCCGCGAAACGGTCGGCGAATTCCGCGACGCGGGAACGGTCCTGCTCGCTGAACACGTTGATACCGCGGTTCAGGTGGACCGTCGGAAGGTACCGATGAGGAGGGACGAACCGGAGGGTCCGCTCGAGCTCGTCTGGGGTGTCGGCGTAGAGCTCGGCGGCCACGCCCATCTGGGCAAAGCGGAGTGCGGCCAGCTCGAGGAGCGCATCGTCCCCGGCGAAGCGTCGCTGGAACAGGCCGTGAACTGGTCCGGGCGCGTCCCGGTCCTGGCCGCCATCCGCGGCGGCGGGTTCGCCGGGGTCCCCGTCAACCGGGCGGGCGACATTCATGATCCTCACCTCGAAGCGTGGCCGATAGTCTTATCTTCCACTGGTCATGCCGTCCAGCCGGAGGCTACCTCGATCAGGCTCAGCTCGTTGGCGTGAATGCGCTCCGGATCGACGCCGAAGTGCGGCGGATAGAGAACCGCCCAGTCCACCACGTCGGCGTAGCGGCGCAACTGGCCAGCCACGTCTTCCGGCGCACCGAACACGGCCCGCTCCTCGACCATCGCATCCCCCGCGGCGATCACGCCGGCCACGTCGCCGCGGGCCAGGGCTTCGCGGGCCGCGACGCGCTCGGCGGCGAACTGTCCGTCAGGGAAGAGCGCATCGTAGCCCTTCGGCGTGGAGTAGAAGCCGACCTGAGCCGCGGCATCCCGGCGCGCGGCGCGCGGGTCGGTGCTGGCCGC
>Ga0210397_10000843_pt1 | contig 20066 bp, 18 predicted proteins | sample IncBWH2OmetaG_FD_160126 | JGI IMG/M metagenome (GOLD analysis project Ga0210397, IMG submission 160126) | Forest soil microbial communities from Barre Woods Harvard Forest LTER site, Petersham, Massachusetts, United States - Inc-BW-H-2-O ...
TTTCGAACGCTGGGGATTTGCGGCCATCGCCATTCCGGCGTTGCTGCCGCCGCCGATGCCTTTGGTGCCCTTTCTTCTGGCTGCGGGGGCGATGCACTATTCTGTGAAAAAATTCCTGGCCGCACTGGCGCTGGGACGAATTGTGCGCTACATGATCCTGGCCTACCTGGCGGCGCGATATGGACGGAAGATGTTGCCTTTCCTCTTGCAACACGGAAACCCGGTGTTGGCGGCTGTAGTGGGATTTGTGGTGACCTCTTTACTCGTTTACTTTGTGTTTCGCGAAATCAAAAGAAAAAAGCCCGTGAAGAGTTAGGAATACTCCGAACTCCCCCGCAAACGGACATGGCACGCGCTAGAGAAAACAGAGCAGTGACGATTGCTTGACAAGCGTGGAGAGTGGGCCTACGCTCCACAACTTTCGAGAAGAAAAAGAGCGCTTCCGAGCGCGTTTGTTCGGAAGGGAAAAATGTATAGACGAGGCAGAGCGATGAAAATGAATTATCGGAAGGGCTTCGGACGTCAGTGGAAGACGGCCACGATGCCTGTTATCTGCGCGGTGATGTTCGCATTGATGGCTGCGGGGAACGCGCGGGCGGCGGAGAACTATGAGGTGCTGGTGGAGCGGAACGTGGCTGCAAAGATGCGCGACGGAGTGGTTTTGCGCGCGGACATTTACCGGCCCAAGGCTGAGGGGAAATTTCCCGTGCTTCTGGTGCGCACGCCCTATGACAAGACCAATGAGATGTCGTTTGGGATGAAGGGGGCGGCGCGTGGGTACGTGGTAGTGGAGCAGGATGTGCGGGGAAGATTTACTTCGGAGGGGGAGTTCTACACGTTCAAGAACGAATCCGCGGACGGGTACGACACAGTGGAGTGGGCCGCGGCGCTGCCTTACTCGGATGGGAAAGTGGGGATGTTTGGCGGGTCGTACGTGGGCGCGACGCAGTTTCTAGCGGCGATTGCGAAGCCGCCGCATCTGGCGGGGATTTGCCCGACAGTGACAGCTTCGAATTATCACGATGGGTGGACTTATCAGGGCGGGGCGTTCGAACAGTGGTTCAACGAGTCGTGGTCGACCGGATTAGCGATGAACACGATGCGGCGGCGGGTGGAAGAGAACGGGAACGCGATTGGTGGGACGAAGACTTTGCCGCTGGCGGATTACGCCGTGCTCGAAGCGCCTTCGTCGGCGGGGATTGCGCCGTATTTCAAGGATTGGCTGGCGCATCCGAGCTTTGATGCATATTGGAAACAGTGGTCGATCGAGGATCACTACGCGGATATTCATGTGCCGGTGCTGAGTTTTGCGGCATGGTACGACATTTTTCTGGGTGGGTCGTTGAAAAACTATCAACGATTGAAAACCGAAGGGGGCACGGACGCTGCGAAACACGGGCAGCGGCTGGTCGTCTATGTAGGAGGGCATGCGGGAGGTTCGGCGAACAGATGGGTGGGCGGAGTGGATTTTGGCGAGAAATTGCCGATCGATCAGGACGAGATGACTCTGCGGTGGTACGACTCGATATTTAAGGGCGTGGCGAACGGCGTGGAGCACGAGAAGCCGGTGAAGATTTTTGTGATGGGCAAGAACGAATGGCGCGATGAGGATGACTGGCCTTTGGCGCGCGCGAAGAGCACACGGTACTACTTGCACTCGGCGGGCGGCGGAGGGAATGGATTGGGCGGGAACGGATTGCTGAGCACCGCGGCGCCGGGAGAAGAAAAAGCGGACCAGTACGTTTACGATCCGAGCGACGCGGCGCCAACGATTGGCGGACCGCTTTGCTGCGGGGCGCTGCCGACGGGTATCGGCCCGCAAGATCAGCGGCCGGCGGAAACGCGCGCGGATGTGCTGGTGTTCACCACGCCGGCGTTTGAGAAGGATTTCGAAGTGACCGGGCCGGTGACGCTGGATTTGTACGTGAGCAGCTCGGCAGTGGACACGGATTTTACGGGGATGCTGGTGGACGTCTGGCCGAACGGATTTGCGCAGAATTTGACGAGCGGCATTTTGCGGATGCGTTATCGCAATTCGCAGGAGAAGGCGGAGATGGCGAATCCGGGGGAGACGTATCACGTGACGGTGGATTTGTGGGCCACGAGCAATGTTTTTCTGGCGGGGCACAAGTTGCGGCTGGAAGTTTCGAGCAGCAACTTTCCGCGGTTTGACCGGAATTTGAACACGGGCGAGATTCAAGCGCGCGGGACGCGGATGATCAAGTCAACGAACGTGATTTACCACGACAGAGCGCATCCCTCGGCGGTGATTTTGCCGGTGGTGCCGTAGTCGGAGGGGCAAGCCCCGTCCCTACGGGATTTTTGTTGGTGGGTTACTTTTTCTGGAGCTTGGTTTGTGCGAGGTTCACGGCCGTCGAGAGAGCGTCGGCGGCTTTAACTTTTACATCTGGCTCGACGCCGGTGCCTTCCCAGTCGGGCGTTGAATAGGGATTGATGGGTTTGGTTTCGGGAATGCCCATTCCGAAGTGATCATCGATGCGATACCAAACTCCCGAGTGTGCGCCGCCACCGGTGGTTTCACCTACGAGCGTGATGCGTTTCAGCATTTTCAGGTCGTAGCAGAATTGCTCGGCGCCGGAAAAAGTGCGGGACGAAGTGAGGACGTAGACTGGCTTGTCCGCGAGCTTGTTCCCTGGAACGGGCGAGTGCGTCCAGGATTCTTGGGTGGTGTTTTCTCTGGGGTTGTAGAAGTATTCGGGATGGTCGAACAGGTAGGAGGCCATCAGGGCGACCATATCGGGCATGCCGCCTCGGTTGTCTCGCAGATCAACGATGAGCGCATCCGCGCGGTTTAGAGAAGCCATCGCCGTTGTCGCCGTTTGCTCGCAAACCGAACGATCCGGGAAGAAATTAAGTTTCAGATAGCCTATGTTGCGCGGCAAGATTTCGACTTTTTCGAACGTGCAATTTTCCTGCTTCATCGCCTTGCGATAACGAGCAAGGCCTTCCGCTGTTTGTTCTGTGGGCTGCGGCGGCAGAGGATCCTGGCTGTAGACCAGTTCGAGGTGCATATCGTGGCTCACATCCCTCATTTGTTTGGTGAGCTGATGCGCGAAGGCGTCGCCGTCGGTGATTGCGTCATATTCGCCGCGCTTTCCTTGGGCTAGCAGTGTATCAGCGATTTTCTCAGCAACGCCGGGATAGACGTAGTGCCGCTTCAGATTCGAGATAGCCGCATCCAGCACGCGCTGCCGCTCTGCAGAATCCAGATTCCCGTGGCCGACTGCTGTTGCGACTGTTGTGGCGGCATCACCCTGCGATGGTAGCGTTGGACTGGCGGTGTCTCGTTGGCCGGAGCTTGAAGGTTGGCCAGACAGAGAAGGTTCGTGCAGCAAGATCGCGTCCGACGGTGATTTGCCTTTGGCTGGGGTGAAAGGAGCTGCAGGAATTGTTGACTGTCCAGTTGTGGATGCGAGGGTTTCGTTTTCACCATCACTCTGGGATTTTCTATCGCCGGTGGCCTGCCGCGATGGGCGCTTGGACGCGGAGGCAGAGGGAACAGCGCCACGCTGAAGTTGGGGGGCGGAGGAACTTCGCGGCCTGTGACGTCCTCCCTGGCTGAGTAGACTTGAAAAAGTGAACAAGGCAGCTAGAGACAACATGCCGCCCAATAATAAAGCTCCAGGGCGAGGGGATTCATGGCCCATAAAATAGAACGAAGGCGTCCCGCCAAACCGCTGGCCGGAGGCGGCGAGGAGCTCCGGCTCGGCATAAAAGTATTCGCGGGGCACGGAAATTGTTAAATCAGCGAGGAGGTCGAACCATAGCCGGACTCGTGAGGAGAGTCCCTTTTCGTCGCGGGAACGATCGCGAAAAAGGAGCAGGGCTTCCTCGCCGTATGTTCCCCGGAAACGAGGGGGAAAGAGGCGCAGTAGCAAGGCGTATATCTTTTCAGACATAATCCCCCCCTCAAAATCTTGCGGGAGCGTGCGACGCGCAGCAATCCGGCAAGTCTATCGGCCTCGGAGCGGGCGAGTTTTCGTCCGGCGGAGGTCAAACGGTAGTAGCGGCGGCGTTCCTCGCTCAGTTTCACATCCTCGCGCGGGTCGAGCTCTTCGATAAATTTCTCTTCGAGCAGAGACTGGATGGAGCTGTAGAGCGTACCGGGACCGAGGCGCATGCGGCCGTCCGTTTGCTCGGCGACTTGGCGCATGATGCCGTAACCGTGAAGATCTTCCTCGGCGAGGGAGAGAAGAATTTGGAAGGCAGCGGAAGGCAATGGATCGAGTTTTCGTTTTGGCATTGGTAATCGATGATCAGTATATCGATAATCGACTATAAAGCTTTCCAGGCCGGGATGCAATATGTCCTTGCAAGGCGGAGGCAAGGAGATCAAACGGCAGCCGAAGGTTTTCCGGCGCGCAGCAGCTTGCGACCGTTCGCGGCATGTCCGCATCTAAGGAACAGTCAGAACGCTCTAACCTTGACACTCCGAAAGAGCAGGTCTACACTACGGAGTTTTTAGATGGCCCCGAAAGCCGACAGAGGGGCGGGACTTCCATGGACAAGAAAAGGCTCGAATACTACAAGAAGAAGTTGGCGGTAAGGCGCGAGGAGTTGATGAAGACAATCGCGCGAACGCAAGAAGAGGGACGAACCGCGGATGAAGATCCGACGGTTGATCTCGCGGACAAGGCAGCGAACTCCTACACGAAGGAGTTCCTCTTTGGCATGACCAATACGGACCGCACGATCCTGAACATGATCGACGCGGCGTTGAAGCGCATCAACACGGATGAATACGGCGTGTGCGCGAACTGCCAGGAAGAGTTGCAGCAGAAGCGGCTCGAGGCGGTACCGTGGGCCAAGCACTGCATCACCTGCCAGGAGAAGATGGAACAAGGGTTGTTGTAGGCCTTGACGGTACACGTGGGTTGAGCCGCCAGCCTAACGAAGCCGGCCGTATGCGTTCGAGGCTTCGTTTGTGCTGAAATTACCTTTGCGTACATTCTCTCTTTCAATAAAAGACTGAACGGAGTAGATTTCTCCTGGAGTTATGGGAGAAGGTTCTTTCTTGCTAGGAGCTCGGGCATTGCGGAGAGGTGTGCGCGGGTGGCTGGCGGAAGCGAGCGACGCGGTCGTCAGCATCTTTTTCCCGGCGGGATGCAGGATTTGCAGCGGGCTGCTGGTGAGGGCTTGCCGCGTACCTATTTGCGAAGAGTGTCTGGATTCGCTCGAGGGGCCTCCAGAAAAGAAGTGTGAGATTTGCGGGCAGGGGCTCGCGTGGACGACAGTGGCGGAGGGAGAACCGCTCGTCTGCCGGGTGTGCCAGCAGAAGACGTATGCGTTTGAGCGGGCGAGAAGCTATGGGATTTATGACGGGCCGCTGGTGAGAGCGGTCCTGCTGCTAAAGTGGGAGCGAATTGAACCGCTGGGTGAATGGTTCGCTGGAAGATTGGCGGAGATGGTCCGGCGGGAGGCAGGGCGGCTGGCTGCGGACGTGGTTGTACCGGTTCCATTGCACCAGGATCGCGAGCGGCAGCGCGGGTACAACCAAGCAAGCCTTATCTCGAAGCCATTGGCCCGGAAGCTCGGCTTGCCCCATAAGGCGGTTTTGTTGATGAGAACTAGGCCACGGCCGGACAAGCAGGTCCTCAGTTTGGAGGAGCGCTGGGAGTCTGTTCGTGGCGCTTTTGCCACACGTCCGGGCAGCCAAGTTGACAATAAACGCGTCTTACTGGTAGATGATGTAATGACCACTGGGGCGACGCTCGATGCATGTGCGACGGCGCTGCTGGAGTCGGGTGCCAAGTCTGTACTAGGACTGACGGTAGCACGGGCGGCGAGAAATCCCTTGCCAGCCCCGGATAGTGGTAACCTGTAACCAAGGGTTAACGTAGGGAAGCTAACCTAGGGTAGCGCCATGAGCGCAAACCGGCCAAAGTCGGGCGATTTCCGAGGGCGGTATGCCCCCGAAGCGGGGAGCGTCGGTTCGCCTGAGTCCAAGGTTCCCGCGGACAGTAGATCTCACAACCCAACCTTGCCGAGGCGTGCATCGCTGATGCAAGAGCCTGTGCTCGTACTGAATGCAACGTACGAACCGATCAATGTCACGGCTGTACGCCGGGCGATGGTGCTGCTGTTGAAGGGTGTGGCGCAAGCGGAAGAAATGCACAGCGCGGAGGTGCACTCGGCTGCACATGCGCACAAAGTGCCGTCGGTGATTCGTTTGCTGGCCTACCGGCACATTCCGCAGCAGAGCCGAGCGCTTTCGCGGAAAAACATTTTGCTGCGAGACCGGAATACCTGCCAATTCTGCGGACGGATCTTTCCTAGTTCGGAATTGACGCTGGACCATGTTGTGCCGAGATCTCGGGGCGGGCGTTCCTCGTGGGAAAACCTGGTGGCGTGCTGTTACCGTTGCAATAACAGCAAAGGCGACCGTACGCCGGAGGAGGCCGGGTTCAAACTGGCGCGGCGGCCGCGGCCGTTTACGCTGCATACCTCGCGGCAATTGATGCGGCTCATCGGTCACCGTGACGAGCGGTGGCGTAAGTATCTGTTTTATTAAGAGCTTTCGGCGAAAAAGGGGATGGCAAGATTTTTTAAGATATTGGAAACCTTTTTCGCTGGCATGCATCTAATTTAATAACTAACCACTTCGAGGACACACCCCGGGAAGCAGTTAAGGCTCAACGCCTTAACTGCTTCTCTCCTTTTAGGGCTGATATTTTTGGCTAGTATTTTTCTACTAGGTATTTCCATTCGATTTGTCAGTTCGAGACGCGGGGAAACTCTGCAACGCGGCTTCTTCATCGGGGAATTCGGGGAAGACCTGGTAGAGATGGGTGACCTTCAAAACTTCCTGAACGTTGCGGGATAATCCAACAACCTTCATTTCGCCCCCGCCCTTAAGAACCATCACGTAGATGCGCGCCAGTTCACCGATGCCGGAGCTGTCGAGGTATTGCAATCCGCTCAAGTTGAGAACGATATGCTTGTGTCCCTCGAGGAGCAAGCGCGAGACGTTTTCGCGTAGAACGCCAACTTCGAAAAAAGTGAGACGGCCGCGAAGATCGATAAGAGAAGCTTGTGGTGTGTGCCGGATGGTCGCGGAAAAGTCCAATATGTGCTCCTGATGGCTGGTGGTGATAATTCTACTGTGCCGCGGCCATTCGGAACAGGACATTTCGTAGACAAGAAAATTTGGTGAATTGCAGCACAAACAGAACGAAACGTTTGCCTGCCCAGATTATGGGGAATGTGGCGAGGGGATTCTGGTGGCAACGGTTTATTGGCGCATGACGACGCGCAAGCCGCGGCGCCAACTTTCCGCCAAGCCGACGCGCGTGCTTTCGAGATCAGGCGAGAGAAAACGCAGGAGGGTGTCCGTGGACGGGTGGAAGCGAAGCGCAGGAGCTACCAGATAGACGAGAGGTGGAGAGGCCTGCAATTCGATTCCGGGAAAATATCCGCAGCGGGCAAAATCGCGCTCTTCCAAATGACGCCGGATGCGAAGCCAATAGCCAGCGGCTTGTAGCGGGAGATGAATGTGCTCGGTAGCTTTTAGTTCCAGAATCGCGAGACGCCCGGAGCGGGTCACAGTGAGGAGGTCGAGAATGCCACGCTCGCCACCGGCGTGCGCGAAAACCTGTGCATAAACAAAGCGTGAATCCAGAGCTGCATCGACGCGCGTGACGTCCTCGCGAACGAGCGCTTCGAGCCAACGCTCCGGTTGCGCGCGATAAAGAGCGTGGCGCGTTTCGGTGGAAAGCGGATGACGATAATTTTCAAGCTGCTGAAGCAAATTCTTGAGCGCAGGCAGGGACGATGCCTTGAGCTCGTCCCGGGTATCGGGGCAGCCGAAAAAAATGCGTCCATTGTCCCATCGGGCAAATGCAAGACCTCGAAAGCGCAACAAAACTTCGCGAGACTGCGCGATCGGATGAACAGTGACAGCTCGAGGCGAGAGGGCAACGATGGGATCAAGCACTGAGCGCGAAAGATCGAGGAGAGCTTGCGATTCGCGATGGGGAACGAGCCAAGTGTCTTGATTTCCGGCGCGGCGCGGATCGATCTTTTCCAGGGTTTCCCGAATGGGATCGCGCTCGTAGAGTTCGATAGATAAATCTGGAGCTAGCGCGGCGGCTCGATGAGCCACGTGGCGCACCGCTCCTTTCTGCAGAATAAGGCGAAGCGCGATGATCGTGCCGCGGCGGTTAGAATTGCGCGTGCGGTCCAGCCATAGCAGCGCAAAGGTGAGGCTGTTTTCGACAATGTCCGCGGACTCTCCATCAGGAACGGCGAGGATAGCGAAATGAGAGGAACCGCGGCGGAGAAGACCACGAGCGTAATTGCCGGAAATGGAATGCTCGAGATCGGGCGAGGTGGTCAGAGACTCGACAGTTTCATCAGGGAATTGTTCCGCGAGGAGGCGGCCGAGGCTATCGCAAAACGCCTCGCGCGAAAGGTCGCGCTGGGCGCGCTCAAATTCGAGGCGAATAAATTCGAGGCGGTCGGGCTTGGCGCGGCCGAAGCGCTCGACGGCTAACGCGAGCCGCTGATCGGAATGGTCGGTGATGGCCAGTACGCGGCGAGTCAGATTGTAGTTTTCCGACCACAGGTGCAGGAGAGGCTTTTCCGTGGCACCGCGTACTTCCCAGGAAAGTCCAGAGAGGGGAGCCACGCGTCCGCCATTCTCGCGAATCTCGATGGCGCCATCCGCGGTGAATTCCTTGAGGCAAGCTTGCAGCTCGGCGGAGAGGTCCACGCCGAAGAGTATAAATGAAACAATTAGCTTTGAAACTATTCTTTCTTAGAAGTAAACAGGATGCCGGAGACGCGGACGAGAGGCTGCTGGATATTCCAGGAAGAGGGAATGTGTTCGAAGGAGAATTCAAAGTCACGGCGTTCGCCCGGAGCAAACGGAGGTGTCTGAGGCGCGAACACGGCGCGGGATTCTCGCAGAACTACCTGGCCAAGTTCGTCGGAGAACTCGACAGTGAGCTCAACGTTGGAGAGCGGGAGATTACCCGCATTTGTGAGGCGGCCTTCGAGTGTGGTGACTTGCTGATTCAGAAAATTCTCGGCGCGGCTGAGAGCGAGATTTTCAATTTGTAGTTTGGCGGAGTAGGTCTGTTCGGCAGCGCCAAAAGGAAGATGAGATTCGCGCGTGCTAGAAGCAGGACGGCGCTCTGCGCCGGGCCACATCACGATGACGAGTGCGATGGCGATCGTGGCGGCGCCCATCCATGCGATCCAGGAACGGCCAGTCTTTGGCTGCGGCTGATCGGGCGTTTCGATTCGCAAAGTGTCAGGCATGCAACGCGCTCAGAGAATGATGCTGGCCTGAATGCGGCGCGACGTCAAGCAGGCGTGCAAAACAGCGGTGCGTAAAGAGAGCTGGCATGCGTAACTGCCAATGTTTAGCCGCTCATGTTTAACGGCCAACGATGAGGCGCTGAACCAGAGGTTCGGGAAGGCTGGCGGCACGCATGCGTTCCTGGACGGAGGTAATGTCATAGGGAACGCGCCAGAATTCCACGGTTTGATGTTCGAGATCGGCGATGGCAAAACCCGCGCGCGGGTCGCCATCCCGCGGCTGGCCGACGGATCCGGGATTAAGAAGATAGCGGCGCGGCTGTTCGATGCGTAGGGCGGAAAAAGATTCCGAAGCGCGCGGACGAATCTGTAGCACTTCAAGATTGGAATCCTGGTAGGAGAAGCCGCCCTGGTGATGCGTGTGTCCGAAAAAAGTAACTTCGGCTGTGGAATCAAGAAGGCCGTCGAGAGCTTGCGCGGGTGTGAATACGTATTCGTCTTCATCTTGAAACGCGCCGTGTACCAAAACAATTCCGTCGGTGGCGAGAGGTCCATGAGGGAGCCCGGAAAGCCAGGCAAGGTCCTCGGTGTTCAACTGCGAACGAGTCCAATCCACGGCAGCTTTCGCGACGGGATTGAAATCGGTAGTGTCCATCAGGCCGGCAACGGCTTTGTCGTGATTGCCGCGAATGGTTTGCGTGCCGAGTTTGCGAAGGCGGGAGACCACATCGTGCGGATCGGGGCCGTAGCCGACGACATCACCGAGACACACGGAAACGTCCCAGCGGCCCTCGGCAGAATCGAGAGCAGCGGCCAAGGCTGTGGCGTTTGCGTGAAGATCGCTAAGTATGAGAATGCGCATTCATGTCATCCGCAAAATGCCCTTGAGTATAGATGAAGCGGGGAGCCGATGCACGTTACGCGGGGAGAGTTGCGCAAAGAGACAAAGAGCGACGGAGGAGCGGATAAAAGGTCTCGCGGGAATTCCAGATATTTATGGAACTTTTACAAAAACGAACAGGAAATTAGAGTGAGAGAAAATTGGCAACGTAAAACAAAACAGAAAATCAGCAGGATTAAAGAAGAAAATCCGATAGCCGACGAAACATTCGCGGGGCCCGGCTCGTCTATACATGTGCAGCCCGGATGAGCTGCTCAGGCAAATCAGAGGATTAAAAGGAAAAACCCCGCGGTGGCAGCCGCGGGGCGATGACACGCAGTCTTTCCGGCCGTTAGTCCAGGAAGAACGAGGTGTCTTGCGGGTGAGACTACTCGCCCTAAGCACGCGTGTCAACACTCTGTTGAGCTTGCGGCAGCTAGAAATTTTGGCTGACTCGATCCTGACGGAAAGGAAGTTGACACGCATGAAATTCAATTCGATTCTCCGCAGTGTAGCGCTGGCAGCCGTTTTGGCGTCGACAGTGCCGCTCCTCGCAAAACCTTTCAGCAAGACCATTAACATCGCCCAGTCGGCAAAGATCGGCAAAGCTGATCTGCAAGCAGGCGAATACCGCCTGATGATCGACGGAAACAAGGCGACCGTCCAGAAGGGGAAGCAGACGATTGCGGAAAGCGAAGGTCGCTGGGAAGATCGCTCCACGAAATCCTCAAATGATTCCGTGCTGATTAGCCAGGACGGGCAGGTGAAGGAAGTCCGTTTTGCGGGACAGACTCGCGTTTTTGTATTCAACGAGTAAGCGCGGAGTTCTTCTGAACTCCTTTCGGTTGGACGAGAGGGAGGCTGCGCTGGACAATGGCCTCCCTGCTCGCTAATTTCTCAGGACAGATCTCGAAATGGCAACAGCCGACTCCTGCTGCAGTGGAGACGAATTTACCGCTTGTTGAGTTTTTTCAGGCGGCCTCAAAAAGTTTTTCCCTCTTTCGGAAACATCCTTTAACCTTCTTTAGCGAATTAGCATGCAGTCTCCATAGCTGTAGAAGCGGTAGCCTGCTTGAACGGCATGGTTATAAGCCGCAAGAACGTTCTCGCGGCCAGCGAACGCGCAGACGAGAGCGAGCAGGGTAGAGCGAGGCAGGTGGAAATTCGTGAGCAGTGCGTCAACCACGCGGAAATGAAATCCAGGATAGATAAACAGGCGGGCATAGGCTTTGCCGGCGAGTAGCAATTCTGGAGAGCCGGATTCTGCTGCGCGAAGGGCTGCGGCTTCGAGGGCGCGGACGACGGTGGTGCCAACAGCAAGAATTGGGCGTCGTGCGAATCGCGCTTGCTGAATGCTTTGCACTGTTTGGATGGGAATCTCGTAGGATTCCGCGTGCATCAGGTGGTCTTCCAGGGTTTCGGCGTGGACCGGCTGGAACGTGCCAAGGCCGACGTCGAGTGTCAGCTCGCAGATTTCCACGCCGCGAGCACGGATTTTGTCTAAAACTTCCGGGGTGAAGTGCAGTCCTGCGGTGGGAGCAGCAATGGCGCCGGGCTGCTTGGCGAAAACCGTTTGGTAACGCTCGCGGTCCGAGACTTCATCGGTGCGATGGATGTAAGGCGGCAGGGGGATGTGGCCAAGGCGCTCGAGATGTTCCGAGACCCCGCTTGTGTCACGTGAAACAAATCGCAGGGTGCGCAACCCCAGTTCGCCGCGGGAAATCACTTCGGCTGCGAGTTCTCCATCTCCAAACTGTATGCGTTCGCCGGTTTGCATCTTGCGACCAGGGCGGACAAGGGCTTCCCACGTTTGAGAATCCACCTGACGGGTCAGAAAGACCTCCACTTTGCCGGTGAGATACTCGTGGCGCGTGGTCCGCGAGGGGGGCTGAGAGTGGACACCCTCGCGGCGGCCGAAGAGCCGGGCAGGAATCACACGAGCATTATTCAGGACGATGAGTTCGTCACCGCGAAGGAGGTTCGGAAGATCCGCAAATAGATGATCGTTCAGGCTTCCTTCGCGGCGAGAGAGTTCGAGTAGGCGGGAAGCGTCGCGGCGGCCTAGGGGGCGCTGTGCGATTTGGTCGGGCGGTAGGCGGTAATCGAGGGCATCGAGGCGCATCAAGTGCGAGTCTAACAGCATCTCAAGCTGACAGATAAAGGGAAAGACGGATGGCGAAAATGAGCGAACTGCCATCTTTGGGCCTTTTGGAAGGAAGGTTCGACACTTCAATATACTACTGTAAACAAATGACTTAATTGCAAACGACTAAGAACAAAATTATATTTGACAATGACGGACTCATATAATATTATTCTCTTGCAGTCAGTTCATTAGGAGAACGGAAAATGAGAGCTACATTGAACCGTTGGGAACCTTTCCGCAGGGCTGTTACCCTACAGGACCAAGTGAATCGTTTATTTGGTAATGTGCTGGAGCATTCTGGTGGGGAGTCTAACCTCACAAGCTGGGCACCGGCAGTCGACATTTACGAAACCGAACATGAGCTGGTCGTAAAGGCCGATCTGCCCGACATCGATCCAAAGGACTTGGATATTCGGGTCGAGAACAACATTTTGACGATTCGCGGCGAGCGCAAGTTCGAGAAGCGAGTGAACGAAGACAATTATCTGCGCGTGGAGCGCGCGTATGGCTCGTTCAGCCGCAGCTTCGCACTTGCCAACACCGTGAACCCTGAAGCGATCAAGGCCGATTATCAGAATGGTGTGCTGACGCTGACGATTCCAAAGCGCGAGGAAGCAAAGCCGAAGCAGATCAAAGTAAACGTGGCGACGTCCGCACCCGCGGCTGCGGTAGCAACTGCTGGGGCGAAGTAAGCCAGCAAGAGCAATGGTGGAATTGAGGGGCTGGCCGGCGCGCTGGCCCCTTTCTGTTGAGAGGCGAGGTAGAACATGCTGAGATTTGACAAGATGACCGTGAAGGCGCAGGAAGCGCTGCAACAAGCGAACGACGTGGCGGCACGCCACGAAAATCAGCAGATTGAGCCAGTGCATTTGCTCGAGGCACTGGTCTCGCAGACGGACGGCGTGGTGCCGCCGCTGCTGGCGCGGCTGGGGATTCGCACCGAAGCGTTGACACAAGAGATTGAGCGCGAGATTGCGCGGCTGCCGAAAGTACAAGGCTTTGCGCAGCAACACATGGGAAAAGCGCTGAACAACGTTCTGGAGCGGGCGTTTGATGAGGCGGAGAGATTCAAGGACGAGTACGTTTCGACGGAACATCTTTTTCTGGCGCTTGCAGGAGAGGAACGCGATCCGGCAGGGCAGTTGTTGAAGCGGCAAGGCGCTACGCATGAAGCGATTTTGCAAGCGTTGACGAACGTGCGTGGAAACCAGCGCGTGACGTCGCAGAATCCGGAAGCGACGTACGCCTCCCTGGAAAAATACGCACGCGATCTGACCGACTTGGCTCGACGCGGAAAGCTCGATCCCGTGATTGGGCGCGACGAAGAGATCCGGCGCGTGATGCAGATTCTTGCGCGGCGGACGAAGAACAATCCTGTGTTGATTGGCGAGCCGGGAGTCGGCAAGACAGCCATCGTCGAGGGCCTGGCGCAGCGCATTGTTTCCGGCGACGTGCCGGACGTGCTGAAAACCAAGCGGCTTGTGGCACTGGACTTGGCGGCGCTAGTGGCTGGCGCGAAATTCCGCGGAGAATTTGAAGAACGGTTGAAGGCGGTGTTGAAAGAAATTACGGAGGCGGAAGGGCAGATTATTCTGTTCATCGACGAGCTGCATACGCTGGTGGGTGCCGGGGCTGCGGAAGGCTCGATGGACGCTTCCAACATACTGAAGCCGGCGCTGGCGCGGGGCGAGTTGCGCGCAATTGGCGCGACCACCTTGAACGAGTACAAAAAATACATTGAGAAGGATCCGGCGTTGGAGCGGCGCTTTCAGCCGGTGCTGGTGAGCGAGCCGACGGTCGAAGATACGATTGCAATCCTCCGGGGCTTGAAAGAGCGCTACGAAGTTCATCACGGCGTGAGAATTAAGGACGCAGCGATCCTGGCGGCGGCTACGCTGTCGCACCGATACATTTCTGACCGTTTTCTGCCGGACAAGGCGATTGACTTGATCGATGAAGCCGCGGCGAGCCTGCGCATGCAAATAGATTCTTTGCCGGTGGAGATTGACGAGATCGAACGGCGCATTCTGCAACTGGAGATCGAGCGACAGTCGCTACTGAAGGAGAAGGACGCGCATTCCAAGGAACGGCGCAATCAAATCGAAAAAGAGCTGGCGAAGTTGAGAGAGGACTCGAGCGGCCGGAAAGCGCGCTGGCAAGCGGAGAAAGAAGCCATCGGAAAAATCCGCAAGCTGAAAGAGCAAATCGACCAACTCAAGACTGAGGAACAGAAATTCGAGCGTGCGGGCGAGCTGGCCAAAGTCGCGGAAATTCGCTACGGCAAGATTGCGGCAGCAGAGCAGGAACTGAGAAAAGCGGAGGAGCGGTTTGCCTCGGTGCAAAAAGATTCGCCGATGTTGAAGGAGGAAGTCGACGAAGAGGACATCGCGAAGCTTGTGAGTAAGTGGACAGGAATCCCAGCGGGGCGTTTGCTCGAAGGCGAAGCGCAAAAGCTCGTGCACATGGAAGAGCGGCTGCGGCAGCGCGTGGTTGGACAAGACGAAGCGTTGGTGCGTGTCGCGAACGCCGTGCGCCGGAGCCGCGCCGGTTTGTCCGATTCGAAGCGTCCAATCGGATCGTTTATTTTCCTTGGTCCGACCGGCGTGGGAAAAACGGAGCTGGCGCGGGCGCTTGCTGAATTTCTCTTCGACGACGAAAAGCTCATGATTCGCATCGATATGAGCGAGTACATGGAGAAGCATAGCGTGTCGCGGCTGATCGGCGCGCCTCCCGGCTACGTCGGCTACGAAGAAGGCGGACAGCTTACGGAGCAGGTGCGCAGGCATCCTTACTCGGTGATCTTGTTCGACGAAATTGAAAAAGCGAACCCGGATGTATTCAACATTCTGTTGCAGATTCTCGAGGACGGCCGGCTGACAGATGGCAAGGGCCGCACAGTGGACTTCCGCAACACGGTGATGGTGATGACCAGCAACGTGGGGTCGACGGCAATCTTCGAGCTTTCAGATAAGAACCCCGAACTCGCGCGTAAAGAGGCGATGGAGGCTCTGCGTGCAGCGTTCCGTCCGGAGTTCATCAACCGCATCGACGAGATCGTCATTTTCAATCCGCTGGGAAAGGAGCAGCTTGGTCGCATCGTCGGGCTGCTGTTGAAGAACGTCGAGAAGTTGCTGGCGGAAAGGCAAATCACTTTGGAGCTCACAAAGGCGTCGGAAGAGCTGCTGCTGCGACAGGGCTATGACCCGGCGTACGGGGCGCGGCCGCTGCGGCGAACAATTCAGCGTCTGATTCAAGATCCGCTGGCGCTGCAAATTCTAGAGGGTAAGGTGTTGCCGGGCGATCACATTCGAGTGGATCGCGACGGACAAAAAGATGCGATGCGCTTCGAGCGCTCGAAGGCCAAACAGCCGGTGGCAGCGGCTAGAATGTAATGGAATGAGAGGGGAAGCCGGGAAGCATGCTTCCTTTCTCGGTTTCCATTTGCCGACAAGTCTCGGCAGCTTTTGCGTATAGAGGAATGAAGGGACATTATGAGAGTTCTTCGAACGACATTTGTACTGGTAGTGCTGACGCTCTTCTTGATGATAGTCGGTTCGGTGATCGGCGGACGAAACGGCATGGCCATTGGACTGGGGATCGCGATTTGCACCAATGCGTTTGCGTATTTCTTTTCCGACAAGATCGCGCTGGCGTCGAGCGGCGCACAACCAGTTACGCGCGAACAATTGCCGCGGCTCTATGCGGTGATGGAGCGGCTGGCGGCTAAGGCAAATATTCCGGTGCCGAAGCTGTACGTTGTACCTGACGCAGCGCCCAACGCTTTTGCCACGGGAAGAAACCCTCGCCACGCTTCGGTCGCAGTTACACAGGGCTTGCTGGAATTGATGAATGACGAGGAACTGGAAGGCGTCATCGCGCACGAGCTATCACATGTGCGCAACTACGATATTCTGATTAGTTCCGTCGCGGCTACGCTGGCGGGAGCAATCACCTGGATCGCTCATTGGGGCCTATGGTTTGGAGGAGGCGACGGCGAAGACCGGGAGCGAGGTGGCGTACTTGTTGAGCTTGCACTCATGATTCTCGCGCCGCTAGCCGCGATGTTGTTGCAGCTGGCTCTCTCGCGGCAGCGGGAATATGCGGCGGACTCTACGGGAGCCCAAATGGTTGGTAACCAATATGGGCTAATAAGCGCCCTGCAAAAACTCGGGGCTTACAACCAACAGATACCGACAACGTCAATTTCACCGTCTACATCATCGTTGTGCATCGTGAAGCCGATGTTCGGGCGGGGAAACCTGTCCTCACTTTTCAGCACCCACCCGCCACTTGAAAAGCGAATAGAGGTTTTGCGAGAAATGACCGTAGTTCCGAAACGCTGAGAGCGTAGCGGCGTGGTTTCGCTTAAATCTTGCACATCGGTTGAGTAAACTTTCCCCGCAGAGTTTAAACCGTTTCAATCTGAGGCATTCTCCGGTCCTCTAAGCTATTGATATTTCTGCAATTAGATTTCCTGCACTTCTACGAAGATTTGGTGAATCAAATGCACTGAGTATGGGCTGCCGGATATCGGCGCGGGGCCACGGGGGGACCGCAGTCATGAGCTGTCGAGACACTATCCATTTGATTTGTTGGTACTTAGAGGGAAGGCTCTCACCGCCAGTGGCGACTGAGATCAAGCGGCACTTGGATTCCTGCTCTGATTGCCACATGGTTTTGGACGCGGCCATGAGCACTTTGGACCGATATTTCACCCCTATCAAAGGCTCCGACGAAGAACCTGCCCCCCAAGCAGCCTGATTAAATTCCTGTAAACATTTATTAGAGAATGACTTAGGGGCTAGGGGAGTTCTGCCTGCCCAGCCTCATCTCATTTCGGACCTAACTGCTAGCTGAGTACGGCTTTTCGCTTTCCAGCAACAGCAAAATTTACAGAAGTGCAACCAACCACGTAATCTTTACGGGTACTAGTACGTATAAGTCTACCCTCTTGTTGCCCCTTTACCTACGACAACCTCATGCATCCACTTGAGTTAGGCGAATGCGCTGTAGAAACAGGCATTTGGCGAGGCGGTTGCACCCTCCCTTAGCGCAGGGGGAAAACCCCAAAGGAGAAGAAGTTTATGAGCGAGTTTCAGGATCCCATTAGCCACACCACGACCGGAACCCCACGCTGGGTGGGATTGGCGGTTGCCGTGTTGGGCGGAGTTTCATTGCTCGGTCTTGGAATCGGCTGGAGCGCGTTGAACCACGCGAACAGCATCGAGCAGACAACGCAAGCCTCAGTGAAGCAGGCAAACGATGCGCTGGCCCAGCGGCTGGCGAAAGAAGATGAAGTCAACCAGGCTTTGCAGAGCGACCTGAAAGTAGTGACGAACAAGCTGAACCTGACGCAAGGCGAGCTAATCGCAGCGCGCAAGCAGAACAAGAATGCGACGGCTGCTGTGGACCAAAAGGTCGATGGGTTGGCGACCTCCGTCAAAGCCGAGCTCGCGACCAAGGCCAATTCGGGCGATGTGGACAAGCTGAACGGCGACGTCAACGGCGTAAAGAGCGACCTGGACGCCCAGAAGAACAATCTACAAATGGCCCGCAGCGAGATGGGTACGCTGATCGCGCGGAACCATGACGAAATCGACCAGCTTCGCCGGATGGGACAGCGCGATTACTTTGAGTTCACCGTGACACGCAAGGGCGGAAACCAAAAGGTGGGCAACATTCAGGTCGAGCTGAAAGACACGAATACCAAGAAGAACCAGTACACGATCAACGTACTGGCGGATGACAAGAACTTCGAGAAAAAGAACCGCTCCGTAAACGAGCCGATTTTCTTCTATACGGGCGGAACGCGAGCAGCACTCGAGCTGGTCGTCAACAAGGTTTCCAAGACGACGGCGTCTGGCTACCTGAGCGTCCCGAAAGCACCCGAGACGACGGCAGCCAGCACTTCCGGGTCGGGGCAATAAGAGGGTTCGCGACTTAACAGAACAGAGTTGCAATTGAGAGTAGAGCCACAGGGAGGGTTCCAGAGAACCCTCCTTTTTTTTCGCAACGACATCCAGCAATCCCTTCCGCGCGTATAGTGAGAGGGTATGTCTGGACGGGTAACGGCGATTGTGCCAAGCTGGAGTCGACCCGGCCAATCATCCATGCAGTGCAATTTTCTTGAGGGGGAAAGCAATGAAGATACGATTTGCAACAGTGATGGCGGCAACACTCTTCGCAGCGGCATTAACAATGGCTGCGGACGGAACGTGGACCGGCTATATTTCCGACAGCAATTGCGGCGCAAAAGGCGCGAACGACAAGGCGCGTGAGTGCACAATAAAATGCGTGAAGGGCGGCGCGAAATACGTGTTCGTCAATGACGCGGACAAGAAAGTTTATGTTGTGGACGCGCAGGACAAAGTGGCGGACCACGCCGGGCATCACGTCACCGTGAAGGGCACGGTGGATGGGGACACGCTTAAGCTGGAAAGTATCGACATGGCGCCGGCAAACGGCAAGTAAGAGTCTTTACTACGGCATTTTTTAGACGGGCGGGGCCTTCAGCTTCGCCCGTTTTGTATTTTGCCCCTTTTTGATTTTTCCCCATTTTGATTTTTGAAAGATCGCTGGATTCCTCTACGATACAATCCTAACTATGACGACAACATTATTGCACGCAGGCAAAGTGCTGACTCCGACGGCGGAGATCACTGACGCAGCCATCCTGATCCGCGATGGGGTCATCGAGGAACTCGGACTCCGGGAGGGCATGAGGCTGCCTGACGGCGCTCAGGAGATTTCCGCAACCGACAAAACCGCGATTCCCGGCTTCGTGGATGTGCACATCCATGGCGCTGGTGGGCGAGACGTCATGGAGGGCAGTCCAGAAGCACTTGCGGGAGTGACAAAAACAGTTGCGCGGCACGGGACAACCTCCTTCGTGGCCACGACGGTCACGGCGAGCCCCGAGGACACGATGCGCAGCGTCGAAGGAATTGCGCGTTACATTTCGCAACAGCACGAAACGGACGACACGCGGGCGGAAATTCTCGGGATTCATTTTGAGGGCCCGTTTCTGAGCCCGGCGAGGCGAGGAGTGCATCCGACGGAATGGCTGAAGCTGCCTTCGGCGGAACTTCTCGAGAAATTTCTACAGGCAGCAGCCGGAAACGCGCAGATTTTGACGATTGCGCCTGAATTGCTCGGGGCCATGCCGTGCATCGACGCGGCGCGGAATGCGGGAATGGTCGTGGCCATGGGCCACACGGATGCGACGTACGAACAAGCTCGCGCGGCGATTGCGCATGGGGTTCGGCATGCAGTGCACGTTTATAACGCCATGCGGCCCTTTTCTCATCGCGACAGCGGCGTGATTGGCGCGGTGTTCACTTCGCCCGAGGTCAGCGCGGAACTGATCGCGGACGGCGTGCACGTGGATGAAACCGCCATGAAAGTGCTACTGCAAGCGAAAGGGCCCGAGCGGATGATCCTGGTAAGCGACGGTACTTCGGCAACGGGGATGCCGGATGGAAAGTACATGCTCGGACAATTGGAAGTTACCGTGAGCGGAGGAATTTGCCGCAACTCGGAAGGAAAGCTGGCGGGCAGCACGCTTACACTGGATAGAGCGTTAAGAAATATTGTTGGGCTGGGGATTCCGCTCGCGGAAGCAGTGCGCATGTTGACTCTGAACCCCGCCACGCTGCTCGGAATTGAATTCAAGAAAGGCGCGCTGCGGGTCGGGGCGGATGCGGACATTGTTCTGCTGGATGAAGGATTGCAACTTACGAATGTTTGGGTGCGTGGGGC